>MDTE01163905.1_pt1 | contig 18372 bp, 11 predicted proteins | sample 811231 | NCBI WGS metagenome assembly MDTE01 (sample SAMN05326651, study PRJNA326480) | marine metagenome | isolation source: seawater | place: Indian Ocean: Red Sea | collected 2010 | reverse complement strand
GGAGAAGGATCCGCACGAACCCCTCGGCGTCGCGCTCGATTCCTGGAGAGACGCGACGTACGTGGCGACGGCGATGATGGCGTCGTCGTCGCCGAGTCCGAGAGTGTTGATGACGTCGTGCGCGGCGGGCGCGACGCCGTCGTTTCTTCGCGCGTATTGGCCGTCGGCGCGCGTGGACGTCGTGGAATCAAACGGCGTCGTCGTCGATTTCGCGATAAAACACTTTGGGTTCGAGTGCACGCGATGCGATGACCTCGAGGACGTCGCGACGCCGGGAGACGCCGGAGACGTGCGAGTGTGGCGTCGGGATTTCGCCGCCGTCGCCGCCGCCGCGCCGCGGGACCGCTACGACGTCGTCATCGGTCGGTGGCCGAACGGAGACGCTCGCGACGTGTGGGACGCGCTCTGCGCGATCATCACGGATGACGGCGTCATGGCGTTCTCGTCCGCGACGCCCGAGGCGTTGGAGATGATGGAGACGCGCCGCGCCGCGGTGTTGCGAGACGCCGCCGACGCCACGCGAGACGACGTCGAGACGCGACCCGACAAACGCGCGCGAGAGAGTCTGAGCTCCAAACTTCGACCCGATGACATCGCGTGTTCGCTCCCCGTATCGTCGTCGTCCACGGAACGAGCGTTCGATCCGAACGAGTGGGACGAGCGAGTCGTCGGGAAACTCGGCGGCGCGGACGCCGCGCGATTTCCGTACAGACTCGCCTCGCGCGACGAACGCGCCGGGGTCACCGTCTTGGAGTACGCCGCCGCCGAGATCGAGGACGTGCCCCCCGTGAAGGACGATCGGAACGCCGCGTGGGACGCGTTCGGTGACGCCGACGCGGATCCGTGTTCGTCGTCCCCGAACGTGTTCGACGCCGCGTATTGGAACGGCGTGCTCGCCGCGCACGGATGTTCCGTCGCCGACGGCGGTGATCTCGGCGTCGGCGTCGCCGCCGTCGACGCGAGCGAGACGAAGAAACACGTTCGTTCGCTCGAAGACGATGGGTACGTGTGGGGCGACGTCGTCGTCCCGAGAGAGGATGTCGACGCGTTGCGACGAGGCGTCGACGCGTTGGTCGCCGCGTCGTGGCCTCCGGCGTGCGTCTTCGTCTCCGACGTCGCGTGGCGTGTCATCGATCGATTATTCGCCCACGCCGAGGTATTACTCGGCGGTGAGTGCGTGCTCGAACCGTCCGTCGCGGCGTTCAAGCTGGAAAAGTGCGCGTCCGGGAAGAGATACATCGGGAACAATTTCGGCGTGCCGCATCGCGATTATTCGCTCGACGACGCCGTCGGCGAGGACGGCACGCGCGTTCTCAGTCTCTGGCTTCCTTTAAACCCCGTCACCGAGACGAACGGATGCATGTACATCGTCTCCAAAAAACACGACGAAGACGGCGGTCGAACCGACGCCGCCAAATCCGCGCCCGAGGTGCCTCGCGGCGCCGCCGCGCCGCTCGCCCCCGTCCAACCGGGCGCGCTCCTCGCCTGGGCCGGAAACATCATCCACTGGGGAAGCGCGTGTCACCCCGACAGTCCCGACGACCCGAGATCGAGCGTCGCCTTCGTCTTTCGAAAACGAGGCGTCGCCGAGTCTCGCGCCGACGCGAGGTGCGCGCCGCTCGACCGCGCCGCCGCCGCCGCGACGACCCTCGCGCGGCGACTCGAAATCATCCATCACGCCATCGGCGTCTTCGAGCACTGGTACGGCGACGCCAAGGACGTGAGAGATAAGCTCCGATGATCCATCGTCGCCGGTCGTCGCCCATCGTCGCGGCGCGCGCGTGTAAACCTCCCGTACGCGCCTTCGCGCCGAGCCTTCGCGCCGCGCCGAGACGCGCTCCGAGCCTCATCGCCCGACGCGCGCGTCATGGATCGCGACGAAAGCGCCGCCCTCCTCGACGGTGACGACGATCGACGCGTCGACGGCGACGCGAGCGCGTCGCGTAAATCGTCGTCGTCCGCCTCGCTCACGCTTCGACAGCGGAAATGGGTGTTCGGATTCGTGATCCTCGTCTCCCCGTTCATCGCGCTCACGGTGAACATCGCGCGCTCGGCGCCGTTGCGAACGTGCGTGCGGACGGTGACCGGCGCCAAGGCGTGCGCGACGACCGAGCGGTGCGTCGAGGAGGCGTGTAGGTCGACGGAGGAGATTCCGAGGGTGATTTGGATGTTGTGGGACGAAGGGTTCGATCGCGCGCCCGCGACGGCGCGGCGCGCGAGAGATTCGTGGATCGAGTATAATCCAGACTTTGACGTGCGACCGTTAGATTTGCGCGCGGCGATGGAACTGTGCGGGACGAACGAGACGGGTTCGGCGTATCACGTCCCGGGCGAGACGTGGGCGGCGCTGCGCGTGCAGCACAAGGCGGATTTATTGCGGAGCGCGCTCTTGGCCAAGTACGGGGGCGTGTGGGCGGACGCGTCGTTACAAGCGAACGCACCGCTGAACACGTGGTTAGATGTACACAGACAAGCGCATCTGTTGCAACGCACGGATAACGAGGCGCGCCGCGCGCCGGCGTCGAGGCGGCCGTGGTTCTCGGTGTGGTTCATCGCCGCCGCGAAGAATTCATACGTCGCCGAGCGTCTGGCGACGGAGTTTTACGCAGACGTTCGTGGAACGTCGGGAGAAGAATTAGATTACTATCACATGGCGCACGTCTTGGCGAGACTGTGGAACGAGGATGAAAAGTTTCGCGAGACGCTCGGGCCGTCCCGCTCCGCGGACCACGCGCACTGCATGGTCGGCGACCCGCGCCGCGCGCCCTTCTTCAAACGGTGCTCGCGCGCCGTCCTCAATCATCCGTTTGACATGCGAGAAGAGACGGCGTGGAAGAGCGAGGTGGGGTAGCGTTCGTCGCGAACCCCTCGCGAATGCGTAACCGACGGTTCGGTCGTGTCCCGTCATGTAATGTAATCCGCACACGACGTCGCCCCGCTCGCTCGCCCGCGAACGCGCGCGCGAGAATGTCCGCGACGTCACCTCTTGTCACTCTCTCGCGTCGATGTCGCGCGCTCGCCGCCGCGTCGACGTCGCGCGCGATGTCCCCGTTCCGTTCCCATTTCTCGAAAAAGTTCCTCGCGCGCGTCTCCACCGTCCCGGACGTCGACGACGAGCGCTCGCGGTCGTCGACGATGCGCGAACCGAGCGGGGGGAAGTGGACGAAACGCGCGATCGACGACGTGGTGGTGATGCATCCGGACGTGTCGCGAGGGATCGAGGTGTTGCATAATCCGATTTACAACAAGGGCACGAGTTTTACCGGTGCGTCGCCGTTACGACTCGAAATTGCCCGATGGTTCGATTCTATTCGCGATGAGACTGACGAGACGGCCGCGCGACAGCGAGCGAACGCGAACGGTTGGGAATCAGAGGATTGGTGCCGCCGCGGTACTTTACCCTGGCGCAACAGGCGGCGAAAATTTGGTCGCAAAACGTGACGCTCGCCGCGCCGCTCGAACGATGGGCGCATCTGCAAGATCTCAAAGATCGAAACGAGACGCTGTTTTATCGTCTCGTGCACGAACACATCGAAGAGTTGGCGCCGATCATTTACACGCCGACGGTGGGCGACGCTTGTCTGCATTACTCGAAATTATTGCGCCGCGCGAGGGGCATGTATTTTTCATCGGCGGATCGCGGAGATTTCAACTCGATGATGTTCAACTGGAAGCGCGACGTCACCGTGATCGTGGTCACGGACGGGTCGAGGATTCTGGGACTGGGAGATCTCGGCATGAACGGCATGGGGATCTCTCAGGGGAAGCTCGATTTATACGTCGCGGGTGGTGGATTCGATCCCCAACACGTGCTCCCGGTCGTCCTGGACGTGGGCACGAACAACCCGGATTTGTTGAACGACCCGTATTATCTCGGAAGTCAGCACGCGCGTCTGGAGGGCCAGGAGTACGACGACTTCATCGAGGAGTTTATTCGCGGCGTGCGCAACCGCTGGCCGAACGCGTTGATTCAGTTTGAAGATTTCCAAACCAAGCACGCGAATACGATTCTCGAGCGGTATCGCCGCGACGCGCTGTGCTTCAACGACGACATTCAGGGCACCGCGGCGGTGGTGCTCGCGGGAGTGTACGGGGCGATGAAATGCTTGGGCGGTCATCGAAAAGACATCACCAAGCAACGGTTCGTCGTGGCGGGCGCGGGGAGCGCGGGATGCGGCATCGCGACGTTTTTGCACCAAGCCATGGTGGCGCAGGGATTATCTCCAGCCGAGGCGTACGCGAGATTCTTCATCGTGGATAAAGACGGTCTGATCACGAACGAACGCGCGTTGGACGGACCCGGGAGTGAACCTCTGCGCGGTTTCGTTCGAAACCGCACGGATTTACCGGACGGTTCGTCGCTCGTGGATGTCATTCGGGCGGCGAAACCGACGACGCTGCTCGGCGTGTCGACTGTGAAGGGATTATTCACGGAGGAGGTATTGCGAGAGATGGGTAAGATCAACGAGCGTCCGATAATCATGCCTCTGTCCAATCCCACGTCTCGCGCCGAGTGCACCGCCGAGGAAGCGGCGCGAGCGACGGGCGGCCGCGCCATCTTTTCCGCGGGATCTCCGTTTGAAGACGTCGAGATCGACGGGCGCGCGATGAAGGCGAATCAAGGGAATAATTTCTACGTCTTTCCGGGACTCGGTCTCGGCGCCGTGCTCTCGAAATCGCGCGTCATCTCGGACGGTATGCTTCAAGCGGCGGCGCTGGCCATTCCTAACATGTTGACGTCTGCTCAATACGAATCCGGGACGATTTTCCCGTCCATCGACAGAATTAGAGATATCTCCGCCTACGTCGCCGTGAAGGTTATCGAAGCCGCCGCGCGCGAGGGGCGCGTGCCGGATGAGATTCGTCGGTTGGTCGCCACGGGGGAAGACGCCATCAGCGAGTACGTGTACTCGACCATGTACCTCCCGACGTATCGACCGACGGTGTTTTCGTGCTCGAGTCGCAAGTAATAAGGTGTTTTCGTGCTCGAGTCGCAAGTAATAATCACGTTTGCGTGTTGTTATTAAAAGAATTTGTGTGTCACTTACGCGGAGCGAACGGCAGCCATGATCTTGCTCGCGGTCTGGGAGATGACGTCCCAGTCGCCGCGCTTGATGGCTTCTTGGTCGAACGCCGGGGCGACGAAACCGAGAGAGTTGGCGCCGGCGCGCAAGTAATCGGCGGCGGTGTCGATCTCGACGCCGGACGTCGGGTTAATGCGCAACATCGGGAGCGCGGCGGAGACGGCGCGAACCCAGTTCGGGCCACCGGCGACGCCCGGGAAGAGCTTTTGCACCGGAGCACCGAGCGTGTACGCTCTGTACAATTCGCTCGGCGTTTGGCAACCCGGAATGCACACAATCTTGTTGGCGGCGCACCATTCGACAACCTCCGGTACGAGAATCGGGGCGACGATGAATTTGGAGCCCGCGTCCAACGCCTTCTTGGCGTCGTCGACGGTCAAGATGGTACCGCAGCCGGACAAGACGTCGGTGCGGGAGGCGAAGCGCTCGACGGCGTCGAGGCAGCCCGGAGTGGTGAGGGTGAATTCGACGAGCTTGAAGCCACCTTGAACGGCGGCGTCCATGGCGTTGTAGGCGGCGCCTTCGACGCCCGTACGGAGCACGGCGCACGCCTTGTGCTTGGAGAATTGGTCAAGAACTTCGTTGAATTCGGCGTCGGTGCGCATGTACGACTTGTGACGCACTTGTTGGCTCATCGTGCGGCGAGCGCCGAGCGTGTTACGGCTCTTGGCGATGCCGCCGAGACCGGCGCGCGCGCCCGGAGTCGCAGAGGTGTGCGCAAACTTGCTAGAGTCGTATCCCTTGCTCGCGAGCAACTTGCACAACGGAGAATCCTTTTTAATCTTACCGCTCACGAACGGGTAATACTTACCCGGCGGACCCGGGTTGGTGGATAACTCCGTCTTGACGATGTCTTCGACAATCTCGCGAGAGTGCGCGATGTCGTACACCTCTTGCGCGTGAGACGCCGGCACGACGACGACACCGTCTTGATCACCGATGATCGCATCACCCGGTCGCACGACGATACCACCGCACGTGATGACACCGTTCGCCTCCCACGGCTGGTGCACGTGCGGTCCTTGTCTCGGCGTCGTCGAGATTGAAAACACCGGAAACCCATACTCACGCAACACCGCGGTATCTCTCACGCTTCCATCCGTCACCAATCCCGCGCACTCCTTTTGCGCCAATCGCAAAAATTTAATGTCTCCGCCCACCGATTCCCACGGCCCGACGCTCTCCATGACGACGCACTCGTTCGGCCCCGTCTGTTCGAACGCCTCGTACTCCGGAGACTCCATCCCCGCCGGTTTACTCCCCGCGATGTCCGGTCTCTGCGGCACGAATCGCAGCGTCACCGCACGTCCGACCAATTTCTTTTGTCCCTCGGTGAGCGGTCGCGCGCCCATGACGTGCGAGGTGGGCCACCCCATGACCCACAACCCGTCGATCAGGGCTTGCGTGCTCAATCCGCCGAGTTTGTGCAAGAGGTCGTCCCCGATCGTTTTCTCGTGTCGAGACGGTCCGGTGGCGAAGGCGCGTAACGCGATATCGCGCCCGCGCGCGCGCGGCGCGCCGCCGCTCGACGATCGCGCCGCCGCGCTCGACGAGCGCGCCGCCGCCGAGGCGCCGTCGAGCGCGCGCGGACGCGCCGCCGAGGAGGACGCGGCGGCGACCGCGCGCGCGGCGTGGCGGAGGTGACGACGAAGGGCCGAGGACATCGCTCGAGATCGGTCCGCGAGCGGCGTCGACGACGGGCGTCGCGAAGTGCGACGAGACGGGCGACGAGGGGCGGGAGGCGCGCGATCGATCGAGCGCTTTTCCCGTGCGTGTACCCCCATGAGTCGTGACTCGCGTGTACCCCTACTCCGCCGTTGGATAAGGCGCCCGGGGACGGCGCGACCCGAGCGGCGTTCGGGGGGGATTTGGTAGGGAATTGGAGTGTCTAACTAGTATGTGATACTCGAGGGGTCGTGACTCGTGGGTTTGAGGGGTGCGCGTCCATCGCGCGCGAGCAGCGCGTCTCCGCCGCCGACGGGCCTAGGGATGGTGCGAATCGTCGTCGTGCGCGTCGTGTTCGTTGTCGTGTTCGTGTTCGTCGTTCGTCTCGAGTCGCGCGTCGTAGGACTCTCGGTACTTGGCCTTGGCGACGAGGAGGACGCCGAGGATGGTGACGCCGACGCCGACGCCTCGATCCCACGAGAAGCGCTCGTCGAGGAAAATGGACGCGAGGATGATGGTGAAGATGACCTGCACGCCGCTGTACACGGTGGGGAGGACACCCTTCACGCGCGCTATGGCCCAAGAATTGAGCGAGTGAGCGAAGACGGAGGAACCGATGCCGGCGAAGACGACGGCGCCCCACGCCGAGGCGGGGACGGAACGAGCGTCGAACGACCGAAACGTGGGAATACCTATGAGCGTGATCCCGATCTCGGCCACGAGCGTCGCTGTGAACAACCATAATAGCGGGTACGGGTACCGTTTCGTCGCCAGGCCGAGCATGACGACGTAACACGCGTACGAATTCGTTTGCGAAAGCAGGCACACGGCGTCTACGAAATTCATCCCGTCAGCCTGAAACACCTCGTACGCCCGCAACGCCGTGATCGTCCCGACAGTGGTCACCAACACCCCCAACGCCTTCATCCTACCCATGGGTTCTAATCCCAACGCGCTGCTCATCAGCGCCACCGACACCGGCATGATCGGCTGCACGCTCGCCACGAGCGTCGCCCCGCTGCGCTCATTCGCCACGAATACCAAGAGATACGCGCACCCGATCGCCACCCCCATGGGAATCGACCATCGCACCAGAGGCCCTAAAGACACGCGCCCACCCTCTCGTCGCGCGGAATACGCCAAAAACGGCAACCCGAGCGCCAATCGAAACGCACAAAACGCCGTCGGCGGCACGCTCGAGAGCGCGCGGTTACTAAAGACGTGCATCGACGCCCAAATCATCTGCGCCACCCACAGCGCCGCGTGATTGACGATGTGCCCTCGCGCGTGCGCCGACACCGTCCTCCCCGATCGTTTCCAATCGTGCGCGTCGGGTTCCATCATCGAGCCCGTCGTCGACGCCTCCGCGCCCATCGCTCGCTCGACCGCGTCGCCGCCGCGCGCCGAGTCGTCGCGCGCCCACTCCATCCGCGTCGCCGCGTCGGCGTCGTTCGACTCGCGCGCGCGCGCACAAGCTCGAACGTCTTTTTTTCGACCGCGTTCGACGCGTTCGAGTCGCTCGCGACGCCACCGCGCGCGCGTCTGACGCGCGCCCCTTTTCGCCCAGTCACCTCTTCAGACGTCACCCGTTGACGCGCCCATGGACGCCGACGACGCCTCCGGACGCGAGTGCGCGATATGCCTCGCGATTCCGGACGTCCTGGACGTCGCGCGCGTCGACGCGTGTCTCCACGCGTTTCACGCGCGGTGTCTCGCGAGGTGGGCGACGTTCACGTCGCCGGGGACGAAGACGCGATGCCCGGTGTGTAAGGTGCCCTTCGCGCACGCGCTCACGCGACGAGGTCTCGACGGGACTCCGCGCGCGAGTTTTCGAGAGGAACCCATGTGTTTACTCGTGCGCGCGAGGTGGTGCGGGGACGACGCCGACGGCGCGGAGGAGGACCCGGGGGAGGAGTCGGAGAGCGACGTCGACGCGGACGACGCGGACGCGGACGCGGCGGACGCCGCCGAGGCGCTCGCGATGCGACGTCGCGGGAGACTGGTGATCGGAAACAGAAGATTCGGGAGAGGTGGATTCGTGAGCGGAGGCGGTCGAAAATTCGCGAGACCGATCGTCGGACGCGAGGGGAAGGGGGCGCGGCGCGAGGAGGCGCCGAAGACGCCGAAGACCCCGGCGCCGGCGCGCGCGAGTCGCGAGGAGAGGACCGCGGGATCGCCGAGCGATGAAAAGGACGCGTCGGTGTCGGCACCGAGAACGAAAGGGCCGAAGAGCGCGAAGCGCGCCGAGTCGAAGGCGCGTAAAGCCGAGAAAGAGGCGGCCAAGGCGGCGGCGCGTTTGAAACGCCGCGAGGAGGAGGCCGCGGCGGCGGCGCGTAAGGAGGCGGCGCGTAAGGAGGCGGAGGCGGCTCGAGTCGCCATGGAATCTCTTCGCGTAGATTCCGAACTGACGTCGTGATAATTTGAAAATACCTGTACTGCACGCATTTTTTGGCACTCGTCTTGTATTAATAAGTTGAAAGCTTCGCGCTCGAAAAAAAATGTCTGTGACGCTCGCCCCTGCATCACTTGATGCTCGACAGCACCGTCTCGCGCATGAGCTCCACCTGCGCCTGCTTACCGGTGAAGAGCTCGAACTGTCGCGCCGCCTGACCGACGAACATGTCCAACCCGCTCGCGATTTCGCACCCCGCCTCCTTGGCTTCGCGCAAGAGACGCGTCTCGAGAGGCGTGTACACGGCGTCGAACACCACCGAGTACCCTTGGAGCGCGCTCGCGGGCGCCGGCGTGTCGTCGACATTTGGTTGCATGCCGACGGACGTCGTATTAGCGAGAACGTCGCCCTTCACGCCTCCGTTCGCCAAATCCTCGAGCGTCACCGCGCCGCCGCCGCACGCCTCGGCGAGCGCTCGCGCGCGGTCGATGCTCCGATTCGCGATGACGACGTTTGCACCCTTAAACTTGGCGCCGAACGCTAACGCTCTACCGGCCCCACCGGCGCCGATGACAACGACGGTTTTACCTTCGAGGGATGCGCGCGCCGGCGTCCCCGTCTTTCTCTCCATCGCGTCTTCGATCGCATCGATCGCCGCCGCGTAATCGGTGTTGTACCCCTTCAGACTTCCGTCCGGTTGACGCACGAGCGTGTTCACCGCACCGATCTGTTTCGCCACCGGATCCACCTCGGCGCACGCCTCGAGCGCGTCCTCCTTGTGCGGAATGGTGACGCTAAACCCGACGAAATCCTCTCGGCCGAAGAGCGGATTCTTCAAGAAACTCTTGATATCCTTGACGAGGAACGGCACGTAACACGCGTCCACGCCCGCGGCCTCGAGACACGGATTGTGCAGCGCCGGCGATTTACTGTGCCCGATCGGATTCCCGATGACGCCCATCACCTTGGTGGACGCGGTTTGCGTCGGCACGCGATACCTATCTCTCAACTCCTCCAATAAAGGTTGTCCCGGCGCGCTCTCCTCCCCTCTCCGAATCGCCCCAAACGTCAAGAAACTTCCAAACTTAGCCGCGAGCAGTCTCGACACCTGTCCGTGCTCGCTCATCCCCAAAACGATCGTCTCGCACGCCGCGTCTCTCGTCTCTCGCAACAATCGCTCCAATCTCGCCACGTCCTCGACGTCGACGCACACCGACGCCATCTTCACGATATCCGCCCCCGCGCGCAAACACTCCTCGTGAATTCGTCTCAGCTCTTCATCGCTCGGCGTTTCCTCGTAATTATGAGAACTCAGAATAATCTTCGTCGGCGACGTCTTCCCGTCCGCGCTCGCCGGCTTGGCCGCGAAAAAGCGCTCCGCCGCCGCCGCTTCGCAATCCACGTACGCCGCCCCGAGCTCGTGCGCTCTCCACAGCGTCGCCAAACGCTCCGATTCATCCCCATCGTACTGTCCACCCTCCCACGTCGGTCTGTACGTCACGATGACGGGCACGGGGCACGTCTCGATCAACGCCTCGAGCGCGGCGGCGACGTCCGCCGCCGCGCCCAAGAAATCCACTCTGAGCTCGACGATGTCCGCCCCCTTTTCCGCGGCGTCTCGCACGTCGCGCAGCGCGTCCTCGAGCGTGGACGCGATGACGGACGTCGTCAGCGCGCATCGCGGCGCGTCGTCGCTCGCGCGCGCGACGACGGCGCGCGCGAGAGAGAGAGGGCTCGACGAGGGTTGTCGACGCGTCGTCTTCATCGTCGCCGCGCGCCGCGCGCGCGCGCTCGCGGCGGGCGCGGAGGGCGCGCGCGCGAGGGACATCGAACGGTCGATCGCGCGCGAGCGTCCGGAGCGTCGACGCGCGAGGGTGCGCGCGCGAGTGCGGATGCGCGCGCGAGGAGACGATGGGATGATCGGCAGTGATCGACGCGTGGTGACGTCCGCGCGCGCGCGTTCGCGGCAAAGGATGAGTCACGGGACGTTCACGGACGCGGCGCCGCTGTTCTCGAGCGACGCGAGGGAAGAGATGACGACGGCGCGCGTGGATGCGTCGCAGACGAGAGACATCTCATTGGACACGTTGGATGAGACGGTGTGGGCGACGGTGCGTCGCGACGCGGCGCTCGTTCGACGCAACTGCGCGGCGGTGCTGATGCCGACGAATTGGGGGGCGAACGGGGCGACGCGGTTGCGGGAGTGGGATCTGTGGGGACCGCTGGTGTTCGTGTTGACGCTGAGCGCGACGCTGAGCGCGGGCGTGCCCGACGGGCACGAGACGTTTAGCGTCGTCTTCGCGACGGTGGGGATCGGTGCGGTGGCGCTGACGGCGAATGTGTTGTTGTTGGGCGGGAGGATCATCTTTTTACAGTCGGTGGCGCTGTTGGGATACTGCGTGGTGCCGCTGTGTCTGGCGAGCGTGCTGTGTCTGGCGAGCGAGAATAAAATTTTTAGATTAGTCGTGACGGCGGCGGCGGTGACGTGGAGCGGGAAAGCGAGCGTGCCGTTCGTGAGCGCGGCTGTGCCGAACGCGAGGCGCGCGTTGGCGGTGTATCCGGTGTTGTTGATGTACGTGTTTTTGGGATGGTTGGCGGTGGCGAGGAGCGGGACGCCGAGCGCGGGCGCGCCTCCCGCGGCGGCGTCTCCCCCGCCCCCGTTCGCCCCGCCCCCGTTTCCACCGCCGGGATCACCACCGGGACCGGCGTAAACGACGACGACGAGGCACACGCCCGCTCGATTGTAACCACGGATGACTCTCCGCGAACGCGTCTCGCCTTTGTCCGCACTCGCGGACTCCGCGCGCCTCGTCGCTCGCCGCGCGTCCTTCGAGCCGTTCTCGCGCGCGCGACGGCGAGGATGTTCAAAACACTCAAGTGTGCGTCGCGTCGCGTCGCGTCGCGTCCTCCTCGTCGTCCTCATCCGCGTCGAGACGACGATCTCGTTCGAAAAGCGTCCCGTCTAACCGAATGGGCACCCGACTAATCGTGCACTCTTCCGTCGCGCAGCGCGATTGAAGCGACACAAAGACGCTCGAGACGCGGCCGAAATGTCTTTTCCGACCGCTCGATCGAGTGCGGCCGCCATGTACGCCGACTCGACGACCGCGGAGACGACCGCGGAGACGACGACGGATGGTTTCGACGCGGACGAGCTTCGTCTCGCGCTCGAGGCGTCCACCAAGGAGACGAGCGCGGATGTACTCGCGGTGGAGTTGGAATTCGACTCTCGAGGACGCGGGACGTCGGAGGCGGAGACGGCGCGGAGCGCGGGACGGTCGTTGGCGGCGAAATTTTGGATTTCTCAGGCGCTGGACGCCGAGGACGTCTTGGACGCGTCGGCGGACGGGTTTTACGACGTGCACGGCGACGCGTTCGACGCGATGGAGAAATTACCAGAACTGCACGAATTGTTGAGGCGACCGTCGACGCTTGGGGAGGAGGCGCTCGTGGTCGATCGAAGGACGGATATGTTTTTGAGCGAGCTCGACGTCTTGGCGAGAGAGACGTGCGACGCCGCGCCGACGGCGAGCGCCAAGTGCGCGTTGCTCGCGAGATTGGTGAGCGATAGACTCGGTGGATCGGTGAGGGCGGTTGATGATCCCGCGCTCGCGGCTGACGTGGCAAACGATCGCGAGACGTTGCTCGGGGAGACGGACGGCTGTTGTTTGCACGTGGGGCATTTGAGCAAAGGAAGCGAGCGACATCGCGCGGTTTTGTTCAAGGCGCTCGCGGCGACGTGTGGGATTCCGTGTCGATTGGTGAGAGGCGAATACTACTGTGGTCGAGACTCGGCGCGAGTGATATTCACCGAGGGAGAAAGAGAGATGTGGATCGATTTGATGGTGGTTCCGGGAAGGATGACGTCGTGCACCGAGCCCGAGTACGACGGCGCGCCGCCGACGCCGCCCCCGTACGTGCCCCCGCGAGCGTCCGAGGCGACCACGGAGTGGTCGTTCAGCAAGGCAAAGGGCAAGTCGCCGCTCGAGAAGTTTCCCAAGTCGCCGTTGTTCGCCGATGAGAATTCTGATTCATCGATAGAAGATTTGGTGGCGTTTGCGCGAAACGGCGCGGCGTCGACGTCGACGTCGACGGTCAACGCAAAACCCGTGGATAAGGCTAAAGGGCCCGGAGATGCGGTTAACGACGACGTGCTCGCCGCGATCGCCGTCGCGCACGGCATCACGTTGAAGAGCGCGGTGAGCGCGAGTAAATTGGCGGAAAACGATTCCGAGCGCGCCAACTACTTGTGCAACGCGCTCGGCGCCGTGCTCGAAGACGAAAACGAATTGAACGACGTCGAGAGCCCGTACACTGAGACCGTGTTACTCCAGGAGATGTTCAACCTGTTAGTGACGATGAAATGGATCGTGAGCGACGCGGTGGGCGCGTTCAGGGCGCGACGGCGACTCGAGATTGAATCGAAGGCGCTCGCGGCGAGAGAGTCCGCGCGCGCCGAGGAAGAAGAGCTCGAACGTCGTCGTCGAGAACAAAAGAACCAAGCGTCGATCGATTTGATTCGCGCGGCGGAGAAACGCGTGGAGAAATTTCGTGCGGAACAGGTCAAGTCGTCCGAAGAGGCGCAGAGCGCCGAGGAGCTTCGCCACGAGTTCAGAGCCAAATGGACGGGGAAAGTGCGCGAAATGAATCTTGCCGAAACCCTCGAGTGCTTCGGCGTCGACGTCGAGGGCGGTGCGCACGCGAACGCGAAGCAACTGCGTCGAGCGTACAGGAAAGCCCTTTTGAAATTCCATCCCGATCGACAACGCGCCGGCGAGCTTCACGCGAGAATCGCCGCCGAGGAAACGTTCAAAATCATAGCAGACAAGATCGATTCGTAATACAATGCAAGAGTGTTGTAATTATTACTGTAGCCATGCATGTGTGTTTGGAGTTAATCAGAGGCGAGCATGAGTCCGATAACGCCGGACATGTATACGTAGAGCGACGCCAACGCCAACACCGCCGACGCCCACAAACACCACACGCCGCCTTGAACCAACGCGGCGTCGTACGCTCCGTTCGCGATGAACGCGGAACCATCGCGCACGAGCAACAAAACGCTCAGCGCCACCATCTGCGTCGCCGTCTTATACTTGCCCAGGTTATTCACCTTGACGGCGGCGTGCGCCTCGCCGCCCTTGGCCGCGCACCACTCGCGCAACGCGCTCATCGTGATCTCCCGTCCGATGATCACGATGGACGGCAGCGCCACCGCCCAAGGCGCCACACCTCGCGGCGCGTGCGTGCACAGCAGGCACAGAGACGCGGCCACCATCAACTTATCCGCCACCGGATCCAAAAACGCGCCGAACGCGCTGCTCGCCTTCAACCGTCTCGCCAGATATCCGTCCAACCAATCCGTGATCGCGGCGACGATGAAAATGACCCCGGTGATCGGCGCCGCGCCTTCAAATCCGCTGTAATACACCCACGCCAGCACCGGCACGGCGATGACGCGCAAAATAGTCAAAAACGTCGGAAGCCACCGCAGCGTCGCGCCGCGCTCCGCCTCCGCCAACCCGTACCTCGACGCCGCGTCGTCCGACGCGCGCGCGCGCGTCGCCGACGCCGAACGCGCGCGCGAACGCGTCACCGAGGCTTTCCGCGTCGGCGCGCGACGCGGCGCCATGCTCGCGACGACGACGGACGGCCGCGCGCGCGCGATGGAGAGGGGAACCCGAGACGGGAACACCGACGCCGAACGCCGCGACTCGCGCGAGACGCGACCGCGCGCGGCGCAAGGCGCGACGAGAGGTGTTTTAAAGACGCGGGCGGGCGAGCTCGAGGTGAGCATGCGCCGGACGACGTGAAGTGCGGCGATCGAATGCTCTGGGCGCTGATGTGCTGATTGTACAAGCGAAAACGGGCGCGGCGGAGAGGGACGCGCGGGCGGGCGTCACGCCGTCGCCGAGGGGTGCGCATCGACGGTGACGCGAGTGTCGACGCGAGCGTCGATGGGAGGTGGCGTCGGTGGGAGGTGGCGGACGACGAAAATGTCCAAGGGCGGCGGCGCGTGGGCGGAGACGTCGTCCTCGACGCCGACCAACGCGAGCGAGGGACACGTCTGCACACCCAAGCCGAGCGCGACGCACGACAGGTCGATGGTTTCCGTGTCGCCGCGAGCCAACTTTCCAACTTGGACGGTGCGGGCGCCGTCGAGGTAGACGCCGGTGACGATGTCTTTGACGCGAAGGACGTATTCGCCGGCGGCGACGGGCGCGAGCGCCTCGACGACGACGCGGAGCGAGAACGGTCTCTCGACGTACACCGTGCTCGCGTCGGCGACGTCCGAGGGCGGTGGATCGACGACGAGACTTTGATGAATCTTGACGATGTCGGGAACGCGATCTGTGGACCCAGCGCTACCCGCGGCGATGACTTGCGTCTGTAACCGACCCGGATCGCCCATGGCGCCTCGCCAAAAGAGCTCAAGTTTTCCCAGAGGTGTCTGCGGCGTGAACGGGTCAGCGCCGCCGGAGACGCGCGCGATCTCAAAAAGAAAGTGCGCGGAACCGTTGAGCGCGTCGAGTTGGTACACGGCGCGCTCGCCGAGCGAAGGTAAACCTTCGCCCGGACCGGACGTCTCGTCGAATCTCGCCGATTCGCCGCCGCGTTCCGGCGTGATCTCCGTCGCCACCAGCCCACTCGCCGCCTCGAAGCGCGCCTCGTGCAGCAACAATGGATACCTCGTCAAATTCTCTATACACACCTCCAAAAACACGCGTCCTCGCGGCGCCGCGCGCACTTTCGTTCGCACGCTCAACGGATTCGAAACCTTAAACTTGAAATATTGCGGCAAATATTTCCGTTCCCCGGACTCGTCGTAATACGTCGCCGAGCACACGAGCGTGTGCGCGCCCAACTCTTTCAAATCCTTCGTCACGATCACGTCCGTCTTCTCCCCGGGTCGCAAACACTCGATCGGCGTCTTCGTCCCGTCGTACAGCGTCGCGCGCCGTCGCTCCGTCTGCAATTCAATCTTAATCCCAATCTCTCGCACCGTCCCCCCCTCCGCCCCCCCATCCCGCGTGAAATTCCCGAACACGACGAACGAGCTGAACCTCTCGCCCAGCGCCACCGCGCCGAAGGATTGCGGGAGCACGAGCTCGCCTCGCGTCGCGCGCGCGTCTCCGTACGCGGGCGTTCCACCATCCGTCCCCGACGTCGACGCCCACGCGCGCGCTCCCGCCTCCGCGTCCGCCCTCGCGTCCGCACGACGCGTCTCATCCATTTCATCCGCCCCTCGCGCGTCGAAATCCCCGTCCTCGAGCGTCACCGCGCCCACCGCGCGTCCACCGGCGTGCTCGTACCTCGGCGCGCGCAGTCGCATCACTCGAAACGCCACCTCCGGCGTCGTCGCCGTCGCGCGCGCGCGTTCGGGCGATTGCATCCCGTGCTCTCGCGCGCGTCCTCGCGTCGAGCGCCGCGGCGGCGCGCGCGCGAGTGCGGGGAAACGCGCGCGCGAACGACCGCGAGAATCTCGTCACATTCGCGCGCGGGGTCGGGTCGCGGCCGGACACGCGTCGTCCGGGAGACGCGAGGCGCGGCGAACGGACGTCTCGGTGACGTCTCCGGGGGAGAGAGACGCGTGGACCGTCGCGCGGGGGACGAGGCGGCGAGAGAATTCGTGTCGAGAGAATTCGCAGAGGCAAACCTATCTCGTCGTTTGACGCGCGCGTGACGACGCGTCGGACGTCGAGACGGCGCTCGGGGAGGCGTGAACGACGCGCGTGCGTTGACGTCGTCGTGTCGATATGTCCACGCGGATCGGGAAGGCGGTTCGCCGCGCCGCGACGCCGTCCAAGGCGCGCGTGTACGCCGAGGCGAACGACGAAAAGCCGCGCGAGTACTGGGACTACGAGGCGCTCAGCGTGCAGTGGGGCGAGCAGGACGATTACGAGGTGGTGAGAAAGCTCGGTAGGGGCAAGTACAGCGAGGTGTTCGAGGGAAGACACGTGAACGGGGGGAAGTGCGTGATTAAAATCTTAAAGCCGGTGAAGACGAAGAAGATCAAGCGCGAGATAAAGATTTTACAAAATCTCACCGGGGGCGTCAACGTGATCAAACTTCTCGACGTCGTGCGAGAACCGACGACGAAGACGCCGAGTTTGATCTTCGAGCACGTGAATAACACAGATTTCAAGGTTTTGTACCCGACGCTGACCGATTACGACATTCGATACTACATCAACGAGCTCCTCAAGGCGTTGGATTTCTGTCACTCGCAGGGCGTCATGCATCGGGACGTCAAGCCGCACAACGTGATGATCGATCACTCTAAGCGAGAGTTGCGATTGATCGATTGGGGTTTGGCTGAGTTTTACCATCCCGGTAAGGAGTACAACGTGCGCGTGGCGTCGAGGTACTTTAAGGGTCCGGAGCTGTTGGTCGACTTGCAAGATTACGATTACTCGCTCGACATGTGGAGTCTCGGGTGCATGTTCGCGGGGATGATTTTTAGAAAGGAGCCTTTCTTCGCCGGTCACGACAATTACGATCAGCTGGTGCGCATCGCCAAGGTGCTCGGCACGGATGAGTTGTACGCCTATCTCAACAAGTATCGCATCGAACTCGATCCAAACTTTGAAAATTTGATCGGGCGACACTCGCGCAAGCCGTGGAACAAGTACGTCACCGCCGAGAATCAGCACATGGTCAGCACGGAAGCGATCGATTTCTTGGATAAGCTGTTGCGCTACGATCACCAAGAGCGAATCACGGCCAAGGAGGCACAGTCGCACCCGTTCTTCGCCGTGCTCAAGTCGAAAGGGTAAAAAACGCGCGAAAAGAGGAGGAGATAATTCGTTGTGTCGAAAGCCAGTTTAGATTAACTTGCACTTGCATTCCACAATCATTCGTAGTCTCCATTATAACGTACAACACATAGTTCGTTTCATTTGCGACCACCTCTGCCCTTCTTCTTCTTCTTGCCGCCGCGGCCTCGACCACCGCCGCCGCCGCCGCCGCCGCCGTTCGCGCGCGGTTTTGGAATCGTTTCGTCGATCGTCGCCACCTGGGAGACGTTTTCGAGCGGTGAGGGCGCGTCTTTCGCGGGAGCGACCGGTTCGCTCGTCTCTTCCTCCGTCTGTTTCGATTCGGGCGCTTCGAGCGTCACCGCCTCGACTTCGGCGGTGACGTCCACCACCTCCGCCGTCGGTTCGACCGCATCTGCTTCACCCTCGAGACGCCGCTCGACCGCGAGTTCCGGCTCGATCACGGCCACCGGAT
>MDTE01006724.1_pt1 | contig 18372 bp, 12 predicted proteins | sample 811231 | NCBI WGS metagenome assembly MDTE01 (sample SAMN05326651, study PRJNA326480) | marine metagenome | isolation source: seawater | place: Indian Ocean: Red Sea | collected 2010 | reverse complement strand
CTGTAGGGATTGCTTGTTTCCCCCTTCTCGCGTTGGCACGAGCTTCTTCTGGGGATACCCTGTGATTATCTGGTAAATCCAGGGCGGTGCGTTTTTGCATCAGTTCTTTTACTTGCGGGTGAAGTGGCATGGAAATCTCCGAATTTGCTCATACAAAGGTCTCGAGAATTTATCAAAGTCCGATTAGCATTTGCGATATGTTCCCACTAAAGTACTGATATGTCAGATACTCAAAAGCATTATTCCTCTTTTACTGCGATAGTTAATGAAATCAAACATGCCTCTGAGTCTATGAGCGAGGAGGTGATGTTTGTTGGTATCGATGGGTTTAGTGGATCAGGTAAGTCCCTGTTAGCGCATTCGATTGAAAACTGCCTCAAGGATGCAACGATCGTCCATATAGATGATTTTGGGGATTGGAGTTTGGATCTGACTTGGCGTTCCAGCATTTTCCATGATCAAGTGATCGAACGCTTGCGGAGCGGCAATCCTGTTCGATACAGACGGTATTTTTGGAATACCGGCCAGCGAGGTGATTGGTTTGAGGTTTTACCTGCGAGTCTTGTCATCGTTGAAGGCGTATCTGCTCTTCGAAAGGATCTGAGGGATGCACTGACTATTAAAATATGGGTTGAATGTTCACGCGGGCTGAGGTTACAGCGCCTTTTAAAACGGGATGGTCAGGCCATGAGGTCTAAATTGGTGCGTGAGTGGATGCCGGGAGAAGACGATTATTTCCGATTGCATTTACCGGAAAGTTCTGCAGATTTTCTTTTTGACGGCGCTGCCGGTCATCATTCCTAAACCAACGTTCAAGTTAGATTTACGAGATAACCTACAACAACTCTGCTCCTACAGCGCTTAGAATAGTCCAGTCAATTTTCTCAGACGGGATACGCCGTCAAATTTCCAATTAGTAACACGATAATGAGAGCAGCATGAAGACTACTGGATTTAGAACTATGGTCTTGGGTACTCCTTGGCGGAATCTTACCTACTGTGTGATTGAGACCGACGAAGGAATTATTGGCGTTGGAGAGGCGCGTGTCCTTGGAAAAACCCACACGGTAACCCAATATTTGAAAGATGTAGAAAGACACTTTATAGGTCATGATCCCTTTGACATTGAAGCTCTTTATCGACGTTTCACGTTGTTAGATTTTGGTAAGCCGGGTGAAGTCGTGTACACCGGTCTAGCTCTCGTAGAACTTGCGTTTTGGGACATCATTGGGAAGAAGACTGGTCAGCCTGTTTACAAACTATTAGGTGGTCAGGTAAAGGATCGTATTCCAGCATATGCTAACGGCTGGTATACGGTCGAACGGACGCCTGAGGCATTCGCTGAAGCTGCTCGTAAGGTTGTTGATCGCGGTTACTTAGGAATGAAATTTGATCCGTTCGGGAATGGTGACATGGAGCTTGAGCGGCCAGAATTTTTTCGATCCCTTGATTTAATTGAAGCGGTAGCGAATATAGCCGGCACACGCGCTCAGATTATGATTGAAATGCATGGGCGTTTTGCACCGGTTCAAGCGCGTGAGATAGCTCGACATATTGAGAAATACAACATTGGTTGGATAGAGGAACCAGTGCGTCCGGGTGATACCCCTGCATTAACTTCGGTTAGACAGCACACACCACTACCAATAGCTACCGGAGAACGGCTCTATGGTGCCCCAGAGTTTCGTGAGATTTGGGGCTCACAGAATGTCGATGTGTTGCAGACTGATATTACCCAGTCAGGTGGCATTCTCGAAACGAAGAAAATTGCTTCAACTGCTGAGAGTTACTCGATTATGGTTGCCCCTCATAATGTTGGCGGAATTATCTCCACTATGGCAGCACTTCACTTGTGTTTAACACTTCGTAATGCAAAGATCCTGGAACATTTCAACGATTTTGCTGATCCACATGTGAAACAAGCTGGTTCAAATTACCCGGAAGTCGTAGATGGTTATTTTCCAATTCCTGATAAACCTGGTTGGGGTGTCGATTTAGATGAAGACTTCATACATTCCAATCCGCCCGAATACACTGATGCCGGCGTAATTGCTGATCCCGGTTTAAACATGTTCGTTAACGCAAATTGGGCAAAAAGAGGACAGCCCGAGTAAGAGCTCGTTTTAAGAATTGCAGGCGAGTCGATATTATTTGGTGATGTCTGGATTTCAATAACGATATTCTTGATTTGGTATTGACATCTTGGTTAGTCTTGCCGGGTTGATAACATGCGACTAAACTTCCGCATACGCATAAATGTGAGTTCGTGGTAACTGTCTAACAAGGAAGCTTATGGCTAACATACTGACACAAGAGCAAGTTGATCAATATAACCGAGATGGATACATCGCTGTTAGAGAGGTGTATACACCCTCAGAAGTTCGAGAACTTCAAGAAGTAACTGACGAATTTGTAAAAAAGTCAGCTGAAGCTACGGATCATACAGATGTTTTCGATATTGATCTAAAGGCTGGGCATTCAAGCAAGACGCCTAAATTACGGCGAATAAAAAATCCACATCTTCATCATGATGCGTATAACAGAGCGATGCGTAATTCTAAACTTCTGGATATTCTCGAACAGTTGATAGGTCCAAATATTCGTCATCATCACACTAAGCTTAATAACAAGGCTCCAGGTGGAGGTGCTCAGGTTGAATGGCACACAGATTGGGGTTTTTACCCCGCCACCAATGACGACATTCTTGAAGTTGGAGTAGCTATTGATCCAATGACCGTTGAAAATGGTGCACTTATGGTTGTTCCAGGTTCACATAAGGGACCTGCATATGATCATCATGAAAATGGTGTATTTGTCGGAGCTGTGCAGATGTCAGACGTTGACATGGATTCTGCCGGTCAAATTATTTTGAACGAGGGTGACATATCTCTACACCACGTACGTGCTCTACATGGATCTGCACCAAACATGTCACAGAATTCCAGAAGGCTATTGCTTATGGGATACGCTGCTGCGGACGCATTCCCGATAGGTGGATATGGTGACTGGAATAAGTGGCAGGCTGATATGCTTCGAGGATCTGGCACCAATATTCCAAGATTTAATGGGGCGCCAGTGAGGCTCGCTGAGCCGAAGCCGGATGATAAAGGGTCTATTTTCGAGATTCAGGAACAGCTTAGTATGACGCACTTTGAGGAAGTAAAGCCCACATAATTTATTGCGTTATTGCATGTGTGAGTAATTATCCTGCCCAATCACCGTAAATCGGATATTGGCTTGCGATGATTTCGATATAAGCCGGTTGATTCTTTTGATTATGTTTCAAAGCACGTGACAGTGCCGCTGAAACATCATCAGGTTCGGTAACTCGTTCAGTTTTCCAACCGATTTGTTCGATTGCTGCTGTCATATTTATGTCCTCGGAGCCTAAGACGTCAAAAGTATATGGATCATGGCCTTCTCCCCAGAATCCTGGTCCGTATCCAGAAAATCCTCCATTGTTTATGTGGACGATGGTAATTCCGATCTTAAGTCGGCTTAAAACTTCAAGGTTTCCTAGCATGTAGCTTAAGGCTGCATCCCCAATTACTGCTACACATTCTCTGTCTGGGTGGGCAAGTTTCGCTGCGGTTACTGCCGGAAAACTGTATCCAAGAGAGGAGACATTGCCCCAGCCAAGAAATCCGCGCGGTATGAGCGTTTCGTATGCGGTGCTAAGCTGGTCACGTGTATTACCCGACTCGTGTGTTACGAATGAATTTTTTCTGTCTAGAACTTTCATCAAATCGCCGTATACCCGGTATGGGTTAATCGGCTTTGCATCTGATTCCATGACCTCGCGGTACTGTGTCATAGCTTCATCTTTTATTGATTTTACATTTGGCGCTACATCTGGTCGGATAGATTCCGCTAATGAGGCCACCAAAGACGAAAGTGTTGAACGAGCGTCTCCGATGATGGCATGATGAGTTGCGTACATACGGTTTACATCGTACTCATCGATGTTGCATTGGATTATCTTCTTTTTGTTTGCATCAGGGATCCCATGACCGAATCGACCTGGTGAAATACTTGCTCCTACCGCGAACACAAGATCAGCTTCGTTCATGAACTTCAAAACATGGTCCCCACGCACACCCACTGACAGTGGGTGGTTTTCAGGAAAGGCGCCTTTGGCTTTCAGTGTAGTGATCACTGGCAGGTTGGCTTTTTCTGCGAAAGCTTGTAATTCTTCCGTAGCGTTTGAATATAGAACTCCTTCCCCAACGAATAGAATTGGAGATCTAGCGGACAATAGTTCATCGACCGCTATGCGTATATCGTCTGGGTCCGGGAGTGACTTCCAGCCTTTCGGTGAACGATATGGGTCGACTGTTTCGTCATATCTTGCGGAAGCATTTGGTATGCCAAGTACTACAGGTCCGGGACGACCTGTTCTCAGCATTGTGAATGCCCGGCGCATGAACTCTGGTGTTCTTTCAGGTTGATCAAGGTACCCGTACCATTTTGCTACTCCTCGTAAGCTCGCATTTTGATCAAAGCGTGTGTTTTCTGTTGAACCGGCTGGTACTGCGTCGACGATGCACAGCACTGGTGAATTATCTTCATATGCCTGAGCGATTCCAGAGTAGGCAACCTGTTCGCCTGCTGCGTTCACACCACCAGAGAACGTGCACACCCCGATTTTGTTTCCGTTGTTAATACGAGAATACGCGTCTGCAACACTTACGGCATAGCGGTCGTCTCGCATCATCAGTAGTTTGAGCCCTTCACGGCCGAATGCATTGTTTACCTTGCTAACAGGGAATGTTGACACCCAGGGTACTTTTTCTTGTTTTAGTATTCTTGCGATACCAGTTGCGACGTCTATAGTCATGCATCTTGCTCCGTTGTTGGTCCCGAATTCTTAAACGACGGCAGTATCACTAAGACTGTCCCATCGGGCGCGATTGTATTCGTTACATTGACACTATGTACAGAATAAATTTAGTAATTCGATTGGCGGTGTAGCGTATTGACGCTTAAGTATTCAGTATCTTTTCAATTTTAGTGTTTAGCCCCAATCTTTTGATTGCAACTGGGGAATTGATTTTTGGATTGGGACGATAGTTTCTACGATGATGTTGATTGTGCTATCTCTCCGTGATACTAATCCGGTTGCGATAAGTAGTGATTCTTTTATTTGGAGTTTGAATTGCTGATAAGTTGGCTCCCAGATGATAAGTGGTGAGTGACCGAATTCATCTTCGAGTGTGATAAAGATCGTTTTACCGTTTGGTTTCTGTCGTCTAATGACTAGTCCTGCTACGGAGACTCTTTCGCCATTTCTTTGATTTTTAACTTCCTCGCTCGGTATGACGTTTTTAGGTAAATACGGCCGTATCTTTTGCATCAGATGCCCTTGAGTATAAACACCGGTTGCACGGTACTCACCGATCATTCGATCCCAATCAGATTCTGTGGGTAATTTAACCATGTCCTGGCAGACTGGTAACTCCAAAGCGAGTTGACGGGCTCCATCTCGCTTTGCCCGACGCGGTTGATAGCGTAGTCCTAATTCCCATCGAAGATACCTTCGGTTTACGATGTTTGATGCTTCACTAGATATGCCATATGCCTCCCCGAATCTATCGAATGCACCTGCATTTGAAATAAGATCAAGTACTCGTTGTTCTAAACCAGTTCTCGATATAAAATTTGCCAGCGAAATAAACTTTCCTCCAGCTTCACGTTCTTCTATCACAGGCGTTGCCGTGGAAGTATTAATATGCGCTATGTGAGTTAATCCCATACGTAAGGCGCCATTTTCTATAACTGCTTTTTCATCGCTTAAATTCACATCGGGATTTAAGACGTTTACGCCATGACGAACAGCATCTTCCTTTAACGTTTCCAGATTGTAGAAGCCCATAGGCTGATTGTTGAAAAGCCCAATAAAAAATTCTAGTGGGAAGTAATGTTTAAGCCACGAAATTTGGTAAGCCGTCACACCGAAAGCAAAAGCGTGTGCTTCTGGAAATTGGTACAAGCCGTGGAACTTGCTTAATATTTTTTTTGCCGTGTTTAATGGCACACCTCTCGATATTGCACCCTTTATAAACTTTGACTTCCAGCGATCGATATGCCGCTCATTTTTGCGGCGAGTAAATGCTCGTCGCATTTGATCACCTTCAATTGCACTCATTCCAGCTACATGTATAGCTAGTTCGCCAAGTTGATCTTGGTAAAGTGGCACTCCCAGAGTTCGGCGTAACGCTGTTTCTTCTAATGGATGATCGTATTTCCAGTTAGTTTCTTTACCGGTGTGTCGTCTTATAAGCATCGACACGCCATCGTTCACTCCAACGCCAGGGCGAACAGCGCTGACTTCCCAAGCCATTTCTGTTAAGTTTCGCGGCTTTATACGAGTAACGGTTTGCATTTGAGCCGCAGATTCAATTTGGAAAACACCGATTGTGTCGGCATTTTGTATGTCGTTGTAGACATTCTGATCTTCGAAATCTATACGTGAGATATCAATTTGTTTTTCGGTTTGCTTTCGGATTAGTTCTAATGCTTCTGTGAGTTGAGAAAGTGCTCCTAGCGCTAAGAAGTCAATTTTCACGAATCCTGCATCTTCGACGGTATTTTTATCCCATTGGCAGATATACCGACCATCAATCGCACTACGTTGCAGAGGTACAGTTTCAGAGAGTGGGCGGGTTGATAGGATCATTCCGCTTGGGTGTTGAGCAAGATATTTTGGAAAACGGTTTAACTGTTGCGCAAGATCGAATAACATCGACCATATGAAAGTCTTGCTGTGCTCTTTAAATTCAGGTAGCTCTGACATTTCCTTCGCTAAGGTTTCGATTGGGATTTGGCTATCTAGTCGTTTATTTAATCTTCCTAGATCGTCCTTTGATATGCCGAGTGTCTTCCCTAGATCACGTACTGCACCTCGGACCCGATAAGTGGCTATCATTCCGGTGAGTGCGGCATGTTCGTAACCCCAGTGTTCGTGAATACGCAAAATGAGTTTTTCTCGGATCTCACGTGGGAAGTCTAAGTCGATATCAGGCGGTGATAGGTTTTCGCATCCAATTTTTTTGGGTAGAAAGCGGTCGAGTCTTAGCTTAAATCTCAATGGGTCTATGTGTGAGAGACCTGTGAGATATCCGATTAGTAAGGCTACTGATGAACCACGACCTCGGCCCGGCGGGCTCTCTTCTATCGGTAATCCTGGTTGAACTAATTCAAGGTCTTCCTGTACCTCGCGTGCTATGCGTATGATGTCGTAATACTGCAGCAAAAAACCGACTAAACCGTGTTGTTCTAGAAGATTGAATTCCTGATCAAGTCGATCCTTAACTTCTGGTGTAATGCTGCCGTATTTGCGTATAGCTGCCTTTTCACAAATCTCTCTTAGGTAACTTGACTCAGTGTGTCCATGTGGCAAGAACTCGTATGATGGAAAATCGTAGATAGCGTCGGACGTGATATCAAATTTGCATCTGTCAGCGATTTTTACTGTGTTAGTGATGGCGTCCGGGTATTCACCGAAGAGTGCTTTCATTTCACTTGGTGGTTTCAAGAAGAATTGGTCATTAGGGCGTCGTTCCATATGACTTGCTTCGAGCGATTTATTGTTTTTTATAGCAACTAGAGCATCGTTTAAGCGATGACGCTCGCGTATGTGATAGTGGGCGTTATTAGTGGCGACCACTTTGATATCTAATTCTTTTGCGATAGCCACCATGTCACGGTTGCGTTCCACGTCACCTATGACTAGATTTTGTTGCAATTCAATGAAGAAATTATCTCTACCGAATATCTTGATGTACTTGTTCGCTGTGTTACGAGCGGTAGTGATTTCACCGGCTTTTACACGTTTTGATATTTCTCCCTTGCGGCAACCAGAAAGACAGATGACACCTTCACTGTGATCTGAAAGTAGTGTTGGGTCGAGATTTGGGTCGTTTCTCTGCTTGGCATCTATATGCGCTCGAGTGACTAGTAGTGAAATGTTTTTGTAACCGGTCGTAGTTTCGGCGATAAGAGTTATGTGGGGGCGTTCCGAAGGTTTGTATTCGGTATATGCTGGGTCATTGATTCCGCGCTTTAGGGTTATTTCGACGCCAATTATCGGTTTGACACCGATTTCTTTTGCAACTTGAGCAAACTCCATGGCCCCACTAATGTTGTCATGGTCGGTTATCGCTAGGGCGTGAATCCCAATCTGCTTCGCAGTCAAAAGCAGGTCCCATGATTCTGAAGCTCCCTCTTGAAAAGAATAGTTGCTATGAGCATGTAGTTCGGCATACTCGCTTTTCGTTATTTCCGCTTTGATTTTGCTGTCCTCCGGCTTGGATTTCAGCCCTTTTAACTGTTTGGTATGCTCTTGCTGAATTGTGCTTCGAATAAAGCTTTCTCTGTTTGTCCATCCATCTTGTCTATACCATTTGCTGGTTTTTAGATCGAGGTAGACGGTTATTAGTTGGTCGGTGCTAAGACGTATGGTGTAGTAAAGGCGGGCTATTTCTTCATCAGGCCCTCTCCACCACTCGTCATTCACTTTCCAGAGATTTTCTATCTTCACAACAGTAATCCACTTGCCGTCAGAGAGTGGTGTGGTTTTTTGTTTTCTGTGTAAGTTAGAGCCGTCTACTAACTTTTTGTATGTTAGATAAAAGGGTTTTTTTAATGAAGAATTTTGTATTACCTCACGTTTATTAGGAGGATTTGGGCTTCGTTTCAGATAATTTCGAATTCTTTCGGTTCTTGATGTGACGTTTATTGGAATTTGAACTGAAATTGGATTGCCATGTGAGTCGGTGCGTACGCGTAGGATTTTGGGTGTGTTAAGTGGTTTGATTGATGACTCTACGTCTGCTCTAGCCAACTTTGTTCAACGTTTCTAGTTCACTTTTGTAAGTGCTATCGTCTAGATTAACCAAGGCATACCTGCGCTCAGGAATTCTTGACCAGGGCTCAAGTTCTTTGATTTGGTAGACCGGAGGGGTTATTCTCAATCGAGAATGAAGCTGGCGGATTGTTTTATGAAGATCGGTATTGCGTTTCACTTCCTTCCAGATCGACTCTTGCTGACCACCCTCTCCTGTTATTCCACAAAGCGTTAGGTTTATGTTTTCTAGAGGGCCGGGAATCTTTGAAATATTGAGCTTAGACTTTATAGCGAGTAATGCTTGATTTTTATTGCCAATCGGATCTTTGAACGCAACACGCATGGTCCAGGGAGCATGCTCGGATATATGAGATTGGATAGTTGCCTGACGTGCAAATCGTTGGTTGAGTTGTGAGCTTTCATATGCTCGTTCTAATAGATTTTCTATGGCTAGAACGATAGTTGTCATATTTACCGTAGGGTTAGCGAACTCGATATTTTCGGACACTTTAAGTAATCTTTTTTTTGTTAGTAGCGGTCGATTGTCTATACCGTTTGAGAGTTCCCAAGCTGTGCCACCGATCTTGCCGAACTGAGCCTCGACTGCACCTCGTGGCATGTCTGCGATATGACCCATTGTTGTCAGTCCGAACGCATGGAATTGTTTGATTAGCTGATATGGGATAGGAAGTGACTCGACTGGAAATTTATCGAGGAATTGCCCAGGTTCACTGGTAACTTTTCTGCCACTGTTTGTTCGACTAAGAAGAGAGGCGGCATAGGCAAGCCATTTGTTATCGGCTATACCGATACGAATATTAAAGCCGTTGATTGTTTCGGCAATAAGGCGGACAATTTGCGCGTCGTTACCATACAGTGCTTCTAGTCCCCAGATTCCGGCATATGCCAGGCCTGGGGCTACTGACTCTACGTCTGGTATGACATCTTCCAGATTCTCGATAATTGCGTTAAACACTAGTTCATATAGTGGTTTATCGTAGTCAATTATCAACACTCCACTGTGGCGTGATGTTGCTTCCGTGAGCGGCATCCCAAGTATTACATCGTTTAGATCAGGAGAGGTTGCTACAGCAATACGGGCTGAGAGTGAATTCTTGATTTTAAAGTTTGTGTCTGAGATCACCCCTGGCGTTATGCTTGTGAAGTCTTTTACAAAGTCGAGCTTTGTACCGGCAATGATCACTGAATGATCAGCGAGCTTGGGGTTTCTAATAAGCTCTACTTGCCATGGAAAGCTAGGAATACGTAGGCATGCTATTGATTTATTTTGTTTTTGGTGTGTTAGTGGTGATTGTTTCAGTGTCATTTATGGCGCGCTTAGTGACCGATTGGAGTGCAGAAAATGAATCAGGAATAGAACCTAATTAGTGACGCCAGATAATGCGAATGGGTTCGCTATCGCGACACAGGCCTAACCTGTAATTCCTGTTACTAGATCGAAATGTTAGCCAGTAGACTAATATTAGAACAAATGTTCTATATAATCAATAGCTGTTTTCTTGTTATTGGAATCAAATTAGGAAAATCAGTACAGCTATTTCAAACAAATTAGGGTTCGCTAGAAACATGTATTGAACTTGCTAGCTAGTTGATTGGCTTTTCGTGAAAGGACCTGCAATATATGTCATGGGAGTGTTTTATTAAATTATTGTGTAACGTATTTTCAGCAATCGGTACAAGGTTTGCGTTACATGAGCATTAACACCCTGTAGTCTGAGAGTACGAGTTTTTTCGATAGCATTCACTGTCGTTACTGCTTTTGATCGTTGGATGACGGATCCGGCGAAAACCGGACAAAGAATAAACCGATTAAAATGAGAAGTTCCCAATTATTTGGAAAAACCCTTCGTCAGGCACCCGGAGACGCTGAAAATATTAGTCATCAGCTACTGACACGAGCAGGTTTTATTCAGCAAATCGCTGCTGGGATATTTAGCCTTCAGCCATTAGGTAACCGTTCGGTCACTAAGATTCGTAACATCATACGTGAGGAAATGGATCGAGTTGGCGGTCAAGAAATCAACATGCCTGTGGTTCAGCCGCGCAGCCTCTGGGAGGAATCTGGTAGAGCAAGCACTTTCGTACCTCCTTTAGCCAGTTTCGAAGATCGACGTGAGCGCGAAATGGTTATCGCTCCTACTCATGAGGAAACCGCAACCGCTATGGCACGAGCTAGTGTTACTAGTTATCGTGATCTGCCCTTCACTATTTACCAGATTCAGACTAAATTTCGTGACGAAACCCGTCCGCGTGGTGGCTTACTACGCGTCCGAGAATTTGAAATGAAAGATGCCTATTCATTTGATGCGGATGAGGAAGGATTGGATCGAAGTTTCAACGCAATGGTTACGGCGTATCACAGAATTTTTGAACGATGCGGGGTTGAAGTGGTTATGGTGGAGGCTGATTCTGGTGGAATTGGTGGTAAAGATTCGAATGAATTTGTTTTACTTACAGACAGTGGTGAAGATACGATTTTGCTGTCAGACGAAAGTGATTACGCCGCTAATGTAGAGAAGGCGACATTTATCAAAAAACAGTTTCCAGTTGGAGATTTAGAAGAAATAGAAGAGTTCCCGACACCGGGGTTGAAAACCATTGAAGAATTAGCCAAGGCTGAGGGCGTATCGAAATCGAAAACAGCTAAGGCTGTTTTTTACCTTGTTGATGGAGATATCGTAATCGTCACAATTCGTGGCGATTACGAAGTGAACGAAACAAAGCTGCGTAATTTACTTGGTGGATCAGAACCTCGTTTGGCTACACAGGAAGAAGTGAAGCAGGCAGGATTGATTTCTGGTTCTGCTTCAGCTGTAGGGCTCGAGAAAATTAAAAGTGTCGTAGATGACTCAATAACAATGGGGTCTAACTATCTAGCTGGTGCTAATCGAGAAGGTTTTCATTTACGCAATGTAAATTTAGGTCGAGACTTCAAAGCTGACATTATCGGTGATATTGCCGAAGCTAAGAAAGGGTATTTATCACCTGATGGAAAGGGCAAGCTAATTGCACGGCGAGGTATCGAAGTCGGCCATGTGTTTAAACTGGGTAATGTTTATTCATCTAAGATGGCAGCTGAATATACCGATGAAGATGGGGGTCAAAACGAGATATTGATGGGCTGTTATGGAATCGGGGTAGGACGCTTGTTAGCTGCCGCTATAGAAGCAAATCATGATGACTTCGGCATGATACTTCCGCGATCTATTGCTCCTTACGATGTATATCTTGCCGGATTAAATCTCGATGATTCGGAAATATCTAAAAAAGCGGAGTATTTGTACAAAGAACTGCAACATATAGGCTATGAAGTACTATTTGATGATCGAGATTCACCGCCAGGAGTTAAATTTAAAGACGCCGACCTTATGGGAATTCCATGTCGCGTAGTGATTAGTGCAAGAAGTCTTGAAAACGGTGGAGTTGAAGTCAAAGCCCGGTCCAGCAGGGAATCTAAAATCGTATGTGCAGACGAAGTTGCTCAGAACCTGAAAAAGATACTCGTTTGACCGATAGTTACCCCTTGGTCTTTACATGTATTGATATTTGATTGTCACTGGAAAGTCTGCGTCGTAAGTCAGCTGAATTATTGAATAGCCTGAACCTTAATATTTCACTGCTCGGATGGAGATTTAGTGGGCTATTAGCATTATTTTGGCAATTTAGCTATAAGTCGTTGCTTATTGGCTTATTGTTTGTTTGGTTAGTGTCGGTATTATGGATATGTTGTCTGATATTGGAGATGACGTAGGTAGTAGAGTTTTCTTGACCTAGAGTTATTTGTTTGATTTAGACACGCAATAAGGACAGTGGGACGATATACGTACGGACGTCAATAAAAGTGTGCTCGACCGCTATTTGAGCATGCTATGGGATTCCCACTCACGAGGTTTATTCATGGGTAAGAAATTATTTGTTGGCAGCCTAGCATGGGCTACAGATTCATCTGGATTACAGGCTGCATTTAGTCGCTTCGGAGATATCGAAGAGGCAATTGTTATTAGTGATCGCGAGACTGGTCGGTCACGAGGATTTGGTTTTGTAACTTTCACTGATGAAGGTTCAACGCAACAGGCCATTGCAGAAATGAATGGTTCTGAGCTAGACGGTCGGCCGATCGTGGTTAATGAAGCGAGAGAACAGTCTCCTCGCGGCGGCGGCGGTGGTGGTCGTAGAGAGCGCTGGTAAGTCTTTCAGAGTAGTCGTATCGGCTGCTAATAAGAATTTTTGGAACGGATGTAACCGCAAGGTTACATCCGTTCTTTAATTTTTCATGGACAAAAATTAATAGTAGAGATGAGATATACGGTCACTTTACGAAATGATGTTTTACTGTGTCGTTTGGGAGCAGTAATCAGTTTCAATACGTGTTAGAATTGAGTGGTCGGGATCAAATACTCTAAAGACCTCGACACTGGAAGTGGGCGATGCCCGCTTTTTTTGTGCCTGACAATAATGCATACCGGAGGATAATGAGTTGAAGAGTGATCTGCTAATTGCGGTTACCCAACTCGCAGCAGAACGTAACTTGCCTCAGCCGATAGTGGTGAAAGCTATAGAGGCTGCGTTAGCTGCTGCCTATAAGCGAGATCCAGCCGCCGAAGGTCAGGACGTGATTGTTGATATGGACCCTAGCGATGGTGATGTGATTGTTCGTACGGTTCGGCATGTAGTTGAAGAGATAGAAGATCCGTTAATGGAATGGACTGTTGAGCAGGCGCAAGAATTTAAAGATAACGCTGTCGTCGGCGACATAATCGAGACCGGTCAATTGGAGTACAACCCTGGTCGGATTGCCGCACAGACGGCTAAGCAGGTCGTTATGCAGCGTCTTAGAGAAGCTGAACGAGATATCGTATTTGATGAATTCATCGATAAAGAAGGTGAAGTTTTAACCGCTACCATTCAAAGAGTTGAGTCTCGTTGGGTAACGGTTGATCTTGGGCAAGCTGAAGCTATCATGCCTCCGACAGAGCAATCTCCGTTTGAGCGCTATCGTCCAGGTCAACAGCTAAAATTCTTTGTTGTTCAGGTTGGGAGAACAATTCGCGGCCCTGAAATTATCGTTTCGCGCACGCACCCTGATTTGCTTAGGCGTCTATTTGAGGTTGAAGTTCCAGAGATATTTTCGGGTGTCATAGAAATTAAAGCTATTGCACGAGAGCCTGGAGCTCGATCAAAAGTCGCTGTTTCTTCGAACCAAGAAGGTGTAGATGCAGTAGGAGCTTGTGTTGGTCTTCGCGGGATTCGAATTCAAAATGTTGTGAATGAACTTCTGGGTGAAAAAATAGATGTCATTGAGTGGGACGAGGATCCTATCAAATTCATATCTAATTCGTTAAGCCCGGCAGTTGCGGATAAAGTTGATTTAGATGAGGATGAGGAGTCAGCAACGGTTCTAGTTCCTGATAGGCAGCTTTCTCTTGCTATAGGGCGGGAAGGTCAGAACGCACGTCTCGCTGCCAAATTGACTAATTGGAAAATAGACATTCAACCTGCAAGTCAAGCTGCAGACCCAGAACCAGTAGTACTTGAAGCGACCGATGTAATTTCTTCTGATACTGCAATAGAAGTTGCTGATGAAGAGGTAGTTTCAGACCCAGAACCAGTAGTACTTGAAGCGACTGATGTAATTTCTTCTGATACTGCAATAGAAGTTGATGATGATGGGTCAAGTGCTGACACCTCGGCAAATGTTGAAAATCTAAATACATCTTTGGAAATAACTGTCGAGGAAGAAAAATTAGAGTCAGAACCTGTAATTGGCGAAGAGGACGTGCAGGGAGATGCAGATGCAGAGCTCCTGGCTCTAGAGGAAGAACTTGCGCTGCTGGAACAAGAAGAAGAAGAGAGAAAAGCTTCCGAGGAAGAGGAAACACTCGATTTGTCTTCAGATGATCTGTGGCAGGTAGACAGCGGTACTAGCGTAAAAGAAGATACTGGTGGCATTAGGTTTGCAGAGGATATTGCAGGATTAAGGGAGACAGATCCTGGTCGTCGTGGGGGGCGCCGTGGGGGAAGCAGCGCTCGAAACCGCCGACGCCGTTAGTAATTTATGAGGTGCTGAGCTAATTTCAATGAGTCGAGCAGACAGTCATATTCCCAGGCGAACATGCGTCATTTGCCGATCTAAGCGGCCAAAGAATGAACTCTTGCGACTTGTGAAAATGCCAGAAGGTAATGTGGAATTAGATCGAAGTGGGCGGTTGAACGGTCGAGGTGCATATATTTGTAGTAATTGTGATTTGTTAGACGATCATGGGAGTAATATGCAAGTTCAGAAAGGTAGACTAACCAAAGCGCTGAAAACGGAAATTGATAGTTCAACTTTGACTCGGATAAGCAAGGCTATTTCTTCATAGGGATACTAGCGTTCGGAAAAAAACAAGGAAACTTACTGGTAAATGGCAAAAAGGCGTGAGAGACGAAACCCCAAGCGGCGATCTGATGCACTTGATATAGAGCAAAATTATGGTCGACCCGTAAAAGACGATGGCGATAATGAAACGACGGTTTCCCGTTCACCAGTCGCATTACCCGCGGAAATTACCGTAGGGGAGTTGGCTGAAGTACTCGAAATGTCTAATGTCGACACGATTAAAGCACTAATGCGCCTTGGGGTTATGGCGACAGTAAACGAAGTTGTTGAGTTCGACGTCGCTGCAAAAGTCGCCTCTTCATTTGATGTTGGAGTCCTCAGACCCAAGGATAGAGAGCAAAGTTCAGCTGCTATAAAAGTAGGTATTGACGAAGAACTCACCGATGAAAATTCTGTACTTAGGCCACCGGTTATTACTGTCCTAGGTCATGTTGATCATGGAAAGACAACACTATTAGATGCAGTCCGAGGTGCCAGTGTTGTTGATACAGAAGCTGGTGGTATCACTCAGAGCATTGGTGCATATCAGGTCGACAAAAATGGACAACTGCTGACGTTTATTGACACGCCAGGTCACGCTGCTTTTACGCAAATGCGTGCAAGCGGTGCGCAGGTGACGGATATTGCTGTTTTGGTTGTTGCTGCGGATGATGGTGTAATGCCGCAGACACTTGAGGCGATCGAGCATGCTAAAGCTGCTGACGTTCCAATGATTGTGGCTATTAACAAGATGGATGCTCCTGGAGCTGATATCGATCGAACTAATGCTCAGTTGGCAGAGCACGAAATAATTGTTGAATCTTATGGCGGTGACACCGTCGCTGTGCCGGTGTCGGCCCTTATCGGCGATGGAATTGATGATCTGCTTGAGTCACTTTTGCTTGTTGCTGAGATATCTGAACTCAAAGCTAATCCGAATCGCTCTGGAATTGGAGTAGTTATTGAATCTCACATGGATAGAACACGAGGTGCTGTAGCGTCTGTTTTGGTTAGAGCCGGAACGGTTCACTCAGGAGATATTGTCGTTGCAGGAACGTTCCGAGGACGAATTAAGTCGATGGTCAATGGCTTCGGTGATGTAGTGACCGAAGCGGGACCGTCTACGCCAATCGAAGTACTTGGATTGAACGGTACTCCTAGTGCTGGTGATCAGTTCGATGTTGTGACAAGTGATAGGGAAGCTCGAGATCTTGTCACTGCCAGAGAACGCCTCGCTGGTAAACGGAAAGAAACGCGTGCAGCTACCACGATGGCAGAAGTGATGCGACGCGTTCAGCAATCTGGATCTAAAGACCTTAATGTAGTGGTAAAAACCGGAAACCACGGATCTATTGATGCAGTACAACGTGCGGTTGAACAGGTCTCAAACGACGAAGTACAAGTTAAAGTTTTGAGCGCTGCTTCAGGTGCGATAAACGAATCTGATATTTTGCTCGCTTCTGCTTCAGATGCCATAGTCGTTGGATTTGAGACTACAGTCGAAGGTGGAGCGAGGCGTCAGGCAATTGCTGAAGGGATAGCTATTCGTACCTATGACATCATTTATAACCTAATAGATGAAGTTGAAGATGCTGCCAGAGGCCTGCTTGAACCTGAACGTAAGACGGTGGTAACCGGTCATGCGAGTATTCTTGAGGTATTTCCGCACGGTAGGCGAGAGCAGATTGCTGGCTTACGAGTCACGGATGGAGTCCTTAAACGTGCTGGTCGAATGCGCGTAATTCGTGATGGTGATGAAATTTTTGATGGCGCAATTACCTCGATGCGTCATCTCAAAGACAGCGTCAGGGAATTAACTAACAACTTTGAGGGCGGTGTCATGATTGATGGTTTCCATGAATACCAGACGGGTGATGTGCTCGAAGCTTACGAGATCCAGGTTACCCGCCGCTGAGGGTTGGCTATTGGAGATTTGTAGTCGATGAACGAAAGGCGTGATGGCCGCGTAAATCATACTATTCAGCGGGAACTCGCAAGCTTGATTGAAGAGCTCTCTGATCCCAGACTTTCCTCTATGATTTCAGTTACCAGTGTGGAGGTTAATCGTGATCTCTCAATGGCCAAAGTTTATGTTAGTGTTTTAGGTTCCGAAAACGAACAAGAAAATACGCTTAATGCTTTGCGTTCAGCCGCTACAAGGCTACGTATGGAAGTGTCTAGCCGAATCGTCATTAGAAAAATGCCAAGACTTTCATTTCATCTTGACGATGTTATGCGTAGTGGTGCAGATATGGATGAATTGATCGATCGAGTGATTAGTGAAGACAGCCGACGTTACGCTGATAGAGAAGAGCGTTGATTGAAAAGTCTTATAACAAGAGTGCTTTTTCACGTCCTGGGTTCAAGGCTGGCGCGTTTCTCAACATAAACAAACCTAAGGGATGGTCGTCGACTGATGTCGTCCGCAAACTGAAGGGTATTACGCGTGCGAAGAAGGTTGGTCATGGGGGTACGTTGGACCCAATGGCTACCGGGGTTTTGCCTATATGTGTGGGATCAGCGACTCGGTTTGCTGACACGGTTTTACTCGGGACGAAGTCATATCGGATTACCGTTGAACTAGGTTCTTCTACTAATACCTTTGATTCTACAGGCGTCATAACGGCTGAAGCCGATTTTGGAGATATCACTAAACAGAATGTTTTAGATTCGTTGAAAAAATTTCATGGTCGATTCGAGCAGATGCCACCGATGTTTTCTGCTCTACATCATAAGGGCAAACGATTGTATGAATTGGCTCGTCAGGGTATGGAGGTCGAACGCCCTCCTCGCCAGGTTGAAACTTTCAGGTTGGAATTGGTTGATTTCGATTTACCCAATGTGGTGATCGAAGTCGAATGTAGCCATGGGTTTTATGCGAGATCTCTTGCTAATGACGTCGGTGAAGATCTGGGCACATATGCTCATCTATCAGAGCTAATTCGAACTCACGCAGGAGTGTTCAAAATAAAAGATGCTATTTCTATAGATGAAGTCCAGTTAGCGGCACGACAGGGAGATTGGCAAAAGGTTGCGATGCCTATTGACACAACTCTTAGTCATATGGATAAAGTGGAACTTACAAAGGAACAGATTGAAATGGTTCGTAATGGAAGACACCTAGCGGTCGATGCACCTCGAGCATTCG
>MDTE01017437.1_pt1 | contig 18376 bp, 14 predicted proteins | sample 811231 | NCBI WGS metagenome assembly MDTE01 (sample SAMN05326651, study PRJNA326480) | marine metagenome | isolation source: seawater | place: Indian Ocean: Red Sea | collected 2010 | reverse complement strand
GCTGAAAACGAAGAGTTAAAAGAAAATACAAAAATACTTCAAGAAATCGAAAAAGGTGTTTCAGAAGATGATGCTAATAGATTTAAATTATTAATATTTATTACTATTCTGTTTTTAATTACTTCAGCTTTCGTTTCTTTTGTCGCGCGAACAAGATAATTAATTCGGATCCCCTTTTATATCAGTAGTTAGTTCTTGGTAAATAAGAACAGTCATAGTTTCTAAATTATTCATTACTCGCTCCAAACTCCAAGCGGTCTCTACATAATTACAATTTAATTCACGGTATGTATAATATTTTGCATTTCCTAGCGAAGGTCCAATTTCTTCTGTTATGATATTTAGGATTTCAGTTTTTTTTTCTAGTGCAAAATTATATTTGCAAACATTTGACGTTGCCCATAAAAGAATACTGCTTATAACAATTGCAAAAGCCAACATTATTTTTGTGATGCCGTACATTTTATTTTCCGTCCACTACAACTATTGTTAGATCATCTTTCTGAATTTTACCTGATTTAACAATATCTTCGATTATTTTTTTTAATCTTTCGTTGTTAGGTGTTGATTGATATTTTTTAATATAGTTTTGAAAACCTTCGGCGCCTAACATCTCTCCATTTGGATCTTTAATTTCTGTTATGCCATCTGTAAAAATATACATTGAACTTTTTGAGAAAGATATTTTTGTTTCTTTATATTTTATTTTAGACATTATGCCTAATGGTGGGTCTGCTTGAGTATAATTTGTAAAGTTTCCATCATTAGAATAAATTAATGGTGGCTCATGCCCAGCATTTGAAAGTAAAAGTTCTTTTTTATTGCTATCGTAAATGCCAACAAGCATTGTAACAAACATTCCTCTTGCTGCCGTTTCGCAAATTTCAGAATTTAAAATATTTAGAAGTTCTGCAGTAGAAAAAATTGTTTTACTTAAACACCTATAAAGGCTTGATGCTTTTGACATTAATAAAGAAGATTTAATTCCTTTTCCAGATACATCGGCAACACCAAAACCATACCTGCCTTCTCCAAGTTCTGAAAAATTATAAAAATCACCCGAGACTACCTTGGCAGGAATATTTACTCCAGAGATTGGAAATGGATCTTTTTTATTTTGAGATAGTAAAGTTTTTTGAATTTCTCCTACTATTTCAATTTCCTTTTGCATTCTATTTTTATCAACAAGTTCTTTAGCCATACGCGCATTTCTAATTGCAAGAGCAGCTGGAGCTGAAAGAGTTTCTAAAAGCTTTCTATCACTTTCTTCAAATAGTTTTGAAGACGTTTTTTTATTTAAACAATGAATAACCCCAATACATTCATTTGCTGCAATAAGTGGTGCACATAAAACAGAATATGTTGTGAAGTTTGTTTTGTTATCTAGATCAAAATAAAATTCTGCAATTTCTCTTACATCTTTTCTAACATCTCCTACTCTAATACATTTTCTTTGTAAAACTGCCTTGCCCATTACGCCTTGGGTTAAAGGTATTTCGTATTCTTCTAAATAAGCTTGATACTTTGATGCTATACATTGAAATACTTGTTTTTTTTCTTCGATTAAAAATATGTTTGCAGCTTGTGCATTAATTCTTTTTATTATTACTTCTAAAGCATTTTGGAGTGTTTCATTCAAATCAAGAGTTGTAGCAAGATCTTGATTCATTTGCGTAATTATTTTTAAATCTTGGATTCTTGAGTCTTCTTTTACTGGTTCAGTATTTTTTGATTTAAAAAACATTTTTTTTATTTCCATTTTATCTCTTTTTTGATAGTTTGAACAAGGATGGAAGTTATAATATATTCGCCGAATTTTTATTTGCACCTTCAAGATGCAGCATTATTCATACAATACTGTATAGATGGTATATTGACATTTGCTTCTCACATAAAAATATAATCGGTGTTTTTTTTATTAGCATTTATTTTAGGAGGCATTTGGGGTAGTTTCGCAAATGTTTGTATCCATCGAATTCCCTTAGAACAAAGTGTAGCAGTAAAAAGATCTTATTGTCCCTCTTGCAAAAATAAAATTCAATGGTTTGATAACATACCTTTAATATCTTTTATTTTGCTTGGAGGAAAGTGCAGGGCCTGCAAGACAAAAATAAATAAGATATATTTTGTGGTGGAACTACTTAGTATTTTAAGTTTTTTACTCATTTACAATTTTTATGGCCTTACCATTACCTCTTTATTATTAGCAATCCTAAGTATCTTTTTTATAATTATTTTCTTTATAGATTTAAAACATTACATAATTCCAAATGTATTAACTTTTCCTTTGATGATAATTGGTTTTGTTAAATCATTTGATCCGAATTTAAATACAAATATTTTTCCAAATTATTTGAATTCGTTAATTGGAGGTTTCATTGGCTATATAATTATTTGGTCAATAATTTATTTATATAAGAAAATTAGAAATAAAGAGGGAATGGGTCTTGGAGACGCAAAATTATTAGCCGCTATTGGATTTTGGTTTGGTTGGATGAGTATACCATTTGTAATTTTCACATCTTCGGTTGTAGCTCTAGTTTTTGTAGTTCCTTCTTTAATAAAAAAATCTGTGAAAATGTCATCCCAGATTCCATTTGGTCCATATATTATAATTGGATGTATGTTGTATATTTTTTTTGCTGATCAAGTTAAACAATATTTATTTTAGTCTTAATGTTAATTTGTAATTATAATTTCATGATATAATAAATACTTGCTTGAAGACCACTTGTCTCTTGGGTCGAAAGAAAACCATCTAATGCAAAAGATAATTTCTCAGAATTAGAAATTTTTTTAATAAATTCTGCATTTGCAGAAAAAATTACCTCTTCGGTTAAATCATTATCTTGAGTATAAGTTGCCTTTGTACCATTGATTTCATAATCTTGTTCTTTTCCAAATACTAATTTTCTGAAATCTATAACCCAACCTAAATTTAAATTGTTTTTTTCACCGATAGAAATAAAATTATATTCATCTTCAATATAGGTAGAAAAATTTAATGTTGATTTTGTTTTCCAGGTATAATACTTGCTTTCATTATGTTCAGGGGTAATCGAGTAACCAGCTGTAAAGCCGATGTCAGGAATTAATTTTTCATTTTTAAATTTTGAACCAATTAAAGCTTTTAACGAATAATAAGTATCGTCAAGATCTAACTTTCCAGTTGTTGTTGTGTTGGTAAGTATGGTTCTTTCGCTGTCATGAAGAGCAGCTCCACCTAAAATAAAAGTTTCAGAATTAGTGCTAGAAAAGTTAACACCTGATAAAAAACTAAAATGATTAATATTGTGATCTTTTGTAAATTCTTGCCTTCCTGTTTCAAAAGATAAAATATGATCTGATTTTTCTAATGGGTAAACTAAATTAACGCCTAAATTTAAAAAATTATAACCTAAAGATAAATTTGAGTTATGTTGATCTCTTTTTATAAAAGATCCATAAGTTTCTCCCCAGCCCTTGTTATCGTCTAAATTATTTTTATTTTTTTTATACCGATTTAATGATTTACGAATATTAAGAGATTTATATCCAAGCAACTCGTCCTGCGTTTCACTACCTCCTTGACCAACAGAAGATGCGGAACCTTTTACAATTTGATTACCATCAAGATCTTGAAGTGTCATATCATTTCCAGCCGTTTTGTAAAAATATGACTGTCCAACCCCGTGTTGAATTTTTAAAGTGTTGCTTGTTCCAGCTGATCTGATCTTTCCAATTACAATTCCACCATCTTTTAAAGTGATTGTACTGCTATTACCTTCTATATCTATCGCATCCTTTGATGGGTCTTTTTTATTTTCAATTTTACCAGCATTCGTTAATGTTGATGATCCACCTAGTCTAATAGTTTCATCGTTACTATTGTTATATATTACACCTCCAGAATTATTAGTTATGGTTGTTGAGGTTGAGGTATTATAAAATCTCAGTGCTACACCACTTGTAGCATAAATTGTTCCAGAATTTGTAACAGTATTACCGCTTACTGAATCATTATTAACTGCTCCATTAATTGTATTACCTGTTTCTGAAGAAATAGTAGCACCACTATTATTTGTAATTGTTGCATTTGTAGCATCTAGTAAATTTATAGCTCTATTAGTTGATGCAGAAATTGTTCCAGAGTTTGTAACTGTCAAACCATCTGCATCATTTCCTTTAATTAAAGTATTAGTTCCTTGTAAAGTTGCTCCCGACTCAATAACTACAGTTGCATTATCTTCTGTGGCGATTTGAATGTTTTGTGCAGCAGAACTTGCTCCAGCAGTAACACCACTTTTAATTGTTAAAGTTTGATCAGCTGCATTAAAAATATATTTATTTGATGTATCATCTGACTCAATTTCATTATCACTAGATACATTGACATTGGCAGCATTCAAATTTGTTAAAAGAAAGAAGTAGAAAAGTAAACAATATCTTTTTAACATAATATTGATCTACTTAGTTATTAGAAATTATGTCTCCAACCACCTTTGAAGGACTCGATAAAGCCTTCTTGTGATAATAAACTTATAAGAGTGTCTTTTTGGTCTTCACTACTAGTTGTTATATTAGCAAATAGCTTATCAGAAAATACAACTAGTTTTGAAAGCACTCCTGGCTGTAAATAATAGCATCCAGAGTTTTCATCAAATCCGCTTTCTGCACCAACTGTTTTTTGGGCATATTCTAAATTTTCTGATGTGTTCGTTCCACATTCATCGTCAGCTGAACAGATAAAAGCATTACCAACTGAACAAGATGCACTTCCTGCTGGAGGTTCATAGACTGGATAGTAAACTGTTCCTTTAAATACAGTTGGAGATGCAGAAGCTTTTCTGTACATATTTCCTGCAGATATGCCTTTTGGAGAAACATCTTTTGTTTTATCGTAAGGTTTATCCAATTTAAAAACCCATGCATCTTTCAATTTAGCAGGACAGTCTCCTAAATCATCTGCTGTATTTATACAATTATCGCTAATTCTATAATCTTCATCTACTTTTCTAGCATTCATTGCTTCTAAATAACCTGTTCCTGAATTAACAAATCTAAAGAAAGGGAAATCTTTATCTTTTATGCCATACAAAAGATTATCCATTCCTTTTGATTTGTGGCCGATGTCTCCAAAATCACCAGTTGATCCAAATAAATATAAACTTTTTGTGTCGTTGCCAAAAGCTGCGTCCATACCAAAATAACTATATCTGCCATTTTCTTGGTTTGTGTTTAAGCTAAACAAAGTAGTATAATCAAATAAGTCGATTTCTCCACCATTTGTATCTTTACTCTCATTTGTTAAATTTATTTTTGTTATTTTTCCTTCAAAATCGTTTACGTAAACCATAGCTCCTCTCCATTTAGCTCCTCTAAATGTATCGGGAGTAATTACAACAGGATCTCCAGTGATATTATTTCCTATATCATTATATGTGGTACCATCAGCTGCAGTAAAAGCATTGTCCAAATCAACTATTTTAATTAGGCCATCGCCTCCTGCTACTATCTGGCCTGGATAATTGTTACCTTCTTGTTCGGCCATATTTTCTAAATCAATTATAAAAACACTTGATCCCAAGGTTCCAGCTTTTCCAAAACCTCCAGGTAGTATCGCTACATATTGATCACTAGCAAGACCTTCATCTATTTCTATTGGAAGTCTAATAATTCTAGGAGTTGCCCAAGTTTCTCCTAGCGAGCTGTAATCAAAACGCTTATCACCAGTACCTGCATTTGGTATTTCAATATCAAAATGTTGTGTAGTTTCAATTTCATCAACTTCGTCTCCAGTTGCTACGTTATAATATCTTGCGCTAGCAAATGTAACTTTAGCTAAAGCACCTTCTTGAACAACATTTGCAACTCTAACTTTTTGAATTGCATTGCCTACTTTTTCATAAACATTTAGTGTCGTAGGAGAAGCTAGAATTTCATCAGGAACTATCCAATTAAAAGTATATGTTGCTCCATAATAACATGAGGTATTACCAGTTATATGAAACGTTGAATTAGTATCGCATGTTGCTTTTGCATCTCTATTTGTATAATCGTCCCCCGTGCTATCAAGTGCAATATCGGCATCATATGCTGCACTTTGAACAAAAGTTGCTTTTTCTGCTTCTAAGGAAGCATCAATAGACATTGATCCACCTGTGTAGGTTAGACCATCAACTATGTCTTCAGGATATCCATTTATAATCGTGCCATCTTGTTTTGCTATCATGACTTTTTTTCTGTCCCAGTCATTGAAAATAGAAAAAATGTGATGAGGTTTTAATGGATCAGTTACATCTAATACTGAAAAACCTCGGCCACCTCTACCGTATGGTATAAATAAAATTGTATGCCATGATTTTGTACCCTCTGTTTCCCATTGTCCATTCGGTTTTATTCCTCTAATATACATGTCATGTATCACGGGAGATCCATCAACGGCAAAAATTGAATTGGTACCACCTTTTTTTTTATCATCAAGATTTTCGTTTACCATGTCTGGTAGTTTTGATGCAATAAATGGTGGTACGAAAGCCCAACGTTCTTTTCCAGTAAGTGCATCAAAAGCATGCAGCATGCCATCGTTTGCTCCAACATAAAGTGTTCTCAATCTTTTTGCTTGTGAATTAGCCCATTGTGCATATCCATTTTTAGCTCTCCAATATGCCTCCTGGTTATTGCCTGTAAAGAAAGTGTTTGCACTTGGTCTAGACACTTCGACTATCTGCGAATGGTAAATATCTCCTAGAACAGAGTCTCTTATACCATCTATATTATCACAACCTTTATAACCAAAATAATCATATCCTCTAACAAAATTTATAAGACCTTTTATATCGTCTGTGTTTCCATTTGCTATACCTTTGCCGGTTGTGTCTTTGCATGCAGAAGTTAAATTATGATAGTCCGGAACAGCTTTTCCTGTCATTTGAAACAAATTATTTATTTCTAAATAGTAATCAACTCTAAAATTATTATAATCTGTCTTGTAATCTACACCTTGTAATGCAGTCCAAATTTTTCTATCGTCACCCACTGCTTGTGCTCTAACTTTTTCAGCAGCATTCCAGTTTCCTGCTTCATCTTTAGCATGAATTATTGATCCATCAGGATTAATTTTTTTTCTTAATAAATGACCTGTCCATTCCCCGTGCTTTTGATATTCAAATTGGGCTTGGTACAAATCACCACCTTCTTGTATGGTAGCTGTTATTGAAGGAGCAGAAAAAGATAATATACTTGCTATAATTCTTTCAACTTCACTTCTAAGTTTTTGAACTAAATCTGCAGGACTTTCGGCCACTATTCTTTGTCTACATTCCTCAGGCGCAGCATCGGTGCCAAAAGCGTTACTATCACAACTACCTGCTTTTGCCATTTCTTTAAATTTTTCATCAGCATTATCTTTTATTCCACCACCATATGCAAACACGAGTGTTTTAACTCCTAAGTCAGTCCTTAATTTTTTAATTCTTGTTAATGCCTGATTATGATGAGTCCATTCTCCATCACCTATCAAAATTACATAATTTAATTGGCAAGGCACATCAGGGTCAACAATATCAACTTTTGGGTCACTAAAATATTCGTATGCCATTTGTGAAAAAGCATTTGCATCTGTAGCAAAACGTAATTTCATATATTTTAGTTCATCTAATATTGCTGCAGATGTATTAGGACCAATTCCCACTGCTAAGCATGAATTTTTATCACACAGATTAGACTGACCGCTTGGATGATTTCCAACCCAACCTCGATAATAATTACAAGCGTTATTACAATTCCAGTAAGATTTTTTCTTGTTTTTCATAGGACATTCTCTATGACATGTATATTCGCATTCTTTACACCACTTAAATTTTGCTTTTCCTTTTCTTGGATATACGGTTCCTCCATTCCAAAAACCATAACCGAAATATGCACCACTAGTTAATGAACTATCGTTAACTACTGCAGATATAGCTTGTTTTGCACCTACGGCTCTACTTACTCTAGTAGTTCCCATTTCATCGACCCATGTAATATTGTCTCCTGTACTTATATTAAATTCTTGAATTGAAACTTTAGCACCTCCTATCCATGCTCTATCGTTAGAAACAAATAGCGCACCTGGATTATAAAGGTATGTTTTTGTAGCATCTGTTGCAGCATCAGATGGAGTGGCATCATTATTTTGAGTACCAACAGTAGTTGTTGTTGATATTGCTGTACTTGATATGGCTAATTTTTGAACGGTATTTTCTATGCTGCTGGTAGCCCACATGATAGCAGGATCTTGAGGGTCAATATCTATTTGGCTTGGATAATTAAATCCAGATGAAAAATCTGTTGAAGATCCGCCGGTTGTTGGACAATAAACTCCACCCGTTGAAGATATAGGAAATTTTGTTATTTTTGAATAATTTGTAAAATATGCATTGCTCCCATTATCTAATGCAATTGAAGTGCTTCGTGTTAACAAACTTCGTAAAGTTCCATCCGTTGGAACTGTACAATTAACTGAGGTACCCGTGCTCAAATTTCTTGAATACCAAAAAGGGGTAGAACTATATCTAGCACAAACTTTTCTTCTTTTTTTTCTTTTACCTATCCACTTTGTTGCAGTACATATGGAGTCGTAACCAGTAACAATTAAATGATCAGCACTGCCTATAGTTCTAATATCCAGTGTTAAAGGGTAAATTTTATCATATTTGCTAACTCCCGCTTTACCTAATTCTGCAGAGTCTATTACTTCAACACAATCTCCGTCAGCATTTATTGCAACTATTTTTTGATAACCTGTAGCAACAGAGTAAATAACTTCACCTGTTACTCCGTCAACATCTTCCGAAACATCCATTGATCCAACAGTGGTTATTCTAGAATCAATAGTTCCTGTTTCTTCTGAACAGGTGGTATCTTTTGAAGTACCCATAAACATTCTTTTGCCGGTACCATCGCCATCAGGATCGTTAAAGGCATTATCAAATTTTTCATTAGAATATGAAAATTTAACAATTCCTGCACCACTTGTCTGACCTACTAAAATATCACCATCACTAAGAAGAATTAAATCTCCTGGATAATAAATTGCAGCTCCTCCAAAGGGTTTCCTGCTCATACTTAAAGAAGTATCTAAAAGAATTAATATATTTGCTTTTACGTCACCTGCTCCTGATCCCGGAGGTAACGATTTTGAGAATGAATTTTGATTCAAAACAACAAAAAATAAAAAAAATTGAATTATTAGAAGTTTATAAAAATTTTTAATCATAACTTAAAAATACCCTTTATATTCATTGTTCGTAATTAAAAGATCTTCTACTACTAATTTATTAAATTTTAAAATTTTATTATAATAGAATTTTTTATTATCTGCCTCCCAACTAGTGTTGCCTAACCAATTTGGGTCGCTGGTTTCCTTTATAATAGTTCCATAATTTTCATTAATATAGTTAAAAATAAATTTATCTTTTTTATCAATTTCAGAAATATGTTCTTTAGAATTAACTAAAAATCCTCCAACTTTATTGTCACCAAGTGAATATATTTTAATTTTTGCAAGCTCTAATCCTTGATCTGGACACAAAATGCTAAAATCTGTTTCTATGTAGAGATCAATACTCATTTCAGAATTTGTATCACTTTCAATTGCTTCTTCTATTTTATCTAAGTCAACTTCTCCAAAAACCTGGGTAACATCTGAAAAGTTGTCACCAATATCAAATCCAAAATCACATTCCTCTGAATTTGCAACACTAAAATTAGTGATGCTTGTAAAAATAAATATTGTAAAAATTATAATTTTTTTCATAACTTTAACTTGGCATAACAATTAAATGCTCCAATGGTATCAAAATTTCAATCTCACCATTATTGGGATCATCATCATTATTTGGCTTGCCAAAAAACATTCCACATGCATATATTTTATACGCTGTTCCTTGAGTGTCAATATTGCTAGTAGTCGTAGCAAGACTTGATCCGCTACCCCTATATGCAGCACTACCAGCATTTACAACAAAAAATTCATATTCAAACCTTCTAATGTAGGATATTTCGTTTTCTATAATTTTATCCTGCTCTTGGTCTGTTAAAGCATAATTTTCATTATTTGCTTCTTCAAGAAAATCTTTATTTTCTGCATCTTTACAATTTTTATAATCGGTACATTCTGCTTTCAATAACAAAGGTCCAACAATTTTAATAAAATTTTCTTTTTTTGGCAGTTTTCCGCCTCCTGTTATCAAAATATTTGAGTCTACTCTAAGATTTTTAAAACTTTTCATGCAAGTTGTTTTGTTTTCGGGAAAAATCTCTGTATCATTTCTGGCAGGTCCTTTAGCAAATGTATGTCTAAATAAACCATCAATTATATTATAGTTGGCGGTAAAATCATTATAAGCATCTACTTCGGCTTCGTATGCAGCACGTTCAGCAGCACTAGCATCATCTCCTGGACTGCCTAATGTTTCTTCTGCTGTAGGCAACCTGCTCATCCAATGACCTAAATAATTATCTAAAACCCATTTTTCACCTTGCATTAAACCAGTTTCGGCAACATAAAAAGCTTGTTGGTACCTATCACTATTATTGTTACTTTGGTGGTCCCCAGAAGAAACTACTATTAATGCACCACCCATAAGCGACATTACTAGCAATAAAACTAATGACAATACTAATGCAAATCCTTTTTCTTTTTTTCTATACATACTAAAACGAATTCCCTATGTTTCTTGTGTGAACAGTTACAAAAACAGAATCTCTTAAAAATCTGTCAAAAAATGGTTGTGCTTTTCTTCCTAACGATTTAATTATTCTTGGTTCTGCAGCTGTTGCAATTTTACTAAAAAAACCTTTTTTTGATCCAGATCTAAAAGTTAAAGTTACGTCTATTGATCGAATATCTTTAATTCTTTTTCCTGCGTTCTCTTCGCCTGTAATAGTAGGATCGGCAGATATAATTTGTCCATGCTCTCCAATAGCTACAAAAGACATATCATATAAATACTCTCTTATAAGTTCACCTGGATAACAAGTTCCTTTACATTCATCTCCGTTATCAATCCATCTTCCTTCGGTTTGATCTAATGTCTGTGACCAATATTCTTGAGATCGATAAACGCCGTAATATTGATCGCCACTTTTTTTCAAAGGTCTTGCAAAGTAAGTTATCCTATATTTTTTATAAGGTTGATCTCTATCTGATAAATCAAAATCTCCATAAATAATTTGAATTATATCGCAACATAGATGTAGAGGTTCACCTTGTTTTGGTTCATGTCTTTGATCTAAAGAAATTGTATTATCATAACCTGCGGGTGCTTGTGCTGGGTCAGTTTCCGTTTCATAATTTAATTTTCCTCTTAAAATTACTATTGGTTTATGAGTTTCTGATTTAGTGGCAGCTGTATCTCCTGGTTTATATTCTAAATAATCTTGTCTTGGTATTCTTTGATCATCAGGCAATGCTTCGTTTTCAGAATTATAACCATAATAATATTTGTATCCTGCCATTCTTATATCTCTCATTAGCATTGCAACGATATCTCTACCTGAACGGCTTATGCTTGCTACATCAGTAACTCGTGAATATGAAGAATTAATTATAGTATAACTTGAATACATTGCCGCAATCATTATAGAAGATACCGCAATTCCAATTAACATCTCTATTAGGGTTATTCCGGCAATCTTACTTAACTTTTTCATTTATCCTTTTTATTGTTTCGGTTTATATTTGGCTTGGAAATAAAGATATTTTCTCTTGTCACCTCTATTTAAATTTATTTGTATCCTACCTAAATACATCGACTCATCGAATACATTTCTATTTGTAACGTCACATGCAGCAGTACCAGTCCAAGCACACATTTCAAACATTTTTACAGTTTTAAACTCCTTAGGACTTCTACATTTAAGTAATTGATCTTCTTCAATAATACTTTGCCATTTAGCTAGTTTGTTTCCTGAAGCATCATCAAATGCTCTTTCATCTGTGTCTTCAAAATTATGAATTTCAGTAAAATCTTCTGCATTAGCAAAATTTGCTTTTTGTGCACACTGACCTACATTTATTGGCTTTACTTCTGATCTTGTAGCACTGCCACATCCTTCTTTTGTTCCTTGTTGTAAGTCATAATAATCTTCAATTAAACTTTTGCATTCTACTAAACCTTCGCCTTTGTCTAGATAAGCTTTGCCATCTTGATAAACTAAATTTTCTCTTTCTTCATTGTTTATTCCAGCAACGGTATCTGCATAACCAAGCATTCCTTCTGCAATCATACTTACTAGGTAATTTGCTTTTGTTCTTTCACTAGAAACATTTATTGAATTTACAGAATAATTGACCATTTGAAATATGGCTATAAAGCCGATACCTACAATAACGCTTGATACTATAGCTTCTATTATGGTCAGACCTTTTTGATTTCTATATTTTTTTTTATTGATTAATCCACTCATCTGTTCTTCCATTATATTTTTCTAATCTTATATTTCCAAATCTTGACCAGCTTACAAGATACAAATAGTCCATACAGTCTTCTTGAGCTACCCCGTCTTCTTTTTCGACATTTACGCACATTTCTTTAAGATCTCCACCATCAGTTAAACATGATCCAGCCTTTTTTTCGCATATATATAAAGAGGAAATAGGCGAATTGTTATCTAAAAAATTAGTAGATGCACTGTACCATCTGCCGTCTTTAGAAAAACAAATAGCTCCCATATCAACGTCAGTAATTACCTTTTCCAGTTCTAAATAACCTACTTCTGGTTTTCTAGAGAAACGACCGTCATCATCCCAGAAATCACCATCTAAATCACATTTTTCTGCACTAGTGGCATTTTGAAATTCACCATTACTAACTTTTTGAGCTAAGGTGCTTTGTGTCATTCCTCTTGTAAGAACAGTCAGATTTTCAGGAGCTGGAGAAAAATAAACTTGTACAAAACCATAATTTCCTCTTTGAATTTGAGCATTAATATTTGTAAATAAAGTTTTAATTTTAGTAGCTGCGGTATCTACCTGCCTTTGTGCATTCCAGTGACTTATTTTTGGATAGGCTACAGCAGTTATTAATCCTACTATTGCAAGAACTACAATTACTTCGAGTACGTTAAAACCTTTAATGTTCTTTTCCTGCGCTAGCATCTATTTTACCTGCTTTAACAAGTTCTTCTAATGACTTCGCCATAGTTATCATTCCATCTTTAACTGCGGTCTGCATGATGCTTGGAATTTGATGAATTTTAGATTCCCTAATTAAGTTTTGTATAGGAGCAGTACATTTCATTACTTCAAAAGCACCTACTCGACCTTGACCGTCTTTTGTCTTTAACAATCTTTGCGTAACTACCATTTTTAAAGAAGTAGAAATTTGTGCACGTATCTGCGCTTGTTGTTCAGGTGGAAACACGTCGATTATTCTATTGATTGTACTTGGTGCTCCACTGGTGTGCAATGTTCCAAAAACTAAGTGACCTGTTTCAGCAGCAGTTAATGCAAGTGATACTGTTTCTAAGTCTCGCATCTCTCCAACTAAAATAACATCTGGATCTTCCCTTAATGCAGCTTTTAAAGCACTTGCAAAGGTTTGGGTTTGTTTTCCAACTTCCCTGTGTGAAACGATACTCTTCATATCTTTATGAATAAACTCAACTGGATCTTCGACAGTAATTATATTTGAAGTTCTTGTTTTATTAATTTCATTAACTATGGCCGCAAGTGTTGTTGATTTTCCAGAACCTGTCGGTCCAGTTACCAATACTAATCCTTTATGCATATCAATAATATCATAAAGAACCTGCGGTAAATCAAATTGCGCCATTTCCGGCATTACAGTCTCTACTCTTCTAAGTACCGCTGCAGGACCAGTGATAGTTTTATAAAAATTTGCTCTAAATCTTAATCCACTTAATGTTACTGATGAGTCTAGTTCGTGCGTTTCTTGAAATCTTTTGGTTTCAACCTCATTACAGTTGCTGCTCATAAGATCCATTAGATCTTGTGATTTAACCATAACCTCTTTTACTTTATATATTTCTCCTGTTTGCCTATAAGCTAAAGGCCAACCGCTTCGAATATGAAAATCTGAAATTTTCTTATTATTTTTTGCTAATTCTTCTAATTTTTCAAACATATTATTTTTTATATTATATTCATTAAATTAAAAAAGATTAAACTTAAGTTTTTACCCAAAATAGTCAATAAACATGTTAATTTTTCATTAATTTATCTAATCTTATAGCAAATAATTATATTATTAGTTGACGACTATAAATTTTAGTACTCATTACTATGCCAAACCCAATCATGGTAGCAAGCATAGAAGATCCTCCGTAAGACAATATTGGCAAAGGAGATCCTACTATTGGTAACAAACCAAGCACCATGCACATATTAATAGAAATATACACAAAAAGGGCTGACGCATAACCGTAGCAAAAAATTCGACCGAAATAACTTCTAGAACTAGAACCAATGACTAATATTCTTAATATAATAACTGCATAAATGATTAATAATAAAATTGAACCTACAAATCCAAATTCTTCTGAAAATAATGTAAAAATAAAGTCAGTATGTTTTTCAGGTAAAAATTCTAAATAACCTTGTGTACCTTCTAAATAACCTTTGCCAAAAATTCCACCTGACCCAACAGCAATTTTTGACTGAATAATTTGATAACCAGCTCCCAAAGGATCTTTATCAGGATTAAAGAAAGCTAAAATTCTTAATTTTTGATATGGTTTTAAAAATGAAATTAAAAATGGTGCAGAAATTATCATAACCAATCCAGAGTAAACAAAATATTTTATATTAATTCCTACTAACCAAATTACAATAATACCACTTAATGCTATGAGAACTGATGTTCCTAAATCAGGTTGGCTAATTACTAGAAAAATTGGGATTATAAGTATTACTAAAGGAATTAATGTATTTTTTAAACTGTTCACACTATCTATTTGAACTCTATGAAAAAATTTTGCAAAACAAACTATAATTGCAATTTTCATTAATTCTGATGGCTGCAAATTTAGAAAGTATAAATTGATCCATCTTTGCGAGCCTTGAGCTGTAATTCCAAAAAAAGAAGCCCAAAATAACAATCCTAAAGCTATAAGGTAAAATAAATAACCTGTTAAAAACCAAAACCTTAAACTAAAAAAAGAAAAAAAGATCATCATTAAAAAGAAAATTGAAAACCTAACAATATGACTTTTGGTATGATAAAGCATTTCTCCACCATCAGTGGAATACATTGCAAAACTACTAATTATTCCTAAAAGTAACAAAAAAAATACTAAAATAAAATCTATAGATCTTAATTTTTGAAAAAAAGTTAATTGATCAGAATACTGAATATTTTTATACATATTTTAAACGTTTAATAATTTTTGTTTACGAATTTTTTCTCTTTCTTCATGTCTATCGATAAGTAATTTAAATAATTTTTTTGCTATTGGTGCAGCTGCTTTGCTCCCTGAACCACCATGTTCTACTAGTACACACATTGCATATCTAGGATCTTTGTAAGGACCAAATGCAACATACCAGGCATGATCTCTTTCAAAATATGGTATATCTTTATCTTCTAAATCTAATTCTCTTTGAGCTTCAGTAATTTTTTTAACCTGTGCTGTTCCTGTTTTTCCTGCAAATTGATATTTAAGATCATCAAATCGAGATCTATAAGATGTACCCATAACTTCATTTGTCGATCTGAACATTGCATCTAAAACAAATTTTACATTTTCAGGATTTCTAAATAATGGAAAATAAAGATCGTCGTCTTTTTCCATGCCCATAAAATCTGATATGATATTTCCTTTACGCTCTTTTAAAGCATTTTCTGCCATTTTTTGTTTTATTGACTCCACACTCTCTTGATTTTGATCAAATTGAATTTTTGGCTTAATTTTAAATCCGCCATTTGCTAATTGAGCTGTCATTAAACATAGCTGAAAAGGAGTGGTTAATATATAGCCTTGCCCAATTCCATTAATTAATGTTTCTCCTAAATACCAGTTTTGACCAATGGCCTTTTTTTTCCATTTAGTTGATGGGTTCACACCTTTTTTTTCATTGGCAAAGAATTCCTCTAATGATCTTTTTCCAAATCCAAATTTATTTCCAGTAAAATTTAATCTATCTACACCAAGCAATCTTGCAACTTCATAAAAATATATATCGCACGATTGCTTAATAGCGTTACTAAGTGTCATCCATCCATGACCTTTTTCTTTCCAGCAGTGGTAGGTTTGGCCATAAAACTCATGTTTTCCAGTACACCTAACAGTCATTTTAGGACTTATCACATCATGCTCTAGAGCTGAAAGTGCTACAATTGGTTTGATTGTTGATCCTGGTGAATAAAGTCCAGATATTGTTTTGTTAATTAATGGTTTGTAAGGATTTTTTTTAATTTCTTCCCATTTTTTTTTATCAACTCCGTAAAGAAATAAATTAGGATCAAAAGATGGTGAAGAATTCATCGCAATAATTTCACCAGTATAAATATCCATAATGCTAATTGATCCAGCTTTATCTTGAAGTAGTTCAGTTGTAAGTTTTTGTATTTCAGTGTCTAAAGTTAATTTTATAGAATTTCCTTTTTTACCTTTCTCAAAGTTTATTTGATTTATTCTCTTTCCATATGCATTTACTTCAAATCTTTGAATGCTATTTGTTCCTATTAATTGATTTTCATATGTTTTTTCTAATCCAATTTTGCCCACTCTTAAGCCTGGAACATTTCTCTCTTTAATTATCTCGTTGTTTACTAAATCATCCACACTTGCTTGTGAAACATAGCCTAATACATGTGTATAACTTTCTGTGTATGGATAACTTCTACCAAGGGAAATGATTGGTTTAGCTCCAGACAATTCGTGTAAATAAAAATTAATTTTTGTAAATTCGTCCCAAGACAAATTTTCAGATACAATTAAAGTTTCCCAAGGTTTTTGTTTATTTTTTGTTTTAATTAAATTAGAAAATTTATCATTATCTAATTTTAGTATATCCTTAAGTCTTACCATTAAACTTCTAAAATCTTCAACCTGCTCAGGTATTACATGCAATTGATAAACTTTTAGATTTCCTGCTATCGTATTGCCAAAAAAATCTTTAAATTCTCCTCTTATCGGGGGCAGTCTTGTCTCCCTTAATCTATTCTTGTCAGATAAAGTTAAATATTTTTTGTTCTCACTTATTTGCAGTGTAAAAAGTCTACCTACGATTCCAAAAAAAACTGCAGCTTTTGCAGCAGACAAAATAAACATTCTTCTGTTTATCGTGCTTAATTTTCTATAACTTGTGCTTGAACCACCTTGATTAATCATTTTTTATCCTAAAAGCATATCTAAAATAAATATCAAATAGATTTGCAAAAACATAATATAACATAAAAGTAAATAGGATATTACCACCAATTTCATAATAATTTACTTCAACTGCGAAAAAGAAAATAAGTAAAAAATAATTTAATGAGTTAACAACTAAAATTGTAAATAGAAAAAATAACCAGTCATTTAAAAGTCTTGGTCTTAAAGTAATATTTTTTAAATACGCAGCAAATAAACAAACTAATAAATATGTAAAACTACTAAGGCCTAAAGGAAAACCAACCACAACATCATTAAATAAACCTGCAATAAAAATATAACCGTAGCCTAAACTTTCAGTTCTTTTTAAACAGAAGTAATAAATTAGAATAAATGGAAAATTAAAAGAAAAATAATAATAATTTAAGTAATTAAAATCAAATTCATTTAATACTGAAATAAATAAAAGTATGACTGGAAACCAGTACAATATTCTTCTAAAAAGTGAGAGCCTTGTTTCTACAGCCATTAATTATCCTCTCTATTAAAAGAAACTACTTTTACAAAATTCAGTTGAGAAAGATTGGAAAAATATTTAACTTTTGTACTTTCGATATTGCTATTCTCAGTGATTTTGCCTATTGGAATTCCTGATTTAAAAATACCACCAGATCCAGAAGTGTATACAATGCTGTTATCTTCTATATCTTTTTCTTCCATTTGATATTGAATTTCACCTTGTGTTTTCCCAGTGCCAGTTAATATAGACTGAACATTACCAGGCATAATTGTAACTGGTATTTTGCTATTTAAATCAGAAATTAGAAGAGCTCTTGATGATTTGAAATTAACTTCAACTATTTTTCCAACTAAATAACTTCCATCTAGTACAGCATCACCAATTTTAATATTATCTTTGCTGCCTCGATTTAATATTATTGATTTTAAAAAAGGACTATTTTTATCTATTAATACTTTTGCAGCTAATTCATCTGTATCGTATACGTATTCATTAATTAATTCTTTAAGTCTTTTATTCTCAGAAATTAAAAATTCTATATTATAATTTTTAACT
>MDTE01198523.1_pt1 | contig 18378 bp, 8 predicted proteins | sample 811231 | NCBI WGS metagenome assembly MDTE01 (sample SAMN05326651, study PRJNA326480) | marine metagenome | isolation source: seawater | place: Indian Ocean: Red Sea | collected 2010 | reverse complement strand
TCTCGGTCAACGCGCGTCCCATTTCAACCCATAACTTTTGCGACATCTTGTTTTGTTCTAAGGAGTATACATTTTTTGTGCCCCGGAGTTGTATATTATTGGCGTTTCGCCTTACCAATACACATCGCGTTGGCGCAGTGGAAGCGCGCTGGGCCCATAACCCAGAGGTCACAAGATCGAAACTTGTACGCGATATGTATCTGATACGCTGTATCTTTTTGATTTTGTTTGAAGCCATCGCACTACAATGGAGGAGGCACGCGTCTAGGGGTTGGTGATGCACACGTTATTCGAGCGTATGAGTTCCGAGGGTCCGTCCAGGTCCAAGTCGTCGTCCCACTCGTCGTCGGCGACGCTGGGACCACGTTGGAGAAAATCTCGAATGGCGCCAGAGGCGTAGTTTGAGAGTCCGCGCCCGAGTTCGGCGCCATTTTCGTCCAGTATTCGCACGCTCTCTTGCACCTCGAAGTTTCCTTCGACCGAAACGCAGTTGGAGACCGGTAACGCCATCCCGTTGAGCACAGCCTTGGCGCCGTCCTCGTTGACGTGCACGTCACCCTTGATGGGCACGGATAACAACCAGCGCTTCTTCCCTTGAGCGCTCTTCTTCGCGGCTAAAAATACCGTACCGATCCCCGTTTTACCCTCTAACACGTCCTCTATCGCCGTCGATTGCACCGACGCGAGACAAATCACCGTCTGACATCCCGCCGCGCTCGCGATTCTCGCGGCGGTGAGCTTGGTCACCATCCCACCCGTCCCCATGTTGGATCCCGCCCCCGAGTTCACGTCCACCTCGAGCGCGTTGATGTCCTCCACGACGGGAATTTTCACCGCCGTCGGATCGCTCGAGGGATTCGCCGTGTACAGCCCATCCACATCCGTCAATAAAAACAAATATTCTGCATCCACCAACGCCGCCACCTGCGCGCTCAGCGAATCGTTGTCCCCGAACTTCAACTCCTCCACCGCCACCGTGTCGTTCTCGTTCACCACAGGTATCGCCCCGAGTTCAAACAATTGCTCAAACGTTCGCCTCGCCTTGACGTATCTCTTCCGATTACTCAAATCTTCCAGCGTCAATAACACCTGCGCGCACTTCACCCCCAACGAGTTGAAGACATCCTCGTAGTACCTCATCAAATGCGGTTGCCCGAGCGCCGCCAACGCCTGTTTCCTCGCCAACGTCGGTTTCACCGGCCCGGGTTTAATGTCCATCTTCACCATCCCCGCCCCCACCGCCCCCGAGCTCACGAGGACGACCCGGCGTCCCGCTCTCCGCAGCCTCCCCACCGTTTCGCACACGCCGCACAGTTGGGACAGGTGCAGACGTCCGCTCTCCGTCTCGAGCAGCGAGCTCGTGCCCACCTTGACGACGACGGTCGAACGTCGCGCGCTCATCGTCTTCTCCCTCTCATCCACCGGTCGAGTCGAGGCGACGTCGCGACCGTCGAGCGTTCGCCTCGGTTCGCGCGACGACGCGTTTTGACGGCGAAAAAGTGCACGCGAATGCATGACGTGACGTGCATGAATCGTCCTCTCGCCGACGGGGACGTCCTCAGACGCGCGCGCGAGCGAGCGAGCGAGCGAGCGAGACGGGCGATGCGACGGACGTGCGCGGCGCCGAGGGCGTGCGCGCGGTGTGGGAGAGGGCGCGGACGCGAGGGCGGGGCGAACGCGGGTGGACGACGGCGTCGGGCCGAGGCGGCGGTGGTGACGACGGGAGGGCGGACGCGCGTCGTCGCGGCGCGCGGAGGGAGAGAGGAAGACGCGCGGGGGGAGGAGGAGGGTGAGAGGGGTGAGAGAGTGGACGAGGATTCGTTGGCGATGCGCGTGGCGATGGGTTTGTTGGACTTTTACAAGCGAGAGATTTCCCCGGCGTTGCCGAAGAGTTGTCGCTTCGTGCCGACGTGTTCCGAATACGCGAGACAGGCGTATAAGAAATACGGTACGAAGAAAGGGTTCGTGCTCACGGCGTGGCGAATCATGCGGTGTAATCCGCTGGGAGGGAAAGGATACGATCCTCCGATGTGGCCGCCGGTGTATTTGGGCTCGGATCCCGTTCGATTGGACGACGAGCGGTGACGATTCGTTGGACTGTGTCTTTGATTTTCGTTGATTCTTGCATGGATTGTTGGTGAAGGGGTACGAGGATTTCGTTGTAATGGTACAATAACTAATAGCGCTACTGGTAGGTTTTGTCATTCTAAGCACGTCGGGACGGAGCTTTTGCTATCCGTTTCCAGACGCGCGCTGAGCAACACGCCGTAAGACGCGTCCGCCATGGTCGGCTCACCCTTCGTCGCGGACCACGAGTCTGAGAAATCTCTGTTGATGGACTTGGACGTCTTCGGGGTCTTGGATAAGATTTCTAAAATCTTCGTGGCCATCGAAGAATCGGCGCAGAGGGAAAACTCGCGCAGCCAGTGCACCGGCAAATGCGACTGGTCCGAAGGACGCCCGGCGAGCGTCGACACAAACGCGCTCGTCAACAACGCGCCGTCTCGGTCGTTTTTCGTCGAGGAAAACCTCAAGAGTGACGATGAAAGATTTGTATCTATTCGGCGTAAGCCTTGTGCGATCCTGTGCGCGATCGTGCGCGCCTCGATGTCACCGATAGCCGCAGACGACCCGTCTTCGACCGCCGCGAGGACGAGCGGGATCAAAGCATAGGAAATGAGAACGCTCAGTTCCACTCCGTTCCATCGATGATGGGCTGATAAGTTAGGAACAAGCATAGCCAACACTCGCACTGAACGCGCGAAAGTGCTCGATTTGAACAGGCCTTTGAGAACCAACAAGACGAAGTGATTCCATGAAATCTCAGGTTTGGGCATCTCTTCCGGAATTATGGAGAGCAGCTCTGAATAGCTCTCAACCATGGGTATTTCGGGGTAATATGATCCACGAGGAAGAGGAGCGCATGATGTGATAACATCAAACGTCATGCTCGAGTCATCCAAAGGACACTTGTACAGGAAAACGCACAGAACGTCGATGGCGCAAGAATAAAGAGCCTCGTCGTACGTCCTCAGGCACATCGCACCGCACCAAAAGACTGGCGTATACATCAATACTTTATGAGGATCCATCCCCCACAGTGACGTACTGAGAGTCTTGAGTAGACACTGCGTGAGATCACTCGCCATTTCACGTTTTTTCACATCCAAGCTTTCTCCAGACATCGCCGCGCACATGCAAGTGGCCGACAAAAGAGACGTGAAAGCCTCTTCATCGAGGGGTGCGTTGAGGAAAATTAACGTCTTCGCTGAGGCACACGCTAATGAGAACGATGGCGATCTCAAAATCCATCTTCGCCCCTCATTTGCCCATCTCTGCGGCAAATTTTCATCCAAATCGATGGCGCGTGGAAGAACATCGATGAGGCGTCTGATCTTGCTCAGCTTCCACGGATGAGCGTCGTCCTCGATGAAAAGTCTCATCATGCGATACACAGGGTCTTTGGTTTTTGATAGGGAGACGCCGCCAGATTTACCCATCGCCAAATTGCAAAGAAGTTCACCGCAGTGCTGTCGTACCACTGGCTGATTGACAACGATGAGCGTCACCACAACAGCGTGTGCGAGCACTGGTAAATGAAAGCGAAAATCTTCACGGTGATCGATCGCGAGTTGAGAAAGGAGAATAATCCCGACATCCGCTGAAGAAATCGTCACAGCTTGAGATGATGAATCTCTCGGCGCGACTTTGGATGCGTCATTCTCATCCGAATCTAGCGCGCGAAACGTGATGGTGTACACCAACTGATCAATCGCTTGTTGCGGAGACGTGCGCACGAGCCAGCCACATGCAGCTTTTGCCACTTTCAAAGTCAACTTGTCTCGACCTGTAGCATCAGTTCTCGGAACTATTTCCTGCAAAAATCTGATCGCCGGGACTACATTTCTAGGCTGGGCCCCTATGGCCTCCCATAGTCCACTCAATGTGTCCCACTGATGCTCGCCGACGTCTGTCGTTATTCGAAATAAACCGAGTAAAACTTCATCGGCTTTGCCGGTAGCCATTAAGTGTGGAAGGTGCAGAGCTGAGATCCAAGGAATCAGAGCAGATGTGCATAACTTAGTCTGGATGCAACCCTTTCGACCTGTCCCATCGAGTCGCCTTTTCCACGTTTCGAGAAGAATTTCTTCAACGGGTTGTGTGTCTGTCCTGATGATGAGTTCACACTCTTCGCCGAGCTGAGCTTCATCTTTTATTTCTACACGATCGGTCCGTTGGCGCTTGACACCGCACTTAGCTTGGATGATCGCTAAAAGCGCGCCAGAACTTGATTGAATGTCTTGATCAGAACTCATTATCTTGTGAAGAACCACCGAGATGAGCTGCGGAGTCGGAAGAGATTTCAACGCGAGTGGACCCAGCTCTGAGAGAATATTCATGTGAAAGTTGGACACGTCTTCTGACGAAGAATAACAAAAGTCCAATGAGCTCTCAAAGAGCGCATGATTTGCTTGCAACAGACGAAAAGTCACTCTTCTTGCCAACTCCATACTTGAATCATTCGACAACTCAACGAGCTTGTTGACCCACATCAAAACTTGTTTCGGCAATTCCTTTGAGAAGTGCTCTCCAGCGCTCAAGGAAGCCAACGCTTCTCTCGACGCAAAACTCACATCACCTTCTGTTGGAGCGCGTCTGTAATCGTAAGCAAATTCCTGAATCATCGTGCGAATGTATTCACGCGACGTCGTCACATTCATATCAGTCGGTAACAATGGGTTCGAGGACTCTTGCCATTCGTGAAGATTTTTCCACAATTCAGCCTGTGTGACCGCGGGAAGAGTTCCTACTTTTGCGCCATCATCAAGCACAAAGCTCAGGATGGTAGCTGCGGAGAATTTCAGTTGGTTTATCTCTTTTGGTGCCTGGCTGTGTGTCATTGTTTTCAAGTGGGAACACACCATCAGCACAAAATCAACCGCCGCATTCAAACTTTGTGTTAAATCAGGCGTCAAGGAAAAAACTCCATTCACCGCATAATCTTGGTAAACTTGCCCAAATCGTATCAACATGTTGAAATCTTCTCGATTTGAACGACTCGCAAACGTTGATTTCATCAAAATACTTTGCGACGGCAACAGTGCCGTGAGTACCATTGACTTGGATTGACTCGGTAAAACTCGGAAGAGTCGCATGATGGCGTCAACTTCTCCAGTAGATTGGCCTAATCTAGGCATGACTGTTTTTAACAATCCCGAAAGAGAGCCTCTGTGACCAATAGTAACGACTTGCTGCGTGTCATTGACGACACCACTCGTCGTTTCGGCAGAGCAAACAAATATCATGTAATTGAGCCAAAGGTTGTATTTATACTCAGAAGGTTTGATCGGTACGACTAAATTCTTGCCATCTCCCTCGGCAACCATCAATGCCTGAATTCTTTGGTAAGCTTGCGCATGAGCTGTCGTGTAGACGGCACTACACTCTATCGCAGCGCCGTGGCTGACTTCTCGAATAAACGTGGAGAGATCTGCAATTTCCAAGTATTTTTTCAAAACTGAGTAAACCGATGTACCCGCCGCATTCACGTCGCTTTTACTTTTTGAATTGATGAGCTCATTTAAACTCGAGATTTCTTTCAGAGCTTCGATGGCGTTTTGTCGAACAGAAAAATCTGCGTCACAAACTAGCAGTAGGGCCGCTGCCTCTGCTCGTTCAACGTTGCACTGCACAACTCGATTACTTTCACTTTGAAGAGCGGCATTCCACGTTTTACAAACCTTGACAAGTGATGATATCGCTGAGAGTCGCTCAGCCGGTAAAAACTCCCGTAAATTGAGGATACAGGATGATAGAGCCTGCAGCACACCATCCCGAAGTTCACTTTTCTCTCGCATCGCGTGTAGCAAGAATGATTCTGCATCATTTCTTACTATCACAGATGAATGCGCCATTTTCGTACATGCAAAGTCTATCATATCGGACGATATTTTACTCGGTTCGACGAACCGAGAACACGACAAAGCAGCGGCTGTAACTACTGGCGAAAACAACGAAAGATTCGTTGTCGTCAGTTTTTGTAATCCACCATCGATGAACTCAGTTAAAGCTGCATTCGACAGAACCTGATCGACGTTCATGCTGCGCAAAATATCGGCGCACACAACGCAGAACGCAGCAAGCATCACATCGTCTTGTCCATCCTGAAGTAGTGCCATAATTTCCGTGTCTTCAAGTGTTGCCGTTCGTTTGAATGCCAAAGCGCATCCTGCGAGAACAAATGCACGCTCTGGTTCGTCCGACGTGACGCTTGACCTTTTCATCGCGCGAACGCACGTCGCTAAACTTTGTACCGCAAGAGTCACTACCTCAGTCTGTTCCATTGAAATCCCCAAAACGATACCTTGCACTGTTCTAAGGAAACTCGATATTTTCAACTTCTGGTCAATGCCGTTCAAAATTCTACTTTCCAATATGATTCGCCACTGAGGAACCCGTTCGGGTGACGTCATTTCTTGCGTCAATTCGAGCCCTGCGAGAGCTCCTAACAGTGGAAGTCCCGCCGCAGTGTGCTTTTTCTCATTGTCATTCAACCACTTGACCACGTCTGCCTGTACCTTCCTCACCACAGAAAGGTCGACACTGCCCCGTTCGGGCCGTTTACGCGATAGACATCTACATAAAATCACAGTCAACATCGTCGACAAATAGTGCCTGAAGTCGCTCTTTCTGTAAGACCCTCCCCATATAGCTGGATTGAATTCTTCCAACAACTGAACCAAGCGAACGTATCCACCAGAATCGAGAGGATCAATGGCGCTCATCGTGAACAGCACCCAGTACAGTTCTTCGCGAAATATCTGACTATTTTGACGTGCTTTCAATGCTACCGACGCTTGTTTGATGAAAGCGTCCGGCACTAACGCGTACAAGCCGCGCGCGGCCAGAGTGAGTGTTTTCTCTCGAGAAGCGACGACTGGATTCACCTGCGCGACTTCGTCCATTATTTCCGCCCACATCTCTCTGTCCGGAGCCGCACCGAGCGTTTTCGCCAAGCCGCTCACGTCTTCCATCAGTGTCTGACACACGTCGTCCCACACCCCCGCCGCCGTGGCGTCGCTCTTCTCCCTGAGTGCGCTCGTAATTTCGAGCACGCACAACCACCACAGCCGTAGTTTAGACTTGCTTTGCGTCGCTGCGCGCGCACGCATGAGCCGCGCGAGCGAGTCTTCGTACACCTCACGCGAGTTAGACCCCTGTTTCGCTCGGTCCATCTCCATCGAGAACGATGTCCACCCGCACGACTCGATGGTTCGTTGCGTCTTCGTAAGCATCTTTGACGTGGATGCTTGCGCCTCTTCAGCGTCGTCAAGCGCTAAGCGCGTCGTGAAGGACGCGACGAGATCGACCACGTCATCGCCCGCGCGCTGATCCGCTTCCATAGCGACGTCACCGCGAGAGGGAGCACCCTGGACGACGTCCGAAGCGCTCCGTCTCCGGAACGAGGCGAAGAATGTGGATTACTGCGAGCGCGCGCGGCGCTGTCAGCGATTTGCGCTTGCGCGATGGCCGGACCACCAGTCGACACGTGCAAAGGAGACGTGAAATGAAATAATTGGAATCGTGTGTTTAAGCTATCGATCGAAGACTGCAGCGAGCGAATAAATGGTGTTCAATGTGACTTGCGTTTGCGCAGGTTCAAGCGCTTGACGATTGATTGGGGCATGCGATCGACCCAAGTCGCGTGCGCGCGCCGACGAGCGCGTTTCACGTCTAAACTAACCCGACGACCGCTCGTCCAAGAGTAAACCGACGCGTAATACAGTCCGACGATGAGGAAGACGAATACCATCGCTACATAATAGCCGACGCTCGTCGTGTCGTGGTGCGAGCCCAATAGCTCGAAAACCCCGTCGACGCCGTGACACGTCAACTGGTCGCAGTAATACTTGTTGAAGTAGGTGCTTAATTTCTTGGCCCTGTCGTGCGTTGGACTGATGTCTTCCGGAAAACAATCCGACAACACTTGTCGACACTTTCCTTGAATTTCGACGAGGAACTCTTCATCGCACCATATGTGTTTCTTCCGTTCATTCTTCAGGTAGGAGTGATGCCTATCGCACTGCAATAAATCACAGTGATCTGCTAAACACACGTCAGCCTCTGGAGGAATCTTATCACCGTGTCTTCTCTCCATGTGTTTATCAACGTAGTATTCACTCTTGAACACCTTGCCGCTGTACAACGAACGCCAATAGTGTTTCGAGTACTTGACCGGCTCTTTGTGAGTCTCGTGCTCGTAGTACATGTCCCGAACTTGGCTTATCGGACACTTGGCGTCGAGCTTGTACCTCGCAGCCTTGACGACGGGGTAGAAGAACTCATCCAAGACTGCTCGGGCGTGTCTCGATCGCTCACGAGAGCACGCCGCCGCGCGACCGCTCGCGGCGCGCGCATCGTCAGACATGGACGCGCACTCTCGTGATGGCGCGAGGCGCGCCTGGCCCGCGTCGAGCGATTCCGGGGCGCGCGCGGTGCACTGAGGACGGCTATGAACAGTTACAACTTCGTTAATCTCTATTTCTTAACTTTCTTCGTAGAACGAAATACATCTTCAAGAGCGCGGCGTTCCGGAGCTGATTTTTTAATTCGTGCTTCCATGGACTCTTTTCGGGATTGCTGACTCGAATCTTTCGCGGTTTGAGTTTCATCGGAAACGTTGACGACTCTGAAAGTCATCTCCTTCAGCTGCTTTTGTGCGTCGTCGAGCAGCGGACACGCCCCCGCTGTCGCCACGGATCGACCCCAGTCTACCTTTGAATCCAAGTCATCGCCGGTGAATTTCACGATGCCTTCGAGCGAATCTTTCGTCGTGAATCCGTCTCCTTCGTACCCGACGTAACCGCTCTCGACTGTACTCTTGAGCACTTCTTTGCCTAGCTGGCGCTCAAACACCTTTTGCTCCACCGTGCCCGCCGCTATGAGACGATAAATCGTGACCGGTTTCCTCTGACCGTCGCGCCAAATTCGTCCCATCGCTTGGCGATCATGCGCGGGATTCCACGACACATCCATGAGAATCAGCCTATTTGCGCCGACTAAGTTCAAGCCAGCGCCACCGGCGACGACGGAGAGAAGCATCACTCTCCCGCCGTGACCAGAATTAAAATCCTTGACTATCGAGGTACGTAAATCGACCGCGACTGTCCCATCGAGGCGGGAAGTCGATAAATTTAATTTTTTGCACATGTTTTCTGCGGTTGAGAGTGATGCAGAATACCCCGAGACGATCACAACGCGTTCGGTGGTATCAGCGCGCTCGGCAAGAGATTCAAGCAAGTGTTGCAGCACCGTAAATTTCCCAGAACCAGCGGCGCCACCTGAATAATCGTCCGGCAGAGCTTTGGCCATTACCTTTTTCAACTCTTGCGCCGACGTGTCAGAGGCCGGCGCGCGGGAGAACTCGTCCGATTCAACCTCCGCATCCAATTCATTTTCCACCGTGGCCGTCGCTTGCATCACGTCAGCCTGAAGAATTTGATCAACTTCGTTCGCCACCTGACGTAAGAGCCCGATCGCACATAAGGCCGCAGCACCAGATGATCGGTTTTTATCTACCGACGTCCACGACTCGACTAGGTTCGCTCCGGCCTCATACACTTGCCTCTGTGCAGAGGTCAATTGACATAAAATGACAAGTTCTGCCTTTTTTGGCAGATACGCCGCATTCGTAGAAGATTTCCGACTCAGGATTTTCCCCGCCGTTCGTCTGTTGAGCTCGGCAGCCATCTTACGACCGAGCTCGATTTCACTTTTGCTCGCACCGCGCTCGTACTGCCTCTGAATCGGCTGCGTAAAGTCGCGTTGAAAGTCCTCCAGCGCTCCGAGCAATCCCGGCTGGGCGAAATCCAAGACGGATGCGTACTCGTTCAAATTGTTTTGTATCGGAGTACCCGTGAGCAACACGCGCATGGGCGCGTTTATTTCACGAAGCGCGCTCATCGTTTGCGAACCCATCGCGTTACGCAATCTGTGCGCTTCATCGCATACCAAAAGATCTGGTTTCATCGCCGCCACTCTCGGTCCCAGTCGTCTCGCGGTTTCGTACGACATCACGAGCACCGGCCAACGATCGAAAGAACTCTTGGAATCCTCCCGAGGCTCCACGCACCATCGATCGCACGCTCGATCGACCGCTTCTGCGTTCCCCTCCGCCAGCGACGCCTGCACGCGAATGTCTCCGAGCCACTTTTTAAATTCCGCGCCCCAGTTTCCTATGAGCGACGCCGGACAGATTAAAACCGCACGTCGACACGTCGGTTTTCCGCGAGGTCCCTGCGTCAACATCGTCCACAAAACGGCGAGAACTTGCAACGATTTACCCAAACCCATCTCATCCGCCAATAAAACCCCTCGAACGCCCTCGCGTCCGCTCGTGGTGGTCGCCGTCGCGTCCATTCCGTGAAGCGCTCTGTACATCCATCTCGCGCCCTCGCGTTGATGCGCGCGCAGTTTCCTCGCCACGAAAGGATCGCACGTCACCCCGTCTTGATGCGTCGCGGACGATGCGAACGGTGAGCGCGCCCGTGCGTGCGTCTCGCACTCTTTCTCGGTGGCGAACACGAGCGCGTCTCGCGCGTTCGCGTCGTGCGGCGCTCGGATGGTGCGCGCGGGCGCAACCGTCCCCCTCTTCACCGGCGTGCCCTTCACGACGCCGCCGCCACCGATCGTCGTCGTCGTCGCGAGCGCGGCGATGGGAGACTCACACACGCGCGCGCCGTCATCGCTCGAGGGCGGACGCTTGACGGGCGTCGACACCACCGCCCCGGGGACGTCCATCTTCTGACGAGTCTCGTTTTGAAGTCGCGCGGTCCTCACTCGCCCGCCGACGTCGCGAGCGCGAGCGCGGGTCGGAACCGGCGCGGATGACGTCGGGCGCGACGTCCGCGCTGCTCGCGCGGATCGGGCGCGACGGGGACGGGGACGGGGACGGCACGACGGCTCGATTCGCGGCGAGAGGATTAGTTCGAGAGCTCGCGCGAGGTGGTCACGCGTCGACGAGCGCGAGCGCCGTGCTGCGCGAGCTGTGCTCTGGAAACGTGCACGCGCAGGCGCAGGATGAACTCGCGCGAGGCATCGTGGATGTCGTGCGAGGACGAAGCGTGAGCGCGAGCGAGTGCGTGGCGGAACTGACGAGCGGGACGGCGAGCGCGAGGACGAGCGCAAACGTCAGGGCGCTGACGAGAGCGATCGTGGACGTGTGCTGTTCAGATTTCGTAGATGATGAATTGATTCGACAGTGCGCGAACGGGAATGGTCATCCGATGACGCGCGCGCTGAAGGCGCACAGGGACTCTGGAGCCGGACTGCTCGAGGCGCTGTCGAACAAGCTCACGTCTGGGACGATGAGGGACTTCGATGTCATGAGAACGTTCATCGCGAAAGCGCTGTTGGAGCATCCAGCACCGGTACCGCGAAGTTCGTTTCCTGGATTACTACACGCGAAATTGATGGGCGTGGCGAGCGGGTGTGGAGAGAATTCAAACGCCGTGTTACAGTTGTGCGCCAAACTGCTCAGAGTGTATCGGACACCGACGAGTGAATCGCGTGCTTGGGTCGCTTCTATAGCGGCAGACGTCATAGATACGATTGAATGCAGAATTTACGACAGAGATGACGAGTCCGCGCGTGATTTAGTCCCATTAGTAGCGGAGGGATTGTCGCGACAGATACGCTCTGCGGCTCACGACGGAGACAGCAGCTTGTCCTTCATCGGTGCTTTGAAAAGATTGAGTGAGCTAGGAGACATTAGCGTTTGTGCAGAGTTGATACCATGTTTGTCGCAGATGCAAAGTGCAGATGATGCGGTGTCCTTGCTCGCACTTGTTGCGCCACATTTCCCAACCGGTGGCGCAGCGAGATCTTTGAGCTCGATGCACGCATCTTCAACCTTGACGCTATTGAAGGATTCTGGGGCTCGGTTGGCGTTGTCACTGGGGACACCACGGTGTAAAATGGAATCAGGCACTAGCGAATGTCGAGATGAGCGGCTGAAGAATGGATTCAAGACGCGGGAGAGATTCGTCAGTGAAGTGTTGTCCATGTCATGGGATGCGAATTCGACAAACGAAGCACTACACTCGTGCCTTGCGCATGATTCTTCGAACTCTCTAGCACTAGAATTTGCATGTCTTGCGCACCCTAGATGTTCTACTCGCGAAGATGCGGCAAAGGCGCTTGGTCGCAAGCTTGGAAGTAAGCTGAAGTTAGCAAATGGCTCATCAAACATTACAGCCATTCTGATACGTCTGAAAGCTGAATGCGAGAGATTGCCAGACAGTCAAAACGCTAGATCCATTCTCTCGATTTTGTATGCGTTAGCTTCGGGGGCTTCCAATTTTATGGCCGTACCGGCGATTCTTCGCGCTGTTTCACCGCTATTGAGCGTCAAGGAAGGAGAAAAGAGTTCTGATCCAAAGTTGCATGCCCTCGCCTTGAGACTATTGGCTGAGATGTGGATTCATAATCGTGAACTTGGACCGCGCTTGCGTGGCGCTCTTGAGGAAGCATCCATTTCTCAGGAGGAAGTCGTGGTGGTTGGATCTGCCGCTGCAGTCAGAGCTGCTGCCAAGTCACATCCTTTCAGAGCTGCGGAGCTGGTGATACCGATTCAGAACGCTTTAAAATCTAATTTTCCGATGGCGCAGGCGTTGGCTCTCGAAACGATCGATACCATGTGCTCTCAAGATGCGCTGGACTTTTATCCAGCGTTAAAGGTCGTTGTGAAACATATACCAGACGTACCTGATCACCCACTTGTAGCTGCAAAATGGTTGAGATTCGTTAAAAACGGTGGTCAAGACAGCGCATTGTTTCCGGAGGCTGCGGGTATGCTTGTCGAAAAGATTTGGGAAGCGCTGAACTCTCGTAAGGAAGCTAGTGTACGCTTGGAAGCGTGGAATGCTCTGAGTAGATACGATCCAGAGTTTCTCGCCGAACTGCAATCACCAACGGTATCCACAATTGCCTCCGCTGCTTTGTCTGAAAACTGTGGAGATTCGTTCAATAGTGCGGTGCAAGCTTTGCGCACGGTGGCAAAATATGAAGCTAATTTGCTGTCTCGCACTGCACTATTGACCAGAGAATCGCAGCAGACATCGCATCCTCCGCCATCGGATCCGTTGATATACAAAGTGACGCAAACCGTACCCCGAAAGTTACTCGATAGTCAACCGTGTGCCGGCGCACACATATTATTATTCCGTCCTCCGAAAAATAAGTCGGAATTTGAGCGAACAATGGACGTGAAAAAAGAAAAGAGAAGTCGCGCTGAGGCTTATCGGAACGAATTTAAGCGAGCGGTAAAGCGAATGTCGTGGGGTAGTTGGTGGCACGGTTCCATTGCCGCACAAACATGGGCTCGTTTTGCTCGCCGTTGGTTCGATGCGGAGATGTCTACGCGTAATGTTGACAACGGACTAGAAGAACTTCGTGCAGAGGTTCGCGCGAGTATCGGCACTACGGCGATAGAAGCACTCCAAGAGGTTTCGACTCCAGATGAACTGCAAAATGTTGCATTGTTTCTGGCGGCGCCTGCTTTGGTTGGAGAAGGTTCAGACTCATTTGATTTGTTACTCTCTATAGTCGAGCAAAAGGAGTCGGTTATCGGTGCAGAGAAAGGTTTATATACTGCACTTGGTGCCATCGCAGGAACTCTTCCAAACAGCAGCGATTCACTCCGTCCAAACAGAGTTGCAGACGTTATAATCGCACGCATGTGTGACTCTCGCGCAGATAGTGCATCTATGATGGGTGTGGCCGCAGAAGCCCTTGGAATGATTTGCCACGGCTTATGTGCAAACGGCTTTGATGTTTCTTCTTCTTGGCGAGCAGATTTCGTTAGACGCATTTGTGGTTTTCTCTGTGAAGCCCTGAGTGTACTTGGGGCGTCAAACTCGCTTTGCGAGTCGAGACAATTTCAATTTTATGCATACAACATTTTGCCTCCAAACGGTGACGTTTCGGATGCGGTGATTGGCTGCACAAATGCGTTATGCAGATCTCTTTGTGCGTTGGATGTGCTCGACGATGATAACTCCAGAAGATACACTTTTCAAGTCATTCAAGTTTTGACGGATGCGTGTTCTCTCGGTAGCTTCTCTGAGAGCGTCGCTCTACCGATTGCGATCAAAAGCATCTTAACTCATAATCACACCATTGAAAGTGAAACAGTCGCAATGAAATCTTTGATGGTGGTAAAAGAATCCGGTATGCCGATGATGTGCTCCGTCGCGGGTGCTGTGCTTGGCGTAATGCTTGATCACGGCTGTGCCGTGCCCATGAACATCAGTCTGGATATCATCGCTAAAATATCAACCGTGGTGCGAAATGATTCTGCGACGTGTTCCGATCGCTCTATGGCAATTTTATCTCTCTCAGGCGTGTTAGGTGTTACGTGGGATGCGGCTGACAGTGGTGTGATGGGTTGCGCCCCAAACGGAAATGAAGGCGCAGAATTCACGGTGCCATTGTTCTGGGGTGGTGAAAAGGCTAAGATGGAAGCGAAGAATGTGTTAAAGACGCTTGAAAGTTTCGCTCACGCGCCTGACACCATGATACCGAGAGTTTTGAGAGATGTATCGGCATGGACACTCGCGAGAATTTCGGACAAGGTAGCACAAACTGCCGTAATGGTTGGATCGACAGCCAACGACTCAAAGTCTATGGTCTCCAAAGATACCGCCATTGGTTGCATGATGCACAGTGTATTAGAAGTTTCAAATAACCGGCCATCGGGGGCTGAAATTCGAGCTGTTACGATGGCTCTTGATGTATTTCAAGACCTTCCGCGTTTACCGAGCGCAGGATGGTCAAACGCCCTGCAGCGTTGGTGGAGAGTCGCGCTGTCCAATAGCGATGAGTTCGGATTGGAAAAAGAGTTGCTTCAAAAAGCATGCATCAAAATGTGTTACAGTCATCCTGATTCTTTGATCGGGCGAAGAATATTAGAGTCTCTCGCCGGTCTTTCTGAAACAGAATTTCTTCATCTGTCTTCAGAGACGCAGCATCTAGTTTTGCAGAGTATTCCGTTTGCTTGTGCGCTGGGGACGGACAGCAGACAGGACATAATCAGGCAATTCGTTCGTATGGCGCTACGTACGGACACCCCGAAAGATTGCGTCGTATCGCTGTGGAAAGGTTTGAAAATGATTTCAGAAGGGGCGGTCGCTTCGGCAGCTGTGGAGGCGCTGACACCTCTCCTCAACCTGGACGAGATGGACATGTTGTCGCACGTGTCCGCGTGTGTCAAAGATTTCCATTCCGCCGCTTTGCGAAATGAAGTCTTGAAGTTATTGCCTTTGGACATCAAGCCAGTAGTGTGCGCTTATTTGTTTCAAAACGGACAAGTGACTTCAGAGACATTGACATCTTTGGCTACTTGGCCGAAATCAACACGTGTGCTGACTCTGAAAGCTACAGCCGGCATCCTGCAAACATCATCGAGTGCGCTTCGCGCTCAGATGCTGCATGAGACCATCGGTTTGACACATGATGATACTATTCCGTGCATGGCTGTGCTCGCTGCTGCGTGGGGACCCACGGCTTCGTTACTCGTGCTGGCTTCGGTGGAACAATGCGTGCTTGCTCTTCCTTTCACTCTGCCGCACCTTCTTCGAAGCGAGTTAACGGGAATGATTGATGCGATTGCATCGGGATTGCTGAAAAATTTGAAAGGTAAATATTCGAGCATCGTCGCAGACACGTTAATCGAACTCAGACAAGACGTGACGGCCGCTTCTTTCGGGCAGATGGTTGATGCGCTAGCTTAGTACTTGGAATTGAATTCTAAACAATTTCTAATGATTCGCGATTCGACAAACTCGCGCGCCCGGTGGCTTCGGCCCAGCGTTTCGCATCTGTACGTCCCATGACCACCATTTCTTCGAGAATCTCATTCGATCCCGGAAGCAGAGCGTATCTGATAGCTTCCGAATAATCCCAGCTCGGCTCTCCTCCAGCCGCATCTGGAGCTATGAGGAGACCAGCCGTGTTGTCGTGCCCCCAATCGGACCAAAACGACGCTTGCTGAGCGAAAAAGTCACCGGTTTCTTTACCATCGCCCGGTTTGGCTTTGTGCCATGCGTCGAGGAGCGGGAATGCGCACACGCGAATGCAACCGTTCGCCTGTGGCGTTGGAGTTAAGTTCGCCCAGCCACCGTCAACGCACCACTTGCCCCGATATCTTCGCGCGGGCCATCCACAATATAATGGGATGTGACACGATGCTAAAAGCGCTCCCATCAAGTCGTCAAAGCTCTCGAACTCGGATATGATTTCCCCCTCCAAGCTGAAAGTTGCACCCTCCTCCACTCCAAACTCGAAGCTTGGAGAAGACACCGAGATGAACAAATTCCCGCGAGAACACCGTTCGTGCGCGTCGGACGGGAGCTCTTGTCTCAAAATACGCTCGAGAACTCCTCCGACGCGTCCAATCACGCCATTTTTCCTGCAATCCGCGAGCACGTCGGAGAGTATGCGTTTTCCATCCTCGGGCGTCATCCCGCACGCGTGCAAGACGGCTACGAGTGACCCGGCAGAGGCGCCGGCGCACGGCGTCTCCTCGCTGCGCATGACGCCGATGTCGATGAGTTCTTCCCAAACGCCGACGTGATACGGAAAGAAGAAACCCGCGGCGGAGAACCCGACACCGTCAGCGGCAGATGTCGTGGCTCTGGATGCCGACGTCACGCGCCGTGCCGGGAGCGCACGACGCGAGCGTTGACTCGACGGCCGAGACGACGACGAGCGGAAAGCGGTCGACGCCGTCGCGAAATCGGTCGAGACGCGCGACATGTTCAGCGCGATGGAGAGTCGCCGTGTGCGGTGCTCTCGCGGATAACGGGAGAGAGGCGTCGGCGAGACGACCGGGCGCGACGGAGTCGCATCGGTCGAATCCTCGCTCGCGACACCGACAGAGGCGTGAAAAGTGTGCCTGAATTTGCAAATTCATTTAACAATGCCGCTAGAGTACTATACAACAGACTGGACTGCACGCCGTCGATTCGGTTTGCCGGCTCACGTCAAATCGTCTTCGTCGTCTTCAACGAAAGGCACACTTCTGCTATGTAACAATCGTTCAGAGACGAAGGGTGCCGACGCACCAGCCGTAACGACGGACTTGGCGTAGCGTCGGTGAACGAGCTCTCGGAAGAAATTGTTCACCACGTCCAACTCGACGCGACCGAGCGCGACGGACGTTCGTAAGCCTCGACCCGGAGGAAGCTTGGCGAGCGCGCTCGCCCCGAAGGATGATTGACGACGATGCGTAAACTTCGATCCGCCGCGCGCGGCGTCACCGACGGTGGCGGGAAGAATCGAATCTCCGTCCCCGCCTCCTCCGCCGAAGACGTCGAACATTCTATCGAAAAATCCGCGCGCCGCGGTGCGCTCATCTCCGCGTCCGACTCTCCCCTCTAAATCTATTTTATTCGCCACGATCAAACAAGGCACCGGGAGTCCACCGAATCCGTACATGACGCACGGCGATTCGGCGTTCGCGTACGTCTCCGCCGGTCGTTCCGTCGGCGCCGAAAACGACCCTCTCGCCGCCACCTCCCTCGCCCACGCCTCGCACCGCGCCCCGCTCGCCCTCGACGACGCGTCGTGCACGATGATAACCCCGTTGATCTGATCGTAAAATATCCCTCGCTCTCGCTTATACTGCCTGTGTCCGCCGACGTCCCACAGCTCGACGAAGTACGGCGCGCGCGAGACGTCCTCCTCCTCCTCCTCCTCTTCCCCACGTCCCCCGTTCGATCGCCCGCGCTCGTCCCCGTTCACCAGGATCACCTCCACTCGACACCCGCTCGTCCGCGACGCCGATCCACCCACCCCGACGCTTCCCTCATCCTCATCCTCCTCCTCATCCATCCTTCCTCCTCTCGCCAACCATCGCGCGAGCGTCGTCTTCCCCACCCCAGAATCCCCGACGACGCACACTCGCACCTTACGCGTCGACACCGTCCCGTTCGACACCATCCCACGCCCCTCGCCTCGCTCCGCGCCGCGCGCGCGCCCCTCCCGCGCCGCGTCGCGCCCTCGCGCGCGGTCGTCCATCCGTCGCGTCCGTCGTGCCGGGAGTCTTCGGAATCTCCGGTCCTGACTCATACTATGAGTCACACACCTCCGAATACCCCCTTCTCGTACCCACAACCCTCCGCCCCTCGACCGACCCCTCGCGTGCGTGTTCATTTGCATTCGATGTCGATGTCGATGTCGATGTCGATCGATCCGACGTGGATGGAATGAATGAATGAATGCGTGTGATGTGATCGACGACGACGACAGTGCGCGACGACGACGACGAAGGGTGTGAGGACGATGACGACGATGACGACGGTGACGACGATGACGCGA
>MDTE01090609.1_pt1 | contig 18378 bp, 15 predicted proteins | sample 811231 | NCBI WGS metagenome assembly MDTE01 (sample SAMN05326651, study PRJNA326480) | marine metagenome | isolation source: seawater | place: Indian Ocean: Red Sea | collected 2010 | reverse complement strand
CTTGCTTGATCAAATGATTAATAAAAACCAGTAATTAATTACTGGTTTTTATGATTAATTATCAAGATTTTATCTTTCTATAAATGTAATCCCACTACAACTTTTTGGGCATCCCACAACAAACCATGGCGGGATTCCAAGGAGCACTTTGAATTTGTTTATTCATTTATTAAGCCAACCCGGCAAATCAGTGTCCGATGAGCACTATGACAACAAATCCATTACGGGTTGGACTTCGCCAGGAGCGTGTCATAGCTCCTCAATGCCTAGTAATTTTTGGAGCAAGTGGAGACCTCACCCATCGAAAACTAATACCAGCACTATTTCAGCTATTTAAACAGAGAAGATTACCAAGCGAATTTGCAATTCTTGGTTGCGCAAGACGTTTATGGAGCAATAACGATTTTCGCCAAAGGATGAAAAAAGCTATTAATGACAATGCAAGTGAAAACCCTATTGAATTATCCAAATTCCTAGACCTACTGTTTTATGAGTCTGTCGATCTTCAAAAATCAGAAGATATAACCAAGCTTAGTAAGAAATTAGAAGAAATTGATCGCATAAAGGCCACACATGACAATCGGACTTTCTATCTTTCCGTATCACCTAATTTCTATGGCAGTGCATGCAAATCCCTTGCATCTGCTGGCTTATTAAGTGATCCAAAACGAAGTCGGTTGGTAATAGAAAAACCCTTTGGGCGTGATTACAGTAGTGCCCAAGCCCTGAATCAATTAGTACAAAGCTGTTGCCAAGAGAGTCAAATATTCAGAATCGACCACTACCTAGGCAAAGAAACTGTACAAAATATTCTTGTGCTCAGATTTGCAAATACAATTTTCGAGCCAATTTGGAACCGAAATTACATATCGAGTGTTCAGATCACTGCATCAGAAACAGTAGGAATTGAAGAACGAGCTGGTTACTACGAAAGTTCTGGTGCACTTAGAGATATGGTCCAAAACCATCTAACTCAAATGCTGGCAATCACAGCTATGGAGCCTCCTGGACATTTTGACCCAGAAGCAATACGTAATGAGAAAGCAAAAGTCCTTCAGGCCGCACGTCTCTCTAATGAGCTTGAGCCCTGGAAGAGTTGCATTAGAGGTCAATATGGGAAAGGAGGAAGCAAAGTAGAGCCAATCCCTGGATATAGAGAAGAGCCAGGAGTTAATCCAAATAGCACTACTGAGACATATGTAGCAATGAAATTATTCATTGATAATTGGCGTTGGCAAGGAGTCCCTTTCTACCTGCGCACTGGAAAGAGATTAGCCAAAAGATTAAGTGAAGTTGTACTCACATTCAGAGAAGCACCAGTTCATTTATTCGATGCAGCAGGAGGAAGTCCTACATGTAATCAATTAATTTTAAGGATTCAACCCAATGAAGGCGCTGAGTTTCGCTTTGATGTTAAATCCCCTGGCTCTGGCATGAGAAGCCGACCAGTTGAAATGGATTTTTCATATGAAGAGTCTTTTGGGGAGCCTTCTGATGAAGGTTATGTTCGTCTATTGGCCGATGCAATGCTTGGGGACCCGACACTTTTCACCCGAAGTGACGAGGTTGAAGCTGCTTGGAGACTTTATACACCACTGCTAGAGCTAATTGAAGACAGCCCTTGGCAATTACCTATTTACCCCTATGAGTCAAGAACATGGGGTCCAGCAGAAGCAGACGCTCTTCTTAGCAAAGATGAGTTGCTTTGGCGACGTCCATAAAAAAAACTGATTTTTCAAATCTTCGAACTTTGCAGCTCAATGTCTCCTCAACTCACACTCCATAAGCCACTTCAACTACCTCCCTCCGAAATACCAAGTTATTTAGAACAGCTTTGGTCAAAAGATGAACTTGGCAGTCCTGGCGCCAATACATTTTGTTTGCTGATTTGGCAACCAGCATGGATTGAGCAAGAGCTTGTACGGACAGGCAAAGTCAAAGGCCCAATAATAGGAAATCAACGAAAAGAAGTTATTGAAGCAGCTAGAGAAGTCGTTTTAGAAACAGAACTTTCTCATTGCACTCCTCCATTAGACAACAGAGTTAGAGATTGGCTTTCTACCTTTAGTGGAAAAAACCAAGAGGAAGATCTAAGAGGACAGCATATAGACAATGCCATCAGCGCACTCAATCCAAGACGTCTAATAACCCTCGCTCCAACTCTTGATAAGAAACATCCACTTGAGACATTAGTTGCAGCATATTGTCCACTTCTAGAAGAACGGAATGGCAATTCCGCGTGTGGAGACGTAGTCGTCTTAAGAGGTGACCAACATTCACTTACCAAAGGGCTTAATATTTTAAAGAACCTATTACCAAAGGAACTTCCATCATGGCTTTGGTGGAATGGCAATCTTGACGAAGCCCCAGAACTTCTCAATAAACTTGCTTTACAAAAGCGCAGACTAATAATTGATACAGCCTTAGGAGATCCGCTGCAATGTCTACATCTATTAAGCAAACGAATTTCTTCAGGTCAAGCTGTTAATGATCTCAATTGGTTACGGCTTAGAACATGGAGAGAAACCTTGGCCATGGTCTTTGATCCACCTCATAGACGAAAGGCACTTAGCCATGTTGAGAGACTAGATATAGATATTGAAGGAACTCATACTGTTCAAGGTCTATTGCTTGCCGCATGGATCGCAGACAGACTGGGTTGGAAATTAAATTTGGCAAGCACTAACGAATCGGAGGGTATTAGTGCAATCTTTCAGCGTCCTGATGGTGTCATGGTCAACATATGCATTAACTCTTTACCAGTTGGCAATCCAAGCATTCATCCTGGTCAAATTGTAGGAATAAGATTGATCTGCAAGCCAGAACATTTAAATCAAAACGCAGTTTGTGTAATTCTTGCCTCTGAATCTGGCGAGTGCATGAGACTAGAGGCTGGTGGGATGGCGAGCATGGAGCTTGTAGAAGAAGTGGTTCCAATCCAAAGCAACTCTGCAGAAATGGATGTAGCTCGTCTTCTTAGCAGTAGCCGTGGCAGCACTAGTCCACTTCTTTCTTCAGCTGCACCAATTGCATCTAAGTTGCTTGAATTAGCCCAGGCTCAAAAAGAAGCCTAATCAAACCAAAAGCGAAGTAGCATGGCATGTGTAATTGCAGCTCCCGCAAGTGGGTCAGGGAAGACATTATTAAGCCTAGTACTTAGTTCTTGGGCAAGGCATAGAAACCTATCAATACAGGCTTTCAAAGTTGGGCCTGATTATCTAGATCCACAGATCCTTTCTAGTGTCTCAAACAGGCCCTGTCGAAATTTAGATCTAATCCTATGCGGACATAATTGGGTAGAAGAAACATACTTCCGTTTTGGTTGTTCAGCAGATATGACCGTCGTAGAAGGAGTCATGGGTTTATTTGATGGAATAGGCAGTTCAAGAAGAGGAAGCACTGCTGATTTAGCTAAATTCTTAAAATTGCCAATCGTTCTAGTCGTCGATGGTCGAGGTCAAGCAGCCTCTCTAGCAGCACTTGTCAAAGGATTTAAAGATCATGATTCTCAAATAGAACTTGCAGGGGTCGTACTAAATCACATCAACACTAATCGACATAAAAGACTGTTAGGTGAGGTTCTAGAAGAGATAGGTGTAAAAATACTAGGTTGTCTACCAGATAAAATCCAACTGAATCTACCCTGTAAAAATCTAGGTCTCGCGCCTGCTCATGAAATTAAAGATTTAGAAAAAAGGATAGATTCCTGGGCGGCAATAGCAGAGTCATATTTAGATTTAACAGCCTTCAAAAGAATTCTGGAGTCTCCAAAAGAATCAAAGAATCAAGTTTGCAACTTAGCCAAGCAGGAGAATAAAAAACCAAATTTAAAAGCATTACCAGTTGCAATTGCCGAAGATAAAGCTTTTCATTTTAGATATCCAGAAACAAAAGAGTGCTTAGAAAAGTTAGGAGTTCCTTTTTTAACTTGGAAACCTATTGAAGACGAGCCAATTCCCAAACAAGCAAAAGGTTTAATAATTCCTGGTGGATTTCCAGAGCAATATGCAGAAAGATTGAGTCATTGCTTACGTTCGATTAAAGAGCTTAGAAAATTTTATGGATATGCCCCAATTTATGCTGAGTGTGGTGGCATGTTATTACTCGGAAGAAGTCTCACAGACCTAAATGGAAGAAAGCATCAAATGGCAGAAATATTACCTTTTGATGCAATGCAAGGCCCTCTCAGTATTGGATATAGAACTCTTAAGTGTAAAAAAGATGGCCTAATAATAAATAAAGGTGATGAATTAATAGGTCATGAATTTCATCGATGGAAGTTAAAACCATACAAACAAAATCAATTTAAGCTTCAATCCAACGCAACAAACAAAATCGATTCACTTTGGGCATCCAGCGGATGGGACAAAGCAAGTACTAAAGAAGGATGGGGGAACAAATTTATTCATGCAAGCTGGATTCACCTACATTGGCCTAGCTCCGCAAAAATAATGAGAAATTGGCGATCGGCAATCAATTCACAATAAAATTGAATTTGATTTTTTTGAAGATAGAAGTTTAGGAATCAACTGACAACTCTTTGAGCCAGAGATCCTTTTTTCTCTCATCCGACTCACGACCAACAATCCATACACCATTCATCGCTCTACTTACAGCCACATATACAAGCTGCCTACGTAATACCAGGTCTTTAGGCCAGAAAACATCTGATGCAACAAAAACATCCCCAAAAGTACTGCCTTGACTTCTGTGGACAGTTAATACCGCAGCAGGTCCTAATGAAGCAAAAGCATCACGAATCAGAAAAAACTTACGCCAAAGTAAACGTCCATTTTTTTTGCCAGCTTCTTTAGCTTGAAGACGCAATCTCTGCAAAGTGTCATCAAGAATTCTTCGAGAAGTCGAGCCTACAGCAGGAGCAAATCTTAAAGAAAGATCTATTTCACCTGCCTGAACTTTAAGCCTCAAGGTATCAATCTTAGGAACATTCCAGTCCCCATGTTCAGCCAATCCAAAATCAGCCAAGTCACAAGTTTCTGGAATAACATCTCTAACTAAAAGTTCCCTATTAGATCCCAAAACCATATCTGGTTCTTCTCCAAATTCAGCACCATCGAGAGAAGCAGGAGCCATTACAGCATTTCGACTTATCAAAACTTCCCCAGGCAAAACAGGTAATTGATCAGCCATCTCCCCATGAATAGCCCTTCGCACATGTGGAACCAATCTTTCAAGCGTACGGTTTGTATAACAAAGAATACGAGCAGCATCTGGATCATCCTTCTCAGCAGCATATTTCAAGGCTGACTTTGCCTTTGCCAACCAACTTCTCTCATTGAGAAATTCAGTAACTCCTTTATCATTTTTAATTAAGGGTAAGCACGGTGGAGGAGTACAAGGAAGACAACCGTCTCGAAGGCGACTAGCTAGCTTCAAAACAGGCCCTTGATGTCGAACAACTTCATTCAATTGCGCCTTGAATGATCTCTTCAAAGAAAATACTGGACTTTGAGGTTCTCCTATAGGTGGTAACTGAGCAGGATCGCCAACAAAAACAAGTCTTGTTTTAAAAGGATGCGCACACGTGAGGATTATTTGGAGAAGCTCACTATTGATCATTGAAGACTCATCAATAAGCACCAAACCCAATTCTTCTAATGAAGTTGACGTCTGCTTAGTCTGTTCGCAAATTTCTAAATCACTCTTGCGCTTCATCTTTAGCCGAAGCAAGCGATGCACCGTAGAGGGATACCAAGTCGGTCTTATCCCTGATAAATCCAATGCTTGACGCAATACCCCAACTGCCTTATGAGTTGGAGCTACAACTGTCCAACACAAGCCATAGGCCTCCACCTTTTTCAAAAATCTCATAGAAAGGAACGTTTTGCCGCTCCCTGCATATCCACTTAGAACGAAAGGTTGATCAAAATGATCACTATCCAACCATGAGCAAAAGGCTTTAAGAGCTTGATTCTGATCAACAGTAAGGATGTCCTTCGTATCTTTGCTAATAGTGCTTTCAGTCACCCAATCATTAAGCCAAGCATTCCAGCTATGTGTATAGGGGATCCAAAGAAAATAATCCCAGGCAAGGCAACCGCTGGTCCTATAAAGCTTCCAACCAAAACTTCCAATTTTGTATGACCCAAGCTTTCTTTGAGTGGTCTTGATGGAGGAGACGGCCAACTATCACTAGGAAGCTCATTTAATCTTGTGGCAATCAAACCAGAGGCTCTTCTTATACCACTTGCGTCATACATGACTACAAATGCAATCGTTGCAGCAACAGCAAAACTTGGGTGATCAAAACCGAGCTGAAGTCCAACGCCAGAAGCTGTCCCTGTAACAAATGCAGAGTGACTAGAAGGCATCCCTCCAGTCTCAACTAGAACTGCAGGCCTCCATTTACCATGCTGAATAAGTTCAACAATCAATTTAGAGAGCTGAGCCAAACCGCAAGCAATAAGCCCCCATGCAAGTACTGCATTATCTAAAATCTCTATCAATGGTTGAAGAGAGAAGTCCGTGATAATCATCTATCCCGATTGGTTATGTAATCGGCCAATGACAAGAGAGGAGCTGCATTCATATTCCATGGTTGAAGTGCAGATTTTGCTTTGCCAACCAAATCCTTAGCTCGCTTTCGAGATTCCTCCAATCCCAATAATTTGGGATATGTGGTCTTATCTGAAAGCAAGTCTTTTCCAGCAGTCTTTCCAAGCACATCACTACTTGCCGTGACATCAAGTACATCATCAATGATTTGAAAGGCCAACCCAATTCCATTTGCATAAATAGAAAGTGAGTCCAAGACCTCGCGTGAGGCTCCTCCAATCAATGCTCCAGTAGTAACACAAGCTTTAAGGAGAGCCCCTGTTTTGTGGAGATGAATAAACTCCAATGTTTCTAGATCAACGTCCTTACCTTCACACTCAAGATCTACGACTTGTCCTCCAACCAGTCCTGGGGCACCAGCCATCAAAGAGAGCTCGCCTACAACCTTTAATAATCTTGCCTCTGGGACTCCAGGACTTCGGAGAGACACCATTTCGAAAGCGCGAGTCAGAAGAGCATCTCCAGCAAGAATCGCAACTGCTTCACCATAAACCTTGTGGTTAGTGGGGTTACCACGGCGCAAGTCATCATTATCCATGGCAGGAAGATCATCATGGATTAATGACATCGTATGGATCATTTCCAGAGCAACTGCAGTTGGTAGTGCCAATTCAGGTTTGCCACCTACAAACTCACACGCGGCCAGACAAAGTATTGGGCGAAGCCTTTTACCCCCTGCAAGCAGTGAATATCGCATTGCCTCTCGAAGCTCTTCTGGCTTCTCTGGACCAAGAGAAGCATCTAGGGCAGCTTCAATGCTTGTTCTGCTCTTAATCAAATACTTAGAGAAGTCGAAGGATGAAATGTCCACTTCGAACATAAAAATCTACATGCACGAATTCTCTCAGGCTTAAGAGGTTATGGGAGCAAATCAGCAAGGTTGAAGGACAAACCGCAATGGTGTTGCCATCTACTAACTGTATTAACAAGCAACATAGCCACTGTCATTGGACCAACTCCACCAGGAACAGGGGTGATAGCGCTAGCAATTGATGAAACCTCATCGAAGCAAACATCTCCACAAAGCCTCATCCCTGAATCTTTGCTATCCAAATCAAAAGAAGGCACTCTATGGATCCCTACATCAATAACCACGGCCTTATCCCGCACATAGTCAGCACTAATCAACTTGGGTTTGCCTGCAGCTACAACTAATAAATCAGCTTGATTCGTAAGATCTATAAGATCTGTAGTGGCTGAATGAGCAACAGTAACGGTGGCGTTAGCAGCTTGGAGCATTAGCGCCATAGGTTGACCAACAAGGATACTGCGCCCAATAACTACAGCCTTTTTACCTTCTATAGATATTTGATTACGCCTCAATAAGGCCATTATTCCTGCAGGAGTACACGAACGTGGACCTGATTGACCTTTCAACAATTTCCCAAGATTTAAGGGGTGTAAACCATCAGCATCTTTTTCTGGGGCCATGCTCATCAACAAAGCATCAGCATCAATGCCATCCGGCAATGGCAATTGCAAGAGAATTCCATCCACTTCTTTATTCGAATTTAGAATTTGTATTTTTTGAATTAATTCTTCTAATGAAGTTGACTCATGAAGATGGGCCCCAAAACTTGCTACTCCAATTCGTGCACAAGCTTTTTCTTTGTTCGCAACATAAACTCCACTAGCCGGGTCATCACCCACCCGAATTACTGCTAAACCAGGAGGGCGTCCAGCCTTAGGAAGACCTAATTGAATTTCACACTGAAGACGCTGCTCAATTTCTCTAGCAAGCTTTCTACCATCAAGTCGTAAAGCCATTCAACGAAACTATGCTTAGTACAGCATGCAATGAATTGATAGCTAACGTTATCGCCAAGGACGAAATGATGTGGCCAGAATCTCAATCCTAAATAGCCTATGGCGAAGCTGGGTGCGCAGCGAGTCACCAAGGCGATCATTAATTCAATGGACTCGTGCTGAAAAAGCAGGTCTACTAATTGTCTGTATTTCTGTCGCGCTGATATCAAGCTGGCATTTTTTAAAAGCACCTGATTTTGGGCCTGGAATAATTGCACCATTTGACCGGATAGCGCCCCAAGATGCAGAGATAACCTTCACAGAGACTCAACAAAAGAAAGGAGCAGAAAGAATACAAGAAACAATATTTGTACAGGTGATTGATCCAAAGCAATCATCAATCCTCAAGGAATTATTAACTTCTAAATTGGAAAAAATAGAATTATTAGCAAGCAGCAATGATTCAGATAGAATCGCTCCTGTAAATCTAGATGAACAAGAAGAAGACTGGCTTATAAAAAGTTATAAATCCAATAGAAAAAAATGGGAAAAAGAAATACAACTAGCAGCAAATCGTATGCTCAAGCAGGGTCTGGTCAATACTATTCGCTTTGAAGAATTGAAGGAAGCATCCTCACTGCAATTAGCAGATTTAGGGGAGAAGAATAGTCCGTCTCGTACTTTAGGAAGCAAATTACTTGCAAGGACTTTTCATCGCAATACAAACCTCCGACAAGACCGCTCCCTTCAAGGGCTTCTAGAAGACACCATAAACAAGAAAAGTCCGCCAATAAAAGTCAACGCAGGTGATTACATCATCCGAAAAGGGGAAAAAATAAGTCCACAGGATTACTTCGTCCTAAATCATTTCAATCTGGTCCCAACTAGCCCACTAATTTTTCCATTCATAGGTAGTTTTTGCGAAGCACTTGCTAGTTGTGGTGTCTTACTCCTAATAATGCGGCGTGATAAACCATGTCTTCAAGCAAGGCATGGTTTACTTGCATTGGGATTAATTTTGACAGCCCAAATCATTAAAGTCTGGCTTGGAAATATTGTCAGCCCACTAGCATTATTAGTTCCACCAGTACTTTTACTTTCCCAAGGTCTAGGAACTACAAGTGCAATTGCATGGTTATCAATTTGTAGCCTGCTTTGGCAAATCCCTACTAATGAAATTGACGGAAGCAGGCTAATGATCGCTTGCACTGTTTCGGCTGTAGTTGCTTTTCAAGGTGGGCGAATGAGAAGCAGAGCACAATTACTTCAAATGGCTTTTTTATTACCCTTTGGAGCTTTGATCGGAGAATGGTTTTTCGTTCGAGGGAGAGAGATTCCTAGCTCTTCTGACGAGCTCATTTATGAGGCCGTTGTTTTAGGTAGCTTGCTGATGTTGGCAATTTTGATGATTCCAATTCTGGAAACCACCTTTGGACTAATTACCAAAGCTCGTTTAATGGAATTAGCTGACCAAGAACGACCGTTATTGCGAAAACTCTCATCTGAGGCCCCTGGCACCTTCGAACATACTTTGATGATCTGTGGATTAGCAGAAGAAGGGGCTCGAAGTATTGGTGCAGATGTCGATTTAATAAGAACTGGATCTCTTTATCACGATATTGGAAAGCTTCACGCTCCTCAATGGTTTATAGAAAATCAAACAGATGAAATCAACCCTCATGATCAACTGGATGACCCCTATGCAAGTGCAAACATTTTGCAAGCCCATGTTGATGAAGGTTTAAAACTTGCTCGCCGCCATAGACTTCCTAAACCTATAGCTGACTTCATCCCAGAGCATCAAGGAACATTAAAAATGGGGTATTTCCTTCATCAGGCAAGACAAAAAGACCCCTTAGTTGCAGAAAATAGATTTCGGTATAAAGGGCCTATTCCAAGATGCAGGGAAACAGCAATCCTTATGCTTGCAGATGGATGTGAGGCTGCTCTTAGAGCCCTTGACCCTAAGACTACAGACAAACAAGCATGTTTAACAGTAAGAACAATTGTTGAGTCTAGGCAACTTGATGGGCAGCTAAAAGAAAGCAGTCTTACAAGAGCAGAAGTAGAAATAGTTATTCGCGCTTTTGTAAATGTATGGAGAAGAATGAGGCATCGTCGAATTCAGTACCCACTGCCAAATACTAGAATTAAGTTTTCAACCTAAAGCACATTTCTATCGTTAATCAAAAAACATCTTTTATTTGTTTTATATTTCAATTAGCCAAATAGAAAACAATCTAAAGTCGTATTCCCTTTCTATGAGATGGATGACACCAGTATATTAAGGCAAATAGATTTAAACTCGCAATTACAAAAGACAATCCACTCAAGCCAAACAGATCACCCTCTCTAACTACCCTCACAATTCCGTAAGGCAGTGTGCCTGAAAGAGCCATTGACAACGCAACTATTGCTAAAACGACTCCCCATTTTCTTTCAGCGAGCAAACCTGCAGAAGCAACAATGCCAACAATTGCAGCTGGCCAAGCCAGGCTTATAGCTAAAATAAAATTAACAAGTGGCAAATCTGGATTATTAAACGCAATAAATCCTATACAAGGCAATACAGTGACATTTGCCAGCAAACCAATCCAAGTCAAAGTCCAATAACCTGGGACCACCTTTCGCATTACTTTATTTTTTATCTTATCTAATTTAATCAAACAAATGCAAGAAAACTCTTAAATTAAAGATTATATCTTCTAACTACAAGAGCATTAAAAAAACAATTTCAAGTTCTATTAGAAATACAAGCTTCTACACTTGCAACCTTTTCCCGAAATGACTGTTTACGATCTATTCGAGTATTGATTTTCACTGTTGCATAAATCCTTGGTGTTCCATTTTCATGGACCGCTTCATGGCAAGCTTTAACACAAGCAAAAACCTGGTCCCACTCTCCCTCTATCGCTGTTCCATTTGGCCCTATCTCATAATCAAGCCCAGTTGCTTCAATAATCTCTTTACAGATAGCTAAATAAGGCGATAAAGAAATGCCTACGCCCAAAGGAATTAAACACAAATCAACACTTGCCCACATTGGCTTGAGTAAAAATAAATTTGTATCACGCTAAGCCTTCTGGCGCAAACAGTTGACCGGATATCCCACAGTTCGCCAAGAACCACTGCTGGTCATAACTTCAACTCCAATCGCTCTTTGAGCGATTGAACAATTTAAGCCCTGTCCATCACACCAATCTTGGGCCGCACTAGTTGCTGCCTCAATAGATTCATAAGGTGCATCTAAAACAGGATGAGGCCTCCCATCCAACCCAGCCAATCGGTAGAGCCTTCGACGAATAGCCATATAGATGTCCACTTACTCAACCGTCACTCATTTTCTCATGGTGATCAATGAACTGACAAGAAAAGAACTACTTATTAATGGCAGTATTCATCATCTGGCACATCCCCCTTATACAGAATCAAGCTCTACAAGATCACGTTGAGGGTGAAGAGAGGAGCTTCCTTCGTTAGAAACAAGTCTATTTAGCGCATTCAAATAAGCCTGAGCAGCTGCAACAACCACATCAGTGTCAGCAGAATGTCCTGAATAAAGCTTCCCGCTACGACGAAGCCGAATAGTAACTTCACCCATTGCGTCTATTCCTTCAGTAACTGATTTCACCGAAAACTCTATTAATTCATTAGGTTCATCAGTCAAAGAATCTAATGCTCGACATACAGCATCAACAGGCCCAGTTCCCACCGCCGAAGCAGTTTCTTCTTGTCCATTTTGATCAGCAAGAGTAATTGTTGCCGTAGGTCGAAGAGTATTCCCACAGCTAACTTGAACAAGTCGGAGTTGAAAACGAGCTTCTGGCTGCTGAACTTGCTCACTAACAATCGCCTCAAGATCTCGGTCAGTAATGTCTCTTTTCCTATCTGCTAAGTCCTTAAATCGAGCAAAGGCCTCATTAAGGTCTTCCCTAGTCAAGTCATAGCCAAGCTCCTCCAATCTTGCCCTGACAGCACTTCTTCCACTTAACTTCCCTAACGAAATCCTGTTATCAGTTAAACCAACTGTACGCGCATCAACTATTTCATAAGTAAGACGATTTTTAAGTACACCATCTTGATGTATCCCAGATTCATGCGCAAAAGCATTAACACCTACGATTGCCTTATTAGGCTGTACAACCATCCCAGTAAGATTTGAAACCAATCTAGAAGTCTTTGTGATTTCTTCAGTACGAACAGCCGTAAGAGGGGTAGGACTCTCTAAATCTCTTCCAAAAAACGGATTAAAATAACGCCTTCTCACATGTAATGCCATCACCAATTCTTCTAGTGCAGCATTGCCAGCTCTTTCTCCTATTCCATTAATTGTGCACTCAAGTTGTCTGGCTCCATTTTTAACGGCCTCTAAAAAATTAGCGACTGCTAAACCTAAATCGTTATGCCCATGAACAGATAAAACAGCTTCATCGATATTAGGAACATTTTTATTAATCCCTGCAATCAATTCGCCAAATTCCGATGGTGTTGTATAGCCAACAGTGTCTGGAATATTTATTGTTCCTGCTCCAGAAGAAATGGCCAGCTCTATTACTTGGTAAAGAAATTCAGGATCACTTCTAGCAGCATCTTCACAAGAAAATTCAACATCATCTACCAGAGAACGAGCATATGAAACCATCTCAGGCACAATGTCCAAAACCTCATTCCGTGATTTACGCAACTTGTGCTCAAGATGTATATCACTTGTAGCTATAAAAGTATGTATACGTCTTTTGGGAGCTGGAGAGACCGCTTCAAAACAAGCCTTAATGTCAGATTGAGAGGCTCTAGCAAGTCCACAAATAATTGGGCCATCGTCTCCTCCAACTTGTTCAGCAATACGCTGAACCGCAGCGAAATCACCCTGACTGGCGAATGGAAATCCAGCCTCAATAACATCGACTCCTAGCCTTGCAAGTTGCTGCGCAATTGCAAGCTTTTCTTCCAAGTTAAGACTTGCCCCAGGGGACTGCTCACCATCCCTAAGGGTTGTATCAAAGATCAAAACTCGACCTGGGTCCTTGGCCATGCAGAAGTCGTCAAAGCAAATATATTTGTGAAATTATAAATGATAAATGACAAATTTTATAAAAAGAAGAATTGCTAGAAATACCTATTTAATTATAGGTTTAAGCTATGATTAACAACCAATATCACAAAAATCTGGTAATTATCAACTCTCGCAAACATGCTTTTCTAAATAGCTTTTGTCTCAAAAAGCAACCAATGCATTTAATAGATAATTCAACAAAGGATCCCGCAAGCTCAATTTGTTCATTCACGCCTCCTCAACTTATTTCCAACACATAACAATTCACATGAAATTTCTATTAGGGTAAAAATCATTCTAAATTCGATCATCTATTTGCTTTGATTTTTTGAACAAAGGTGAAATAGCACTGGTTCTACATGCTCACCTTCCTTATGTGAGGTCGGAGAAGCCAGGGTCACTAGAAGAAGACTGGTTTTTTCAAGCACTCATGGAGTGCTACCTACCTTTACTCCAAACTCTTGAAGAAGCTGCATCTTCATCAGAACAACAGCCAAAAGTAACCATTGGGCTATCCCCCACGCTGTTATCCCTTCTCCAAGATCAAGACCTGAAAAACCGCTTTCCAGAATGGTTAAAAGTCAGAATTGATTTGTTAAACGAAGTTCCTAAAAGTCAAAAGAATGCTGCGATACATCTTCAGAGCCGAATAAAAAACCAACTGGAGCAATGGGATTCTTGTAATGGTGATCTGATTAAACGATTTTCAGCATTGCAAGTTTCAGAAGTGGTAGATCTACTGACATGTGCGGCCACCCATGGATACCTGCCACTATTAAGAGAGCACCCAAGAAGCATCAATGGGCAATTAAAAACAGCCGTCAAAGAGCATCATCGACTATTTGGGGTTCATCCATTAGGTATTTGGCTACCAGAATGCGCCTACTACGAAGGACTTGACAACTTACTGATCGATTCAGGTCTTCGCTATGCCGTCTTAGATGGCCATGGACTGCTTCATGCAACTCCAAGACCTAGGTATGGAATTTATGCACCAATTTGCAGCCAAAATGGAGTAGCTTTCTTTGGAAGAGATAGTGAAGCCACTCTTCCCGTTTGGTCAGCAAGAGCTGGGTATCCAGGCAACCCTGACTATCGAGAATTTCATAAGGATTTTGGATGGGAACTACCAATCGAAAGGCTTCAAGAAATTGGCTTAAAAGAACCAAGACCATTAGGGCTCAAATTACATAAAGTCACTAGCCAAAACACAGCGTTAGAAGAAAAAGAAATCTACGAGCCAGAGGTGGCATCTATACGTGTAAAAGAGAATGCAAAAGATTATTTACAAGGTCGCCGAGCTCAATTAAACAATCTCGACATACAGATGGGTGGGAAGCCTTTACTTGTAGCCCCTTTTGATGCAGAGCTTTTTGGACATTGGTGGTTCGAGGGACCTTCGTTCTTAGCAGAACTATTTCGACAGGCAAAAAAAGAAGAAATAAGTTTTACTCGTCTCAGAGATGTCCTCACTGATAGCCCACAATTACAAATATGTGAGCCTTGTCCTTCCAGCTGGGGGAAAGGTGGTTATCACGACTACTGGCTTAATGAAAGCAATGCATGGATTGTTCCTGAGTGGAGTAAAGCTTCTGCCACCATGATTGAACTTTGCAGTACAAAAAAACATGGCGAGACTGAAACAAAGTTGCTGACACAAGCTGCACGTCAACTGCTTTTATCGCAGTCATCAGACTGGAGTTTTATCCTAAGAGCTGGAACCACCACAAAGCTTGCCAAAGACCGTATTAATCTTCACCTATCTCGTTTCTGGGCTTTGATACGTGCTGTACAAGGAGCAGAAAAGGTAACAACTGAGCAGATAAGTAATCTTGAAAAACAAGATCAGATTTTTCCTTTGATTGATATCCAAGACTGGGCTCAATCTGATTTTTAATTTGTAGTTTTTGACGCTCCAAAAATCATTCCAGTCCTTACCTTCCAAGGTGACATAAAAAAGAGTCTCAACATGACAACTAAAAGTCGTGATAAAGGAAGAGTATTAGCTAAAAACCCTGACCAATCCTCTCTAGGCAATCTAAAGAAAGTTGCGAAAAAACTTCTTAGTCTAGCTTCATCAAAACTCATCAATCTACCCAAGCCAAATTGATATAAACGATGCCTTTGTACCAGTTCAGGCGTCCATAAGACTTCCCAACCCTTCTTTGCTATAGATTCCGAGTCCAAAGCAGGCTCTATAGCTATTACTGCGGCCAATTGTTGCGCTAACGTTGGAGCCCTTCTTAAGAGAGCCCCAACCATGTATCCAGATGCTGGGTGAACCATACTTGCCGATCCGCCGAATGCCAGCAAAGACTGATTACGATCAGGGAGAGGCAAATTCATTGGAAATAGACAGTGTTCTTCATGTATAACTTCCTGAATTTCAATACCTCTATTACCTAAACGTGCATAAAGACGCTCTTTGAGGTTGGCCCAAGACAATGGTGGAGCACACGCAAGCGAAGTCTCCTCAACAAAGAACACCCCGTCACCAAAATCCATCGCATATAAAAAAGATGGAGGTTCTTCTAATTCTTTTGCAGTAAGGTGATCAGGACGAAAATCCATCAACACAAACTGTCCTCTTTCTACTGGTGGGGCACTAAAACGACCAACAACTCCATAGGCAGCTTGTTGGGCAACTGGCCCGTGATCAGGTCTCCGTATAAAAGGACTTTTGTGGCCAATTGCATCAATAACAACTCTTGCTCGATAAATACTTCCTGAAGTGCAAACAACTTCAGTGTTTGCTCCCAAAAAGCGAATCTTCTCAGCAGTCTCTACAAGCCAGTTGACACCTTTGCATTTGAGAAGCAATGCTCGTTGCAACGCAGATTGGTCAAAAAGCCCATAGTCAAAATCATGTTGAACTGGTGCCAATCCATCATGATCAATACCATTGCCAAAGAAACTCACCGTATTAGACCAACGATGTCCCAATAATGAAGCCATTCCTAAAGATTCAACCTCCTCAGCCCAAATTCCATATGTATTAGGCCATGGTTGATCAGGGGCATGTGATGCAAGGGCTTTAACTTCTAGTCCTTGCTGCGCCAACTCAGCGACAATACAAAGAGCAGCCGGACCGGCTCCCATAACAAGTACATCAGCACAATTCGTCAATTTCAAAGAGGAGAAATTTCGTTTAATTCAGCAGAGTCGTCAGAACTAGAAGCATCAAGGTTTGATTCCTCATCATCTGGCTCTGGTGGGACCAAGACAACTTCAGAAAGATGATCACCAGAATCAAGACGTTGGAGCCTAACCCCTGTAGCGGCACGAGACTGTTGAGGGATTTTGTCAGCACTTGTTCTGACAATTACACCTTTTTCACTTACGAGCAATAACTCTTCTCCTTTACCTAAAACCCTCAATCCCACCAACTCATCTCCCTCTCTTCTGAATTTCATCGCACGCAAACCCATCCCTGCACGCTTCTGTAAACGGAACTGATTAACTGGAACTCTCTTACCCAACCCAGTTGCAGAAGCGACTAAAACCCAAGGCCCTGATGTTATCTGAGAAGAATCTGATCCATCCTCTAAGTCTTCTTCATGGCTACTTGCTATCTGATCAGCCAACTCTTTAGGAAGCACATCCATACTTACCAATGAATCGCCATCCCTCAAGTTCATGGATCTCACACCTCTTGCCGTTCTCCCCAAAGGTCTAAGTTCGTTATCGTTTATTCGAAAATGAATAGTCATCCCTGTTCTAGAAGCAATCAAAACACTGTCTCCAGAAGCAGCTAATCGCACCCAAGTAAGAGCATCTCCATCTTCTAAACCAATTGCAATTAATCCATTTGCACGAATTTTGCCAAAAGCAGAGACTGGTGTGCGCTTAATAAAGCCTCCTTTCGTGAGCATTAACAAGTGCGATTCATCATCAAAGGAGGAAACCGATAGTAAAGATGTAATTGCCTCCTCACGTGGAATTGGCAATAGCTGCACAACTGGGGTCCCTTTTGCTGCACGACTACATTGTGGAACACGATAGGTAGGTAATGCATATGCAACTCCTCTATCACTAAACAGAAGGAGAGTGTCATGGTCATTACAACTAATAAAAAGCTTTACTGCTTCCTACCCATGGCTTCGAGTACCAGCTTTGCCTCTTGTTCCTCTACTAGTTGATTCAAACTCACTAACAGGCATTCTCTTAAGGTAACCAGTTTCAGTAAGCAAAACTACTGACCTTTCATTAGCAATCAGGTCTATATCCTCAAGGCCACCTCCTAAATCAAGAATTTCTGTTCGTCTTGGAGATGAATACTTTTCATTCAATTTTGATAATTCATTTGTGATAATTTCAAGCACTCGTTCCCTACACCCTAATATATCCTTATAGTCTGCAATTTTTGTAACTAAGTCTTCATGTTCAAGCCTGATTTTATCTGCTTCTAAGGCAGTAAGTCGTCTCAATTGCATCTGCAGAATCGCATCCGCTTGACTATCAGATAGGCCATGAAGTTCTTGCAATTGCTTCTTCGCAGTAGCTGAATCAGAAGCTGCACGAATCAAAGCGATGATCGGATCAAGCTGATCTAATGCAAGTAACAATCCAAGAAGGATATGATCTCGTTGTTCTGCCTTCCGCAACAAGTAACGAGTACGTTTTTCAATGGTTTCAATTCTAAAATCTAAAAACACCTTCAATGTCTTTCGCAGGCTTAGAAGTACAGGCTCACCATTTACTAGTGAAAGCATATTTGCACTAAAATTACTTTGCAAAGGAGTAAGTTTAAATAGATTATTCAAAACTACTTGAGGGTATGAGTCACGTCTTAATTCAACAACTATACGCATTCCATCACGATCACTTTCATCTCTAATATCAGAAATACCTTCTAATTTTTTATCATTTACCATGTCAGCTATTCTTTCAATTAGTGCCGCTTTATTAGTTTGATAAGGGAGTTGAGTGATAATTACAGCATCTCTATCAGGACGGCCAGGCACCTCAATAGTCTCAATCTCAGCCACCCCTCTCATAGTTAT
>MDTE01014954.1_pt1 | contig 18378 bp, 19 predicted proteins | sample 811231 | NCBI WGS metagenome assembly MDTE01 (sample SAMN05326651, study PRJNA326480) | marine metagenome | isolation source: seawater | place: Indian Ocean: Red Sea | collected 2010 | reverse complement strand
TGGATTATCTTCACAGTGCAGCTCCGGGAAGTTGGGGTTTAAAGGGTGTTATGGTGACAACCAATAAACCTAACTCCTTGCTGCGCTGCTACTTATAACTGGTGTCGTGTATTAAGGAAATTTACTTCAGACTCACTTCCAGTTGCTTACCTAAAGCCCTCGCCACTTTATTGAGCGTGGATAATTTGATATCCTCTGCATGGTTCTCCAGACGAGAGATCGCCGTCTTTTTAGTCTGGATCAAAGTAGCTAGCTGCTCCTGAGTCATACCGGCCTCTTCTCGGGCCTGGCGCAGCAGGACGCCGATTTCAAATTCCCGATACCCATCCTCGAAACCTTCGGCGAACTCAGGATCGGTCTTCTTTCGCTGGGCAATGTATTTTTCCACGTCACTCATTTTGAACCCTCCTGATGGCGCTGAAAATAATCGAGTCGATATCTCTCGGCGCGTCTGATCTCTCTATGGTCGGTTTTCTGCGTCTTTTTTGAATAGCCGTGCGTCACGACCAGCCTGTCTCCTTGGAAGAAGAATGAGAAGATCCGATACGTGCCCGAGCGCGTCGGCACACGACACTCCCATATATCATCGCTTCCAATCAATTTCTTCAGATATTTGGCAGGCACACGGTCTACCCGTTCGATGAGCCGGAAGACCCACAGAACTTTCTGGGCTTCTCTACCATTGAGTGAAGTGAGGAAATCTCTGATTGGACAGGACCCCTTCTCGGTATGGTAGAATTCTATGGATCTGGCCATATGAAGAGGTTAACGTGCGTGTTAACTTTTGTCAAGACGGAAAAAAGATATAAATGGTGAAGGGCGCTGGGACAATATGATTCGTTTCCCAAGAATTCTGTTGATCTACCCTCCGATCCAGCCCACATCTCAGCAGATTTTCCACGATCGTGGAAAATCCCGCCTTCAAAACGCCCGTATCTTACACATCTACGATCCTTCGCAACCTGCGCAACACAGAGTCCGAAGCCATTCTGGCCGTCTACACCCACTTCGAAGTTGAAAACGGCGCCCCGCAAGACGCGATGAGAATCCAAATTGAGACGTTGAGAGCACTCATCGCCGGCATAGATGGTCATTAGGGCGAACACACAGACCGCGGAGAGAATCCAAATCGCGGCTCAGACCACCTACTTGTCAACAGCCCAGGCGATCGGCCAGCTCAGCGAAATCTTCAACCGCCAGATCCACCCAGGCCTCCGCCGCCAGGTCCTCGCTCTGCTGTGGCCCGTACTCCTCTGCCCGCAATACAAAAGCCGTGCGCATCCCCACCCGTCGCGCCCCAGCCAAATCGTGGTTGTGCGCCGCCACCATCAACACCTGCTCGGGCTGCAAACCCAGCAAGCTCGCAGCACCCTCGTACACCGCACGATCGGTTTTGTAGCGCCGAAACAACTCTGCCGACAACACGCAGTCCCAGGCAAAGCCCGCGTGCCTGGCCATATTGACCAGCAACGCCATATTGCCATTGGAGAGACTCGCAACCACAAAATCCCGCCGCATCCGCTCAATACCCGCTACGCTGTCTGCCCAGGGCCGCAACCGATGCCAGACCCGATTCCATTCCTCCCGCTCCTTATCATCCAGCGCGATCCCAAAAAAATCGACGATTTCACCCAAGATCATCAGGTGCAGCCCGTCGATATTAGTCCACGGCAACTGGCCCCCATTAACCCGCGCCATGGCCGGCTCGTAGCCCCCTCGCCACGCATCGGCAAACGCCGCCCAGTCGATCGCGATTCCCATCCGCTTTCCCCACGCTTCGCCTTCGTCGATGATCGAGCCACGCCAGTCCACGACCGTGCCGAATACATCGAAGGTCAGCGCCTTGATTTCGGAAAAATCATTCATGTGTTTTGAAATCGTCGACTCATTTTCTGAGCCCGAGCGGCTAGACTTGGTAGCGCGCAGAAATATCGCGCAGGAACTCTTCGCCCCGATGCTCCCGAATCCACCCCTTGAGCGGCACATCGGCCTCCGTCGGCTGCCACCATCCCTTGATATCTACTCCATCGCCCAACAACTGCCGCCGGATCGGATCGCACTTGGCTAGGATCTCCTCGGGCATGGTGTTGTAGTCCAGTCCCCGCAGCCACCGATAACTATAGCCGAAAAACAATACCTTCCGCGTCTGCTGCGAATAATTATAGCCCCGCGAATGCCACAAGCGCCGATCGAATAAGACTGCGGTCCCCGATTTGACCCGCACCTCGATCGCGCCGTCCGGATCTTGATCCGGATCTCGCTGAAACGGCTTTTCCACCAGCTTGTGGCTCCCCGGCAGAATCCGCATCGCGCCGCAATCGGGAACCGTAGTATCGCTGAGCCAATAGCTGATCTTAAGTGAAAGCCGGGGCGCGGGGCGTTCGATCTCTTCTACCGGCCGACCCCCATCCTGATGCCACCCGACACCCTTGGTCTTCCGCTCTGCATCCCGGGATTCGGGCGGATAGACGATCAAATGCGAAATATAGAGCTGGATATTCCATCCCAGGATATCCCAGAGCAACGGGAACGTCTTTTCGTTGTCGAGTAGTTCCAAAAACAAATCGTCCTCGATGACGCTGCGAAACTTGATCATCATCGACCCCGGCTCCAAGCCCTGCTTGACCTCTTCGTCTGCGTTGATCCGATCCACCACGGCTGTCAACTTGCGCACCATCTCCGCTGAAAGGGCATCCTCGACCACCAGGTATCCCTCGCGGTCGAAATGCCGAAGCTGCTCTTCGCTCGCACAGTAATCCAGCCAATTCAAAGCCATCAGGCGTTACTCCTGGTCAGATGAATATATGCTTGTACATATTGCCCCAGGTCCGGGCAGCACTCCGCCGAATTGTTTCCTGCAAAAATCGCCCCGCGATACCCCCCTGCGAAATCACCGAGTTGCCACGCTTAACTCACCTGTAGGGATAGGCATCCTTCGCCGGATGCCGGGCCAATTCTTCCTCGATCAGATCCGCACCCAGACCGGGACGATCGTTCAGCAGCAAATGCCCGTTCTCAATTTCCAGCGGGTGGGTCGTGATCTCGTCACGCCACGGCGCATCGTCGACATCGAACTCCTGTATATAGAAGTTGGGTACCGTCGCACAGACACTGGCCGAAACCAAGGTGTTTATCGGGCTGTGACAGTTGTGCGGCGCGAAAAGCACGTCGTAGGCATGAGCGTAGTCGGCCAACTTTTTGCCCATGGTGATTCCGTTCCACGCTAGATCAGGCATGACGATATCCTGGGCGTGGAGCTCCAGAAACGGCTTGTACTGGTGGGTGCCGAAGAGGCTTTCACCGGTGCAGATGGGGGTAGAGGTTGAGTCGCGGATCATCCGCAGCGCCTCGGCGTCGAGGGTCTCGGTTTCCAGCCACATCAGATCGTAGGGCTCCAGCGCGCGAGCCAGCTTGATCGCCCCACCGAGCTTGAAGGTGAAAGCCACGTCCAGCGCGATGCCGATATCGGGCCCCAGCGCCTCGCGGAAAGTCGCGACAATCGCCTCGGCGCGGCGCAATATCTGCGGCGGGCAATCGCCTACCGCATGGTTGCGCCAGTTGGGTAGGCCGCCACCGGGCAAGTCGTCGAGATCCATAATATTGGTCTTGATCGCGGTATAACCCTGCGCTTTCACTTCACCGGCCAGCGCGCGCAGATCTTCGAGAGTTCGGACCTCAGGCGTACCCAGTTCAGCAGCGTGCCGCGAGCGCATCGAACCGCAGTGCGACCAGTAGAGGCGCAGGCTCTCGCGGACCTTACCGCCGAGCAATTGCCAGACCGGCGCTCCCAGCACCTTGCCGCGAATATCCCAGAGCGCCGAATCGATACCCGCCATGGCCTTCCAGGCAATGCCGCCGGTATGGCGCACCGATGAAGCGGCCAGGTCCCACCATATCGCTTCGACCTGCATCGGGTCGCGACCGACCACCCATTCGGCATAGCGCTCGACGGTGGTGGCAATGGGACCGGCAGCACCCCAGTCGGTGCAATCGCCCCAGCCGACGAGGCCGGGCTGATCGGTTTCTACTTTGACAAAGGTCCAGGGACGGAAAACACCATCGACCAGAAAGGTTTTTATCTTAGTGATTTTCACCTGCCACTCCTCTCGAAAATGCTATGGCGTCGGGATGGTGGGGTCCAAGAGGCCCGCCTCTTTCAGTTCGGCCCACAAATCGGTGGGAATATCCGCCCTCAATCCGGCCAGATTGGCATCGATCTGTCCCAGTTCATCCGCTCCGACAACCATTGTTCCTACCGCCGGATGAGCAAAGGGAAATTGAATTGCGGCAGCGCTCAATGCCGTGCCGTGACGCTGGCAAATCGCTCTCAACTTTTTGGCCCGCTCGAGAATCTCCGACGGAGCGTTGCGATAAGAGAATTTAGCATCGGCCCCTAGATCGCTGGCGAGGATACCGGTATTGTAGATACCGGCCCCAATAATGGTAATCCCCTTTTGCGCACACAGATCGACCAGGGCCCGACCCGGCTGCTGCAGTAGCGTGTACTCGCTGGGCAGCAGAAAGCAATCGAACGAAGCGTTGCGGGCGAAGTCGATCAGCATCGAGTTGTTGCTGATTCCCACACCGATCGCTTTGACCGTACCCTCGTCGCGCCACTTTTCGAGTACGGGCATACTCTCGTCGAGAACCTGTTGGTAATATTCATGCGGATCGTGGACCAGAGCGATATCGATCCGATCGAGTTGAAGGCGTTCCAGGCTTTCGTCGAGGCTGCGCCGGATGCCATCGGCCGTGAAGTCGAAGACCGCTCGACCGTCGCGGATCAGGCGACCGACCTTGGTAGAAAGCACGAACGATTCGCGCCGAACTCCCGCCAGCGCACGCCCAACACAGCGCTCGGACACCCCCTGGCCATAAAGCGGCGCGGTATCGAAAAAGCCAACTCCCCGATCCAGCGCTTGCCGCACGATCGTCACCGCACCGTCTTCCCCATTCTTCTTGGCGATATGCGCACAGCCCAGCCCGAAGCACGGCACCGCTGACGCAGCGCCGATAGCCATTGTTTCGCGATGATCGATCACAATTCCTCCACCACTAACGAGCGAAACCGCTCCTCGTCCCATTCCGCACCCCAGCCCGGGCCGTCGGGTGGCGCGATATGCCCTTCCTCGATCAAGGGCGCATTCAACAACCCCCACCGCTCTCCCGTCCTGCGCAAGGAGTCTCCCGTCGCACCGAAAAACTCGTAGAAGTCCGTATTATCGAGACAGCATCCCAGGTGCGCATGCACCAATCCGTCCAGTGCCCCGGTCCCGTTCAATTCGATATGGGTACCATACATCTCGGCCAGATGCGCCAGCTTCAGCACCTGCGTCATCCCGTGCCGCGCGTTGCCGCGCAGCCGATCGGTCGCCTCCTGTATCAACCACTGCGCCGTCAGACCGATATCGTGCATCAGCATCTCGGTTCCCAACACCGGAATCGTCAGCTCCCGGCACAAAGCCTGGTATTGATTCATCTTCTGCTCGTGCATCGGCTCTTCGAGCCACACAAAATCCAACTCTTCCAACACGCGCCCCACCTCGATTGCCTCTCGCAAGTCGTACGAACAGACCGGATCGGTAATCAGCCCGTACTCCGGCCCGACGGCCTGCCGCACCCCCTCATAGATCGGAATATCCGCCTTCCCGCCCTTGTAGCTGTGAAATTTATAGGTCTCGATCCCCATTTCCCGCCCGGTCGCAATGTGCTTGAGATACCCCTCTATATCCATATCTCCCCCGGTCAGATAGACCGGCAGCCGGTCCCTGACCCGTCCCACCAGCGCATAGATCGGCAGACCTGAAGCCTGCCCCAAAATATCCCAGAGACAGTTGTCGAAGGCCCCGAACCATCCCGGCGGCTGATAGACCCACCGCGTCCCTTTCAGAAACTGCTGAAACAACCCCTCTCGCTCCCAGGCACTTCGCCCGACTGCGTGATAGCGCACAATATCCGCCTGATACGCATTCATCGACGTATCGCAGCGCCCGACGATCCCCGCATCGGTATGCACTTCGAGAAAATTCTGACGCAAGGGCTGCGCTACTCCCCCCGCCCGCCCCGCATGCGTATACTGAATCCTTCTCAAACCCTCCACCCGGGTGATCGCATGCCCCCCGCTCCCCAAGCCTTCCGGATCCTCCAAAACCAAGAATTTCACAGCGGTTATCTTCATCCCCACTCCTTTATTCCAATACGCAAAGAGCCTATATTCCCCTCCTGGCGCTGTCAAGCCAGCAACAGGCGAATCACCTAGCATCGATCTTCGTCTGCTGCCACCATGAAAACCGAGCAGTGATGCGTATCCGCGGCACCCGTGAGCTTTGATTCAAGGAATCCACATGAAAATCGCCACCATCGAAACATTCGACCTCACCGCTCCATTGGACCGCCCCTTCGGCTGGTCGCAGGGCTGGATCGACCGGCGTGGTACCACCCTGGTCAAAATCACCACCGACGACGGCCTCGTCGGCTGGGGCGAGGGGGCCGAGTCCGGCCTCATCGACCACCTGCTCGCCCCACTGCTGATCGGCACGAACCCTATGGACCGCGCCGGGCTGTGGGAACGACTCTTCCACGCCCTCTACAACGGCAATAACGCGGTCGGCCTGGCCGGCAGTGCCCTTTCCGCGCTCGATATCGCACTCTGGGATCTGGCCGGCAAAGCGGTAGATCTCCCCGTATGCACTTTGCTCGGTGGCAAGATTCGCGACAAAGTCGCCGTTTATGCAACCGGCCTCTACTATACCGAGGGCGAATTCCCCGACCGTCTACTCGACGAAGCGCGGGGCTATGTCGAGCAGGGATTCAAGGGTATGAAAACCAAAGTCGGCGGCCTCTCAATCGCAGACGACGTCGCCCGCGTCAAAGCACTGCGCGAGGCCATCGGCCCCGATATCCACCTGATGGTCGATGCCAACGAGGCCTACAACGCCACTACCGCGATACGCATCGGAGAGAAATTGGCGGCGTTGGATCTGGCCTGGTTCGAAGAGCCGGTCAACGCCTAGGATCTGGACGCCTATCTGGAAGTCAAAGCGGCATTGCCGATGGCCATCGCCGGGGGCGAAAACCTGCGCACCCGCTATGAATTCAAACCTTTCCTAACCCGACGGGCCTACGACATCGTCCAGCCCGACATCATGCATTGCGGGGGCATTACCGAGATGCAGCGTATCTGCGCAATGGCCAATGCCTGTGGCATCCAGGTCAATCCACATGTCTGGGGTTCGCCGGTAATGATCGCCGCGACCCTGCATCTGGCCGCAACGCTGCCGCCATGCCCACCAGCGCGCAATGCCCAACCGTATTTGCAGGAACCGGTCATGGAGTTCGATCGCACTCCGAGCGCGATTCGCGAGGAGTTATGTGCGATGCCCTTCGACCAGGAGCATAGTTTTCTACGGGTGCCGGAAGGGGCTGGGCTGGGGATCGAAGTGGACGAGCAGATGGTGAAGAGCCTGAGTGCCTGAAAATTTGTCAGGCTTGAATCCTGTACCGATACTTGATCGATCACTCAGGCCCGTCAAGCGAAAGCGGAGCTAATGAACACGCTGCTGCAACCTCTCACCGTCACGAACGGGAAATCCTGTTCCTGTTTGCGCGATCTATACCCACTGGATTCCCGTTGATCGAACGAGTGCCGATCGCGAATCGGTGGCTCGGTCCGATATTCGCGGCACTGACCCTGTTCCTATGGGGCGCCCTGCCGGTAATACTCAAACTGCTGCTGCTCTCGCTGGATCCCTTTACCGCAACCTGGTATCGGTTTCTCTTTGCCAGTGTGTTGTTGATGCCCTTTATCGCCTACCGCCACGGCCTCGCCTCGCCATTTCGAGTGCGTGGTAAAGCACTGGCACTGGCTGCGGCCTGCGTACTGGGGCTCTGCGCCAACTACCTGACCTATATGATGGGCCTGCAGCGAATCTCACCTGGATCGGCACAGATCGTCATGCAGCTTTCGCCGATACTCGTTCTGCTCGGCGGACTAATCGTCTTCAAAGAGCCTTTCAGCCGCCTGCAGTGGTTCGGATTCGGCGTGCTGATCATCGGTATGCTGCTTTTTTTCAACCAGCGGTACGCCGAACTGTTCTCGACGGCAGCAAACTATGCCCAGGGAATCTGGCTGGTCTTTGCCGCCGCCGTTTTCTGGGCAATCTTCATCCTGGCTCAAAAAACCCTGCTGCACCACCTGCCCTCAGTATCGATAATGGCCCTAGTTTACTGGTTCGGGAGCGTATCCTTCCTGCCGCTGGCTCAGCCAGATCTGGTCCTGAATCTGCCAACCATGCCACTGGCACTTCTAGTTTGTTCCGTGCTTTTCACCCTCGTCTCCTACCTTAGCTTCGCCGAAACGATGAAGCGGATGGAGGCTTCGCGAGTCGGAGCCCTGATCGCCCTGGGCCCCCTGATCACCTTGACCATTATGGGACTGCTCTCCATGAGCCATCCCGGGCTGGTACCCACGCATTCACACAACGAGATCGCCATCTTCGGCGCAGTATTGGTCGTCATCGGATCGATGTGCTCCTCGCTGGGTAAAACCCCTTCTGCGGGTGGATCTTCAAGCGGCAATGCACGATCGTAGATGCCTTATCGTCGGACACTATCTCCCCTGACCCCAGCAGAAACCACGCGGCAAAATCCGACCTTCGAACTGAGAGAAAATCGATAGACGCTTGACGACTCGTCTCTTATTGCGGCAAATTCCGGTGCTTGATAGCCTGGCTAACGCACCGGACGAGCCGGTCGCCAGGCCAGTTGAGAAAAGAATCAGGAGGCACCACTATGCAGCACTGGACCTGTGCTCTGGAGCTCGATTCGTCCCGGCAGATCATCGCCGGCAGCGAAGACGCTCTGGTCGACGCCATCCGCCGGGGCGCGGACTTGCGGATCTGTACCGAGTTTCGCCACAACGAGCATATCGATGTGCACTCACCAAGCAATGAGAAAGTCCGCGAAGTCGCCGAGTTCGCCGTGACCTATCTCGTCGACGATCGCTGGGCCGCCGGCCTGATGAGCCTGCGCCAACCGGTTTCGCTGCCCCATGGTTTCGGGCCGCGACCCTCGATGTCGTTTTTTCTCTACAATCAGGACGGACACCAGGCCATCGGCCGACCCCACCTAGACGGAGAGCAAACCAGGGCCGCTCCCACCGGAGATTCGGAGCCGATGCCCAAGTACCACCTGCTCGAAAGCTGGGACCAGACGAGCAACGCCCCCAGCCAAAATTTCATCTACGATTTCGACGTTTTCAAATTCTATGTCGACGAGCGCTGGGAGCAAGTACTGCACCATGATGACCAGGGTCGGGTCCTCTCCGGTTCGATCGATGCGCTCGCCGACGCTTTCAGCGACGGCGCAACCATCAAGGTCGGTATCGGCGACCTCTGCGCAGAATTGCCCGGGGAGGGTGCGGATCTGACCCACGAGGTTTTCGTCGAGATCGGCTCGGGCTATTACTACACCGAAAACAAGCTCTTTATCGCCGGCTCACATCCCGTCATCCGCATCCGCCCCGATATCCCCATGCGCTACCAGAGCAAGGGGTGGGACTTCGGCTGGCTGGTCTTGCGCAGCAACGGCGGCATCGCCTACCGGCGCTGCGATCCCTACACCTTGGCTTTCACCGATGATGAACGGCGGCATCCAATTCGCTGGTTCGCGTGCCGATGATCTCTCGCCGAAAGATTCAGGAGCAAAAAGTATGGCCCTCAATATCTTAGTCGTCATCGCCCATCCACACGATTTCACCCACTGCGCCGGTACCTGTGGGATTCACGTCGCTCAAGGAGACCAGGTGACCGTGGTCAGCGTTACCGACGGCGGCCAGACCCATAACGAGAAACTGCACGACGAACTGCTCAAGCCAAGAGCGGAGCAGGATCCGCAGATCGTCGAGCAGAGCCGCGAAGACTATGCGGCGCAAAAAGCGCGCGAGTTGGAACAAGTCTGTGCGCTTTTCGGAGTCTCAGACGTACGGGTCCTGGCCTACGACCAACCGTTCCGATTGGAGCAAGCGACGGGAGTGGTCGAAGAGCTGCGCGATCTTATCTACGAGGTACGTCCCCAGGTGCTCATTACCCAGCGCGGTTATTTCAGCGGACGGCACGGTCTCGACGGATTGGCGCGCGACGATCACAACGAGGTCGCCGTCGCGATCCTCGAAGCCAAACACCAGGCCGCGATCCCCGATTACCAGCGACGAGTTCGTCCCCACACCATCGCTGAAACCCATTATATGGGCGTTTACTTCACTCGCGACGAGATCGACTTCTATGTCGATATCTCTGCCTGGCATGAGCAACGGGTACTGGCCGAAACGCTATTTGCCAGCCAGTCGCAGACCGAAACCTTCGCCAAAAAACGGGTGGAGATCGGCGCCGGCACCATGGGCTGGTCGGCTCATGTCGAATACGCCGAAGGCTATGTACGCGCCGAGCCCGAGGTCCTGCCGCGGATCACCGTGTCTGAACACGCCCTACAGCAGGCATCGGAACCGCGGCAAAACCAGCTCAAGCGCGTCGCCGGTGAGCTCGACGCCGAGTAGTGGTCCGACCCTGGACGACCCGAACGGATCGAGTTGATTCCAGCAACAGTCTGAGCGCTTTATCTAGTGACCTGAACGATCGGGAATAGGTCCTCGAGAGCCACGGGGGGGTTACCGCGACCAGCACATCCGGACACAGCACGAATTGATAGAGAGGAGTTATGAACACAGAGGAGTACGAATTCTTCCGCCGCAACGGCTACCTCGTCCTGGGCCAGCTCTTCGATGACCAGGAAACCGCTCGTCTGCTCGCGGGCTTCGACCGCGATCGCGAAGAGTGGGGCGGCAGCATGTGGCGGCCTCTGCCCAGCGCCTACCAGACAGTCAACTGCGACCCGCTCATCACCTGGCCCGCCATCGAGGAAATAGTGCGCCACCCGCAGATTCTCGCCGCCGTCGAAGCCTTGCTGGGCGGCCCCTCATGCCTAGCCGAAATCTGCCTGCGCCACATGGATGCCCACGCGGGCGAGAGCTGGCAGCACTGGCACCGCGACCGGCCGCACTGGCGCGAACACCCCCTCCGCACCCAATACATCCACGCACTGATTTATCTGGTCGATGTCGATGAGACGACGCACTGCTTCTCCCTCTCTCCCGAGGCTGCAGACGATCCCATCCTCGACAAAGAAGCCCAGCTCGAACGCGGTGGCATCATCGACTTGCACGGCCCAGCCGGTAGCGTAGTGCTCTTCAACCTCTCGGTGCTACATGCAGCAACCGTCCGCCCGACCGAATCCGAACGCAAATCCGTGCAAATCTACTACGGTCGCCGCGACCAGCCCCCTTTGAGCAACCACACCGCAATGCCCGCCCGACTCTGGCGCGACCACCCCGACCCGGAAGTCCGCGCCTTCTATTCCGTTCTCAACCCCAAGTCGCGGGCTCTGGCCGCAGCGTTTGGAGCAGAACAGGGGCCCGAACTCGGCTAGTCCTGCGGCTCGTGATACTGCCAGCCGCGTCCACTCTTGCGAAAGTGCCGTTCCAGATCCGCAGGGAGCTCGAAACCAATCCCCGGTGCCTCGGGCCAGGCAACCACGCCATCGACCACCGGCGGCGCCACTTCCTGCAACGCCTTGCGCAACGGCGACCAGTAGACATCGGCCGGCGCACTCTCGTAGACCGGCGTAATCGGCGAATAAGCCGCCAGATGCAAGGTGGCCGTACCGAGCACATGCGTCGACCAGTTGCCCGGACAGACCAGTGCCCCCCGCGGTTGGGCCAGCTCGACGATCCGCCTAGCCTCGGTCAAACCACCACACGTCGTCATATAGGGCTGGGCCACTGAGATCCCACCCTGGTCCATCAGCTGCAAGAACTCCCAGCGGGTGACAGTATGCTCACCGACCGCGATGGACACCGAAGTCCGGGCGGTGAGTCGAGCATAAGCGTCAATCGAATCGACCGGGAACGGCGTCTCGAAAAAGAAGAGGTCGAATTGCGCCGCCTCTTCGATCGTCCGCAATGCCTCCCCCACATCGTTCCAGAGATAGCCCACATCAACGGCGAGGAGAGCCTCGGGGCCCACCGCCTCTCGCGTCAGGCGCGTCAATTCGACGATGGTCTCCCGATTCTGCCGCATCGGCTCGACCTTGAAGGCTCTATAGCCCCGTTCGCGCAATGCCAGCACCCGCTCGACCTGTTGATTCAACACGCTTTCGCGATCCCACTCGTCGGAAACGATCGTGCAATAAGGCACGGCCTCCAGACGCTCTTGGGCACTGGTGATCTGGTGGTTCGCGCGCTCGACCCCACCCAGAAGCTGCCACACTGGCCGGTTCAACGATTTGCCATATAGATCCCAGAGCGCCACATCCACTGCCCCCAGACAGATGATCACCCAGCCGCGTCGGTTGCCATGCAACATGCTGTTGTAGAGCTTGGTCCACAGCCGTTCGGGATGAATTGGATCTTCCCCTAGAAGCTGGTGGCCGAAAAGCGAGTCGGGCCCGTCGAGAACCGCCTGCGCCACACCAGGCGGTACGCAGAAAATTTCCGAGAGACCGGTCAGCCCCTCATCGGTGTGAATCCGGACAAAAGCCAGACCATCGACTCGCGAGCCGTCGGTCGGTCCGTTGTTGAGCTCGGGGTCGCCGAGGACAAATACTTCGGTCTTGGTGATTTTCATTGGCTAAGCCTTTGCGAAACGCGTGCGATCCGGCCTTTCTCTTGACGCTATCCAATTCGCCGATTATGCTAGCCTGCGCAGAGAGGTGAAAGCCGGAGGGACATGGACAGAGAACAACCCAAAGCAACGTGGAAAATCGGCGAATTTCACCACGTCGGACTCACCGTCAGCGATATCGAAGATTCGATTGGTTTCTATCGCGACGTACTGGGCATGACGCTGGTGCGAAGACGCCCCAAGGTCGATGCCGAGTACGTGGCCGAGCAGACCGGATATCCCGGTGTAGAATTGAGCATCGCCTCGTTCAAGGCCAGTGCCGATAGCCCCCTGAGTCTGGAGCTCGTCCAGTATCTGAACCACGCAGGTGAGGCCAGCGAAACCGCCAGTAACCGACCCGGCAACGCACATCTCTGCCTGCTGGTCGACGATTTTCAAGCCTGCTTTGAGTCGTTGAGCGCAGCGGGCGTGCACTTCAAATCCGCGCCCGTCACCATCAGCGCCGGACCCAATAAAGGGGGGCTGGTCGCCTATTTCTACGACCCGGACGGCTATCTGCTCGAACTCTTCCAGCCGCCGATCGCATAATCTGCAACCACACCAGAAAATCCTATCCAGAACTAGCGCTCTCCGTACATCATCGGGCAAATCTGAGGATCGTCCAGGTGCGTCGTGTAATAACCCTTGTCGCCGGGCACCGGCACGGCTCTTTCATCGCGCAGATGCACAGCGAGACTCCAACGCGATTGACCAGATACGTTGGGACCGGAACCATGGTAGGTCAGGCAGTTATGGACACTGACCCCGCCACTGGGCAAGATCGCCGCAACCTCTTCCCATTCTTCCCCGTCAGGAACCTCGATACTCTCCCGCAGGACCTCCTGATCCTTGCTGAAAAAATCTCCCTGATCCAAAAAACCCCAGCGATGCGACCCTCGTACAAAGTGCATCGGCCCCGATAGCTCCTCTACCTCTGCCAGTGCAATCCACGCGGTGAAGAGGCCCTCGTCCTCCTGCCACATCTTCCAGTACTGCCGATCCTGGTGCCAGCCCACATGACCCGCCGCGGCAGATCCAGGGGGTTTGATCAAGAGCTGGCTCGCCCACACCTGCACCATCTGCGACCCGGTCACTTCCGCTACCAGTTGCCCTAGTTTCGGACAGGTCACCAACTCGTACAACCCTTTATCCGAGCGGTGCGCGTTGTTGATTTTACAGAGCACCTGCGGATCGTAGCCCGGATGCTCGGTCGGCGCCAATCCCATATCGAAAATTCCGTCGCGTACCGCGACCATTCCTCTAAGCGCACCTTGCAAAACCGCATCCGGAGCAACTTGCTCGGCCACGACATAAAACCCATCCCCTTCGTACTTCGCTCTGGCTCGCTCCATCTCCACGCTCCTTATGGCACCTTTCGGACAGCAGATTCTTCCCGACCCAATGGCAAGGTGCATTATTCTACGTCATCAATTACTCCGAATCAAGATCCACAAACGACAGAGCGATCCAAAAAGCTACGGCTCTCCACTCAGCGCACCGCTCCAACCCGAGAGATCCATAGAGACGATTTTTTTCCTCGACACCAGGAGCTATATTAAAGGCTCAAGTCCCTAACTTATTTTGCCAAGGTACCAACCGTGAAAGCACAGGCCGTCGTCTTCACCGCCCCCAACACCGTCGAATTCACTACGCTAGACTGCCCCGATCCAGGCCCGGCCCACCTCGTCGTTCGCGTTAGCCATTCCTGGATCAGCAATGGCACCGAGGGATCCTTTCTCCGCGGCGAGCGTATCGAGGGCGACACCCCCTATCGCCACGGCGACCCCTGGCCCTTTCCCATCGTCGCGGGCTACCAGAAAGTTGGTACCGTCGAGTGGGTCGGCGCGGAGATTGACGATATAGAGATTGGCGAAACCGTATTTTGCACCATGGGCGCGGTCGGGGGCATGTACAAGCCGCGCGGTGGGCAGGTTTCTCCTTCGGTATGCGGACGCGATGCAGTCTGGAAGCTGCCCGCAGACCTCGACCCCCTGGCCTTTGCCGGTCTGGTGCTGACCCAGGTCGGTTATAACGCCGGCAGCCGCCCACCGCTCAGCATCGGCGATGGAGCCCTGGTCGTCGGCGACGGACTCGTCGGCCAGTGGAGCGCCCAGACCCTGGCCTGGCGCGGCGCCGAAGTGCTCCTGGTCGGCCGCCACCCGGACCGGCTGCAAAAATTCGCCCGTGCGCCTTATTGCCACGTGCTCGACGAAGGACAGAGCGACTGGCTCGACAGCGCGCAGACCCTCTTCCCGGATGGGATCCAAGTCGCTGTAGACACCGTCGGTTCTATCGCTGCCATCGAAGCCCTGCAACCGCTGATGCGCCGCAACGGTCACGTGGTCTCCGCCGGGTTCTACGGCATCCAGGACCGGCTGCAGCTGCAGCCGGCACGCTACGGCGAACTGGGGATCGATCTGGTCTCTGGCTGGTCCCCCGAGCGCATGGACCAGACCCTGCACCTGGTCGCCGCCGGCCACTTGCAGACCTTGCCGCTGATCACTCATCATTTCCCCGCAGCACAGGCGGCGGATGCCTGGAGCCTGATTGAATCCAAACGCGAGCCCGTCCTGGGCGTAATTCTGGAATGGTAGATATGCCTGAAAACGCCAGAGTTCTACAAATCGTCGCCCCGGGCCAACCTCGGTGGCGCGAAATGCCCGTGCTGGCTCCCGCAGCAGGCGAGGTCTTGATCAAGGTCAACGCCATCACCACCTGCCCTCACTGGGATCTGCACATCATGGACGGCGAGCCGATGTTCCCGCAGATGCGAATGGAGTACCCCTACACGCCCGGGCAACCCGGACACGAAATGGTCGGCGAGATCGCCGCGCTGGGGCCGGATGTCGAAGGCTTTGTCGTCGGCGATCGGGTAGTTGCCTGGCAGGATCGCGGCCAGCAAGTGCGCCAAGGCTGTTATGCCCAGTATGTCCCCTTTGCCGCTCAAAGCCTGCTCAAGGTACCCGATCACCTACCTGATGAAAAAGTCGTCTCGCTGGAGCTGGCAATGTGCGTACAGGTCTCCTTCGACCAGCTCGAACTCTTCGGCGGGGTCCGAGATCAGAATGTCGGCATCGCCGGCCTGGGTCCGGCCGGACTGATCGCTGTACAGATGGCCAAGGCCTACGGAGCACGCGAAGTCATCGCCTTCGACCCCCTGCCCGAGCGCCGCGCACAAGCCGCCGATATCGCCACCGTCCTGCCCCCCGACGAGGACGCCTTCGCGGCCGACCGCTTCGCCGATGAAGCCCTGGATCTCTCGATCGACTGCACGGGTCTGAAAAGCGCGATTCAATACTTAATGAATCGCACTCATCGGGCGGTAGCCATTTTTGGCGTCCTGCGCGAAACGATCGAATACGATGCCTCGCATCGTCGTGGAAGCCTGGCCCTGATCGGCTACGAATCCCACAATCGCGGCGCCGGTGAACGAGCCCTGGCGTTGATCAGCGCGGCCAAGCTCGACCTCGAACCTCTGGCGACCTGCGCTATGCCTCTGGCGCGCTATGCCGAAGGGGTAGAACTTTTACGCGCGAAGAAAGCGACTAAAATTCGCTTCTTACCGTGGGAGGAATAATCGGATCGGCCCTTCGGTGAACCAACCCAACGCAGATCTGCCCCAATCAGACCCCTGCACTGCAGCCTTTGAACTGCTCGATCCCGTCTAGTGCCAAACCGCGCCAATCGCCTCGATCTTATCGTCGCCCAAATAACCATACCGATTAATCCACACCCCATCCGCCCCACTCTCCGCAACCAGCCGGAATCGCCGCACCACATCGTTCACTGGCCCATACCCGTGTACCAGCGGCGTAATCGCCATCTCCGGGCCCGCTGCCGCCCGTACTTGCGCAATCTTGCGCAACTGACACCCATCGGGAACCGGATGCGGTTCGTCAGGCGCGGGATAACCGTAGTCGGAGAGCCCCTCGGCATCGGTCGCATCGCCCAGATCGAATAAGTGCGCCAGCGCGCGCACCACCAATCGCTCGTCCAACCCCTCGTTGCGCTCCATGAGCACCCGTCCCCAGAACTCGACCATCGCCGACCAGTGCATGGTGTAGAGCTTGGGCGAAGCCGCGCTGCAAAACTCAGCAGCACCGGCAAAATCAAAACCCGTAAAAAGTGTATAAGGCGGCATAAAGGCATTGGCCGAAAGCTTCTTGTCCTCCCCTCCATAAGCCGTCAGCGCCGCTCGCCACTCGCGCAGCAGATCCACCGAGAGCGCGGCCTTCAGACGCAACCACTCCGCCAGCGCAGCCGAACCCCGCAGCGCATTCACCAGCGCAAAGCGACCGCGTTCCGGGCTGGCCCAATCCTCCAGATCCGCGTTCTTCAGCCCGCCGTGCAAAGTATCGTACAGCTCCCCGACCGCCGAGCAGATCGGCTCGAAATCGAAACCGTGCTCCCCGGCCCAGACGCGCACTTGCGGGCCAAAATCCTGGAAAGCTTCGTCGAGCTTGTAGCAAGGATATTCGGGCCAGTCGGGGCGCAAACCGGTAATCTGCGGATAGGCATTGAGCAAATCGCGTACATAGGCGCGGATATACGAACGGATTGCCGGACTGGCCAGACTCCCCGTATCGGCCATGCGATCTTGCGGCAACCCACCGCCGGGCAGTCGAGGCCGATCTTCATCGCGCAGACCTGGCGGCTGAGTTGCTCCAACCTGTAAGTAGACCTCCAGCCCCCGCTCCAGCGCACCATCGATGAACTGGCCGATGATCGAGCCATGCGCTTGGGTCAGATCGTTGGCCCGGCGCGGGGCATAGGACGTATCGCGGTAGAATTCCTCGACCGGTTCATAACTCGCACCGCTGCGGACCCACAACTCGCGCTTGCCCCACAAGGGTCGGTCGAAGAGCCGCGGGCTACTGCCGGCGTCGGAGGGTGGCTGGAACGAGCCTTCACCTTCGGCACTAGGTGCCGTTACGGTTGGGTTGCAGGCCACGGCAGTAGCCCCGCATTTTTCGAGGTTGTCGAGCACGCCTTCGACACCCTCGTTGAGAATGAAATCACCGAGTACTGTAATGCCCAGAAAACGTTTCATCGTCTCTTCTCCAAGGATTTAGAAAGAATGACCTTTTATAATATCCCCTCCCGTAAGTGTCAAATCCACAGCACACTTGGCGCGGTGCGCAAGTGTGCTTATGTTGAGCAAAGCACGAGCCCAACTAAGGACCGATCATGACCCAAAAAACCCGCGCCCTCTTTATCGGCAACAGCTTCACCGCCCGCAACAACCTTCCCGATCTGCTCTCTCGGCTGGTTGCAGCTGGAGGCAAGGGGGAACTGAAGCACGAGCTGATCAGCATTAACGGCGCGTCACTCCGAGCCCACCTGAACAAAGGCGAAGCACAAAAACGCATTGCGGCGACCCAATGGGATTATGTCGTACTGCAAGAACAAAGCACCCTACCGATAAAAAACGCCAAGCGCAGCGGAGAAAATATCCGCGATTTCAATGCGGCGATAAAAAAAGCCGGGGCGCAAACGGTGCTCTACATAACCTGGGCACGCCAGAACGCCCCCGAAACTCAAACCGCCTTGAGCGAGACCTATACCCGATCGGGACGCGAACTGAGCGTACCGGTCGTACCCGCAGGCCTCGCCTGGCAATCCACCCTTAGCGCACACACCGATCTGGTTCTCCACGACAAAGACC
>MDTE01037673.1_pt1 | contig 18382 bp, 13 predicted proteins | sample 811231 | NCBI WGS metagenome assembly MDTE01 (sample SAMN05326651, study PRJNA326480) | marine metagenome | isolation source: seawater | place: Indian Ocean: Red Sea | collected 2010 | reverse complement strand
TTCTATTTTAGCAAACCAGCCCATGTTATCTCCATTCAAATAAAAAAGGGGGCGGGGCTTTGGGCCCCGCCCCCCGAGGGTAACTAACACACAATTCTTACGACAATGTGCACTACGTCATCTTAGTTCTTAGACTAACGGCGTATCAGCATCCACATCCTGAAGACCAATAGCCTGGAAGTTAGCAGTACCATCCCAGTAGTTCTGGGTAACTGCAACGTTCCGAAGAACGCCAACACCTTGGCCTTCATGAGCAACAGCAAAGCCGTAACGCTCACGAATCTTGACCTTGACAGTTTCGACACTTTCGTCTCGCCACTCGACAGTGGTTGGATCCTCATCAACAAGGTGGAACCCGACATTTCCGCTTGAAAGCAAGAAGATGTCACCAGTCTCGTCTTCTGGGTCGTAAGGACACAGAGGGGAAACCAGGATGTTCAAGTTGAAGGGGAAGTAAGACGGAAGTCTAGGAGCTGCAGTACTGTTACCGGAACGTCCAGCAAGACCAGTTACAGTCTCACCGTTAACAACGCCACCAGCGGTAGCACCACCACCCTGGAAACCACCAGGACCAGGATTAACCGTTGGCAAACCAGCGGTCGGACCTGCTGCACCCATTGCACCGTTACTCCAAGGAGCAACAGAGTTGTGGGACCCAGAGTGCATATTGTAGTATGCGCCGCCACCATGAGCGAGCATCATTGCACGAAGGACGGGGTCCTGCAAGAAGGTGTAGTAGAAGAGAGGATGCATTAGGAGAGTATCCGCAGCAAAACCTTCTTCTGACATGTGAGCCATAGCTCGCATGAGGTTGTCCATAGTTAAAGAACCATTTCCAGCTCCGCCAAGGTCACGACCCGTCGTCACCCCATAAAGGGACTCAGTCGGAGTAGCATTGTCGAAAAGGGAAGTTCCAAGAGTCTTAAGGAAAGCAACAGCCTTCTGTTCCTTATGACGAGCAAGCGCGTTGCCCATCAAACGAAGGTTCATTGCCATGATATCCCAGGTGGAATACCGTAGCGCTTCGTCGGTGAAGGAAGCTGCAATACCACACTTCCCGATCCAGGCCGTGCTTACCGCACCACCAATCTGGAAGTTGACCTCGGGATACGTACCATGCTCTTGAATGTCTTGAGCATATACAGCACCCATTGCACCGGCAAGAATCTGAGTGCTTAGACCCTGTGCCTGAACTCTATTGTAGAGGCCAGTCACAACAAGATTCGGCTCAACCGGTTCCCGGATAATAATCTCCAGAGACTTCTGGAGCAAGGGGGTGATTTCAGAAGAGCGAACAAGGTCAGTATTCTTCGGTGAAATCGTTTCTGCGAAAGTCTTCCAAGAGACCTTCTGGTCGCTGTCGGGCAAATGCCCTCGGTTACGAATCATATCTGCAATATAACGAGCAGCATGTTCTTCGTTAGAGGGTAAGGACAGCGTATTTCCATCAATTAATTTAAATTCTGACATGATATACTCCTTATTGTACCTTAACGTTGATGATAGCTACTAGATCTGCAGCGACTTCATCAGTCAGCGTGATTAGATCCGTAAACCCTTGAGTGGCCGTACCCGGCATCTGGGCATCCTTCGCAAAGTTTGCACCTGCGAAAGCAGTTCTTACTCTATCGAGCAACCCCTTGGGCTGTCGAACGACTGCTAAGAGTCGACCAACAACTCGATCCATATCAGTAGCAGCAGCTACACCAATAGGTGCGAAGTTGCTCTGAAGATCGTAGGTTACATGAGTTCCTGGTCGAGGCACACCCGCAAAGTGGGCGAATCTCTCACCAGCAGCACCGTTACCTGCCATACCAGATGAGCCATTTTGGACATCATCATAGCAGAAGTAAGTAACATTAGCTGTGAAGATTGCAGCAGCACCAGCACCAGCGGGATCCGCAGCAATAATCATCCCAACCTCAGGATCTACAAAGAAATCCCCAGCCTGAGTAACTCTCTCGATAGAACTCTTCTGTCGAACCAGCGCTGCATTACCATCTGCAATTGCAGTTCTATCAGTGTTAGAAGCAATTGGTGCGAATGGAAGGGCGAGCCCAACCAAAGGTACAGTGTTGGCTGTAACAGGAGCAGTATACCTGCCAAGGGCAAGCAACTGAGCGTCACTTACCAACAGAGCGGTAAGTGTACCACCAGCAGCAACGGTTGTCTGGGAAGCATCAGGGAAGAGCATCCCATCCTGGTTTCCACCACCAACCCAGGGAGTGAAATTTATGACTGCAGCAGTTTGCTGATCTTCAGCACCACCGCCGCCGTTTGCATTGTTCACATGCAAGACATGCACGGGAACCTGCAACTGAACATCAGTGAAGAACTGAATCAAGTGCTGCTTCTGGTAGTTGGTGAAGTTTAGCTCACCTGGAGCATCTCCAGCCCAAGCGTAAACGTCGTATGCACAAACACCAACAGGTGCTGAGACATATCCCAACAGAACAGCATTGCAATCCGCAACCGAGGTTACATCAAAATCACCGTTAGCAACGGTAAAAGCTGCAGTAACATCTTGCTCGCGGACAAGTCCACGATCTAGAAGTGCCGTAGCAAGTCCAGCCATGGTTACCGTTCCGCCAGCATTGACTGCGGCCTGAGTAACAGCAACACCAGTTGTAACGTCAACAGTTCCCTGATCAACGTCTAGCTGTGTATAAGTAATAGCGATATCATTTACCGCTGTTGAGTTTTCTGCTAGCCACCGATAACGAGCGGGGATAACCCGACCGTCAGTGCCTAGACAAACAATCTTTCCACCAGAAATAACAAAGTTATCCTGGCTTGCCTCGCCCTGCCAAATAACAGGGAGCCAGTTGGCTGGCTTCCACTCCCCAGCAGGAACGGAAACATTGGGTTGGACGACATTATTTGGTGTAATGTTGTCCAGAATATCGGTCCTCGTCTTAAACGAACCGCTAAATCTTTTAACTGCCATGTTTAATCTCCTATGTATTGTTTGGGGTGAAAGCCACGAGGCAGATAACGACGTAAAGATACGGCATATCTGTCTGCAGCGTCAGACCCTCTAGTTGTTAAAAGTTCCTCATATCTATCTACAATAGACTTCTCATAATTACCTAACTTCTTACGAGCTGAAGGCCCTGTAGCAAATGCTACAGAAGGATTCTCAATCCTCGTTTCCCGTAAGTCCTTTGCTTCCTCAACAACTTCTGCTGCTGAATCGGCATGCGAGGTGGACTCTTCCGAAGAATCTTCCACTTCATTATCAAACTGCTTGGCTACTAACTCAAGCGTTGCTCGAAGCTTATCTTCGAGTTGTTCCAATCTCTTGAGAACAACAACATGATCTTGCTTCAACACTTCATATGCCAACTGAAGATCGGCATAATCATCACTAGTGTCACATCCTATTTTTTCTGCTTTTCTATTTACACATGCTAAGACCTTAGCTTTTTGATCAGAAGATAGCTTTGCACGTCCGATAAGTCTGCGCGCGGCTGTTACGTGAGCACAATCAGGAACTGGAAAGCTCCTATCGGGTCCGCAGAAAGCAGAAGCGTTTAACTTCTTCCTCTGCGCTGAAGATAACTTTGCGTCACCTAGCTCAAGAGCAAGACCTGCTTCTAGCAGGTACCAGTCATAGTCGCCTTCTACAACATCTTCTACTTCTACTTCGTGTACCCGTTCCTCACTGGACCCTTCGACCTCTCCGTCGATTTGGGAATCCTCTGTTTTTTCTTCTTGGGTTTCTTCCGCTTTTTCGGTTTTGGCTTCGTCTTCTTGTACGCATCTTTCGTCACTGGAGTCAGTGGCGGAATTATCATTTTCATTCTTAGCCTCACCTTCAAGCCTTTTCTTAGCCTCATTGGCTTTGTTAACGATAGCACTCAGCTTACCAATAAGGCCTTCAAGCTCTTCTAAAGTCTGCTCGCTTTGAGCAGGCTCCTCAGAAGAGGTCTTGGCTGAGTCAACAGCTTCTTCAGATACTCCGTCTTCAAGATCAGTAGGTTCTTCAGGAACATCTAGGTTCTCTTCGACATCTTTGTCAAAATCACCAAGAACTTCTTCCGAAGCATCCAGTTCCACTACTGTATCCTCAACAGGTTCTTCAGAAACATGTTCGTTAACAGCCACATCGGCTGTTTGTATTACATGTTCTGACATATTTTTCTCCATTATATTGTAAACTGAATCACTTAGATATATTGTATCTTTATCTATTTCACATTTACCGTTGCTCATTCTTCGAATATCTTCGTCGCTAAATTCCATTGAAAGAACTTGAGACAAATCATCTGCAGGCATGTTTACCACAGACCCTTCTAATACTTCAAATTTTCCTGTAACAAATACACAAATATCTCCATCGTATATTTTTCCGTGTCTGTGTTCGCATAAGTCTCCTTGGGCCCAATCAGACGAACAGATACTACAAACATGCCTATCAGTAGTACTTCCCGCAGAAAAGGTAATATATCTCCCATCTAGAAACTTTTCAATTGCTTTTTCATCAGTAATTTTAGCCTGAACTCTCATTCTACCAAGACCAGGCCAATTTTTGTTAGTCAAAAGATTATATTTTTTCATTGATGAATAAATTCTTTCAGGGTCATCACTGTCAAAAGCTCTTTTAACCTCCATAAAATCTTTTACTTCTGCAAAATAACCAAGAGCCTCATTGGATAAATCATCCCACCGGCCCCCAACAAACCTTCCAATTGGATCACTGTCACCATCGTGATGAGTGAGTATCGGCTTTGGATAGGGTGTTACAAGAGAGTTTATACCATCTTGCTGTCCTTTAACAGTATATATTCTATTGTTAATACGTCGACCAGAGTGGCTCAAATCATAAGTAATATCTAAGCCTCTTTGCTGATCGCCAGTATTGAATAAGCCATCCATAATCTTAACCTTATCCACCTTGCTTAATTTGCAAAGAGATGGATCAGGATTAATAGTAAGATAATCTATTAGTTTTAACTTGCTCATACTTTTCCCTCACTATATGAAAAATGAACGCATTTCTTTTCTAAAGATATTAAGGTCATGTTATACTTCTTTTACTCTTTAATTTCAAGTTTTCCAAGTTCAACTCCAAGTTCATAAGCTTGAATTTTGTACTCGTTGATTAAATTGTCATATCTCCAGCTTAAACTTTTGATAATAGTTTCGGGCCCCAAGCCCTCTAATTGAAATTCATCAATCTTTTTTCTACTTAAAGCTAAAAGTTCCTCTAGCTTAATAACACATTCACCCCTAAGACCTTCAAGTTTTTTATTATCTATTTTGCTTAAAGATATATCACTTACAGAATTTACCCCATCTGCAAATGATTTGTCCAGTAACTGTAAGTCTATCAAGTTCTCTGTGTCAAGCTCAAGATTTCCATCAAACTTTGGACTAGTCCTTGTACCGTGCTGATTAGAAGGTCTTGATTGAGCTGCAGATGCTTTCTGAGCACCTGCTGAAGCGGAACTTGATTGCTTGCTTTGCATCTTTGCTTTTTCTTGCTGTTCGTTTTTATTGATACCTTCTGGCGATATAGCAGAGTTTGGAGCTTGTGAAAGCGCCAGATCAGTAGAGGGCATAGCAACTTTCATCATGGCTAAGGGTTCTTCGTAAAGTTTAAAGTAACCATTCTCTCGCTGCTCCTCGTCTAGAGGGTTGAGACGAAGCCGCTTACGTGCTTCGTTTTCTGTAATTAGTTTATTTAAAAACAATTGTATAACCTGGTTCTCTAGCTTTGTATTCTCTTCTTTGTCTACCGTTCCAAACTTTAGTTCAACGATATTTTCGTCATCAAATACATTGTCTCCAAAATTACCTTCTAATAGCAACTCATTAATAACAAATTTATCAATGAACAGTTTAACATAAAGATGTAATGCTTCAACATGTTGGATTGCAGTTTTGGAAAGAGTTTGAGCAGTCGCTCTGTTCGCTGTGTCGCCTTCACCCATATCTACACTAGATACACCAAGACCAGAGAAAACTCTTTTCTTAAAGTATTCTAGATAAGATTCGATTCTTAAAGCTCGACCTTCGGCGCCAATAGCATTTATCTTATGCCTATGGTCGGTAACAAATATACCGCCTGCTGGCATATATTCAATAGTTTTCTTAACTATATCTGTTTCTTTCATGCCATCGGGTCCCACCCGTTCTGGCAAGTTGTCACTACCGATAGCCCACTGCCAAACAGGGAAAATAGAAGTTTCCAGTAAATCTTGGACAAGTTCTTCTATCCTTCTTAACAATGAAACATCTTCTAGAACTGGCCCCAGCTCAGGGGTTCCCATAGCAAAGCCTGGGTTTTGGTTCGTAACAAAATGAATAATATCCTCTGGAGCGAACTCCCTGGATTTTCCAGAAGGCATCACTTGCTTCACCTTCTGTAGTTCACCATTCATTTTATATTTAAACTGAAGTGTTTCGAAAGGCAGCATGAAGTACCCTGCTACTGGCTCCAGGTCCTTGCCGGTAGGGGATACTCTTGGTTTGCCAGAAGATGCTCTTCTATTTCTTACCTTTACCCAAATGCAATTAGAGAATCTAATTAAATCTCTAGCTGTTTGGAAAATTAGCATATCAAAAGGTACACCACTCACTGCTTCAATCTCTCGAATACGTCCTTTTACATAGGAGAGTCTCTCTTCATTCAAACTTGTGAACTCCCAACCTGCCAATGCAAAACGGTTGGATTTCAACTGTATAGATTTGAATATGTAAGAATCTGTATCTTGAGCTATCTGTATCTCTTCTAAATCATATTCTGGCTTTACCCATTGGTCTCTAAACCTTTCGGTATAAGACATTCCTCTACCATTAATCTTTTTCATGCCAAATTGAACCGGTGCCCCCACGGGCACGTTTCTATCAACATTTTGTGTCTGACTAATATCAAGAGCCATTTTAAATAAATCAGGTTTCATTTATATTCCCCATTTTTCTCTACGATATTCAGTGTTTTCTTGCAAAGCCTCAAAAGGCATTCTTACATTATCTGGAAGTCTGTCTATGTCAAGAGAGCATTCGGTAATAGGTATATCCACTATAGTTCCATCTGCAGTTCTACGAGCTCTCAGAGCAAGCCCTGCTGCACTGTCATCTTCTTGTCCACCAATAACACTAAATTCTGTTCCTTCACCATAAATCTCACTTAAAATTGCAGCAACATCTTCAGCTTCTTCTTCGCTGCAGAACCCGTCCAAACCATTTGCAAATAATTCAATAATTGCTTTAACAAGAGCTATCATATCAATTACTAACATGATAAGGCCACTTTTCATAACACTTAATTTTAATTGACCACCAAAAAGTAAGCTTAAACTTTTAATAGCATATATTAATTGTTGTGCCAACTGATTGATCCAACTCTTAAGTTCTTGCAGTCCGAGAATCATACTTCCGAGAGCGTTAAACTCAGGCTTCTTAAAAACACCCTTTTCTGTTGCACCAGATAAAGTTGTACCAGCACTAAAGGAAAAGCCTGTTGCTGGTCCTGTCCATGACACGCTTTGAGCAGCAGCTTCACCAGGATCATCTGTTTTGTTGGGTCCCTTATTATTATCACCCCAATCAGGAACGATATCACTCCAAGCTGCAGCAAACTTCATATTGTTTTCTTGCCCTACGGTAGCCTGGAAAGTTCCACCGGTATTACCTTTTCCTGAAAAGCCAGTGAAGTCTCCCCCAAAAATATTTCCTATATGTGCTCCGAAATCCCAAGAGCTAACTGCGAGATCTGCAACACCATGAATAAAAGCATCAATAGTTTTAAGAACTCCAATTAAACATTCAATTGGCTGAAGTATTAGAGCAACAAGCTGCTCGACTAACGCAGCAAGTGCATCAACTACGGCTTTGATAATTGGGCCAACTATTCCAGTCCAGTCTAATGTTAGACCAAAAAAGTCCACCATGTATTTCATTAGAAGGCCACGAAGCATTGCCATCAATGCGATTAAATCTGGTAGACAAAGCAGTTTCCAGATCCAGTCCCAATCACAAAGCATTTCCTTCAAGAAATCATAACTGCTATCATATCTTGATAGCATCCAGTCAATAAGATCCTCTAGCATCTTTAGAAGGTTTTCAATTTCAGCCAACAAATTAATTGGTGGCACCTGCCAAGAGAAGTCAAGATTGAGCATACAACTCCAACAGTTCTCAAGGTAGCTGTCCATATCTTCTGGCAGGCTATCCAGTGGAACTCCGAGTGCAGCCAAACCGTCTCCCAATGCTTTTGCTCCGTCCCAGTGAGCATCTACTTTAAAGCCTGGCGTTTCTACACCCAATCCCTGAAATTCAACATCTGGGTCAATAAGGTCGTGAAAGTTTTGACCTATTTTATCGCATGCATCTATGTCGGGACCATCACCAGGTCTTCCACTTTCAGCAGTTCTTCTTATTCCTCCACCAGTCCACTCTGCACTACCCCACCAATCAGAATCTTCTTCTCCCCATTCAGATTTTTGGCTTTTGGTTTTGGGGGTGGGATCTTGATCAGGTTCGCTTTCTGAACCTGTAAGGCCAAACATAGCTGTAGCTAATTTATCGGGGCTCTCACCCTTAACAACCCTCTCTGAAGAGTCCAAGGTCATTTCCATGGCTTTCATACTCTTTAACCATGTTACAGCACAAGCATCTCTGTTTTGCTCTCGAACAGCAGCCTCCATGGCTGCTTTTTCATACTGCTGTACAATTAAACCTGCCCAGACGAGCATGTACTCTTCATTGTAACTCATTATTCGTCCTCTCCACCAATTTCTTCTAGATCATCTTCAGCAAAAGGTACAACATCACCTTCGTCCAAGGCTTCTTTGTAGATAGCAGCTTTTGCTTGAGCTGCTCTGTTAGACCTGTGGGGAAGCGGACTTGCTTTCAAAATAATGCCTATGGGGGGAAGTGCTATGAGAAGGATATCAATCATTGCCTCGAAGGTTCGTTCGAAATCGTCTCTGTGTACAAAATCTCTTCCCATCTTCATAAACATTTTTTGATAATCTTCTTCTCTCTTCTCTGGATCGTTTTCGCTATCAGGCTCTTTGCCGTCAGACTGGTCTTTCATTAAACCCATTGCAGCTCCTAGTCTTCTGTTTCTTCAAAGTATTCATCAGCACCTTCTAATTCTAGCTTGGCTTTAATATCTAATGCTAACTTATAATCTTCATAAGTCACGAAGTTTTTTGCTTTACCGGTAATAGCTTTCAAAGCTTTCCTAAGTTTTGGTCGTTTCTTAAAGTGCCAGGTAAAATTATTTGGCGCTTCCGAGCCGATCCTCTTGTCAATTGTAGATTCTAAACCTTTTAACTTTCCTCGGATTCTTGCTATATCCTTAAGCATTTTCTGTCGATCTTTAATAACTGCTCTGCCTTCATCCAGGCTCAGGGGTCTTGGTTGGTGATACTTACCCTCTTTTAAGAAGTCTCCACTAAGAAGGCTGGTCAATTTGTCCACCTGCTCCTCAACATCCACCCTGATTTCATCCATAGTCTTTATTTGAGCTTGTCCTCTGACAAGCTCTTCTTCTGCTGGGCTGTAAGTAGGAACATACACAGAAGTAAAGAAAGAGGATGTGGGCTTTGGCTTTTTCGTATCTCCCATTATTCATCCACCTCTTTGACATAGTAAGTAATATTTAGTTGCATATTCTCTCGAATTTGTGCGTTTTCATTACCAGGGCAATATATTCTAATCCAAATTGGATGATTAGTAAAGGTATCTGCTGCTTCTATTGTTCCTATATCTGGAATCTGGATAGCAGATCCAGATTTAACCAAATCCCATTCTTCTTCTGTTGGCCTTCGCTTACCATACATAAGTTTGATACCCCAGCCTGTAACACCAAACTCACCTTCGTCTTGATAACCGCCAAGCCATACTGGGGTTATCTTTATATTGGTAAAGTATTTACTTGGGTTTTGGTTACGTACAAAAAACAATTGCTCGTGCGAGTCACCTGTATGACCATTATGAAAACTTCTCAAAGGGTTTCCTTCGAAACTTTCGTAATTTTCGTCAAAAAGTTGTAAACGTATATTGTCAGAATCAACTGCTGGCATATTTAACTCCTAAAATGCATTGCCTCTATGTGCATTAAAACCGCGTCGGTGATTATTCCTATTTCTTTCTCCACCACCTACTACGCCGAATAAACCAGCCCCCGCCATCATTGCGTGGCGTTGCTGAACTGTTTGAATACTGCTCTGATGATTCATAACCTGCTGTGCTGCCCAGGCTCTCATGCCTTCTCCACCAGCAGCATTCTGAATACCTTTGGAAAGAAATTTGCTATTCGCTTTTAGCGATTGGTGGATTGCTCTGGCTCCGAAAGCCATGCTGCCTCCGGCTAATGCACCTGCTCCAAATTCTCCGCCAGTTGCATAAGAAGCTGTACCACCAATCATAGCACCAGCAAAAGCTGCTCGCACACCGCCAGCATCCATCATACTTCCAAACCAACTCGCATCTCCACCAGTCTTAAAGTTAAATATATCGGGTCCACCACCAGCACCTCGACCGCCATCGGTTAAAAGCAGCGGTCCGCCACCAGGGCCACTACCGGGGAGCTGCGGTGTACCACCACCGCCACCAGCACCTCGACCACCACCACCACCACTGCCACCTGCAGTGAGGCGATGACCTCTCATCGTAGCTGTCTCTGTGGTGAAGGCTACGTCAATGATATTAGGATCGTCCCAGAAACCCACAGCACTTGAACGTTGTGTGGCTGGCAATGTTTGAGCTCTTACAGCCAAAGCAGTGCCGGGATTCGAGGTCACCGCTGGGACGCCACCTCTATATAATGCTAATGCAGTCATAATCTATTTCTCCTTACTTGTCTCGCCAGCTGCGACCACGGCCTCTTCTCGGCTTGCGTTGTGCACTGACTGGTTTATTGATTAAATCTCCTGAACCTCTGGTTCCAATATTCTTTTCTAAGCCTTCTAATATACTTATTTTGCTTTCATTTTCAACTTTTTTAAGTCTACCTCTTCTTGGCTTTGAATTGCTAGCAGGCCAAATACCCTGCTTCTTATACTTTTCTTTTATTGAGCGATCTTCTTCTTCAGAAGCACCTCTCATAATTTTTAGAATGTTTACCGCTCCAGGAACCCTATGTTTTTGCATAGCAGACATCAACTCTTGAGCCTCATTATGAGGACTAACATAATCATCATGGTCTGTAACATGTCCGTGAAGTTGTGTTTTCATATATGTAGGAGCTGATATTGGCAAAGTTTTTCCACTGTAAACAGATTCTTCTAATGATAAAGCTGCTAATGCTAGCATCATTGCATCTAGTCTATGGTCGCCTATTCTCTCATTTTCCATTCCAAAAACTGGTTTATTAGTAGTTGGGTGTCTGCGAATAACCACATAGTTTAAAAGCTGCTTCTTTAGTGTATCATCTGAGGCTGGAAATTTAAATAAGCCGTCTTCAAGAGTCCTAGCTGCATTTTCTACAAGAAAATGCTTGCCAGCTTTCTTTATATCTTCACCAGTAACAGGATCTTTTAATAACACATTGCTGGAGAAATTAAAAGCAATTAATATATCGTTTAATCTTATAGTAGCTTTATCTATTGGAGTTTTGTTTGGTTTTGATCTGAGCTTATATGCTTGCAACTTTAAGTCCTCAATAATCGTATGCCCATAACCTTCATCAGCATAAATCCAATTAGGACTCCATTTATAATTTAATCTTATAAGTTCTTGCATCCACCTCTGGGAAGAATGTTCAGAAGCGCCAACATTTACGGCCTCCAGTGCTAGCCAGGTTCCTATAGAAGCTGAATAGCCTAGAACATAAAACTCAGTGCCTGCATTTTTATTCCAGTCCACACCAATAGCAATCAACATATTGTCTGGATCTGGAACCTTAAGCTTACTCCGAATCAAGTTGTTGTCCCGGCTGTTTAGATACTCATAATCTGCTCTTGCTCCTTGAACCCAGCTTGGTCTAAATACACCATAAGAACCTTCAATAAAATCAGCCATATACTCAGCATCGAATGATTCTTTAGTACTTTCTGATTCAATTTCTTCTTTGATCTGCTCCCAGTGTGGCAGGACTGTTGAAGGGTAATAATCCTCTTTAAAGTCTGGCCTGCTAAGACACCAATGGTAAAACTTGGCTCTCTTGCCAATAGGGGTTGAGGTAGCAATAAGAATTGTTTCCGGAGTTGTTGCAAGGATTGGGTTAATAACCTTATCCAAAATATCTTCCGGAATCATATCCATCTCATCGAGATATATTACATTTGCACTTTGACCACGAATAGTACCACCACCAGAACCATCTTCCTTTACGCCAAGACCAGAAACAAAACCCTGCAGTGTTGCACCATTCTTAAGCTCCATCTTGAAAGTTGGCGTCTTAATATATAGGTTGTCATTGGTGCCGGTTGTAACTTGTGACCTGAGTTCTGTATTTCTTTTTATTAATTTTTCAATTTCTTCAAAGATATTAGTTAGCTGGGCTTGGTAAGGTGTAACTATCATGATGTCCGGACCGCGAACGACAGGCGCTCCTTCAGCATCTCTACCCTTTTCAACTTTTAAGTTGAATGCATAGTACAGAAGTTTGAGAGCCATAGCAAATGTTTTTCCACTTCTACGACCTTCTCTTGCTGCAACACGCAAAGAGCTACACCGTAACTGCTCTTTTTGATAGGAGCGAATATTCCACTTATCATCTTTATCGTCAAAACCAAACATAAGTTCAGCCCAAGCGACAGGATCAATTGTGGAGAGTAAAAGTTTCTTTGCTCTTTCCATTGGTATATCACTAGCAGTAGCAAGTTGCATAAGCTTTGCTTTTGATCCTACAGGGAGTGCTCGCGGAATATAGTTGCACCTTACCTTAAACTCTCCATCACTGCTTTCCTTGTATTTGCTTATTTGTCTAATCTGACAATTAACACAAGACCGATGGACATCGGTTCTAATATTATGCTTCTCCTTAAAGTATTCAACCAGTTCGGGATCAGGAACCGCATCTGGGTCTTGATATTCGAATCCATACTCATTTGTTTTGTATAGCTTCTTAACAAGTCTGGCTATTTTTGGATCCATTATTTACCCATCCAGTATCTGGATTTATCCCAATTCTTTTTAAAATTATACAGGGCTTTGATCAGGTATGCCCCACCGATAAGGGCTGCTGTACCAACAGCAGCCGCTATTGCTATTTCAGTATTATTCATCAAAGCTCTTCCCCGTCAACATTACAAAGCACCTAAAGCTATATAAGATGTTATTGTAGCTATGATTGCTCCATAGCAAACACCAACAAGCATCCCTACTGAAAATGCACCCATATTTTTTATTGCTTTTATCATACCATATTCCCTCGTTTTCTATATGTCGAGAAGTAATTCCTCTCAGGCATATGCATAAATGTTGCTTCTTGCCCCAAAGCAGATCTAGCATTCGTGTGTGACTTATGTATTGATTGCATTGCTCTTTGCCTCATGGTTACCGCTTGCCTTGTATAAAAGGCTGCGGTATCTCCTGCTGTATCAAGCCCTTTTCTTTCTTGCTGTCTTCTATAGCCGCTTTTCAATATATCAAATGCTCCTGAACCAGCCATCTTTAATCCGCCAGCAATAACAGCTGCAGCGATAGCTTTCTTCGGATTTCCCATCCCCCACTTCATTAGGCCACCACCAGCAAAACCACCAGCAACAGCACCTGGAGTTCCCATCATATCTTGTCCTATCGTTGCTCCTGTAAAAGCACCATAACCAACTACACCCATTCCGAGTAATGCCGATCTTCCAAAAGGGGTCCAAGCTTTTGTTGCGGAGGTAACGGTTTTTCCAGCAGTAGTAGTACGATCAAAAGCAAACTTCCCAATAGCTGCACTAGCAGAAACATCTAACACACCTGCATCAAAGGCCCCCTTCATTCCATTTTCTTGATAGCCTTGGTAAATAAAATAACTGCTCATTCCAATACCAAGCATGGGTCCGCCAAGACCTCGTAAGGGGCCCTTCCCTGCATTTGCACCATAGCCTGGGCGAGAATCTAGAAACGACCCGTCCGCTAAACGAACGTTAGAGTGTTTGACAGGACGAACAGGGCTTGCACCATCTACTCTTGGGCCATATTCATATGTTCGAGAACCCCAACTTCTCACTTCATATCCTGCACGAGTTTCCACACCCATACCTTTGGGTCCAGTTTCAGGTGTCATACCTACGGTAAAGCCAAGGCCTCTTTCCATATAGGCAAATAAACTATCTATCATACTCATAATTACATCCTATGGTGGTTGGTTGGTTTTTCAAACATTGCATGATTTTGTTGACGCTGCATAGCTGCCATTACCTCTCTTCTTTGTTCAGATCTTATCTGCCGTGCCACTTGTTGAGTTCGAGACAACTCTCTTTGGCCAGTATTAATTTGACCCATTATTTTTTGCAAATGGGACTTACGCTTATTGTCAATCATACCCGCTTGGGTAGAGTCAATAGCAAGTGTTTTGTCTAATCTTCCAATTCTTCCAACGCCAAGAGAGTTAGACTCAGCTTTACCTTGGGTTCTAATCATCTGGGATAAATCCCCTACCATTTGAGACATGTAACTTTTATGGGGAGCATTTGGTGCTTGAAATGTGTGTATTTCACGCCAAGCATCTGAAGAGTAATCTTCAGTGCCTATATACATCCTCTTCCCGTTAACCTTTCTACCCATGGCCCCAATACGATTAGCAAGTTCTGCAGTCTCCATTTGTGATGCACTGTTATGGAAACCCATAGTTTGTGCATTATGCATCAAAGATGAAAGGGACATTAAGCTGCTACTACTCGCCAACTTATCTATCTGGGTTAACGTATTGAACGTAACTGTTTGTCCAGTTTGCTGAACTATATCCCTGTATACCTGGAAGAACGGTTCTCGCCACATTCCTCTATCACTAGACATAGCCATTTTAGATGCAGCTTCATAAGATGAAGCCTTATACATTTCTTCAGTACCCTTCTTTTTGAAGGGCAGGTACGAGGCCATGCCTCGCTTAATAAACTCTAGGTTTAGGTTTTTGTCATCAGCAAATACTGTACCAACCATACGTCCATAAGTTATGTTGGAGGGGTCGATTACAAGTTTTAGATTCCTAGCATTATGGATCATTTGCTTCGCGGCTTCGGTCGCCGCGTTAGCATAAGGCTGAGCCCTGTGATACCCACTTCCTCCAGCATGTGCTGTCTCGGGGGCATCAATACCAGAGAGACGGAATGAATAGCCTTTATTAGCACCAAAGAAGGTTTGTATTGCTCCGGTTACACCACCACGTTTAACAACGATAGTATCCGCATCCTGTACATCTACCTTCCAGTTTCCGCTACTAAGGTCTAATTGTAAGAAATTCTTTGCCCTCAATCCTGCGAATTGCGCTCCGTTAACAGTCTCTAGTGATGAACCAGGAATAAAGCTGTGGTTTATGCCGCTAGCTCTTGCTCCGAGTAGCATATCTTGAGCCCAGTGCAGCGGGTGTGCATAAGGGTCACCACCCTTGTTATAGATATTGTTGTGCAAGATTTTACCTACACCTGCAGCAGGATCCATATGGGTTGCACCAAAAGCACTTCTTAAATATTGCTCTCGTTGATCAAGCAAATCTAATTGCTGGAATACACCGCCACTATATACAGGACCCATGTAGGGGGAACCGAAGTCGGTAACCTGAGATCTAAATGCATGCCCCAGGCCACCCTTGGAAAGCCCTGTTATCTCCCAGACATTCGGTCGCTCTTTAGAGCGCTGCATATGGCTGTTGTCAATACCAGAGTATTGGCTTTGCATTTCTAACCATTTGGCATAGTTCATAGTTCTAAGTGATTCAGGGCCCTCACGCTGTCTTCTCGGACCATCAGCTACAGCTTTAAATGCACCTGCAGCTGTTAAGCCTGCTGCGAACATGCCAAAGTATTTGATTCCCTTAACCTTCATGGCGTCACTTATTGCTGGGCTAAAGCGGCTGCTCATGCTTTTCTCTGTACGTATATCTCTTGCGAGCCTGTCTAGCAGTCCATTATTCGGACTTGCGGCTTTTTCAAAAATTTTATTTGTATGCCCACGGCTCTCTTCATAAAGCATACCAGCTGCAAGGTCGAGCCGTTCTTTACTTTTTATACGCACCTTGCCTTGTACTTCATGTACTGCATCCACTCCGGGAGCTTTGAAGCGGGCCTGTGTCTCCTCGACAATGCGTTGGGTGTTTACACCCCTGTAGGCTGGGTCCATCGATATGTGTCTAATTGCTTCATCGATGTCATGGAAGGTTTTGCGTTCTGCCTTGGGTGTCATTACCGATATGGTAGAACCATCAGGCATCCATTGTTGCCTCTGTTTAGGTAGGTAACCTTTCAGCTGTACTGTCTTGCCGGTTCTAGCAAAGTCTTGGTATAGTCTAGCTAGACGTTGCCCGAAGCCCTTTTCGGACAATTCACCTGCAATTTCTTTTTCGATTGCTGCTTTTTTGATAGCTCTCCAGAGAGGACCTCTCTTGTGCTTTGCTTCTTCTAAAAAGGCTTTGCCTTCTGCAGTGCCTTTGTGAACCTGTTCTAAAGCGTAGGTCTGTTGTAGAGCCTCTTTGAGGATTGGTGATTCTGTTAATAGTACATCTTCTCTAGCGATGTGGCTTTCAATCATCCTTAATGCAGATAGCTCGCCTTTTCTGTCGGTCGCCGCCGAATAAGCATACAATCTGGCTTGTACATCCATAGAAAGGTTTGCTGGATGAGTGCCTTCGAGGATTTTTAATTTTTGTGAAAATGACTGTTGGGCCCTTATTACATCGATTATGTCTCGTACGTCTCCAGCCCCTGTAGTCTCCAGTATAGACCTAAAGACAGGGGACCAGTCGCCCGTCATACGGGCTCTAGTCCTTACTTGGTTGAAGGCTACGCCTGTAGTCGTAAGCGCGTCAGGGACCGTTTTAGACGTCCCTGAGACCACTCCTCGTAGCCCGCTAACTCTTTTAAGTTCGTCGTGTAGTTTTTTACTGGACCAACTTTCTGTCTTCGCTGTTTCTCGGATGGCCGCTTCTTGTGCTGCCACTTGAGCACCAAGCATCTTCGATTCGAAGTCTACGTTAGCAATCCATATGGCTTTACCTTTAAGCTGTCGTATGAAGTGTGAATCATGTGCTAGGACTTCGTCCATAGACACAGTAAAGGATTTCAATCGCTGTACTTTTCCACCCTTGCTTTGCAGAGCCCTAAGAACCTTTTCATCATCAGGAGCTTCTTTACCACTGAAGTAATGGAAGTCGCCTGACGTAAGGGTTCCATGTAGGAAGGGTTGAGAAGTCTTTAATTCGTCTAAGACTTTAGCCCATTTTACATTACCCACATTTAGCTCACTGGGTTTTACACCCAATTTTTCAGCTATTCTTTCTCTGGAATTTTGATTGAGAAGTGTTTGAGCAGTAACTACATCACGCCAAGTTAGTTTGCCTCTTCTCTTTAAGGCTTCTAACTCAGGGTGAGCAGCATGCAAGTCTAGTGGGGAGGAAGCAAGGCGGGTTACATCCTGGGCAGTTGCAGGGTTTACTACCTGTAGGTTTGGATTTACATAATACTGGAATAGCTCTTGTTGGCCTACATTATATAGACCCATCTGATGGATACCGGCACCACGTTCTAGTCCCGTAGTCTCGATATCAAGGATCGAAGATATATTGAGCAGATTTTGTATTATGTTGTTAGCCACTATTAGTCATCCAATAATATTTCGTCGTCAGTACTAGCTTCTAAAACTTTAGGCTCTTCAGCACCCTCTAATTCTACTATAGCATCCCTAAGTTTTGCTATTTCAGTTAGAATTCTACTCTCTTGGTTTCCACCACCAACTTTGGCCATCCAATCTGCCTTAGCCTTACGTGTCTCCATTAGTTTGTCGAGCCACTTTTCTCGTCGCTTCTCTAGCTTATCGAGGACGTCCATACTTGGATGCAGTTTAGATGTCTCTGCAATTTCACCGTTCTCATTAAACCCTAAGACATCAACTCGCATGAAATCTCTACCTTGACCTGATTTGTCACCCACAGACATAATCATCAGTGCTCTGTTCTTATATAGATCAAGTACAGCAAGCTCATTAACAATAGACATCTCTACGGGGTTTTGGGGATCAACATTTAGATGGTTAACATACTCTATTACCTTCTGCTGCATATAGAATTTCTCTAATATACATTCCTGACCTATAGGATAGTTAGCATCTGGGCCGAAGACAAGTTCCTTTGACTCGTTACGTTCAGGAATAGGACACTTATCAATAAAGGGACATTTCTGTGGACCTAAACACATTACGGGAGCCACTGCGTGAAGCCCTGTTTGGATTCTGTTCACCGAATTGGTGATGCGGCGGCGTTTTTCAGGAGGTAACTGTT
>MDTE01023257.1_pt1 | contig 18383 bp, 15 predicted proteins | sample 811231 | NCBI WGS metagenome assembly MDTE01 (sample SAMN05326651, study PRJNA326480) | marine metagenome | isolation source: seawater | place: Indian Ocean: Red Sea | collected 2010 | reverse complement strand
GGGTTATGCAGGTTTAATTGACAATATTATTAATTTAATTAAGAAAGAGACTAGAAAATCTTTTAAAGTAATTATTACTGGAGGATTTTCAAACTTATTTAAAAACTCAATTAAAACGAAAGCAAGTCATAACCAAGATATTACAATTAAAGGTCTTATTAAGATTTCAAAATTGATTAAATAAAATGAAAAATGAACTATTATTTTGTCCTTTAGGTGGATCAGGTGAAATAGGCATGAACATGAATTTGTTTGGATATGGACAGCCTAGTGATCATAAATGGATAATGGTTGATATTGGTGTAACTTTTGCAGACGATACTATTCCAGGTGTTGATCTGATTTATCCAGATCCAGGGTTTATTGTTGAGAGAAAAGATAATTTGTTGGGAATAGTTTTAACTCATGCTCATGAGGATCATATTGGTGCAATTGCACACTTATGGCCAAAACTAAAATGTAAAATTTTTGCAACACCTTTCACTGCTCTACTAATTCGAGAAAAATTTAGAGAAAAACAAATTGATATAACTAATGACTTACAAATAGTTGAATTAAACGGAAAAGTTTCTTTAGATCCTTTTGAAGTTGAATATATTACTTTAACACATTCAATATTAGAGCCAAATGGTCTTAGAATAAAAACACCAGCTGGAGTTATATTACATACTGGTGACTGGAAAGTTGATCCAAATCCTTTAATTGGAGAAAATATTAATGAAAAAAGACTTAAAGAAATTGGAGATGAAGGTGTTTTAGCTATGATTTGTGACTCAACGAACGTGTTTAGCGCAGGTAGATCAGGTTCTGAATTAGATGTGAGAAAAAATATGTTAAATGTTATGTCAAGATTAAAAAAAAGAATTATTATTACTTCGTTTGCATCTAACGTTGCTAGAATGGAAACTGCTTTTTATTGTGCAGAGCAAACAGGAAGACAAATTTCATTAGTTGGTCGATCAATGCACCGTATTTACAAAGCTGCTCGCCAATGTGGATATCTAAAAAATGTGATTGATCCAATAGATCCAAGAGAGGCAAAAAGATTTTCCAGAGAAAAAATAGTTTATTTATGTACGGGCAGTCAAGGTGAGCCTATGGGTGCTATGATGAGAATTTCAAGTTATGTTCATCCAGACGTATTTATTGAAAAAGGTGATGCAGTAATTTTTTCTTCAAAAATCATACCTGGTAACGAAAAAAAACTTTACAAATTGCATAATCAACTTGTTAAAGATGGAATAGAGGTAATTTCTGAAGAGACTGAATTTGTTCATGTTTCAGGACATCCAAATAGAGAGGATTTGAAAGAAATGTATCAATGGGTAAAACCTAAATGTGTAATACCTGTACACGGAGAGCATAGACATATGATAGAGCACATAAATTTTGCAAAAGAAATGCAAGTTCCGTTCCCAGTCCAAGTAGAAAATGGTGATATAGTTAAATTACACCCTGGTGTAAAACCTGAAGTATATGACAAAGCTCCTAGCGGTAGGCTTTATTTGGATGGTAGTATAAGTGTTGATCCAGACTCTCAATCAATTAAAGATAGAAAAAATTTAAGCGCAAATGGATATCTTGAGATTACAATTATGATTACACCTAAAGGCAATATTCATAATAACCCTATTCTTTCGTTTCGTGGTTTACCTATACAAGATGAGGAAAATTTTATTTATGGACTAGAGGAAGAAATAGAAAAAACATCAAGAACTTTTAAAATAGGCAATAAACAACAAGAGCATAATTTTATTGATGCATTGAAAATAGCCTGTAGAAAATATTCTAAAGATATAACTGGGAAAAAACCATATACAAATATTAACCTAGTTAAAATTTAATGAGTGTTACTGGTCTAGCTATTATCTATATAATCATTTGGTGGATAGTATTTTTTGCAATTCTACCTATTGATGTAAATAGAACAAAATTAATTAAAATTGAAGGAGAAGATCCTGGATCACCAGAAAATCCTAAAATGTTGAAAAAATTCTTATATTGTACAGGAATTACTACTGTTATTTTTATAATAATTTACTTATTAATTAAATTTGAATATTTAAATTTAAGAAATATGATCAACTAAGATGCTTTTTTCAAATACTTTCATACCAATATTAAAAAATAACCCTTCGGAGGCAAAGATAAAGTCTCATCAATTAATGTTGAGAGTTGGAATGATGAAACAGGCATCAGCAGGTATTTATTCATGGTTACCTTTAGGTTTTAAAATAATGAAAAAAATTGAGGATATTGTTAGACAAGAGCAAAATAAAATTGGAGCCCAAGAAATTTTAATGCCAACTATCCAATCAAGTGAAATTTGGAAAGAAAGTGGAAGGTATGAGGATTATGGTGAAGAGATGCTTAGAATAACTGATCGTCAAAATAGAGAAATGCTTTATGGGCCAACAAATGAAGAGCAAGTAACAGAAATTTTTAGATCTTCAATAAAATCATATAAATCGCTCCCACAACTTTTATATCATATTCAATGGAAATTTAGAGATGAAATAAGACCAAGATTTGGAATTATGAGGGGTAGAGAATTTTATATGAAAGATGCGTATTCATTTGATATTTCAGATGAAGAGGCTTTTTATTCTTACAATAAATTTTTTTTATCATATTTAAGAACATTTAAAAGGTTATCTTTAACTGCAATTCCTATGGCTGCCGAGACAGGTCCTATAGGTGGAAATTTATCTCATGAATTTATCATTCTTGCAGACACAGGTGAGAGTAAAATTTTTACAGATAAAAGAATATTTGATTTAGATAGTGATGATACGAAATTAGAAAAATTATCTTTAGAGAAAATGAGAAAAAAATATGAACAGTTTTATGCTGTTACAGATGAGAAATTTGATAAAGTAGAATTTGAAAAAAATGTTTTAGAAGAAAACCGACTTATCACTAAAGGTATAGAAGTAGGTCATATATTTTATTTCAGTGACAAGTATTCAAAACCGATGGGAGCTTCAGTAGATTTACCAGGAGGAAAAAAAGATTTTGTAAAAATGGGATCATATGGAATTGGTGTGTCAAGATTAGTAGGGGCAATAATTGAAGCTAAATACGATGACAAAAATGAGATCATGAAATGGCCATTGTCTGTTGCTCCTTATGATATTGCATTAATACCAATGATAAATAAAAATGAATCTGCTGCTTTAGATAAAGCAAATAATATTAATAAAGAATTACTTAAAAATAACATTGATGCAATCATTGACGATACAGACGAAAATTTTTCTTCAAAAATCAAAAAAATGAATTTAATCGGTGCACCATATCAAATAATTATTGGTAAAAAAAGTGAAGGTGATTTACTAGAGTTTAAAGAAATTGGTGGAGAAACACAAAATTTATCATTGAACAAGATAATTAAAATTATAACTCAACAAAAAAATACAATTTGATTTCTGCATTAGAAAAAGAAATTACCTTTAGATTTTTAAAAGCCAGAAAAAAAGATGGTTTTTTAAATATTATTTCAATATTTTCATTTATTGGAATAAGTTTAGGTGTTGCTGTACTTATTATTGTTATGTCAGTGATGAATGGTTTTCGTACTGAATTAATAAATAAAATAGTAGGTTTTAATTCTCATATAACTGTTAAGCCTTATAACAAGTCTATCAATATAGATGAAGTTAATAGCAAAAATTTGGAATTAATTTCACAAAATCTTATATTAAGTAACTCTAGTGAAGCTATTATATTAGGTGAACAAAGCTCCAAGGGAGTTATTTTAAGAGGCTATCTTAAAAAAGATTTTTCAAAACTTGAATTAATGAACAATGAAAATTTTATTGGTAATAATAAAAATTTAGAAAAAAATTTTATTTCAATTGGAAAAGAACTAAGTTTTAATCTTGACTTAGAAATTGGCGATGGTGTGACAATCATGTCTTCAGCTGGAGTTGAGACAATAATAGGAAACTTACCTAAACAAAGAACTTTTATAGTTTCATCAATTTTTGATAGTGGGCTAGCAGATTTTGATAATAATGTAATTTTTTTAAACTTGAACACACTTGAGAGCTTTTCTAATTTATCTGAAGACGATCGTAATTTGGAAATCTATTTAAAAAATCCAAAAAAAATTGAAAATCAAAAAAAGATTGTTCAAAATATTTTTTTGAACGATTTGGTTTTTACTTGGGCTGATATGAATAAATCTTTATTTTCAGCATTAAAAGTTGAGAGAAATGTAATGTTTATAATTTTGTCCTTAATTATTATTGTTGCAGCTTTTAATATCATATCTGGTTTGACTATATTAGTTAAAAATAAAACTAAAGATATTGCTATACTTAAATCGATAGGAGTTCTAAATAATTCGATAATAAAAATATTTTTTCTTGTAGGAATAATTATTGGAACATCAGCTACTTTATTTGGGATTTTATTAGGAGTTACTTTTTCCATATATGTTGAAAATATAAGAGCATTTTTAAGTTCTATATTTGATATTACTTTATTTCCTGAAGAAATTTATTTTTTAAGCACTATGCCCTCAGAAATAGATTTAAGTTCAGTCCTTCTAATTTCATTTAGTTCAATTCTTATTACAATTTTAGTTTCTATTTTTCCAGCTATGAAAGCTGCTCAATTAGATCCAGTGAGATCATTAAAATATGAGTAAATATATAGAATTATCAAATTTGACAAAAACTTTTACTGCAAAAAAAAATATCAAAGTTTTAAAAAAAATTAACTTTAAGTTTAAATTAGGAAAAATATACTGTTTAATGGGTCCCTCAGGATCTGGAAAATCAACACTTATAAATCTTATCTCTTTAATAGATAAACCCTCATCAGGATCAATTAAATACAAGAATATTAAAATTGATTTTACTAACAATAAAGAAAATGACAAATTTAGATCAAAAAATATAGGTATAATCTATCAACAAGATAATTTATTAACTGACTTTAATGCCCTAGAAAATGTTTACCTTGCTAGTTTAGCCGCAGGAAACGATAAACAAAAAGCTCTAGATAAGTCAAAAAAGATATTAAATTTAGTTGGTCTTTCAAACAGACTTGATCATTTCCCAAGCGAACTTTCCGGGGGAGAAAAACAAAGAGTTTCTATTGCAAGAGCAATAATTAATGAACCAAAAATTATTTTAGCTGACGAACCTACAGGAAGCCTTGATAAAAAAAACTCGGAAGAAATATTTGATTTATTAAAAAAACAAATAAACCCAAAAAGAATGATAATATTTGCAACTCATAATAGAGTTTTAGCAAATAAATCAGATTGTTTATTGGAAATAGTAGATGGTAATATAAAATCTGCTAATGTCTGAGTCTAATTTATTTAATTTTAACCATCTTAAAATACATTCTCAGTATTCAATTTGTGAGGGAGCAATAACTATAGACGTAATTAAAGAGAAAGCTAAAGAACATAATATTAAAGCAATTGGATTATGTGATACCTCTAATTTGTGCGGTGCAATAGAATTTTCTGAAAAGTTATCAAAAATTGGAACGCAGCCTATAATTGGTACACAGATTAAATTTAAACATGACGATACAATTGGGTTATTGCCTTTATATGCTCTTGATGAGGAAGGTTACAAAAATATTATCTCATTATCTTCTAAATCTTATTTAGATAATAAAGAAGTTATTGAACCAATTTTAAATTTTGATGAATTATTAGAATTTGATAATTCAGGAATTTCAATTTTTTCTGGAACTGTTTTTGGATTATTTGGTAAACTGTTCGAAAAAGGCAAATATTCTGAAATCTCAAATCTTTATAAAAAATTAAATGAAAAATTTAAAGATAAATTTTATATTGAAATACAAAGACATAACGACCAAAACGAAAAGGATTTTGAAAAATACAATTTAAATCAATCAAATCAACTACAGATACCAATTATAGCTACTAATGAAGTTTTTTACTTAACAAGAGATATGCATGAGGCTCATGATGCATTAATTTGCATTGGCAATAAGACTTATATTAATGAAAAAAAAAGAATTAAATTTAGTGCTGAACATTATCTTAAAAGTAATAGTGAAATGTCACAATTATTTGCTGATATACCTGAGGCTTTAGAAAATAACTATAATTTCTCTAAAAGATGTAGTTTTAGGCCACTCTTCTCTAAACCAATTTTACCAAATATAAGTTCCTCAAAAGAAGGTGATGCCAATGATGTTATTAAAAAAGAATCTTTTGAGGGTTTAAAAGAAAAATTTATCAAGTTTTTTAAGCTTAAATTAGATGAAATAGAAAATAATAAAGATTTTTTGATTTATAAAGACCGATTAGATCATGAATTGGAAATTATTATTAAAATGGATTATTCAAGTTATTTTTTGATTGTTTCTGATTATATCAGATGGGCGAAAAATAATGATATTCCTGTAGGACCAGGGAGAGGATCAGGAGCTGGTTCTTTAGTTGCATGGTGTTTATCAATTACAAATGTTGATCCAATTAAATATAATCTAATTTTTGAAAGATTTTTAAATCCAGATAGAATTTCAATGCCAGATTTTGATATTGACTTTTGTGAAGATAAAAGAGACCTTGTATTTGAATACCTTACACAAAAATATAAAGACAGTGTTGCTCACATCATAACTTTTGGAAAATTAAAAGCCAGGATGGTTATAAGAGATGTGGGAAGAGTATTAGGGTTATCATATGGTTTTGTTGATAATATTTCAAAAATGATACCATTTGATCCCTCAAGACCTCAATCTTTATCAGAGTGTATTGCTGGAGAACCAAGGTTACAAAAAATGATCATGGAGGATCCTAGAGTTAAAAAATTAACTGATATCTCTTTAAAATTGGAAGGTCTCAATAGAAATTTTGCTACACACGCCGCTGGAGTAGTAATTGCTGATAAAAAATTAACTGAAATAGTTCCACTATATAAAGACGCTTCATCAAATTTATTATTGCCATCAACACAATTTGATATGTATTCAGCTGAAAATGCTGGGTTGGTGAAATTTGATTTTTTAGGTCTAAAAACTTTGACTGTAATACATAATACACAAAAATTAATTAGAAAAAAAAATAAAAAATTTGATATTGAAAATATAAGTTTTGAGGATCAAAAAGTTTTTGAACTTATGGCATCAGGCAAAACAGTTGGGTTATTCCAAATAGAAAGTGCTGGAATGAGAGATGCTTTGATTCAAATGAAACCAAACCATATCGAAGATATTATTGCATTAGTAGCTTTGTATAGACCAGGACCTATGAGCAATATACCTGTTTATAATGATTGTAAACATGGGAAAAAAACACCTGATTATTTACATCCTTTATTAGAGGATATTTTAAAACCAACTTATGGAGTTATTATTTATCAAGAACAGGTGATGCAAATTGCACAAAAATTATCAGGTTTTACTGCTGGGCAAGCAGACTTATTGAGAAGAGCTATGGGTAAAAAAAAAAGAGCTGAACTAGAGAAACAAAAGCAAAATTTTATTACAGGCGCAGTCAACAAAGGCATTGGTAAGGACATTGCAGCTGGTATTTTCTTAAAAATAGAGCCTTTTGCAGAGTATGGTTTTAATAAAAGTCATGCTGCTGCTTATGCTATAATTTCTTATCAAACTGCTTTTTTAAAAACATATTATCCTAAGGAATTTTTTGCAGCATCAATGTCGATGGATATATCTAATCAAAACAAGCTAAGTGAATTTTATGAAGAATTAAGAAGATTAAATATAGATATAATAAGACCAGACATAAATGAATGTTATTCCGATTTCAAAACTGAAGATGATAAATTTTATTATGCTTTAGGTGCTATTAAAGCAGTTGGATCAGAAGCAGTATCTAATATTGTCAAAGAAAGAGTTTTAAATGGAAAATTTTTATCTATAATTGATTTTATTAAAAGAATTAATCCGAAAGATATTAACAAATTACAGCTGGAGGGTTTAGTCAAAGCCGGAGCGTTTGATAAACTTAATAATAATAGACAATCTATCTTTAATTCGATACCAAGCATAATTACAAAATCTAAAAATGATTTTGATAATAAAATTGCTAATCAAATTGATCTGTTTGGTGATAACTCTGAGAGTGAAATTGATATTATAGAGAAAGTAAATGACTGGGAATTTGAAGATAGGCTAGCAAAAGAATTTGAGGCTGTGGGTTTTTTTATTTCGGATCATCCGTTAAACCAATACAAAGACGTTTTTAGAGATTATAAAATAATTGATTATCAAAATTTTTATAATAATGATGAAATAAAGGAAAATAATGTTGCGGCAACACTTTTAAAAATAAGAGAGAGAAAAACTGCTAAAGGCACACCTTATGCAGTCTTAAAATTGACTGATTTAAACAGTGTTTTTGAGTTATTTATATTTTCAGATGTTTTAGAATTAAATAGAGATTTATTAAAAGAGGGCTCCTCGTTAATTCTTACATTAAACAAATCTATCTCATCAGATGATGATAATATAAAGCGCATCAATGTTCGTAAAATTGCCTCATTAAAAGATTTATTCAATAGCACTATTAAACAGATTACAATTAATTTATCATCAAAAGATCAACTAAAATACGTTAAGAGTTTTCTTGATAAAAGAGGTGATACTTTAGTATATATCAATTTCTCTAATGAAAATGAGACATTTAGTTTTAAACTAAAAACACTAAGAAATATTGATAGAAAATCGCTTAATATTTTAAGAGATAAAGAAATAAGCCTTAATATACATTAATTTTTCCTTGTTAAATCTAAAAAATATTAGTAAATAGCGTCTTTAAATTAACTAATACGCACATAGTATTTGGTTTTAAACCTCCGGTCCTTAAATGGAAATTACTATGGTGGCTTAACCGGGAATAAATATGAAAATACCTAACGTAACAATACAACAATTATTAGAAGCAGGTGTCCACTTAGGTCACAAAACACTAAGATGGAATCCAAAAATGAAAAAATATATTTTTGGAAAAAGAGACTCTATCCACATTATTGACTTAACACAAACTTTAGAGTTAACAAAAGTTGCACTTCAAAAAGTATACGATACCGTTGCAAACAACGGTAAAATACTTTTTGTTTCAACAAAAAAACAGGCTTCAGAGGCCATAGCAGAAGTTGCAAAAGAAACTGATCAATATTTTGTAAACTACAGATGGCTAGGAGGGATGTTAACTAATTGGGGTACAATTTCAAATTCTATTAAAAAACTAAAAAAATTAGAAACAGACTTAGTTGCTGAAAATAGAGGATTTACAAAAAAAGAACTTTTAAAGATGAGTGTTAAAAAAGCCAAACTACAAAGATCTTTGGGCGGTATTGCAGAGATGAAAAAAGTACCAGATTTAGTATTCATAATTGATACAAACTATGAGTCATTAGCTATACAAGAATCTTCAAAGTTAGGAATACCTATAATAGCTATTTTAGATAGTAACTCAAATCCAGATGGAATAGATTTTCCAATACCTGGAAATGATGACGCCAGAAGAGCTATTGACTTATATTGTAAACTTATAAAAGAAACAATTATTTCTGCTAAGAAGTCTAATCCTGTAGAGGAAAAGAAAACTGAAAAAAAGAATGATACAAAATCTACAAAAACTATTCAAGAACTGGATAGAGAGAAATTAGAAAAAAAATTCCCAAAAGATAAAACGGAGATTTTGAATTAATGAGTGATATAGAAAAAGTAAAAAAATTAAGAGCTGCCTCTGGTGCTGGATTTAAAGATTGTAACCAAGCAATAAAAGAATCAAATGGTGATTTAGATAAAGCAATTGAAATTCTAAGAGTAAAAGGAATATCAAAAGCTTCAAAAAAAATGTCTAGAGATGCAAAGGAGGGGGTTGTTGCAGTAAGTGGAGATGATAAAAAGATATCTTTAATAGAAGTAAATTGTGAAACAGATTTTGTTGCTAAAAATGATGATTTTATAAAATTTGTTAAAGAGATAAGTGATATTAATAATTCTGTAAGCTCAAATATAGAGATATTAAATAAATCAAAAATGTCAGATGGAAAATCTGTTGAGGAAAATCTTGTTGCATTAATTGCAAAAATTGGAGAAAAAATTACAATAGGTAAATCAAAAACAATTTCAAATAAAGGAACTGTAAACTCAAAATATTTACACACCGTAGTTAAAGATAATTTAGCAAAGTTAGCAGTCGCTGTTTCGCTTGAAACAAAAGATAATTCTGAAACTGTAAAAAATTTTGGTAAACAATTATCAATGCATATTGCTGCTTCAAATCCTTTGGCATTAGATCAAAATTCAATTGATCAGTCAGTAATTGACAAAGAACAAGAACTTGTGACTGAAGAATTAAAAAACTCTGGAAAGCCAGCTGATATTGCTAAAAAGATAAGTTTGGGCAAAATGAATAAATTTAAGGAGGAAAATGCTCTACTATCTCAAGCTTGGGTAATGGAACCAAAAAAGAAAGTTCAAGATATTTTAAAAGAATTGTCAATATCTGATTTAAAGATAAAAGAGTTCGTAAGATTTAAGATAGGTGAGTAAATGTTTGATGATAAATCATACAGCCTTAAAATGGATAAGACTATAGAGGTTTTTGCTAAAGAATTATCTTCATTAAGGACCGGTAGAGCTAATTCAGCTATGTTGGATTTAATAAAAGTTGATGTATATGGTCAACAAATGCCAATAAATCAAGTTGCGAGTGTAACAACTCCAGAACCTAGAATGATCAATGTTCAAGTTTGGGATCAGAATAATGTTGCTTTAGTGGATTCAGCTATAAAAAAATCTGAGCTAGGTTTAAATCCGCAAATCGACGGACAATTAATTAGACTTCCAATCCCAGAACTAAATGAGGAAAGAAGAATTGAATTAAAAAAAATGATTAAGTCTATGGGTGAAAAATGCAAAGTATCAATAAGAAATATTAGAAGAGAAGCGAATGAAGAAATAAAAAAACTTCTTAAATCAAAAGAAATTGGAGAGGATCAAGAAAAATCATTTGAGAAGAGCGTACAAACAATCACAGATAAACATATTTCTATAGTAGATGATAAAGTATCATCTAAAGAAAAAGAAATAATGACAATATGAATCCATTAAATCATGTAGCCATAATTATGGATGGCAATGGTCGGTGGGGATTAAAAAATAAAAATTCAAGGAATGCAGGGCATAAAGCTGGCTTAAATACTGTAGAAAAAATTATTAAAGAAACAATTAAAAATAAAATACAGTTTCTTACTTTATATGCTTTTTCAACTGAAAATTGGAAAAGACCAAAAAAAGAAATTAATTATTTATTTACTTTGTTGGAGAATTTTTTAGTTAATAGAATAGAAGACCTTCATAAACAAAATATAAAATTAAAGATATTAGGATTAAAAAATTTTTCAAAAAGATTAAATAAATTATTAAATTTAGCTGAAAAAAAAACATATAAAAATAAGAAATTACAAATCAATTTAGCTTTAAATTATGGATCAAAATATGAAATAATTAATGCATTAAAAAATTTAAAAAAGAGTAAAGGAAAAATTAATGAAAGAAATTTGACTAAATTTTTATTGACTAAAAATATACCTGACCCAGATTTATTAATTAGAACAGGAAATACAAAAAGATTAAGTAATTTTTTATTGTGGCAACTCGCTTATTCAGAGATATTTTTCGAAAAGAAGTTATGGCCAGATTTTAAAGAAAAAGATTATAATAAAATAATTAAAAAATTTAAGAATATTAAAAGAAACTTTGGTAAAATATAATGAATCAACAACTCCAAAAAAGAATATTAAGTTCTTTAATTTTAATACCAATTACTTTTTTTTTTATAATTCAAGGTTCAATATTTTTTATTTTTTTTTTAATCTTATTCTTTTTAGCTACAAGCTTTGAATGGTTTAATATGACTAAAAAAAATAATATTATAAGATTTTTTGGTATTGTTTTTTTATTTTTTTCTTTTTCTAGCGCTTTTTTTGTTAGGGAAGATTATGGTTCAAATGGTTTTCTTTTTTTCATAATTGTTTGTATATTTACAGATATAGGTGGTTATGTATTTGGAAAAACCTTTAAAGGTCCAAAATTAACTTCAATAAGTCCTAATAAAACATACACAGGTGTTATTGGTAGTTTTTTATTTTCTTTAATAGCAGGTTTAGTTTTTATAAAATATTTTTGGAGTTCTGAAACTTACAAAACTGATATAGATCAATTTTTAGTTTTATTAATTATCATAACTATATCACTTGTTAGTCAAATAGGTGATTTAATTATTTCTTATTTTAAAAGAAAAGCTAAATTAAAAGATACCGGAAAAATTTTACCTGGACACGGAGGTCTTTTAGATAGAATTGATGGATTAATTTTTGTTATACCTTCAATTTATCTTTTATCTTTATAATGAAAAAAAAAATTGTAATACTTGGCTCAACAGGCTCAATTGGACGAAATACTTTATCAATAATTAGAAAAGATATAAAAAATTTTGATATAATCTTATTATCCACAAACAAAAATATTAAGAGAGTAATTAATCAAGCTAAAGAGTTTAAGGTAAAAAATATAATCATTAGTGACAGTAAAAATTTTTTAAAAGCAAAGAAAAAATATAAAAATTTAGATATCAATTTTTTTAATTCATTTTCTAAAATAGATAGTATTTTAAAAAAGAAAAAAGTTTTTTACTCTATGAATTCAATAATAGGTATGGATGGTTTAAAACCCTCTCTGAAGTTAATTAAGTATTCTAAAAATATTGCAATCGTGAATAAAGAGGCAATTATATGTGGTTGGAATTTGATTAAAAAGGAATTAATTAGATTTAAAACCAAATTTATTCCTATAGATTCTGAACATTTTTCTATTTACTCTCTAATGGGAAATAATCTTAATAAGAATATAGATAAGATATTTATAACCGCATCAGGAGGTCCTTTTTTGAAAAGATCCATAAAAAATTTAAATCAAATTAAAAAAAAAGATGCGCTTAATCATCCAAACTGGAAAATGGGAAAAAAAATATCAATAGACTCATCAACTATGATGAATAAAGTCTTTGAGGTTATAGAAGCTAAAAAAATTTTTGATTTAAAATATAAAGATATTTCAATATTAACTCATCCTAAATCTTATGTGCATGCAATAGTCAAATTTAAGAATGCTCTTACAAAAATACTAATACATGAACCTGATATGAGAATTCCAATATATAATTCTTTATATTCAGAACATAATTCAAAAATACCGTCAAAAAATATAGATTTAAAAATCCTAAATAATTTAGAATTAAAAAAAGTAGATACTAAAAGATTCCCTTTAACTAATCTAATTAACAAATTAGTAGAATATGACTCATTATATGAAACAGTATTAATTACTGTTAATGATTTTTTTGTTCTTAAGTTCCTATCAGACAAAATTAAATACAATGAAATGATTAAAATGATTTACAAGTATTCAAATTACCATGAATTTCTAAAATTTAGGAAAATTAAGCCTAAAAATGTTGAAGATATTTATAAATTAAGAAATTATGTAAGTTTAAAATTACAAACATTAAGTGTATAAAACCCATTTATGTATAAATTATTATCAAAAATTACCTCTATACTTATATTTACAAGCACATTCGCTTTTGCTGAAATATTAAATAAAGTAAATATTGAGGGAAATAAGAGAATTTCATCTGAAACAATTATTGTACTTGGAAATATACAAATAAACTCCGACTATGATGACAATAAGATTAATAATGTTTTAAAAAATTTAAATGATTCTAATTTTTTTAGTGATATCAAAATCGATTTTAAAAATGGTATACTTAACTTAATAGTAGAAGAAAATCCTATTATCGAAAATATAGAAATTACTGGTATAAAAAATCAAGATTTTAAAAAAGAATTATTAGAAAATATATCATTGAAAAATAGAATGTCATTTAATGAATATCTTCTTCAAAATGATATAAATTTAATTCAGAATATCTTTAAAACTAGTGGTTTTTATTTTGCCAAAATTAAAACTAAAATAAATAAAAATGATAATCTTAATTCAGTTCAATTAATATTTGATATTGATCAGGGTGATAGAGCAAGAATAAAAGAAATATCGTTTATTGGTGATAAAAAGATCAAAGATAAAAAACTCTTAGAAGTTATTGCATCTGAAGAACATAAATTTTGGAAATTTGTAACAAATAAAGTTTATTTAAATCAAAGCACAATTAACTTAGATAAAAGATTACTTGAAAATTATTATCGAAATAAAGGTTATTACAAGGTTAATGTTAGTGACTCTTTTGTAGAATATAAAGAGGAAGGCTTTAAACTGATATATAATATCGATGCTGGTAACCAATATTATTTTAATGATTTAAAATTAAATTTACCTATAGATTACGACAGTTCTCATTTTAAAGAACTTGAAAAAATATTTAATAAACTCAAGGGAAAAAAATATTCTTTAAATGATTTTAATTTAATTTTAAAAAAAATTGATAAAATTGCTTCATCGAAACTATATGATTTTATAGATTCAAAAGTTGATCATGAAATTTTTGATAATGATAAGATCAATATTACTTTTAATGTTATTGACTCTGAAAAATTTTACGTTGAAAGAATAAATATATCTGGGAACTTTCAAACTATTGAAGAGGTAATAAGAAACAGGCTAATAGTTGATGAAGGCGATCCATTGAATACACTTTTGTACAATAAATCAATCGATAATATTAGAGCTCTAAGAATCTTTAAAAATGTTAAAAGTGAAATAAAAGATGGTTCAAATGAAAATCTTAAAGTGATAGATGTAATAGTTGAGGAGAAACCCACAGGTGAGATTTCTTTAGCAGCTGGTGTTGGTACAAGTGGTTCAACTATTGGTGGAGGCATAACTGAGGGTAATTTTTTAGGAAAAGGTATTAAATTAGCATCTAATCTTGAAGTTTCTAAAGAAGCAATAAAAGGTAAATTTGACTACACAAAACCAAATTTTGCTTATACTGAAAATTCTTTATTTACCTCTATTCAAGCCACTACCTCTGATTATTTAGATGATTTTGGTTATAAAGTTTCAAATACTGGTTTTTCAATTGGAACAGAATTTGAACAATATGAAAATTTATTTTTTAGTCCTGAAGTTTCATTTTCACTTGAAGATTTAGAAACTAATTCCTCAGCTTCAACGCAACTAAAAAAACAAGAGGGAACATACGAAGATTTCTATATTAATTATGGAATTAATTATGATCAAAGAGATTCTGGATATAGAGCTACTTCTGGAAATAAAACTCTTTTCTTTCAAGAGGTACCTATAGTTTCAGGTAATAACGAAATAACAAATACTTTTATATTTACCCAATATAAAAGTTTTAGCGAAACAAATGATATGATTGGTAAAGCTAGTTTGTATTTAAAAACTGTTAATTCATTAGATGACTCTGATGTTAGAGTTTCAAAAAGAGGGCAAGTACCTTATAATCGTTTAAGAGGATTTGAAAAAGGAAAAGTAGGTCCTATAGATAATTCTGATTATGTTGGGGGAAATTATGTTACAGCTTTAAACTTATCAACAAACTTACCAGGTCTTTTGAGCACTGTAGAAATTTTAGACTTTTCATACTTTATTGATATTGCAAATGTTTGGGGTGTTGATTATGACAGCTCAATAGATGACTCAAATAAAATAAGAAGTTCCACAGGCCTTGGTATTGATTGGTTAACTCCAATTGGTCCTTTAAGTTTTTCATTTACAAAACCGATAACAAAAACCTCTACAGACAAGACAGAGTCTTTTAGATTTAATTTAGGAACCACATTTTAATGATAAAAAAAGTTAGGGTAATATTATCTTTATTTATTTTATTATTTTCAACACAAAGTATAGCAGAAGATAAAATTTTATTTATTGATATAGAGTATGTTTATATTAATTCAGTTGCTGGTAAAAAAGTAAGTGAGTTTATCGTTAAAGAGAGAAAAAAAATTGATAAAGATTTTTCAAATTATAAAAAGGAAATAGATGAAGAAAAAACTAAATTGATGAATCAAAAAAATATTTTATCTAAAGAGGAATTCCAAAAAAATACTCTAAGTCTACAAAATAAAGTAAATGATTTGAATAAAGAATTAACAAAAAAAAATAATGAATTGATAAAATATCAGAATTCTGCAAAAATTGAATTTTCACAAAAACTCAGAAGTATTGTTGCTTCATATGCAAAAGAAAATTCAATTTCAATGATAATAAAAAAAAATAATATTTTGATAGGAAAAAATGAACTAGATGCTACCAAAGACATACTTGTTCTTGTTGATAAAGAGATTAAATCTTTAAAAAAAAATTAATGAAACTAAGTAAAAAAGAAATAGCTAATTTGCTTCCCCATAGAGAACCAATGTTGTTGATTGATGAATTGATAGATATAAAAAAATTACATTCTGCTACAGCTATTATGAATGTTAAAAAAGATGCATTTTATGTTAATGGACATTTTCCTGGAAATCCTGTTATGCCAGGTGTATTAATTGTAGAAGCATTTGGCCAAGCAGCTGCTGCTCTGACTGCTCATGGTATCGACAAGAAAGAATATGATAACAAATTAGTTTTTTTAATGAATATTGAAAAAGCTAGATTTAGAAATCCAGTTATTCCAGATTGTAAATTAGAATTGAAAATTGAAGCTATAAGATCCCATGGTAGAGTTTGGAAATATAAAGGTGAGGCATTTGTTGAGGGAAAGCGTATGGCGGATGCACAATGGTCAGCTACAATAGTAGATAAAAATAATTAGAAATAATTGTTGATAATTAAAATTGAAATATTTTGATATTAACAAGGTGTGAAAAATCCTTTTTTTAAAAATACTGGACCTCATAGTTTGAATTATTTGCTAGAAACTATTTATTTGAAAGATGATAATATTACTGATGTTAAGATAAATGATATAAAAGATCTTAGCTCTTCTCAAAAAAATGAAATAACTTTTTTACATTCAAAAAGATATACTGACTTAGCAAAAAAAACTAAAGCATCTTATTGTTTAACATCTAAAAATTTTCAATCATTTTTACCAAATAACTGTAAGCCTATTATTTCAGACAAAGTTTTATTACATACTGCTCAAATAACAAAAATTTTTTACCCAGACTCTATAACTGATGATTATGATAACACTGTTAAACCAATTAATGAAACAGAATTTAAGGATAAAATTAAATCTGGAAAAAATGTTCTTATTGGCAAGAATGTAAAAATTGGTGAGAATTGTTTAATTGGTCATAATTCTATTATAGAAAAAAATGTTAACATCGGCGATGATTGTTCTATAGGATCAAATGTAATTATAAGAAATTCATTGATTAAAAATAATGTTCACATATTAGACGGTTGTGTGATCGGAAAGAAGGGGTTTGGTTTTTTTCCGAATAAAGAATCTAATTTTAGGTATCCGCAAATAGGCATTGTAATTATTGAGGATAACGTAGAAATAGGTTGTGGATCTACAATAGATAGAGGTTCTCTCTCAAATACAATCATAGGAAAAAATACATATTTAGATAATCAAATACATATAGCCCACAATGTTAAAATTGGTGAGAATTGTATTATCGCTGGACAAGTGGGCTTTGCTGGAAGTTCTACTTTAGGTAATAATGTTATGATTGGAGGTCAGGCTGGTATTTCAGGTCATCTTAAAATTGGTAATAATGTGCAAATAGGTGGTGGTAGTGGAGTTATAAAGAATATTCCTGATAATTCAAAAGTAATGGGTTATCCAGCAAAGGATTTAAAAAATTTTATTAGAGAAAATAAATGATAGATAAAACAGCCGTAATAGATAAAAATGCAAAATTGCATTCGAGTGTAAAAATTGGACCTTATTCAGTCATTGGTCCTAATGTAGAAGTTGGAGAGAATACAGAAATTCAATCACATGTAAGCATTATTGGAAATATTAAAATTGGAAAAGGAAATAAGATTTTTCCATTTGTTTCAATTAATGATCCTCAAGACTTAAAATATAATGGTGAAGATACAAGTTTAGTTATTGGAGATAATAATAAGATAAGAGAATATGTAACAATAAATCCTGGGACAATTGGTGGAGGATCTAAAACAGTAATTGGAAATAATTGTTTATTTATGATTTCATCACATATAGCTCATGATTGCCAGGTAGGTAACAATGTAATTATAGCAAATAATGTACCTTTAGGAGGTCATGCTATAATTGAGGATAATGTGGTTATTGGTGGAAATTCTGCTGTTCAACAGTTTACCAGAATTGGTAAAATGGCAATGATTGGAGGAATGACAGGAGTATTGCACGATGTTATTCCTTATGGATTATCAACAGGAAATAGAAATTCATTACAAGGATTAAATTTAATAGG
>MDTE01177678.1_pt1 | contig 18384 bp, 14 predicted proteins | sample 811231 | NCBI WGS metagenome assembly MDTE01 (sample SAMN05326651, study PRJNA326480) | marine metagenome | isolation source: seawater | place: Indian Ocean: Red Sea | collected 2010 | reverse complement strand
TGATAAACCAAAAGTTGCACCAATATTTTGAATTAATTTATCATTGTTTATTTTTGTTCCTCCAATCAAATCGAAACTTGCAAATGCATCTGTTAAACTTAATAAACCAGTACTTGTAGTGTTAGTTAAAATTAATCTATCACTATTATGTAAATTAATTCCACCTATGACGAAACTTTCATCTCCAAATTTACTTAGGATTGGCTGTTCTCTAAAATAAAAACCAGAATGTAAAGAATATCGAGAAACACTATGGTTTTGATTAAACTTTTGTCTTTCAGACCCCAAAGATAATATAAAATCTTTCCCTTCATATGGATTTAAAAGGTTTATGGTAAAACCAGCTAAATTAAAACCCAATGATAAATCTTGAGTGTTTTGCTTTCTTTTAGATGTTGAGAAAGTGATTTCACCCCAACTCTCACTATCAGTCAAATCTTCATCTGCGTTTTTATATTTGGTAATTGATTGTCTAATATTTAAAGATTTAGTTCCTAGTAATTCATCAAGAACTTCACTACCACCTTGACCAACAGATCCTGCAGATCCTTCTACAACTTGATTGCCATCTAAGTCTTCTAAAGTGAAATCACCAGAAGTTTTATAATAATAGTTACTTCCAACACCATGATTAATTTTTAATGTGTTTCCTGTTGCACCGCTTGCAGCTTTAATTATACCAACTACTACTCCGCTATCTTTTAAAGTTATTGTATTATTGTTTCCTTTAAGTTGGATCGCGTTTTTATCGACAGATTTATTATTTTTTATCGCTCCACTGTTTGTAATGGTTGAGCTGGCCCCAACTATTATAGTTCCTTTACTTCCTTTACTAGTTATCTCTCCCCCTGCATTATTTGTGATGGTATTGCCAGTATCATCATCACTGAAAATTATTGCACTACTTGATGAACCAGTATTAATCGAGGTAATTTCTCCACTATTTTCAATTGTCGTGTTATCTCCACCAGTGCCTGAAGTTGCAAGAATAGTGTTTCCTGGAGACGTGATTATTCCGCCACTGTTGTTTGTAATTGTTATTCCTCCATCAGAACCGCTGAGGTTAATTGCTTTTGAATTATTACCACTAGCACCCAAAGCCTGAATTGTACCTGAGTTAGTTATTGTTAGTTCACCTCCCTCAGAATCAATAGTATTATTACCTGTCGATGTTACTGACGAACCAGAGTGTATTGTAATTGTTGTACCTGTTATTTCGTTACTAGTATTTTTAATAGCTTTTTGACCAGTTCTTGTTATGGAGGCGTTATCAGTAACTATGATGTCAACATCATCTGCAGTAACAATTTGTTGAGTTGTTACAGTAGAGGAGAAAGTTGTATCCTCTGCAACATTAACAGCATATGAGATGCTAATTTTTGTTAATAGAAATAAAGTAATTACAATTGTCTTTATTTTATTCATTTGGTTTTTTTAAATGATTATGAATATTATTCATCAAAAATTATGCCCAAATTTGGTGTAAAATTCCTATATTTTTTGACCATATTGGGCATTAAATCTCTTTGTGATTCAATAAAAAAGTATAATCTTGTTTTTAGACAAAATTCTAGATAAAAAATATCATGTTTGAAAAATTGGAAGAATTAGCAAAAAATAACAAAAAAATCTCAGATTTTCATATCAGAAGTGGGTGGCCACTCGCCTTTCGACAAACAGGAGAAATTCATAAAGTTCCAGATGTTATGGTCAAGGCGCAAGATTTACAGGACCTGATATCCACCAATTGTAATGAAGTCGAAATGAAAAGATTTAATGAAACTCATGAATTAGACTCATCTGTAACTTTAAGTGGTTTAAGATTTAGAGCAAATTTCTATAAAACAATTAATGGTCCTGCTGCGGTATTACGAAGAGTTGAAAGTGTTATCCCTGAAATGGGACAGTTTGATTTACCTCAAGTTCTTTATGATATTATAGACATGCACAAAGGTCTCGTACTCGTAACAGGCCCAACAGGATCTGGTAAATCAACTACATTAGCAGCTATCATAAATGAAATTAATAAAACTAGAACAGCCAACATAATTACAGTTGAAGATCCAGTTGAGTTTATTCACAAGGATCAAAAAAGTATTGTCTCTCACAGAGAAGTTGGAAAACAAACTCAAACATTTGCATCTGCATTAAAAGCAGCACTTCGTGAAGATCCAGATGTAATTTTAGTTGGAGAGATGAGAGATTTAGAGACCGTTTCTCTCGCATTAACAGCTGCTGAAACTGGGCACCTAGTTTTTGGAACACTTCACACGAGTGGTGCGCCTAATACTATAAATAGAATTATCGATGTATTTCCACCTGAGCAACAAGCACAAATTCGTGCTCAGATTTCAACATCATTGAAAATGGTAGTAACTCAAAGACTTCTAAAAACAAAAGATGGTCAAGGCCGTTGTGGTGCTTTTGAAGTGATGAAGTGTACAGCCCCAATTCAAAACTTAATTAGAGAAGCGAAGATTCATCAAATTCCTAGCATCATGCAAACAGCTGTAAAAGATGGAATGATTACCATGACAAAATCTTTAGAAGAACTGGTTAAGTCTGGAAAAATTGATGCATCAGCAGGAAAAGAACATTAAAGGATTTAACCTCCTAGAGTTGTTGGTCGTCCTAGGTATTATTTCAATAATATCAGCTCTTGGATATCCAAATTTTTCTTCATGGAATAAAGAGAGAGAAGTAAGAAGAGCCGCTGAGGATATAAAAGCGCTAATGAAAAATATTCACACTCAGACTGAAAGAGGTACATTTGCTTATGTACAAGTACTTTTTGTAAATGATGGTAATAACTTAATAGTAACATCCAAAGGAATGACAATGCAATCACTAGCAACTAAAATGAATGATATGACAGATGGTTGGAATGCAAATCCAAATAGTAGATGCAATACTTCAGGAACAAATTATTGGGATACTGATATAGCTGGTGATGAAAGTGAAATAGGAAAATTATCTTATAGCATTACTCTTGATAAAGTGACAACCCAATTTGCTAATGGACAAGGTGCTGTTTGTTTTTCAAGGAATGGAAAATTTTATGATAGTAGTGATTTGTTAGCTGCCAGTGGAAGCACTCCCTACGATTTTATTTATTTATGTAGAAGAGAGTTAGTTTCTTGTCCTGTAAGTTATCAAACTATAGAAGGTGAAGAAGAAAATAATAATAATAATGATGATAATGATTCAGATGAAGCTCCGTCAGAGCCAGTTGATATTGCGACAGCTGTATCAGTGGAGGGCAAACCCACGGATGTTAATGTAAAGTATCTCAGAGCAGTTAAATGGGGAAGATTTGGAAATTTTTCCGTATCAAAGTGGAATGGCACAAGCTGGGTAGAGTAAAATGAAAAGAAAATTTATCAAAAATATTTTAGGAATATCAATTCTTGAAGCTTTAGTTTCAACCGCAATTATAGGCATTGGGTTTGTGGCAATTTTACAAATGACTAATTATTCTGTTCAATCAATTTATACGTCAGGTGAGAGAACTAAAGCAAATTACTTAACAAGTATGATTGCAGAAGATGTAATAGGAAATAAAAAAATGACAGATGATGCAGGTAATAACTTTTCAAATATACTAAATTTTAATTCTGGAGGATGGAATTCAGATTTTTGTGACCAGTCATCGGATGCAGTTGCTAATGTTGGCCAAGTCTATGCTGGCGCAGAATCAAATGATGGACTTACAATAAAAACAAATAAATGGTCAGCTATCTTAAATAATAAATCCTATTTAGGTTGTAGAGGAAACAAGGAACAAAGGAATTTTGTTATTTTTCCAATTGGAGCAGAGTGGACAAGTCAGCCAATAACAAATTCAGAAACCATATCCGATACTGACGATAATCATATTGTTAAAGACCAAGTTATGTATATTGGTAGAATTCAGATGAACTTAAATGAGGGAAAAAAAAGAAAATATCTATATTTTCAAACAGATTATATTTTACGAGGTACTGAATGAAACACTCGAAAAATATAATTGGACTTACCTTACTTGAAATATTAATTGGAATTATAATCACAACTATAATGATGGCTGCTATGTACACTTCTTATAATGTTGTGAATAAATCTTATTCACAAGTGAGTGGGAAAGCAAAGATTAGTAGATCTAGCAGAGACTTAGTTTCGATGTTAATGCGAGATATACGAATGGCTGGTTTCAGGTATTATGTTGGAAGTGAACAAATAAAGAAATTTGCAAGAGATACAAGTGGCCCTGCTTGTACTAATGGAGTTGTATTACCAAAATTTAGTTACCTATTTTATGATAGTGGTTTTGATGATCCAGCTAAAAGTCATAATCCAATAGTAATAAGAAGAAATACTCCAGGTCCTGGAACAGGTTTGAGTACTAGAGATTTGACTGATTGTTGTGACCAAATTCAGATTGTATATGAGGATTTTGATCAAAATGATTATAACGAACCATTTAAAAGATACAGAATTACTTACTATGCAAATCCTGTAGATGAATCAGATTTGAGTCAAGGTTATTCTGTATACAAACGTGTGGAAAATTTTAGCGACCCAAGACCAGACGGTCAATGTACATTTTTTAATGAAGCTCCTCAAACTGAAGACGGTGGTGAGGGAAATGATGGAGATGGTGGGGATAACGCTCAAACAACTATAAGTTACTCAGGATCATGGACGACAACATGTCCTGAATGTACTCCAAACGACGTTCTTGTGAGAAAACATATTGAAATGATGGAGTTTATACCTTTTGATGAAAATGGAAAAGTTATAAAAAGTTCATCTAACAATTATCCAACACCTGAAGATCCAAATACTAGAAGTCGCTTATATGATATAAGAGGTGTAGATGTAAGACTTACTTTTAGAACTAAAGAAGAATTTTTCAGGGATCCTATACCAAGAACTGAGATTGGATTATCAGGCAGAGATAAAACACATTCAGATAGATATTTAAGAGACTCGGTAATAGTCACAGTAGCAACTAGAAATATTGGAGAGTCATATTAATGAGAAATAAACAAAAAGGATTTGCATTAGTTTTATCTTTGGTTTTATTACTTGCTATGTCTTTAATGGGGGGAGCTTTAATTGTAATTGCGTCCTCTGACCATCAAGGAAATAATAGTAGTGACGAATACCAACAAACTTTCTATGTGGCTGAAACAGCTTTGTTACAAGCAGAAAAAAGTTTATTAGACAAATTGATGGGCCCTATAAATGATACAAATGGAGTGAGGGACACAGCATCAAGATCAATTCCAATAAATACTGTGTCAATTGATCCCGATAATTATAATCACAGATCAGATTTTACACCATGTTATAAAAGTTTTAGAAATTTAATAAGAGAATTTGATCCTAATGCATCTGCAACACCTCCACAAAATGGTGACAATAATGATGCAGGTGGCGGCGATAACAGTGGGGATGCGCAACAAGATCAAGTAGATGGGAACGATGGTGGAGATGGAGGTGAAAGTGCTCCTGTGGAGGAAACTCCAGATTTCAGATTAGTTGAACATGTCGAAAACCAAAGTTTTTTTGCTTTGATATCCCCTTTATTTGCAGATGGCAATAGGGATAATCTTAGACTTGATGACGACAATGCCAACATAGATACCGATGAAGATATTGAAGATGAGATTGCAAGACTTCAAAGATTTAGATATGAATATTTTTCTGTCAATGTTGGAAATTCTGCCTACAAAGGTGTTGGATCTAGTATTAAAAAGACTTCTGGAACGACTCAAAGACAAGGAACTGCCTACAAACTGTATGGATGCGGCATGCTGGGAAATGTGGATGATCCAGAAATATTAATTCCACTAGAAACAATCGTAGTTCTTTCTCATTAACAGCTCTTAGAAAACTTAAAATGAGCATCTATCTTAGTTGAAATAAAATTATAAAATATTTATAATTTAATTGTGAAAAATATTTTTATTAAATTACTATTTTTTATATTTTTTTCTAGCACCTCTTATGCTTGTGCTCTTCTTCAAGTTCCAATAGGATCTACAGTCAACAGCGCTCAAAATACATTTGATTTTTTAAGTGGTCATAATTCCACTGTTTACGGAGAATATGTAACAGCTAGATATAATGTATTTGCAATTGATTATTGTGAAGGTTCAGGTTTAGAAAATGCAGATTTAGAGGTTTTAGTCCATGAGAATAAAGTAGTGGGTATAAATCTTGTTTCCTCAACCAGTGAAATTAAAAATGAGATTTATCAATTTGTAAAAAACAGAATAGCTGACCCAGGCGAAAAAGTTAAAAATGATGACTGGTCAGGATCTAAAGATTTAAGCATTGGAAGTTTAAAAATGTTTTATAGTAAAGTTAACTTAAGGGGTCAAACTTTAGAAATTTTCGAAATTACTAACTCTGAAATGATGAAATTTACAACATTTGAAGAAGTACAGGATGTAAACGGATAAATTATGTTAAAGTACTTTAAAATATTCACCTTATTAAGTTTTTTAACTTTCATCAGTCACGCAAATGCTAAACCTGTACCCCCAGGAGCTGGTGATGGAGATGTAGCAGCTAACATTTTATTTCTTATTGATAGTTCAGCGAGTATGTCAAGATGGATAGGTGGCGATGGATTGGGTTCAGTTTCTGGTGCTGTATATGACTCACAAGACAGAATTGTTATTGGACAAAGCCACAGAAGAAGTAGAGGAGGACTTATTAGATATACAGCAGCTGGTGCAAGGGATCCTGATTTTATGCCAGTTAGAAACGTTTCATCAAATGGTTGTACTGTAGAACTAGAGAATAATTCAAGGACTATTGCCAATCAAAGAGTAAGAAGAGTAGCTCAATTAAAATACTTGGAAGGCTTAACCACAAATAATAATGTAATTCAAAATCAAAATATAATTTTTGCAGCTGGAAGAGACCGTGGCACAAGAGAATTTATATTAGGTTTTTCAGATGATGGCACAGACTGTTTGTTCGCCATTAAAGCTCCAAATGGTTACTCAAGTGGTGATTTTGATATAAAAACCGTTTCAATCAATGGCACTGATACTCCAGTTTTATTTATGGCTGGTGGACGTTTTGGAAGAAGGACTGATAGTTATTTCCAATCGTGTAATTTACTTACCTTGCTTTGTGAAACCCAATTGCATACAGGCAACCATATTACAAGACAACTTGCAAGATTAAGTGTTAATAATGATGGATCAAATATTTATTTTTCAAATAATAACACAGGTGAGTTAATAGGTCATTCTATTAGTCCAACTGGTAATGCATTTGAACTTGGGGCTGAAACACTTCGTTGTTCGTCAACTACTAATCCAGTCTTAACAGAAAATATGATGCATGCTACAGCAGTAGAAGTTTCACCAAATAATAATAATATAATTTATATTACTTCTAGATTTTCACATTCTTTACAAAAGATAGATATATCGAACGATACTTGTTCAGTAGTTACTGCAATTGGAACCGGTATGGCATCAAATGTATCAAATGAAGCAGACCCAAGTGCACTGAATGCTGATAATGTAAATTTTAATCGGCCTTGGGGATTACACATCAAAGGTGATCACGGCTCTGGTGAAACAAGAATACTAACTGGTACAGGAAGAGGCTATGTAGATGAGTTTAATGAAGATAATTTTACTGAAGCAAATAGAAATCAAAGTTGGCAACAACAGTTTGGTGGACCTAGAATAAGAAGATGGGATGGAGTTAAGTCAGCTGTCAATGCTGTCCTTAATGATAGTACTCTTACAACTGGAGCTTATTTCGGTTTTGGTCATTGGAATGCAGGTGAGAATGGACGAGGAACTAGAGCACCTAGAGGAGGTCGATTTTGTCATAGAAATGATGGATGTACATATTACGATAGTTGGGAAGGTGAACATCCTCTTGGAAGAAGTTCACGATGTAACGAGGACTCTTGTTTAAATATTGCAGTAGGTCCTAGAGGTGCTAATTTAATTATGGATACTTTTGGTCCATTAGGTATGGCGTGGGGAACAGATGCTAATGCATTTTCTATGCTTGCTCATGATTATTTTACAGATAGTAATGCTGGTGGATCAATCGTAGATCCTGACTCTGAGTGCCAATTAAATTATGTGATTGTAATCGGTGATGGTGCGATGAATAACTCAGCAATGAATAGTGATGCAGCAGATAGAGTTAGAACATTGAGAGGCTTAGGAGTAAAAACTCTTTTTGTTGCATATGGCGGTGGTATTACAGGAACACCATTACAAAGGTTTCATGACTTTGCAAGAATAGGTTCAAGTACTGCTACAACAACGGCACAGTGTGATGCTGACCCTGACTGTGAAAGGGCAATAATAGCTGATACACCTACAGAATTAAAGACAGCTTTAACTAGCAAGATCAGACAAATAATAGCTGATAAGCTTGCATTCACTGCCCCATCTATTACAGCAACTATTCAAGAGGGTGGATCTATTTATCAAGCACAATTTGCTTATGAGCAATATGGGGAATGGCGTGGAACCTTATTAAGAAAAACACTTAATGCTGATTTAAGTGTTGATCATAGCATGGATACACCTGGAAATTGGAGTGCGGCTGTTGAAATGAAAAAAGCTTCTTCAGGTGGTGAAGAGGAAGACTCAAGAAACCTTTGGTCTGCAATTCCAGGAGCAGGTTATTTAGGCAACTGGGATAACTTTAATGTTGATAATTACACGCCAATTGCAAATCTTTTTAATGCTCTAGACTATACTGTTCAAGACTATCATAATAGTACTTCGAGATGTGCAATTACTAATAGTGATTTAGCTGATGAGGTACGTGGTCTAATAAATTTTATGAAAGGTAATGATTATTTTGATTATGACGGAGATTGCGATTTAGTTGAGGTCAGAGAACATGTCATGGGTGATATTTATCATTCCCAATTGATTGAGGTAGGTCCGCCAGATGCAAGTATCGATTATAGAGGTGATAATGAAGAGGCTTTTTATAGAGCAACCCATGGATATCAAAGATTTATGGCTCAGTACTCGGATAGAAGAAAAATAATTTATGCTGGTGCCAATAGTGGAATTTTGCATGCTATCAATGCTGAGACGGGTAAAGAGGAATGGGGATTTATACCACCCTTTATAGGTGCACTTATTCCACAAGTAGTAAATCCAGATTATGATGGTCCTTCGGATACTCAAGGTGGCACCAATCCAATATTTGGAGTTGATGGATCCCCAGTGGTCCACGATGTGTTTATAAGGGGGTATGATCAAGATGGAAATTTAGAGGGTTCAAAAAGCTGGCGGACATTATTGTTTGTAAATTATGGAAGAGGTGGTCCAGGTTTTTCAGTTTTGGATATAACGGCTCCTATACCAGTTGGTGGTAGAGGCCCAATACATATGTTCTCTGTTTATAACGACAAGATTAATAATAAAGTTCTAGTTGCTAATCACTTAGGAAATATCACTGAGTATGAATATAATGCAACAACCTCATCTCTAATCAATTCTGCTGAGGGATCAATGGCAACGGATAATTTAAATGATGCCAGAGATAGAGAAAGTAGTGCTGACTCAACAGATGAACAAGATGCAATATCAGCATGTCAAGAAATAGCAAACTTTAGAAATACAGGAACTAATTCTTGTTATAAAGGTACAGTTTTTCATTTTCCAGACATAACTTTACCTTATGATGCAGGGGTAACTATCCCAGATGGTATTTTGGCTGCAACTGAAGTTATAGATAATGTGCCACAACCAATTTCAATATCTAGCGCTGAAATGTTTGCGGATGGGGAAAATGGTACAGTTTTAAAAATAACATTTGATAAAACCAAAACGTATAATGCAAACGCAGCCACACAAGAAGTAACAACTACAACTACTGACGATGAGGGTAATGAAGTAACCACAACTACTTTTTTTACTGATAATACTAATAATATCAGGATATCAGCATGTAAGGGAGGGGCAGATATTGATCCTGAATATGATTACACAACTTTGGGTGAAACATGGTCGAATCCAAAAATAATTAGAATGCCAACGGGTACTTCGGAAAATATAAGAGATGATAGATATGTAGCTGTAATGGGAGGGGGCATGGGAAGAGCAGATCCTTGTGCCGGTTCTTCTTTCTTTTTAGTAGATCTAGAGGGTCACGAGATTGGTAAACCTGGGAGAATATTTGGTTCTGATGTGAATGGTGGACCTATTACTATCGTAGATACTTCTCCAAATGGTTACACTCTTGGAAGTCAGGTAATAGAAACTCCAAATGGAAGTGATATTGCAAATGCTATTCCAGCTAGCCCCATAGTAATTACTCCAGATACAGCACCTAATATTCCTTGGAGAGGAGCGTTAGTCTATATAAATGATCTTGAGGGTAAAATTACAAAAATAAATTTATCAAGCAATACAAAAGGTTACTCAAATACTTCAGATATAGATGTAGGTACAAGTGTTGTTGATAATGCCACAAATGTTGATAGCGGCACAGATGTAACTACTAGTGGTTTAGTAGATGGTGTTACCAGTCTCTATGATCAAACAACTTTATTTAGATTAAATGCATCAGAATCTAATGCGAGATATTCATTTTTCCAAATGGAGGCAGGCTTAGGTGTTACCACTGGAGGTTTTTGGTTATTTGGTTCTACTGGAAACTTTACTGACTTAGGCGGTAGAGAGGCAGGACTAGATAATATTCTTTATGGTGTAAGAGATATTCATTATCCATACTTTAAGCATTTAAATGGCGTAACAATTCCAAAAGCAGCATCAGTCTCAGATACGGGTGCAGTTACACTTAACTCAGGATTTACAGAAGCAGCTCATGATGGAGCCAACAGTGCGGTAAATCACGTTGATGCAGAAACTTCTGCTACTTGTGTGAATGTCTCCGGTGATAAGACAGGAGTCTTTTGCCCTGATCCAAATGCTGGAGAGATTGCTTGGGTAGTTCATTTAGAAAAAGTTAGAGGTGAGGAAGAACGAAGCCTTGTTGATAGTGATGGTAATTTAGTAACAAACGCTGATGGTACCACAGCTACAGAGATGGTTAGTACTAATAATTTTATTACAACAAGAACTTATAGAAAGGCATCAGCACCTCCTACTTTATTTAGAGGACAAGTTTATTTTCCTATTTATCAACCGCCACCAACAAGTAATAGATGTACTCAAGGACACGCATTTATATGTGTAACTGATGATGAATGTGGAACAAATAATTCTGATCAGCTAAATCTAGCTGTTCCTGAAGGTGTCACTGTAGAAAATCCAGATGTAAATGCATGTGCATACGTTAGAGAAGGTGTGTTATCAGAACTTGTCATTTTCGGAGATACACTTTTTGCAAATGTTGCAGGACCATCAGATGATGAAAGTACTTTATTTTCTATTCCATCAATTCCAGGTGAGATTATTTCTAATAAAGGTGGATGGCGAGATACTAGTTTCTAAAAAAATTTCAATTGATTAAATTTTTTAGTTTGTTTTTTAATTTATCTTTTACTTTATTTTCTAATTTTTCTGTATCAAAGTTCTCTACATTATTTAAAAAATCCTCTATTGAAAATTTTTCTTTAATTTTATCAATTGTATCATTAAATATTTTTCTTAAGACATCCTTATAATTATTACTTTGATCAGTATTTCCAATATTTTTTAGATTTATATTTTGTAATTTGAAAGTCTTTTCTATATCTAAATTTGAGGACATCATAGAAATAGAAATATTTTTTGTATCCAAATTTTTTATATTAAAATATTTATTAGACTGAGATTGAGACGTATTTTTCTTAATGTCTCGTTCAAATGATCTTATATTATCAGAAACTATTCGATCAGAAAAATTGAAGTAATAGTTTGCTTTAATATTTTCTAATAAAACATTATTGATAACAATATTGTCGGAAAATAATGAAAATGTATCTAAGTCTATACTTATAGTTTCTATTCTGAGCAAATATCCATCATACTCTTTATTTAATATACTAAAACTTCTCATATCTGCTTTTCCACTTAGGTAATCAATATTTAGCTTGTCAATTGATACATCTCTATTTAGTTCAGAAGAAATATTTTTTTCTAATCTATTTTTGATTAATTTATCTCCTACGTATTCAATTGATAAATAAAATGAAACAGCAAAAACAAGAATGATTAGGAAAAATTTTTTCATTAATCTAAAAATAATATAATTTTTTCAAGTAAACTTACATATAATATACAACCCAAGACAAGATAAGGTCCAAAGGGAATTTTAGAGGACATAGTTTTAGATTTATTCATCAAACTTGGTATTGCAAAACACAAAGCCACCAAAGATGAAAAAAATAAAACAAATGGAATAGAAATCCATCCAAACCAAAACCCAATTGCAGATAGAAGTTTTGCATCTCCTAAACCCATACCTTCTTTATTTCGTAATTTTTTATAAATAAAAATTATAAACCAAATCACAAAATATCCTATAACACCTCCTATAATTGAATTAATGTAGTTTGGAAACAAATACTGATTAATATTTGGATCAAATGACTTTAAGAAACCAATAAACATCAAGGGAAAGGTGAGCTCATTTGGAATAATGAAGTGTTTTAAGTCTATAAAAAAAATTATTACAAAAAAAACTGTTAATACAAAGAACAACAATGTGGTTAAAGAAAACTGAAAGTAATAAAATGATATTACAAATCCTAAAGCTACCAAAAGCTCTACTGCAAAATACTGAAATGAAATTTTTGAGCCGCAATTTCTGCACTTTTGACCTAAAATAATGTATGAAACGAGAGGTATATTATCAAACCACCGTATTAATTTTTGACAATTTCTGCATTGGGATCTAGAAGATATTACATTTCCTCCCTCAGGGAGCCTAAATATACAAACATTACTAAAACTACCCCACACACTTCCGAGCAAAAATAAAAAAATGTAAAGGATTAACACTTATTATATCTCAAATCTTGAGGCTATTTCTACAATACCATCAATGCAATATTGAATTAATAACATAGCATCTTCAAGATGAAGATAAAAATTAGGTGAATGAATTATAATCTCCATATTTTGAAAAAATATCAAAAAAGAGATAGATTGCCAATAAAAATTATATGTTTTTTGGTTCAAAAAAACCTGAAGTTAATAAGGAAGAAGATACATCTAGTAAAGATCTAGCATTAATAACTCAAATGAACAATGAACTTGCGGGTTCCTTGGATCTAAAAGAAACTTTACAAAATGCTCTTGAGGTAATTATTAAAAGAATAAATGCTCAAGCAGCAAATGTTTTTTTTATTGAAGAAAAAAAACAAGTCTTTCAATGTATAGCATCAAAGTATCAGGCCTATCTAGAAGATTATGAGATACCAATTACCCAAGGTGTAATGGGTAAAGCTGCTGCTAGTAAAAAATGTGTAAGGGTAGGTGATGTAAGGAAAGATGTAAGAGAAATAGCAGAGTTTTATTTTGATTTAGATAATAAAACTAATTTTACAACTTATTCAGTTTTATGTTCACCGCTGTTAGTCTCTGGAGAGTGTATAGGAGTTATTCATTGCCTTAATAAAAAAACAAATACAAAACTTTTTGAGGAAAGAGACAGAAAACTTTTAGAAACTTTATCAGGACCAGCAGCACTTGCAATCAAAAATGCAAAAACTGCAAAAGAGTTAATAGATAAAAATATTTTACAAAAAGAAATAGAAATTGTTGGAGATATTCAAAAAACTTTATTATCTCAAAATAAAAAAGATCCCTTTCCTATAGCAGGTATAAATATTCCAGCAAAAATAGTTTCTGGAGACTTTTATAACTTTTCAGATCTTGGAGAAGGAAAGTTTGGTTTTGGTGTTGCAGATGTATCTGGAAAAGGAATTAAGTCATCTTTATTAATGTCAAAAGCCTCAAGTCTTTACAGGTGCTTAAGTAAAACAATTTTTTCTGCAGCAGAACTTTTAAAAATTCTAAATGATGAAATATGTGAAACAGCATCAAGAGGTATGTTCGTCACAATGGTTATAGGTATCTATGATAGTAATAAAAAAGAATTGCTTATATCAAATGCAGGACATGAACCTCCATTAATATTTTCCAAAAAAGAAAATTTTTCAAATTTTGAAGAAGCTGGTCCACCATTAGGTATTGCACCTAAATATAAATTTTCAGAAAAACTAATTTCATTTAAAGAAAGTTCGATGTATATTTTTACGGATGGGATTACAGAGATGAAAGATGCAAACGGAAAAATGTTAGGCCAAGAAGGATTTCAAGATTATATCAAAAAGTATCAACAGATACCTAATTCACAAAGATTAAGTAAAATCATTGAGAACTTAGTTCAATCAGGAAGAATACAAAAAGACGACTTAACTATTGTTGCAATTGATAGTAATTGATTATGTTAGCAATTCCAAAAGTAATGATATTTATCCTGATAGTTTTCAGTACAATAATGTTTTATGCAAGCACTAATGTCTGCAAATACAATTTCGCAGTTGAAAGAAAAACAAATCTTTTAAACATAATTAGTGAAGAGATAGACCCATCAATAACAAAAGCTAGAGTTTATTACTTTAAGGAACTAAATTGTAACAAAGTTGATTTTAGTTTTGATTATGATAGAATGATTAAAAACTTTAAAACACTTTCTGTAGTTATCTATCAGGAGCTTTCAACTGATATACGTGGAAATCCAAATTAGTGATTAATTATTGAATAAAGTCAACCAATTGTTGAATTATCATCAATTAATAATATAATTACCCATTATAGGTTAATTAAAAACTAAAATAGGTAAATAAAAAACTATATTGGGTGAATAAATACAATGAATGTAAGTGAAAAAAATATTATTGATCTTAAAACTTTTACTAAAACAGATGAGACCCCAGTATTTTCTAGTGGTTTGTACAGCTGGATGATGTTTTTAATCAATTTATACAATAGAGTTAAAAAAAACTTAAAGATTGATTTCGATAGTTTTATGATATTACAATTGGTTGTAAGTGATTACTTATACAAAACAAATAAAAATGGGATTAAAAACTTTAATCAAATTGAACAAAGTTTAAATAATTCTTCTGATTTATTTAAAGAAAAAAGAAAAGTAAATATTGCAAGTATTGCTGAAGTGTTAAGCTTACCTAGAGAAACTGTTAGAAGAAAAGTTTTATATTTATCTAAGATAAGACTGTTGGATTATACAAAATCTGGAATAGGTATCGGCTCTGAATATAAAACAGTTTTTAATGAATTTGTAGCTGACACAGTAAGTAAAATGAGTCAATTGATTAAAAAATGGGAACAAGATGGATCTTTAAAAAAACTTTTAGATTTTAACAAAAAGATATGAAAAAAAATGATTACATGAACCAAATAGAAAAAAATATTTTATTGATAATAAATTTTTTATTTTTAACAATTTTAATCAATGGAATGCTAATTCAAAATCTTTTTGTCTTTAATTCCTTTTTTTTATTTTTAAACTTTTTTTTAATTATTTTTTTTTCGCTTTTACTATTGAGAAAAAATTATTTTTGTTTTAAATTTTTTTCAACAATCAAAGAAATAAAAGTTTAAAAAAATATGAAAAAAAATTTTATGTCACAAAAAGATATCGGTAATAAAGTTCCTATTTATAAATTAAAGACAACTGATGAAGTCATGAAGTACTATGATGAGTGGGGTAAAGAAAATAAATATAATAAAGATATGGTCGAGTGGAATTATACTGGACCTCAAGAAACTGTAGAAACTTTTAAAAAGTATTCAACCAACAAAGACTCAATTATTTTTGATGCAGGTTGTGGCACAGGATTAGTTGGTTTAGAATTAAAAAAAAAAGGTTTTAAGAATTTTCATGGAGCTGATCTTTCTCAAAAGTTATTAGATACAATACCTAAAAATCTTTATCAAAAATTATTCAAAATTAATCTGAACCAACCTATAGATATTAAAAATAATATTTACGATGCTGTAATGTGTGTTGGAACTTTTACTTTTGGTCATGTTAAACCAAATGCGCTCGATGAATTTATTAGAATAACAAAAAAGGGTGGTTTAATTTGTTTTACTATTAACGAAGGTATTTATTCTGAATATGGCTTTGATTTAAAAATAAAAAGCCTTAATGAAAAAAATAAATGGAAGCAATTAGAATTTTTTAAATCAGATTATATAGCAAGTAAAAGTGTAAATGCTTGGCTAGGTTTGTTTGAAGTAATTTAATTTTAATTATTAGATTAACTCGTTAGAAACTTATTATTATTTAAAAAAATAACTTTAAAAATAAACTTGTAGTAAATTAATTTTGGATTTAAAAAAAATTATAGTTCTTTATTAAAAATTTAAAAAAATTTTTTATTTTTTCGACAAAAAAGTTTTTCATAGTTGAAAAAAATAAAAAAAAACTTTTTAATTAGGATTTCTATTTATTTTCGCTTAAGAGTTGATATAAAAGTGTACAACTTTGAATTTAAATTAGAATTTTTATAAAAAATTAATAAATTTGCTCAATTTGAGCTTTTTTTTCGAAAAATTTTCATAAAATTTTAAAAAAATTTATTAATTTAAATTTTTTTTGATTAATATATATTTCTCTAACACAAAATTTATTATCTCTAACACAAAATATGGGTTGAAATCAGAAATTCATATTTTTGTTGATTTTGTTGACTTTTTTTAATAATTTTTATTTTTGTAAACTCTAACACAATATAAAATTTTGACTTGTGTTAGAGTTTTTAGTCTTTGTGTTAGAATTAATTAAATTTGTTTAAATAAATAAGAAATTTTATATTTTTTAAATTATTTAAATAAATGTTGATTTTACTTGCTTTTTTAAATAAAGACCCATTTTGAGCATACAACTTAAACTTTTGTGTTAGGATTTTTTTTAATTTTGTGTTAGAGATAATAAATTTTGTGTTAGAGATTCGTAAAAAAATCTAAATATAAAATTTTTAAAACTATTATGAGTGAAGATAAAAAAGACGAAAACATAGTTTCCACTGACGAAAATGTGGAAAATAATGAAAAAACTAAAAATCAACCTTCAGTTGATGAAAATTTAAGCAGTTCAACTTCTGGTAGTTCTGAAGAAGAGAACAAAATTCCTGAAAATACTGAAATAACAGATCAAGAGACTAAAGAGTCTACAAGTGAGAGTCCTGAACATCAGGTTATTCACAAAAAAGATGGTAGATTACATATATATGTAAGGCAAGATAAGTACAAAGGCGAACTTAAGTCTAAAAATTGGGTTGGCAGACTTTATATTGATGGAAAACAAAAGATTTCATCCTCAGGGACACCCAATCTTGAGGAAGCAATACCGATTTTAGAAAAATGGTTTGATGATGTTCAAGCTGAGAGTGAGAAATTAAAAAAACTTTCTGAAGAGTCCCAACAAATTCAAACACAACCTCAAGATCAAACAGTTGAAACAGTAAACGTTGAGAAAAAACCTGAAATTAATCTTCAAGCTCAACAAAATATTGAAACAACCACAGAAAAAGACTTAACAAATATAAATTTGCCTAATAACAATGTTCCCAGTTCAAGTGATGATGTGCTTAAAACAAATGAGCAAAACATAGAAGAGACATCAAAGAGTAAGGTCACTAACATTATTGGTAAATTTAAAAATTTTAAATTTAAAAAACCATCTTTAAAAGGTATTAAACTTCCCGGATCTCCTAATAAAAGTAAAAATAATTCATTAAATAAACTAATAGACTTCTTCAAATCAAAAATCGGACAATCTTCAGTTCAAGGGGAGGAAGTAATTGGCGTTGAACTTACAAATAAAGAAATTAGATTAGCACAAATTAATTCAAACAAATCTAATCAATGGGTTTTAGAAAAATTTTATACACATAAAATTGATATTCCTGATGAAAGCAGTGTATTAGAAAATGCTGAGACGGTTACTAATGAACTTAATTTAGTACTACAAAAATCTAAAATTGATGTGGGTAATGTTGCTATTTCAATTCCAGTTACAAGTGCAATTATCAGAGTAGTTTCTTCACCATTAATGAAAGAGGATGAATTACAAAAAGCAATAGAAACTAATTCGCTGTGGGAAAATTTGGTTCAGCTTACAGATAATCTTGATGATTACTCAATTTTTCATCAAGTGATAAATAGAAATGAAAAAGATAACACGATGGATATCCTCTTTGTAGCTTCAAAATTAGCTGACATTAATAGTTATGTCTCGATTGTAAAAAACAGTGGCTTAAACCCTGTGATAATCGACGTAAAATGTTTTGCTCTTAAGTCTGCTGTTGATCAGATAAATCAAATCACAAATAAAACTGAGGATGCTAACTTAACAGCAGTCTTGGAATTTGGTTTAGACGAAAATTATTTAATGATTTTATAT
>MDTE01039283.1_pt1 | contig 18386 bp, 7 predicted proteins | sample 811231 | NCBI WGS metagenome assembly MDTE01 (sample SAMN05326651, study PRJNA326480) | marine metagenome | isolation source: seawater | place: Indian Ocean: Red Sea | collected 2010 | reverse complement strand
GCGAACGACAACATCATGCAATGCATGAGCCCCGCGCGAGACATTGGAGCAACCCAGCTCGAGGTGACTCACAACGGTGGTGCGGAGTATTCAAGCTCTGCGGTTGCCTTTTTCTACTGGTCAACTGCTGATGTATTGTCAGTCGAGCCTGCCTCTGGTCCTGTCAGCGGTGGGACGCTCGTCACCATTACAGGCTATGGAATCCGCGAGGATGTCCAGTGCCGCTTCGGCAACGAGGTGGTGTACGGCAACCGCGTGGGTGATGGCTGGGAACTCGGATCCGATGGCCGAAGACAATCTGGCCATATTGGTAATCAGCGTTGGATGATTGATGCGCAATCAATGGTGACCACCTCCGTGATTTGCCGTAGCCCACCCCTGAACGCCGGTCACACGAGTGTGGAGATCACGCACGGACACGGTGGTCGCTCACTGCGATCAGTTGAGTTCCACTACGAGGTGCAACCTGAGATTTACACCATCACCCCGTTAATTGCCCCGGTTGACGGCAGCAGCATAATTTCTATCCTCGGCGAGCACCTCATTGGCAATGGACAACTTTGCAGCTTCGGCGCTGCCTATCCCGTCACCGCACATCCGATATCATCGGCATTGACCCTTTGCGAGACACAGCCGCATTCTCCCGGTACAGTCAGTGTGGAGGTGAGTGCGAGTGATGTCAGTCAGCAATTCACCTCTTCTGGCGCTGTGCTTGAGTACTCATACTCACCGCCGCTCAGAGGAATTGCCCCAGCGAGCGGCGCACTTGAGGGAGGCATAGCTGTGATGTTGGTGACGGTCGATGCAGAAAGAATAACATCGAGCATCATCGCATGCAGCTTCGGAACAACAGCTCCGGTCCTCGCAAGGGTTTCGAGCGGCGCTGTAGAGTGTGTGAGCCCAGCAAAGGATGCCGGCGCTGTGCCGCTAGATGCCACCGTCAATCTCATCGACTATACCAGTTCTGAAGTGTTGTTCCGGTACGGTCACAGGTCAGCGGTGGTGGATTTGTGGCCCGAATACGGTTTGGTCACAGGAGGCACGGAGATTGTCGCATTCATGGAGTCGGTCAGTGAAGAAAGTGAGCCTGTGTGCACTTTCGGCGCCGTAGCTGTTCAGGCCACAGTTGTTGACGATTTCGCGATCTGTGGTACAGCGCTTGTCTCAGGCACAACTGCAAGGTCACCGGAGATCGTTGGCATGGCCAGCGATGAGGCTGCATCTGCGAGCTCGCCATCCAGGTATGAGACTGAGCGCAAGTGCGTGGGATATATCACCGTGTCGTGTCTGTCTCCGCCCCAGCCCGCCGGGTTTGTCTCCTTTGACATTCACTCTGGTGCAGTTGGCGGTGCCTCCAGCTTTTCCTTCAGTGTCGGTCCTGAGATTTTCGGTATTTCGCCGAACTCCGGCGCATCATCTGGTGGAACCGTGGTGAGCGTGCTAGGCCGACACATGTTGGATTCGCACGCTTCGTTGTGTAGGTTCGGGAACGATGCCCCTGTGGGTGCTCAATTCGTGTCTTCTGCCCTCATCAGGTGCGAGACCGGCGCTGCATACGAGACGATCGCGGAGGTAAGTGTAGGCAGCAACTCGCTCCAGTTCACGCCCTCCACTACGATTTTCGAATTTGAGCGCGCGCCCAGGCTGTTGTCGATCAGCAAGGTCGAGGGAGTGCAGACGGGCGGCGCCACTATAGCGATCACCGTGGACTTTATTCCCCACCCGCGAGCACTTGCATGCAGGATCGGTACGATCGGTCCGATTTATGCCAAATCAGGGGGCGAGCAGGCGGTTGAGTGTGTATCGCCAGCGCACAAACCGGAGCTGGTCCCGATAGACCTCTCCCTGAACCTCGTAGACTTCACTTTTGACCAGCTCGATTTCGAGTTCACGCACGAGTTGACCGTGATCGCTGTGCATCCGACGTCTGGACATGCTTCGGGCGGCTCTTTGGTCACGATCAGCGGCCGCGGATTCCGGGAGGGTGTGGAGTGCAGGTTCGGTTCAAAATCTGTCCCTGCGATTTTCCTTGAAAATTCGGATGGAATCACCGAGCGCTGCTTCGACCGTGCTGAATCTGTCGAAATGCCCACGGGAAACGTCTACATCCCGCGTCACGTTAAGACTCAGCAGTGCGTCGGCTGGTCGGTAATCGGTTGCGAGGCTCCTGCAACGAGCATCGGGTGGACCGCTCTGGAGGTTCGATCCTCTGAGGGCGAGTTGGCGTCCGTGCTTGGGTTTGAATTCCGCGCTGATTTCCAGATTTTCTCGGCAATGCCGTCACTCGGTCCTATTTCTGGAGGGACCGTCGTCCATCTCACCTCGCGTCACGTCGTCGATCACGATGACGCGATGTGCACGTTTGGAACCGGATCTCCATCGAGCGCGGCGTTTGTGTCCTCCGCGCTCGTCAGGTGCGAATCGCTGGATCATGAGGAGGGCATCGTGGGCGTAGCTGTGATCGACAACAATTTTGGCACCATGGGCTCCTCCACGGCGTTTGAATACGCAGCAACTCCACGTGTAGTCAGCCTCGGCAAACGCACGTCCGGCAGTCAGGAAGGTGGAACGCTCCTCTCCGTATCCATTATCAACGGTGAGAGCGCTCTAGAGTTATCATGCCGCGTGGGCACATTAGCTCCCGTGGCAGCGACGAGAGTGTCCTCATCGGAGATCGTGTGCGTGATGCCAGCCCATAGACCTGGTCGGGTGCCGGTGGAGATTACTCCCAACATGGCTGACTATACAGCGGACTCGATCGCATTCGAGTACGAGTATTCAGTCAAGGTTACTTCAATCGTTCCCGATGTCTCACCAGTGAGAGGCGGTGTGGAGGTGACCGCACGCGGCTTTGGCTTCACAGATGGTGTTGAATGTGTGTTTGGCGAGATTTCAGTCCCGGCAACTTTTGTCGGGTCCGATGACGGAATATTTGAGAGGTGCCATGAGCCACAGGTCATATCCACAGGCATACCAAGTGGCCTCGTGCCATCTGAGGAATGCACGGGCTGGTCCGTGGTGAAGTGCATCACTCCGCCGGCAATTGCATCTGGCATGGTATCCTTTGTGATTCGTGCAGCTGGCGAATCCCACCTTTCCTCCCCTGGCCAGTTTGACTTCTCATTTGAACATGCGCCAGAAGTGATTTCGGTGGATCCACCTCACGGCTCGATCGCTGGAGGCACCGTGGTTTCGCTGATCGGCAAACACATGACCGATCACAACGGCCCACTGTGTAGATTTGGCAGCGATTCCCTCGCTGAGGTACAGTTCGTGTCGTCTGCGCTGGTCAGGTGTGAGGCGGCGGCGAGTTACTCGGAGGGAGAGGCCTTCATTGAATACTTGTCCAGCGCTGAAGCTTCGATCGCTGATTCTGCTGGCAGCGTCAGCTTCGGCTACATTAGCGACCCACGCATCGTTGGTATATCCCCTGCTGTTGGCCTTGAAGTTGGTGGTACTCCGCTTCGCGTCTCTGGAGCCAACTTTTTGCCCGGAGACGTCGCGAGGGTTGGCACCATTGGGCCAATCACCATGCGATACATCGGTTCGGATGCATTGGAACTTTTTGCTCCTGCTCATGATACTGAGTCTGGATATAAAGTTCCCGTTGAGGTCACGCACAACGCTCAAGGCAGCAATATCTGGTCGAACGATGAGACGGTGCTCTCTTACACTTTTGCCGTGCGCCTCGACGGCGCAGATATGGATGTGAGCACCACCGCGGGAGGTTCCTTGGTCAATATTTATGGCTCCGGTCTGCGCCGCACCGGCGAGGCGGCTGCACGTTGGCAGTGCCGCTTCGGGGATCAGCAGGTGGACGCGCATGAGGTCTTGGGTTCATCCAGAGATGTGTACCGCATACCCCCAGAGATGTGCGCGACTGGCAGATGTATGGGATGGTCTGCCCTGTCTTGCGTAGTTCCCCCAGGTCAGCCTGGCTTCGCGACACTGGGCGTTGGGAACCAGGGTGAGGAGATGAGCCGCGATTGGTTCACCTTCTCGTTCGACGTCCCCGCATCCCTCGTTTTGGGTTTTCCCAGTGAGAGCCCGAGCGAGGGCAGCGGACTTGTGTTCGTCGTGGGCCGACATATGCGCCCAGGTGACCAGTCTTCTGCTCCCTTGTGCAGATTTGGTAATGAGCCACGCGAGGGCGCGCCAGCAAAGGTCATTTCGTCAATGTTGATGGTTTGCGAGGCTCCAGAACATCCAGAGGGCTTTGCAGAGCTATCTGCGTCATTATCCGACGGTGGAAAGACCTACAGTGCTCTCACTGGATCTGCGGGTGTGATGCACTACTTTGCGCAACCAGTCCGAGTAACTGGGTCGAACCCGATGACTGGCCCCGAATCTGGTGGAACAATCATCGCGCTTAACGGTATTGGTTTTGAGGATGGTCCCTTACTTGCATGTCGGTTCGGTACGACCTTCCCCGTGGCCGCTCGCTTCGTCACGACTGAGCACATTGAATGTTTATCTCCTGCTCGCGACGCTGGTTCGACGGTGCCCCTGGGTGCGACCGGGAACGGCCGTGATTACACACCCGGCGGAGGACTGTTCGGCTCGAGTGCCATGCTCTCATTCCAGGCCAACCTCCGTGTTTCGGCTGTTACGCCCAGATCCGGCGTCACGGGTGGCAGGACCCCCGTTTTCATTACCGGGTTCGGGTTCGTCAACTCCACTTCTTTGGCATGCAGGTTCGGGAAGCAAGTTGTGCAGTCCTTGTACATTACGCCCTTTACCATCTTGTGCATCGCACCAGAGCAACCCACCAGCTCGGGTTCAGTATTTCTGGAAGTATCCAACAATGGCCGAGACTGGACCTCCCAGCGCACTTTGTTCCACTTCGCGCCGTGCCCTGCCGGCTACTATTGCCCCGATGGTGAGCCGATGCCGTGCCCCAGAGGCGCATTCTGCACCGGTGGGAGTGGTGCCGCGACCAACTTCACACTCTGTCCTGCTGGCACATTCCAGCCAAGGACTACACAGATGTCGTGCTTGCCCTCTCCAATTGGCTTCATCGCGCCGGATATTGGCACCTCAGTGCCGAGTCCGTGCCCACGCGGTGCTGTGTGCGATATCACTGGTCTCGCAGGGCCCAGCAAGGTGTGTCCTCCTGGTCACTACTGCTTGGAGGGCACGCGCACAGCAAACTTCACTGATTTTGGAACTCCAGAGCGGCCTTTACCTTGTCCTTTCGGCACCTACTGTGGTGCCGGAGTCACTACGAACAGGACGATCGCAAACAACTTCACCACTCCGCAGACGTGTTTCGCGGGCTTCATGTGCGAGCCCGGTTCAGTCACGCCGCAGGGCTCCGGACCCTGCCCCTCTGGGCACTACTGCCCACCGGGCCAGCTCATCCCATGCCCAAGCCGCACCTACTGCCCCGGCGTGGCCAATACCGAACCAAAGCCGTGCGTCCCCGGTCTCTACCAGCAGGAGTTCGGTCAGTCCACGTGCAAGAAATGCCCGCTCGGTACGATCTGTCCGGGTTTCGCGAGAGAACTTCCAGAACTATGTCCCCCGGGTTTTGTGTGCGACGAGGTTGGTCTGCCGATTCCGTCGAAGCGATGCCCAGCCGGACATTTCTGTTTGGAGAACACTCTCACGCCAGACCCGCTCAGCGCGCTGGACATAGATAAGCTGCTTCGGTCTTCGCCGATTGCACTAGATGTGGCGTCCTTCCGACCGTTGCCGTGTTTGCCTGCGACGTACTGCATGGAGGGTGTGATGAGCAACCTGACGCTGGAGGGAGTATTCACACAGCCGCAGCCGTGCAAGGAAGGTTCTTACTGTGAGTGGGCCACGTCGGACAAGACCTTCGCCGAAGAAGGGGATGTTTCCAACCCCATGCTTCGATGTCCACCAGGTAACTACTGCCCGAAGGGTACGTATATTCCCATCCCTGCGCCCCGTGGTTACTTCGCACCCGGCGAGGGCAACGCGCAGGCGGCACAGTGCTTGCCAGGGTCATACACCCACTATGAAGGATTCGAGGTTTGCCTCTCATGTCCAGCTGGTTATGAATGCGCGCAAGACGGTACCTTCAAGCCGACTATCTGCAGATCCGGTACCGCACGCTCCCTCCGCGACTCCATCACTTGCAAGAACTGTCCCATGGGTACGTGGAACCCGTTCCGCGGTCTCACCGACGAGTCGCTGTGCATACCATGCAACCCTGGCCTTGTGTGCTCTGCGGAGGGTACCGAGAACAACAAACCGTTCGGCGACAATATCGCGCAGGTGGTCAACGAGTTTATCGGCCCTTGCGAGGCTGAATTGGACACGTGCGAGTCCGTGGAGCTTCAGCCTCTGGGTCGCGCCACGTTGTGCCCAGAGGGCTACGTGTGCGACGCAAGGACGACTGTAGCAGCGGTTAAGTGCCCGGATGGATACTTCTGCGGCTACGGCACATCCCCAGAGACGCAGTTTGTGAACAAGTGCCCTGCTGGATACTTTTGTCCCGAGGGTACTGCCGCGTCCGGTCGCTTCCAGTTCCCTTGCTCGGCTTGCCATTTCTGCCCAGAGGGCACCGGCGTCATCTTGCCCAGGTGTCCCGAAGGCACGAGGTCAGATCCCAATGCTGACGACATCGATGACTGCATTGCAGACAGGATCACATTCTGGCGCATTCAGCCACTCAAGACGACTCTCATCGATGAGGCTTACGCCATGCTCCTGCTCGCATACAATGAATCGCAGGCAGATCGCAGGAGATCTCTCTTGGAGATCGCGCCCGCGCCATCGCCTGCAGGTGCCGATGACAGAAACGCATATGGAGACGAATTTGGGGCTCCCAGAGTCAACAAATACAGTCAGAAGATCTCTCCCGCTGCGCTGGAGAAGCTGGGCGAACACGTTTCGAGGATCCGAGAAGAGTCATCCCCTTTCACCTGGGAGTGGAACAGGCGAAGGCTGCTTCAGGATACCGGAGAAGTCGCCGCAAACACCACCAACCTCAACACTGATGGCACCAACGCTACCGACGCCGAAGGAGATGGCACTTTTGACACGAGCTATTTTGGTGAATGCAAGGGCCTTAACTTCGACTTGCTCAAACCCGAATTCATCATGGACGAAGAAGGTATGCCCGCGACGGACATCGAGGGCACGCCTATGGTGAAGTTTACGATCCCTCGCAACCACATCGCGAAGGTGAAGTTAGACTTCCGTTTCATCGATGATTTCATCCGCCACGGCCAACAATATGAGGTTGCAATTTTTGTGGACGACCGTGTCAATGACATGATGTGCAACGAAGAAGACTTCGAGAAAGTACCTTGTCCCCCTTGGGACACAGGCGATGGTATCAACAGGAAAACCATGGGTGTCATTGAAGGCCGTGAGTTCGAGGAGAAGTGTCCCAAGTCCACCGAGGCTTTGGAGCTCCCATACTGGTTTGCGGGGAACGGTGTCATTGGCGATACCAACTACAACGAAAAGTTCCCCAAAATGGGGACTTACGTGTGGAAACGGGGCTTGCATGAGATCAACATCGGAGGCGCGGACGAGACTACCTTCAGATTAGAGGTGCGTATGCTCCACGGTCTGTACCAGAACGCCACCAGGCGTGGTTTCCTCGACTCCATGTGCATTGATACCGTGTATCCCGAGCGTGGCAACAAGAAAGAATTTTCGTCGTTCCACATTCTGCTGGAGAACAGCGACGGGCTGCAGATCCCGCTTAACGTCCCGGCCCGCGAGCCTTATCAGCGATCTATCGAACTCGACTATTTCACGTGCTCGGAAGTGCAGATGGACCCGTCATGTAGGTACGTGTACCCCAAGGTGACCCTGGATTACAACTCCACACTGGCGTCTGAGTGGAAGCAGTACATCAAGCAACAGGAGCTCGCCGCCATGGCAGGCATGGAAATCCTCTTGGACGACACCGCGGATCAGGAAATGACTGACGATGTCATCATCGAGGAAAATGGAGACATGCACGTGCCCGACGTCCTTGAGAAGGAGCAGTTCATCTTCACAGAAGATTACTGGACACAGGGCAGGCCACTATTGGCAATCGATTATCTGCCGTTCTTCTCTGGCTGCCGTGGCTTCGATTCGCACATCTACTTCTGGTACCTCACCGAGACGGAATTCACGGAGATTGAGGACTTTGTCAACTATGGCAAGTGCGAGCTCGTACCAGTCAATGAGACGATCTTCATTGATCAGTGGGCACCACAGGTAGCCACAGCCAAGGCAGACAGCTGCGAGATTGAGATTACGTGCTTCTACGAAGAAGCCTACGCAGAGGCTGCGGCAAATACTCGATGGTTCGAAGTCGAGGATGAGACTCTTTTCTATATTACTCAGGAAGCGAGCGGACGTGAGCGTCTGTTTGAAGCTTCAGTCCTGGCGAATGATCAGACAGAACCTGAAGTGAATGTTGGAGCATTTACGTCGGCTATTGCGACTGATTTGGCTATTCCTGTGAACTTTGGACCTGCAGAGGGCGTCGAGGTTACACGTGGCATCGTTCCCACCGATATAACTCTTTCGATATCTTACTTCCAGACATCACCGATAGATAAGCGCATGATTCTAGCTGAGGGCGAGTACGGTGACTACACCAATGCAAAAAAGCACGATGGCTCCTACACTCTCACAATAAGTACCACTCCTCTGGGTTGGTTCGAACTTCTCAACGCATTTGCCTTCGATGAGATCTTCTACGTCGCGCTATTCCATGCGCTTGGCCTTCTGTCAGTAGGCATCGTGGTTGGTTTCTGGCTGATCATCCGGCTGTTCACAACCCTGAAGGATCCGCCGCGGTTCAAATTCCTGCCTTATTTGGGTATTGTCACCCAGGCGCCTGCCACTGGAATTTTGCTTGCGATGATTCCTTTCCTTCTGGCGCAAGTCGGCGTCCGCTGGATCATGGAAAATATCACCTTGCTTACCCAGTTCCCGATTACTATCGATGACATGGGTCGCGAGATTGATACGGCTGTTGTTGAAAAAGCCACGGCTGGTCGACTGGCACTTTGCTTCCTCACAATTTCTGGCTACTTGATATCGTGTGCGGCACAAATTTTGGTCCCATCTATTCCTGAGATGGACGCTTTGCGAGCGGATAATGAGGAGAGTGTCATGCAACCAGAGTCCTGGAAGCGAAGCCACTTCATCTTAGCTGTGATCTGTGTGAACATCACTAACCTCGCACTGATGGAGTTCTCCTACACCGACACTTATGGTGTGTACTTCTTCTTGATTTTCATCCTGATGAAGGCGTTCCATTTGCTTATTGAGATGCAAGCTGAGGGATTCTTGGGCGAGGTCATGTTACTGACTCCGATCAGCGTCGGCTTGTCACTCACAGCAGGTCTCGTCACTATTGCCGCAGATGACTTCACCGATTTCACCCTGGGTTATTACCTGGAGTTGATCATTGGTTTGCTTGAGTTTGTCTACCTCGACGCATTTATTGCGTACATCGCCCGGTTGGTGCCATATTTGAAGCGCAGGATCTCTCTGCGCCTACGCTTGCGCCGACGCACGATCCAACAGCAACTATTGGAGGGCAAGGTACAACGCGAGGACTCCGTGGTTGAGGATCTGATGGGTTTCCTCACCGCATATGGTGCCTCCACTGCTGGTCTGTACATGACTCCTGTGTTCATTTATTTCTACTGGGACTTCAACGACTACCTGCAGCTGTCGTTCCTGTTCGGCTTCAGGAAGAACGACTTAATCATCTACCTCCTCTTCGGTCTCGTCATCATCCCCTTCCAGATTGTCATGGACATCTTCATCTTCAACATTCAGGAGTTGTTCCACGGCTGGAAGGTGTATGAGTACATGAAGTACGCCAGATACCGGTACAGGCACAGGACGGCGAGGTGGAAGGGCCTGGAAAAGACCTACGACGAGTCCATCGATTACTCGCTCCGAACCGTCGACCAGCTTTGCTTCTCTTCTCAGTTTTACTTCGTGCTTGGCATCGGCGGCTCCGGCTCGTTCCTTTTCGTGCTGTCGCTCTCCATGATGCTTCGCGTGAACTACAACATGTTTGAAGATATTCTGTTTGGCCTTGTTGTAAGTCTAATGTTGGGACTTTGCATGGTCACACGAAGGGTCGCACTATTCCTGGCAGATTTGGTAGGTTTGTGGAAGATCGATAGCCGTCTGGATGACGACATGATTAATGAGGACGACCTCCCAACAGATTTCCAGCTGTTTGGGGACAAGGCGGATACAGAGCGTGACACCGAGGCATCTGAACGAGGCGAGTTCACGCTAGCGGACCTCACTACGGATTCCTTCCGCCGCAAATTCTTGGAGCATAACCGCATGTGGCTGCTGGATCAGTTCGCAGAGTTGCTCACCCCGAGGACGGCGAAGAAGTTCAGGAAGATGGGCGGAAAGATTCGCGGCACGGGAGGATTGTCAGACAGCGACAGCGACGAAGGTGAGAGGGATCGGTTCGAAGGTGACGTCATACTCGCAGACACGAGCGCGCATGTCATGCGTATGTGGCTCCATGAGGCGTCCAAACGAACCGGCGGCGGGAGGATGGCAAGACGCCTGGGACTGTCCGAAACTTCAGACAGCGACATGGACAAGGGACCCAAGTGGCCACCGGCGAAACTGTCGCCCGAGGCTCAGGCACTCGCCAAGGGTTGGCTTGCTGCAGTCAAGGCTGTGCGAGCCGCACGCGGCGACAGGCCCGCAGGAGAGCTCTCCTCATCAGACACGGATACTGACGGGGGTGGTCTGCGCAGGCAGTGGGGCACGCCCGTCGTGTCTCCTGCGTCTGCGGCGCTGGTCAGGGATTGGCTTCAGCGCGCAAGGAAGAAGGTTGGGGAGACGCTGAAAGGCGGCGGGTTGACCTCCTCGTCTGATTCAGGCAGCAGCGACGGCGATCTGGATCGACTGGTGAGCCTCAAACCCGCTTCCGCGGTGGTCATGCGTCAGTGGATCGCGGCTGTCCGCGCACGAAGCCGTGGCATCAGCAATGACCAACTGGTATCCAGGATGCGCTCTGAGTTGAGCAGCTCCAGCGGCGAGAGCGAAGGAGAGACTGGGGGGTTTGATGGTCCTGCCAGTATAAGCGCCACGGGTCAGAGTTTGATTCGCTGGTGGCTTGTGAACCTGAGGAGGCGCATGGCTGAAGAAGGCGAGCGGATGATTGCCGAGTCAATTGAACAGGCGCGCTCGCAGCTGCCGCAAGCACCAACCGGCGACGATGGTTTCCCGGATGACGATGAGTTCACGGACAGCAGCGATGATAACTTTCCCGTCGCGCAAATGAGCACAGATCCAACGTACACGACCAGCGATCCAAACGCAGGTCGCCGCGGAAGCTCCGATGAATCGAATCTTGACTCAAGCGATTAGCAATTTAGAGTAGTTCATAGATGTGGCAAACAAGCTGCGTGAACCCGACTTGGCAACCAGCCAAGTTGTGAGTGAGAACGCAGCAACGCCGCAAAACATAGTCTTAGTACATGATAGAGAGAATAGTTTCATTCAAAGAACAAACAAAATTCATTTCATTCTTGCTGTCGTGCATCTACATTTTCGTTGTGTTTCATCATCATGCAGCGCCAGCAGACTTGGTAATGTCAGTGGCAGAGGTCTTCTTTGTGGAACCGAACAAGGTGCCTTCCGTGTTTGATGTGGAGGCAGATGTGACGTATCCATTGTCAACCATGAAGTGGTTAAGCTCGAACCAGCCGAATCTTTGGGGGCAGCGCGTGCGGAAGACATGCTCACCGCGTAAGGTGAAGTTCGACGTGTTCTCCTCGGACTGGTCAGATTCAGCCTGCGCGTCTTCCAAATCGATAGTGCGTCTGACCAGGTATCGCACACCAGATGCATTCTGCGCCCAGAGCAAAATCTTGTCGATAGTCGGCGTGGGGACACCGGCTAGTTCGGCGATGCCTCTCAATACTACGAGCCCGAAGGGAACGTCCTCAGTCAAGTACCTGTGAGAGAAGTCAGGGACCAACGGAGCGTTGGCCTCCGGAATTGTGGATCCGTGTTCGTCGTATTTCACACGATGTTTCATCGGGTGACGGAGGCCGTGGTAAGCTCGATTGGTCCTCATCATGGTTGCGACGGAACTTTTATCGAGCCCCGGCTCGTCGCCGTAGGAGCGAAGAAACCATTCCACGCAGGATCGTGCACTGGAGAGATCGTCAAGCAGAACACCGGGGAAAGTGTTTCGGATCTTTTTGCAGACGGCTGCAACTTCATCTGAGATTGCCATCAGCGACTCACCAACCTCGTCACTGCATTCCTCGTAAAGCAGGGGCGCCTCCGTGAAAGTTTCCTGGCCGTTCCAGCCCTGCCACCTGTGGTACATCAGCGTTGGGTGCCAAAGGCAGTTGATGTCCATCAACGTAACACCTAGGTTAGGGTTTAATTTAGGGGTTAGTGGTCGGGATTCGTGGTAAACACCTAGATCTCAATATAAAGTGCACACCTAGGAATCCTGATGCAAGTTTGACTGTAGGAAAAAAACCGACGACTGTTTGCAGCGTCTCCATGGTGATCTGGACGGACGCTTTCGTTTGATTTGGGTAAAATGATATGGCCACGTCCACTGTCTCCTTTGCGCCGAGCACTTCAACTTCTCTTCCGGGCCTCAGAATGCGGCATGCCCAGGGGAGTGTCTCAAAGCCCGCGATAACCACCGGCACAGTGACCTCAGCCTCGTTTAACGCAGCCCTCGCAGCTAGGTCAAACCCGCCTTGAGCAACCGCCGCGCAGATCACCGTGGGTTTGTGTTGCGTGTACTCTAGCTTGAGATAGGGCGCAATACCCGCGAGGTAGGTGTCGTGCGCGAAGGCAGGAAGTGCGAGTATTATGGCGTCGTACCTGGTGGTGTTCCTGAAAGCTTCCTCGAAGGACGCACAGACCGTCGGCGAGCCGCGGAGGATGCCAAATTTTGTGCCGCTGTCATCCAATGGCCAGTTCTTGACGGTAATATGAGGGGCGCGGAGTGCGCGCTGTGAGCCCAGGTGGCTTCTGTCGTGTTGGTCGTCGCTCAGGCCGCCTGCTGACAGTCTCTCTGCTTCGCCTGGAAAGGTAGTCAGGAGACACGTATTCACGTGCCTTGCGGCGAGCTGGCCGCCGAAGACGTGTGCCGCGTTACCGCCACCACACACGAGAACTGAGAGGCTTGCCATTCGGTTGGGCGATACGCGTGTTCGGTGTCGTCGCAAGTGTCGTTTACGCAAGTTATCCCACGATATCTGACATATGAGGGCAACGACGGAACCTCCAAGAACCGTGTGACCGCAATGTGAACTGGAATATGCCCTCGTGTCCCACATGTATTTGAGTTTACCTTCGAAGATATTTGATAATTGCCTAATTGTCGCGGTTTCAAACAGCCTTTCAGTTTTGGGGAATCGATATTCCAAAATCCGAGCTGCAGGTTCTTCTCATCAATTCAAAATCCGTGGGTCTGAACCTTCTGGTGAATTCAAACTTTTCCAACGTACCGGTTCGAACACAACACCGGGCGCCATGGAGGAGCCGGCGGTGACGCCCGCGGCGATGCACGATGACGACGATGACGAGGATATCCTGGTGGTCAGGCGCCACAAGCGCTCGAGGCCCGTCGCGAAGGACGGCGCCGTCGACGGAAATTCTGACGATACCTCCCCACGTGGTCCAATCGACGCCAGCCAGGCGGACAGCCCCGTCAAGTCCTCCGACGACGAGCAGGCTGACGAGCAGGACGGCCTCCCGGGTAACAAGAAGTTCAAGCTGAGGCGTAAGGGCGCGATAGAGGAGGAGGAGAAGGAGAAGGCGGCGAATGTGCCCGGCGAGATGCCCGACGACTCTGACCTCGAGCTCGACCTTTCCAACGGCGGGGTTGACGAGGAGGAGTACGAGGAGGAGGATGTCGTATACGGCTCCGACGACGAGGAGGGCCAAATGGAGGTCATGCTGAAGCAGAAGGGTACTCTCGACGGCTTCGGCCTCGACGACGACGCCGCGGACGGCTCCGGCGAAGACGACGAGTCCGATGAGTCGGATCTGGAGGACTCCGAAGATGAGCGCGAGCTGCAGGATGAGGTGGAGAGGCTCAAGGCCGAGGCCGCCAAGCGCACCGCTGAGGCCGCCAAGGCTGCCAAACCTCCCCCCGAGAACGAAACCGAGGAGGAGCGTATTGAGCGCGAGAAGGCCGAGACCGCCGAGGCGCAGCGCGAGATTATGCGCGAGGCTGGCAAGCGTGCGCACTTTGCCGGCTACCACCAGGTTCCTGACCGCGATCCCTTCGCCTACCGCAAGATCTTCGCGGCGATCAGACAGATGAAGGACTCGCTCAACCTCCCGCCGCCTCCGCCGTCTCCCGAGGTGTCGGACGACGAGGACGCCGGCGAGTTTGCCGACGAGGTGGAGGACGAGGACGGCAACCTCCCCGACGACGAGGAGGAGGCGGAGCTCGACTCTCAGGCGGGCGACGACGAAGATGAGCCTGCAAACAAGAAGATGCCCGAAGAGGAGGAGAAAGAGGAGGAAATGGTGGTGCTCGACGTTGACGATGAGTTAGATGATCTTGGGTACGATCAGGACGCGCTGAGCAAGATGCTGGCGGAGGTGCAGGCCAGGGCGGCCGAGACCAAGGCGAAGGCGGTGGCCGAAGCCCAGGCTGCCGCCGCGAAGGCGCAGGAGGAACCTGATGCCGAGCCCCCCGTCGTCGACTTTGACGACGAAGAGACCATCCTCCGCGAGAAGGCGGCGCAGAACCTTCGCGAGAAGCGCGAGGCTGCCAGGGAGACTCTCAATCCCGAGGAGGAGGAAGAGGAGGGAGAGGAGGCTGAATCCGAGGATGATCTCAGCGAGGAGGAGGCGGTGGAGATGACCCGCAAGGAGCGCCTCCGCCAGCTCAAGGCGGCCAAGGCGTTCTTCAAGGCTGACGCCAAGGCTGCAGAGCGCACGGCCCGTGGTGAGGTTCTCGAAGACGAGGCCGAACTTTCCGAGGATGGCGGCCACACCGACGACGAGGAGGAGGTCGAGGTTGAGGTGGGTGAGGGCGAGGAGCGGTTGATTCGCAGGATCCGCGCCAAGCGGGGCGACGGCCTCCTTGACCGCGAGGAGCTCGAGGAGATGGTTGACTACATCGACTTCAACGAGTCCAAGGACAATGACGAGCGACGCGCCGCCAAGCGTGCGGCTGCACACGCCAGGTTCGAGGAGGAGAGGGACGAGGAGGAGCTCAGGAAGATGCAGGAGGCGCTCAAGAACGGTTTCCGCCGCCCCAACAAAAACGGGGGCTACGACGATGGACCCGACTACTGGCAGCGACGCATGAGACAGCGGGAGGAGGGCGACAGCGAGGGAGAGGAGTTCGACATCGACATCCCCGACCGCGCCTGGGAGCACGTCGAGCTCTCTGACGACGACGACGGAGAGTGGGCTGAGCGCGCCGAACGGCGCAAGAAGGTGGCCGCCGCCCAGGAGGCTGCCAAGAAGGAGCGCGAGTCGCAGCGCGAGAGCCAGGGTTTGGACTCGCAGGACGTGGACGAAGATTCGCAGCTCCCCAGCGCCAAGGACTTTGGCTTCCTGGGCTCCCAGGACTTCAAAAGCATGATGGCTGCTGGGAAATCCCGAAGGCGCCGCGTCGGTGTCGGTCTCGCTGCTGCGGCGATGGAGACCCAGGCGTCCGCGGGCAGCCTCCCCTCGCACCCGTCGGCGTCCATGCCCGCGCCCGCGCCCAGGCAGGTAAAAGCACCCTGTCTCGACCGCACGAGCTCGTCCATGTCCTTCCTCGGCAAGAGCGGCGGCGGGAGCAGGTCCAACCACGGGTCCAACGGCCTCTCGCGCTCCTTCTCGCTCGGCGACCGCGGCACTTCCCGCTCATTCGTGTTCGGCGGCGGCGGGGACTCGCTGTCTATGTGGGAGAAGGACGCGGAGGAGAACGGGACGGCACCCGCGCCGACGGTGCTCGCCGAGCTCGGCGGCAGCGACAACGCCAACTTTGGCTGGGCGCCGCGTGAGGCCAACACCAAGCCCGCCACCAAGTCCAAGCTCAGCGGAAGCCAGAGCTTGTTCGGGATGCTGCAGGCGTCTCAGGATTGGGACGAGCAGGTGCTCACCAGATCCGATTCGCTCACGGAGGCGGTCAAGGCGGCTAAGGACATCAAGCTGCGCCCCGCGATGCCCCACTGAGCGTGACTTTGGTTTGACAAGGGCAATACGAGATCATTTCTCACGAAGAAAAATTAATGAGTTGTCTAATCGAGCTATGGTTTGACCCGTCCGGGTTCTCAGTCCAATCCGCGTGCTACCTTCACTCCGCCACCGCGAAAGAATCGTCCCCGGTGAGCATCGCCTCCACGTCCGCGTCGGTCTCGATGGAGACAAGCTCGAGAGTAACGTTTAGGTCTTGATTTGGCGGGATCAGACCAGGCAGGCCGGTCCTGCCGAAGGCCAGGTTTGCTGGGAACGTCGTGGTCGCCTTCTCTCCCACGCTCAATTGTGTTACCGCCTGGTCCCATCCCTTCACGACCTGCCCGCTCGCCACTCTGAACCGGAACGGGGTCTTGCGCTTGTACGAGTTGTCCACCTCTCGCCCGCTGCTGAGCCTCATCGTGTAGTGGACACAAACGTTGTCGCCCTTCTTCGGGTAGTTCTTCCCGTCGCCCGCGCGCTCGATCTGGAGCTCGAGCGTGGGCGGCATGGTGAGGAGATTTAGAGTGAGTGACGACGGTCGCGCGCCGTGCCGGGTCGCCCTCGCGCCTGTCCTTACTACCGGGAGAGAATGTGCCAAAACAGGAAAATCGAGAACGGGCTGGCGGGCGATTTTTCATCACGGCATTCGTAGACTGGTCATAACTGGTTTTCGCAGGTTCGCATCGCAGGCTGTCAGGCAGCCGAAAGTGAAAAAGAAACCCGAGGACAGGAATCACGTGGGCAAAAATGCAAGGAACTCACAGGTTGCTGGACGATGGGCACCGAATTTATTTTACTTCGCATTCGCCCACGCGATGCACGGTTCCGTTACAAGCCAAGCGGCCGCTAGTCGGCCGTTCCTCTATCGAAGCCCACACATCGCAGGGCAAAACCCCCTCCTCTGAGTCCCTATAAACCACCGCTCTACATCTCGAGTTCCTTGCCAACGAAAGGCTTGGCGAGGCCGGACTCGTCCTCGTCCTTGGGGTTGTGGATGGTGACGGTATCGGGGATGGGAGTCTTGGGGCCGGTGCGGCCCTTGGGGTCCCAGTCAAGCATGATTTTAACCTTGACGCCGACGCAGCCCTGGCGGAGGAGGACGTGCAGGCACGCGGATTCGATGTACTCCCTGACGGGGTTACCGGACGAGATCATGTATCCGTCCTTGAACTTCATGGCCTTGCCACGCTGACCGCGGAGCTTGCCGGACACGACAACCTCGGCACCCTTGGCGCCGTTCTCCATGATGAAGCGGAGGACACCGTAGCACGCGCGGCGCACGGCGAGGCCTCCGAGGAGCTTGTACCTGAGAGACTCAGCCTGGGCGATGGCGCAGAGACCGCGGTTGGCAACCTTCTCGGCGTAGAGCTCGACGGAGCCCTCGGCGAAGCCAAAGCGCTTCTGGACGAGGGAGGTGAGCTCGCGAATGCGGCGGCCCTTCTCGCCGAGCACGTTCTGGGTGCGGGTAGCGCGAATGATGATCTCGGTGCGCATGGGGGTCACGCGGACCTCGACGCCGGAGTAGCCATCCTCGGCGAGCTCACGGATGAGGAGCTCGTTGAGCTCGGCGAAGAAGACGCCGTCCGCGACGAACTGATGGAAGGGAGGCGGAGAGGAACGTGGAGGTCAGCGGGGTGCGCTAGAGGTCGTGGAGTAAAAAAGCAGAAGCGCGGGTGGTGTGGAAAACCCTAGAAAAAGCCGGACGGCGATCGAGCGCCCGGGGCGCCAGTCGCGACCATGACGACGACGTCTTGGATCCACGACGCTCATTTCGACATCATTGGTATCGCATGGGAGGTATCCGTCGCGAAAGGGACGCATCAACGCGCTCAGGAACCCCCTAGCGCCCGGCAGAGACTGCGCTGCGGGCCGCAAAACCCTGTTTGCCACCCGAACGCCGGTCATCGCCGGATGCGCCCCGCAGCGACGCGCTTCGCGCATCGCTGACACGCTTTCATCGGCACGTGTTCCGTGTACACACCTTGCGCTTCTTGGAGATGTTGCCGGAAGACATGTTGGCTTGCTGTGTCTGCTGTGGCGCAGGTTAAAGAGACCCACGCAGTTGGGCGGATGAGGTTCATATTATTTTCCCTCGCTATCAAGTCTCCGGCTACCCTGCCCTTCTTTTCTCTTTATCCCTAACTACTTGGCTGTGCGATTTAATGGCTATTATCTATTTTTTCACCTCATTCGTCAGCACGTCAGTCAGAAAAGGCACGTTCGTAAAAGATTGGCACGAAAAGTTACCT
>MDTE01034240.1_pt1 | contig 18392 bp, 9 predicted proteins | sample 811231 | NCBI WGS metagenome assembly MDTE01 (sample SAMN05326651, study PRJNA326480) | marine metagenome | isolation source: seawater | place: Indian Ocean: Red Sea | collected 2010 | reverse complement strand
GGGTACTCTCTGTAGAATCCAGTGAGCAGATGATCAATGTATCGTGGAGTCTGGAATCGATGCCGGATGAGTATGAGATTGGTTTTAGTAGTGATGGTGGGCAATACTTTGAGGATATGCGCAGCTTCAGCTCTCTCAGTTTATCTGTTGGCTCTGATCTTATTGTGAGGGTTGGGTATGCGGTACTTGGAGTTGCCGCTGATCAGATACCTGTTGATTATGCGTTAAAACAGAACTATCCTAATCCGTTTAACCCCAAAACTCAGATTGAGTATCAACTTCCCGTAGATGAGGTTGTAAGTATAGCTATTTATGATGTTATGGGAAGAAAGGTAAAGTCCTTGGTAAATGGAATTGAAAGCGCAGGGTATAAATCAGTTACCTGGGACGCGACCAACGAACTAGGGCTGCCAGTGTCTGCGGGTATGTATATCTATACAATAGAATCAGGTAGCTATAGGCAGATGAAGAAGATGGTCCTTCTAAAGTAATTCTACCCGCTTTCTTAATTAACAAAAAACCCCACTTTTGTGGGGTTTTTTGTTTAGTGTGGCTAATGTAGATTTATGATATATGAGACGATGTACCACGGTTCTTTGTTGTGTTTTATTTGCGATTTCCTTTGCAGAAAGTGATGGACAATCATTTTGTGGAACATCTGAACTAGAGTATTTACCCGAAAATATAAGTGAGAGCCAGGATTTTATCCCCTCTAGGAGCGACTATAGTATCGGTCTGGCATTTCAAATAATTTATGGAAAATATGATGAGACTGATTTAAATATTAGTCTAACAGTAAATCAAAATTATGAGGGTTCATCATTTGTAATGTCAGAAATGTTTTCAAAACACTATGTCATGGATGATATAATTAATTTTACTGAGCCAAATGAGACCATAGAGTTAACTATAAATGATCTGAAAGGACCTCACTATATAAGGGTATACGCTCCTGATACTAACACAACTGTTTCAGGATATATAACAGACTCAAATCTAGATACCATAATATCCTGGAGTGATATTGATTTTTCTATTTGGCAGGGTGAGTCTAATTCTTCAAGTGTATATATTCAGTTTGACACTGGTGCAGGTGAAGAAGACGTAGGTAATATATCAGACCAAGAGATTAATTCAATGGTGGATCGTCTTAATCTTAATAGTCAATTTTCAGGAATAAATTTTTATATTGATACAGTAAATCGTGTCCACAATAACGAATGGGCAGTTGGACTGGATATTGGTGATCAGACATATGAATCTGTTCCAGCTCTTTCGATTCATCCTACAGAGGTGCTTAATCTTTTTTCTATTATTGGTTTTAGTCACAATCTCGGCCTTGGTGGTGTTGGTATATTTCCTTGGTATCTGGATGTTTGGGACTCTGTTTATTACAGAGCAACGATTAAAAGTTTTTACTATACCGATCAGGCTGTGGTTGAAAGCAGGAGTCATGTTGCAGACCACGAGGTTGGTCATGCTCTGGGTCTGCTACATACGTTTAACTATGGATGTGGCTCAGAACAACATGGAGACTATGTTGATGATACACCGGTACATGCTTATGCCAATTGGGGTTGTGAGAGTGGAACAGATTCCTGCCCTGACGATCCTGGTCTGGATCCAGTAGATAATATTATGAACTATGTTTACTCTCCCGACTGCCCTATGATTCCTTTTACTCCTGGACAGGGCGTTCGTATTCAGTGGGCAATAAATAACTGGGTTCCTACTTTAATTGACACAGTGTTAAAAAGCACCTGGGATGTGATCCAAGACAGTATCTTTACACCAAACTGTATATCGTGTCATGATCACGGCTTATATTTTGCAGAACAGTCAAACTTAATTTTAGCTGAAGATACAGCATACCAGGAGTTGATTAACGTTGTTCCTAATAATGCGGCCGCTGCCGAAGACGGGCTTACTCTCGTTGGAACTGACGGAATAGTCAGTCTGTATAATAGTTTTCTATGGGAAAAAATTAATGCACAGGATTTTGAACATTTTTACGATGATCACCCTGAGTATGGATCGCTGATGCCTCTGGGAGTTGATTTTTTAACCAATGGTCAGCTTGAGTTTATAAGGCAATGGATCGTAGCCGGAGCTCCTGATTCTGGAGTAGTTGCTGATATTGATTTATTAAGTGATACCTCTAGGTTTACTCTGCCTGATTTTGAGCCTTTAGATCTTCCAGAAAATGGAATTCAATTACATTTGGGCCCGTTTGAAATAGCGCCCCAGTTTGAGCGAGAATTGTTTTATTTTTCAGAGATAGATACGAGCGACTTGATCTATGTAAACAAGGTCGAGATTACTATGTCTCCAGGGAGCCATCATTTTATTCTTTACACATACGATGAGGGTTTATTTGAAGAAACTCTCCTTCAGAATTTTCCAGAGTCTGATGTTTATAGGGACCTAAGAGATCTTAGCGGAGAAGAAAACATATCTACCCTAATTTATATGCCTTGGATGCGTTTCATTACAGGGACTCAGATTCGTTTTTTCCAGTATTCATTCCCAGAGGGGGTTGCTCTTCGTTTGGATCCGTTTTACGGTTTTGATATGAACTCTCACTATGTCAACTATACAGATGAGACAACCTATGGAGAGGTTTATACAAATCTGCACACAGTAAACTCATCAGAGGTGTCTCACGTTGCTGAAATATTACAGCTCAATAATACAGAATTCTCTCTGGCTCCTATGGAGACCACTGTTGTTAATGCTGTCTATTGGATTGGTGACGAGTTTGAAGGGTACGATGATCTAAATGTTTTTCAGCTTCAGTCTCATGCTCATCAAAAAAATCTAGAGTTCAGGATATACAAAATATCTGAGGTTGATCCAGATTATCGTGAGATGATATATATGGCTTTGGACTGGGAGCACCCGCCTATTATTAACTATGAGCCTCCTATTGTTTTTAGTAATGATGAAGGATTTGAGTTAGAGGCTGTGTACTATAACGACACCGAGGATACAGCCAAGTTTGGTTTTTTAAGTACAGATGAGATGATGATTTTATTTGGTTTGTTTTATCCGAACTCAGAGCTTAGTTCGGATAGTAAGAATTCGATTCCTCATGAGTTCAGTCTTAGTCAAAATTTCCCAAATCCGTTTAATCCTATTACAACAATTAGTTACGACCTGCCTATGGCAAATAATGTGGATCTGAGTATATTTGACTTGAGTGGTAGAAAAATAATTACACTTGTAAATCGTAAGCAGACACCTGGTAAAAAGTCGTTTACCTGGAACGGTTTAAACGATCAAGGAGAGAATGTAGGTTCGGGGGTCTATATTTATAGGGTTACAACAAATGATATTAGTCAAAGTAAAAAAATGTTGCTGATTAAATAAAAAGAATAATGATAATAGAAATATTTTTACCGCTTTCGCTTGTTTTTATAATGTTTACTCTTGGGATTGGTCTTACGCTTGATGATTTTAAAAATATTTTCCGTTATCCAAAAGCCTTTGCGGTAGGAATTATAAATCAGATGGTTTTATTACCGGTGGTTGCTTTTTTTATCTTATCCTTAATAAGTCTCCCTGGAGAGATGGCCGTTGGAATGATGATTCTCGCATGTTGCCCTGGTGGCGTTACATCAAATATGATTACCAAGCTTGCCAAAGGCGATACGGCTCTTTCAATCACTTTTACTGCTTTTGTTAGTATTTTAGCTGTAGTGACGCTTCCTCTTGTTGTTGGCTTTTCCATGGAATACTTTATTGGTTCTGATGCTCCCGAAATAAATATTCTATCACTAGGCCTTACTATGTTTTTTATTACAACGGTTCCGGTTACCGTAGGGCTTTATGTTAATACAAAATTCAAGAATCAAATTTCATCATTTACAGAATACGCAAACAAGATTTCGACTATTTTATTTGTTGTTATTGTTTTTGGAGCGCTGGCCAGTGAGTGGAACACATTTGTTAACAATTTTCAGAGACTTGGCCCAGCAGTTATTGCTTTACTTATAATTATGTTTTCTTTAGGATACAATAGTTCTCGCTGGTTCAAAATTTCACCAAAAATGGCTATTACAGTTGCGATTGAGTCAGGCATCCAAAATGCGACAGTTGGAATTACGATAGGTAGCCTGATACTTAGACAAGAGGGGGGGCTATCCGTGTTTAGCCTTCCTTCAGGCGTTTATGGAATAGTTATGTATTTTATTTGTCTTCCTTTTGTATTTTGGTTTATTAATAGGAAATAAAATATTTATCCAAGAATTGTCCCGTTTGCTATCTTTTCATCAGGAGACACAAGGACAACGTTTCCATCATTATTGTAAAAACCTGTTACCAGGCACTCAGACTCAAAGGGACCAATTTTTTTTGTTGGTAGATTAATGACAACTAGTACCTGCTTTCCAATCAAATTAGCTTTTGAATATAGTCCTGTTATTTGAGCGCTTGAATTTTTTATCCCGATACCATTACCCATATCTAGTTTTAATTTAAAAGCTGGTTTAATAGCCTCTGGGAAATCTTCTACATTTAAGATTGTACCCACAGCAATTTTTACTTTTTCAAAATCAGCAAAATTAATTTTTTTCATTGTGCATACTTCCTACGATTAGTGTTTTATTATAATTATGCCCTATTAAGATAATTGCAAAATAAAATGTTAGCTATTTATAAATGAAAGTGTATTATTTTCTATTGATATATTTTTGAGAATATAAAATAATTTAGTTAGCCAATGGAATTAAGCAACAAGAAAACTAGTCTGACTCTTTTTTGTATTTTTTCTATTAATATTTTATTCGGTGGGTCAAATCCATTTTTGGGTAACTGGAGTATGGATTTAGAAAAAACCATATCTGAAAATCCAAAAATCAATAAAGAACAAAAGACTGCCTTAGAATACTATTCAAACCGTATTTCTATAGAGTTTTTTGACTCTGGAAATTTTTCAGAAAGGATTGGCTATGAATATTTCATAGAGGGAAAATGGACTAAATATAAAGATGATTTGGTTGTAGTAAGATGTGAGAATGATAGCCAGATAAAAAGCACCAGAGATAATTTACTTCAAAAAATTAAGCTTGCTGAAAATGATAAGAGAAAGAGAATCAGGCTCAAACAAAATCTTTATAGGTTGAATCGTTTTTCCGTACGTACCTATTATTTAAAAGGTGGTAATATTTACTCTAGTCATAATTTTGGCGGTTATGAACTAAATCTGTTTTTTCAAAAATGAAACAAGTTAAAACAGGTAATAATATTTCAGGTCTATTGGAAAATAAAAATAATATTTTAACGCTTTTTTTCTTTTTGATTTTCTTGATAATAAGCGCATGTGAGCCTGACCCTAAAATGGTTAGCTACGGAAGCAATGAGTTTGGCCAGTTAGAATTTGAGCAGACTAGCTGGGATGATGAACCTCTTCATGAAGGATATTTTAATTCATGGGCAGGAAAGGATTTTTCTATAGTATATAGGCAATCATTTGATGATTACTATGGTCAATATATGGATGAACTCATTTGCAAGGGTAATAATGACCTTGGGCAGTGCGATCTCCCAGTTGAATTAACAGAGTGGATCAATATGTACGGTTTTAATCAATGGACTACGAAAATTGATCTTGGCTTTAATCATGGAATAATTTCTATTGATACTACTTCCTATCCAGAATATTATACTAACAGGTGGCTAATATCCTGGGGTGATAACAGCTACGGCCAACTTGATTTCCCTGAAAATTTAGATACCAGCTACATTCTTCAGTTTGTATCTGGCGGGAACCATAATCTCGCTCTCATTGCGGATACTGTCTGGTTAGATACAACCGATGGCTGGGGCTACAGCCTGATTGACACGGTAAATATGAGTGTTCTTGCCTGGGGTGATAATCAATATGGTCAGTGCGATGTGCCTCAAAGATTTCAAAATATTTCAGATGATATAGATCCGAGCAGCTTTTTCATTTACGCTGGCGGGAATCATAATATTGTAGTTTATGACTCTCTAGGAATTAATAAGATGGCGGCCTGGGGTGATAATCAATATGGTCAGTGTGATATCTTAGATGAGAGCCAGTTAAATGGGCCCAATTACTTACTAGATCTAAGATTACCTGGTGCAGGGGGGTCAGTAAATTTTATTGAGCCTATTTACTGTGGCTATAATCACAATATTGCGATATTGGTTAATCCTAATGAAGACATATCTAACAGTCAAAACAATGATATCGACTCGTTATACATAATCGATGTTGAAAATTATAACTATTATTATACAAACCTTGTAGCACGGCCCGTCACCCTAGTTGCTTGGGGAGATAATTCATATGGTCAGTGTGATATACCTGATCTTCAGGGGCTGATTGAAGCCTTTGACGCTGGGGGCTATCACAATAATATAGCATTCAAAACTAATCACATATGGACACCAGAGAGTTCAACATTTCCATATCGAGATATCATTGGATGGGGCAAAAATGACCATGGGCAAAATAACTTCCCGATCAAATATTATATCAACACAAACACAGCACCGAGTTATGGACCCGGACCTGGTGGCCCTGGAGACAGTCCGCCAGAAATTACATTGGGTGGAGACCATTCGATCGTTAGAGGCCCCCAGATATACAGGTCGCCAAATATAGATATGAATTTTCTAGAGCAGTTCACTGGCTCTCTTGGGGATACGGTGTTTCAGACTATTACAATTCAAAATATTGGACCCGATACAGTTATTATTGACTCGGTAATTTTATATGGTGAAGAAAATACAATCGCCTCCGCGCCTCCTTTTTTTCATAATTTTTCTGATCCTGAAACATTATGGTTTGAGGATGACTTATCGTTTGATGTCTACTGTATCTATGATACATCGCATAATAACTCTGAATATGCATATATGAGTATTTATAATAGAGGATGGTGGGAAGACACTACCATAATTAATTTGAATTCTTACTTTGCTCCCCAAGTTGCCTTAGATAACAATCTTACAATTTTTCGTGGCGGCTTCGAAGAAACTGTGTACCAGCCATTACTTATTAAAAATGAGGGTGCGGATACCGTTCTCATTGATAGTATAGTAATCACTCAATATTTAAATGGTGATGAACCACCTAATTTTGAACCAGGCTTCTCATTCGAGACCCTAGGTGAGGAAAATTATATACTGCCAAATGATTCTATTCAGATTTATTTTAGCGCAACCTTTCATTACTTAGATCAGACATCATTTAGTGGCAACCTGCGAATCTATCTAAGAACATATAACAGTATTACTTTATCAATGGGGATGAGTGCAAGGAGATATCTTGGCGTAGGAGAGAATTTGTCTGTAAGCGACTACTATGAAAGTAATTTATATTACTGCAATGAAGGTCCTTGGTTATCAAGCAGTGAAGATTATTATTTTAGTTTAAATGATTTGATTAATAATCAGACAGTTACAAATGTGCATTATTTTGATTTGGGAGTGTTAGATACAAATTCAAATAGTGACTATTATTTAGATATTAATTCTTTAGGTAGTCATTTTGAAGATAATGATTTTTTTATTTCGCTATTGGCTATTCAAGATTGTGATAATCAGCCAGAGGAATTTCTCAATCGAGAAAATTTTATAATTTTCCGAGAAAACTGGTTTAGTCAACTTTTTCCACCTGATGCAGAGTCTGTAGTAATTAACCATAATAATGAAATTACTTACATAGATACGTTTGATCTGGATAATGTGATCAGTAACATTCAAATAGCGATTGATGATTGTGGAATTAATTGTCTGTCTGGGTCTGCGTTAACTATAGAGCCCAATATATTAGAGATTTCAATGCCAGCTGACCAAATAAGCGTAGACACCATTTCTATTACAAATACAGTCCCATATGATCTTAGTTTCAGCATGAATGCCGAAGCGGGCACAGATATTGCCACATCGATTTATTTTAGCGACCTAACAGGAACTGGTGGGGTAATGAGTGAGATGCAGATTCCGCTGGATACAATTTTCTCACCAGTTACTTTTTCATTTTGGTTCAAGCCTTCCATATCAAACTGGAGTGATGGACCAGAATTACCCTACACAACATTTATAGCTCCCCAAGCCAATGGTAATTTGAGCACCTGGGAAATTATTTTGGATGACAGCCAATTTTTTCCAAGGATAGGTTGGAAAGATGATGAGACTTATGTACTATCTGAGTCAGCTATTCTTCCAACTGATTGGTACCATGTTACTTTTGTACACGACCTTAACAATCAGACACTCAGTATTTATTTAAATGGTATTTTGGAAGGAACATTTACGATAGCTAGTGATTTATTCTCAGATAATATATTAGGAATCAACACCAGTGGCTATATAGGATTTCAAGGAAGACTATCCCAACTATCAATCTGGAGCTCAGCCCTTTCTAATTCTGAGGTTCAATCAATCTTTGATTTGGGTATCAATGCTGATTTAATGAATGATGAATTAGGACTTCCGGAAAGCACTATACTAGGATATTGGAAATTAAATGAGAATAATGGTGATATCGCTTTTGACTATAGTGGAGGAGAAAGACACGCACAGCTTATGGCAGTTGATTGGTCAAATGAATTGATGGCGTCTGATTTTCCTTGGATTAGTGTTTTAGTCGGTGGGAATCAAGACATAGGACCTAATGAAACCGCTATTGCTCTGCTAAATATTAACACTACTGATTTAGATCCAGGACTATATAATGGACTAATTACTCTCCTTCCTAACTACGGTCCTTACGATATAATTACTACAGTAAGGTTGGAGGTTACAGAAACATTAAATTTGGGTAGTAATCTTATCCCTGGAAGTTTTGCTTTACATCAAAATTATCCAAACCCCTTCAACCCTGTTACTACTATCAAATTTGATATTTCAGAGATTACCAATGTCTCTTTTAAGATTTTCGATTTACTTGGTAACGAAGTCTATAGAGAATTTTTTAGTAACATGGAAGCGGGTTTTCATACCATAAAATGGAGTGCTAGGAACAGCAATGGAGAGCCTGTATCAGCAGGGATCTATTTTTATTCACTAGATGCCGGAAGTAAGTTCTCAAAAACCAGGAAAATGATTTTGCTTAAATAGTATTCACTAATCTTTTTAATTAAATATTTTCTTTTTGTCTACTTCTATGATCTTTCCGTAGGTAGCTAGTTTTTCCATATCTATTTTTTCCTTATTTCCAACTACAGTAATCGTAAGGGGTCTGTTTTTTAAATATTTTTGGTAAAATTCTGTTAGATCATTAAAATCCAGTGACTTGAATAATTTGTTCTGGGCGATTCTGGGGTCCTCTGTAAAGCCTTGGTGTTTCCAATTTCGTATTGTTTTGGCTATAGACCTAAAATTTGGTTTCTTTGAATTCTGAGATTGCTCCAAACCGTTTTTTATTCCTTCGATCCATGATTCTCTTTCTGGCATATCATTAAGAATTGATATATAAGCATCTAAGGCATCAATAGTTTTATCGGACTGGGTCCCCACATATCCTTGAAAGTATCCTTTTCCACTTGTGTAATATGGATTTCTATAGGAGCCATATGCACTATAGGCTAGAGATCTAAATTCACGTATTTCTTGGAAAATCAGACCTCGACCACTAAAATATTTATTAAATGCCAGGGCTAAATTTCTATCATCCATATTCATTTCTTCGCCCTCCAATAGTATATATAATTGACTCTGTATGGCTTTTTTATCATTATAAAAATATATTGTATTAGAATCTTTAAGTTTTAGTTCATCAATTACCGGTGAGTTCGAGGGTTTTAATTTATTTTTTATGTTCAAATTTGATTTTATTACATTTTTAACATAGTCTTTTTCTAGTGATCCTGTATAAAAAATGGACAACTCTACTTCCATTGCGTCCTTAATTTGTTCAAGCAGGTAATCAGTTTTCATGCTTTTAACATCTTTAATGCTTGACCTCCTAAGAAAGTATGAGTTTTTACCATATAGAGCGTAGTCTCTAAGCGCATTTCCCTTAACTTGAGGCTCTCGAGCCTCAAATCTTCTTTCAATTGTGCTTTCTTGAATTAGCTTTTTGAGTTTCTTTTTATCTTCTTTTCTAATAGTCATTGTATTAAAAAAATGCCCAACCATTTCCATAGTTTTTTTGTAGTGTTTATCAAATCCTCTTATATCAACACCGAAATAATTCTTTTCGCAGAAAAAGTTTACAGTTGCACCATATTTCTGCAGTTCTTCTTTAAATTGATTAAATGTCAGATTCTTATTTCCAATCATATTCCCAAGCATTGCGGCATACTTTAAATCAGGTTTTTCTCTTTCACCAATACCATACTCTAATCTTTTAGTAAAAATAGAGTTCATTGGATTTTTGGCATGATATAAGTGCCAATTCGTTCCTAGGTTATCATAAGAAATATCTTTATTAAAATCGATAGCATTTAAAATAATTTTTCCTTCATCCATTTCATCAATTTTAGAAGCGTAACTACTTTTTGAGTCGGCGTTAATTGGCTTTATCGGTTTGTATGGCGGTTTATCAAGTTTTGTTTTTTTTGGGAAACCAATTTTTGATTGAAAAACCAAGTAATTATTTTGAAAGTATTTATTTGCGACTCTAATAATATCCTGCTTGGTAATAGAATTTATTTTGCTTGGATAATCTAAAACATCTTGCCATGATTTATTATCATAGATCATTTGAAGTGCATATTGGAGCCTTGTTTCTTGACTCTCTAGCGTCGATTCATGAGCCTGTATCATCATGAGTTTGATAGATTCCAAAAATTCATCATCAAATCCTCCGGTCTTGACTTTTTGTATTTCTTCTAAGACTAATTTTTCAGCACCTCTAAATGTTTGGAAAATTAATTTTGGTACAAAAAAGAAAGCCACAGCTCCATGATCTGCACCTCCAAATCCGTTAATCGCTTGGGAACCAAGCAATTTATTTTCTATGCTTAATCTATCAAGTAGGCCGGTTGACGAGCTGTTGTTGAAGAGATTCCCAATGACCTGAATAATTTCACTATCTTCATGGCTCCCAGGTGGTACTCTGTATCCTATTATTCCAAAGCGGATTGGAGTCATTCTTTTTTTAACTAATTCACGACCTTTGAATGAGTCTTCATTAATTCTCACAAAATCGGGTTCTGGACCTGATTCCAGCTTTCCAAATGTTTCTTGGATTATGGGCTTAATAATATTTGGATCAAAATTCCCAGATAGAGCTAGGTACATATTATTTGCAACATAGTAGGTATCATAATAATCTTTCATTTTTTTCAAAGATGGATTTTTTAAATGCTCAGCTGTGCCTATCACTAGTTGCTGACCATAGGGATGGTTTTTAAAGAAGTTTCTAAAATAATCTTGGAATACATTCCTAAAAGTATTATCCATGGCACGATTTTTTTCTTCATATACAATCTCCAGCTCAGACTGGAACATTCTAAAAACAGGTTCCTGAAAACGATGACTATTAATGTTTAACCATTTTGTCATTTGATGATTAGGAAAAGAACTAATATACCCTATAATATCCTGGTTGGTAAATGCATTCACACCGGTACCGCCAAAGCCTTCTATTATTTTTGAAAACTCATTTGGTATAGCATATCTAGATGCTTTTATACTGAGATCGTTTATTTTTTTCTGGATCCCGTTTCTATCTTTTTCATCTTTTGTTTTTCCCAGTAGCTCATATTGTATTTCAATACTATCTAAAAACACTTTTTCAGATTTATAGTCAATAGTCCCGAGCTCTGTTGTGCCATTAAAGAGCATGTGTTCTAAATAATGAGCGATGCCTGTAGCATCTGGTGGATCTTGTTTAGCGCCTCCTTTAATGATTATTCCACCAAAAACTGTTGATGCATTATCATCATGGTTTAGCATTACTGTTAGACCGTTTTTTAGTTTATACGTTTCGAATTTTAGCCCAGTTTTTGAAAAAGATAGACTGGTGGTTATTAAAAAAATTTTTAAAAAATCTTTCATCTTTAAATTTCCTTTTATGTACTCAATAGGACAACTAAATAAAGGATGAAATAATAATATAAATTTAGATTTTTAAAAATAGAGATATTAGATATAATCTAAATACAATTTTTAAATACAAATTAAAATTTTAATGATGGTGTTATTTATAAAAATTATTATAATAAAAATTCATACAATTTGTTGCTTATATGGTTTTAGTATAACTCCGATTATTTATGAAAAAAATCAATTCCCTATTAGCTACAGTATAATTGATTCCTATTCAATCAGCGTAAAATATAAAAAAAATGAATCAATAAAAAACCTCACACTAAGGATAACAAAAAAATCTAGTAATGATTTTGAAAAAGCCCGTTCTATTTATCGTTGGATAACAAAAAATATTACGTATGATGTAGACAGCTATTTTAACCAAAATATTAGTCATGAATTGGTTGACCCTAGTAACGTTTTAAAAACTAAACAATCTGTTTGTTCGGGATATGCAAATTTATTTTATGAGATGGCTAGATCAGTGGGTATAAAGTCAGAGGTTGTAACAGGATTTGCTAAAGGTTATGGTTTCCAACCTGGGGACACTATTGATGATTCAAATCATGCTTGGAATGCAGTAAAGTTAAATAATAACTGGTATCTAATTGATTGCACATGGGGAGCTGGAAATATTAGAAAAAATAAGAAGTTTAATAGGAGCTATGTTGATTTTTATTTTTTAACAAATCCTGAGTATCTCATATATTCTCATTTTCCTGATAATGCTAGGTGGCAGTTATTATCAACCAAATTTTCCAAAAGTCAATTTTCTGAATTACCATATGTGAAGCCTAAATTTTTCACTAACCATATCAAATTTATTGGTAATCATAAAATAAAGTATGAAATCAAAAATGATTTGAAAATCGGTTTTAAAATAAATCCGAAAATTAAAATAATGAGCAAGCTTACCAGCAAGGATGATTTGGAGATTGAGGGAGCAGTGTTTATGGAGCCGCAAGGCGATAAAAAAAATTTCTTTGTAAGGCCTCCAGAATCAGGGGAGTATATCTTTAGTATATTTGTCGAGGATAATGCGAATATAGGAAAATATAATACCTGCGTGAGTTATTTAATAAAAACAGATGAAAACTATTTAAATAATAATGGCTATGTAAAACTCTGGTATGACTTTTTAGAACGTTACGATATAAAATTTAACACACCGCATCAATTTAAATATTCTATTAAAGAAGATTTAGTCCTGCATTATGATATAAATCCTAAAACAGAGTTGCTTTTTTCATTAAAAAAAGAAACTACAAATGAGAATATAGATGGCGCACTGTATGTAGAGCGTAGTGGAAGATCAACCCGATTAAGTGTTAGGCCAAGCGAGGCAGGAGTGTTTAGGCTTAATATGTTTGCAAAAAAAATAAAAAATAAAGAAAAATTTGATGGTTGTGCCGAATACCAAATTATTGTACCGAATAATTATAAAAAAAATAATGGTTTTGTAAAATTATGGGATGAAAACATTGAAAAATATCAAGTGCGCTTTAAAGATATTCATGATTATAGTCACACTATAAAAGATCGGATTGATCTTGAGTATTTATCTCCAGATAATCTATTATACACAGCAAATTTAACAGATAAAAGTGGAACTAAATTTTCTAGAAATGTTTTCTTTCAAAAAACTCAATCTGGAACTTCTTTATTTTTATCAAGCCCAGACAATGATGAATATAAATTAATTGTGTTTGCGAAGTTCAAGGGTCAAAAAACCAAATATAAAAGCATAGCAGAGTACAAAATTTATGGGTCAAATAAATCTGATCCTTTCCCTTTGCAATATTCATCATATGGCGAGTTTGACGCTCGCTTGATTGAACCCATGGTCGGAAATCTATATAAAAATAAGAGCTATGATTTTATTCTAGAGATCAATGAAACGCCTGAAATAAGTCTAATACAAAATGGTAAATGGACAAATTTCTCAAAAGATAAAAATATATATTCTATAAAAAATCTAAATATAGGGTCAGGAGATATCCAAATAGCTGCAAAAAATAAGGGTTCAAGTCGTTTTACAACTATCCTAGAGTATAATGTATTTTAGTATATTATTTTTTAAATTAATTGAGGGAGATGTATTGAAAAAAATAATTTGCTTTTTTTTAGTCTATATTTTTAATGCTTGGGCATATTCTAAATCAATAGAAGAATATCAATTCGTTGCTGAAGATATTATTGATATTGCTATAGCAGACAGCACGGCTTACGAGAGACTCGGGTATTTGTGTGATACCTTTGGTCCCAGGCTTAGTGGCTCAAAAAACCTAGAGCAAGCGATAAACTGGATAATTAAAACAATGAAAGAGGATGGCCTTTCTAATGTTGAAGGGCAATATGTCAAGGTTCCAGCATATATCCGTGGGAAAGAGTCTGCTAGACTACTAAAACCATTTAAAAAAGAATTAAATATACTAGCAATTGGGGGCAGTGTAAGCACCCCTAAAGGTGGGATCACATCTAGAGTTATAGTTGTGAATGATTCATTAGAATTAGAAAAAAAAAAAGAGACAAGTGAGGGGTAATATTGTTTTGTTCAATATGCCTTTTACAACTTATGGCGAGACAGTTAGCTATAGGTATAATGGCGCGAGTATTGCTGCAAAATACGGAGCGAGGGCTAGTCTAATTCGTTCAGTAGCTGATTGGTCCATGGATACCCCGCATACAGGGACAATGCGTTACAAGCAAAGCATAAAAAAAATTCCACATGCTGCATTAACGATTGAAGATGCTTTGATGATTGGCAGAATATACGATCGTGGGAATCCGGTGGTATTGCGATTAGAATTAGAATCGAAAATGGTTCCTGATAGGTTATCAAGAAATATTATAGCTGAAATTAAAGGCTCCATATATCCGGATGAAATTGTTGTGATAGGGGGACATATTGATAGCTGGGATGTAGGTCAAGGCGCCCACGATGATGGGGGTGGATGTGTTGCATCTTGGCAGGCTTTAAACATAATTAAAGGTCTCGGCCTTAGGCCAAAAAGGACAATAAGGTGTGTTCTTTGGACAAATGAAGAAAATGGAGGCAGGGGTAGTAGATCATATGCTGATACATACTCAAAAGATCTAGACAATCATGTAGTAGCCATTGAGTCAGATAATGGTGTCTTCAATCCTAAGGGTTTCGGGTTTACCGGTTCTAAAGAGGCGAAGGCGGTCGTTTCAAGTATCGCGAAATTATTGGCTCCGATAGACGCAGCGAAAATCACTGATGGTGGTAGAGCGGCTGATATTATTCCATTAAACAATAGGGGAGTCCCGGCGATGTCACTAAAAGTTGATAATTCAAGATATTTTTGGTATCACCACACAAATGCTGATACTTTTGATAAAATCGATTTTAATTCGTTCAATAAATGTGTCGCTGCCATGACTGTGATGGCGTATGTCTTGGCAGATCTGGATGATCCTTTATCCAGATGAATTTTCTATATTTAAATATCAGCATCTTTAGTATATATAATATAGAATAAGAGCAGTTTATGGGGCCAGAATCTAAAAGAAAATTAGCCGCTATTGTATTCACCGATATTGTAGGTTTTACGAAGCTATCATCGGAAAACGAGCCTAGAGCACTGGAACTTCTTGAGACTCAGAGAAATGTATTACAGCCATTGGTTAAAAAATATAAAGGCGAATGGTTAAAAGAAATTGGAGATGGTCTATTACTAACTTTTCCAACTGCTAGCGCTGCTGTCAGTTGCTCGATTGATATTCAAAAGGCTGCAAAAGCTCACAAAGAATTGATTTTGCGTATTGGAATTCATGAAGGTGAAATTACCTTCACAGGAGGTGATATTATAGGTGATGATGTAAACGTAGCATCACGTATCGAGCCATTTTCTGCACCAGGAGGGATTGCTATTTCTGGTAAAATACAGCAAAATATTTCAAGCCTGCCTGATTATGAAACTAAGTTTATTGGACAACCGAATCTTAAGGGCGTACGGCAAAAAGTAGAGGTACATTGTATCAGTTCTCATGATCTACCTGTAACTGATTTGAATACAGTTAAGGCCAAATTAGATCCTAATAAGTCATTTGTTTTTAAAAAATTTATTTTCCCCATTACTGGGGCAATATTTACTCTCATCGGAGGCTTGGTTTGGTTTCTACTTCCACTTTTAAGTTTATCATCTGCTGATGATATTGATCGCTATGAAAAAAAAATAGCGGTTTTATATTTGGAGAATAAAGGAATGAAAGGGGATTCATATTTTGCTGATGGTTTGACCGAAGAAATAATTTCAAGACTTTCTAGAGTAAAAACAATTTCAGTTACCTCAAGGTTTGATGTCGCAGATTATAGAAACAAACAAATTGATCTCGATGCGATTGAAAAAGATCTTAAAATAGATTTTGTTTTAACTGGTAGCATCATAAGATCTTCAAGCAAAGTTAAAATAACGGTTGAATTAGTAGATATTAAAGATAGGAGTGTACCATGGGGCCAGTCATATGAGAAGAACATTGATGATCTATTTAGTATACAGGATGAGGTAGCTATTAATATTGTAAATAATCTTGATATCGAAATATCAACCTCTGATCAAGAATCAGTGCTAATGGATCCTGCGGCCAGTGCCAATACATTTGATATGCTTTTGCAAGCAAAAAGAGATGCCTATAATCTGAGCCAGGATCAGAATATGATTGATATTATGATAGAAAAGCTTGATGAGATTGTTAAAAGAGATCCTTCATATGCAGATGCGCTCTCAACACGGAGTCTATATAGGCTCCTAAAATATTGGTATGGTGGCTTCTGGAACATGCATGATTCAGATGAAGGCCAAAAATTGATCAATTCACTAATTAGTGATTGTGAATTAGCTTTAAAATATGATAGAACAAACACCTTGGCTTTGACAACGCTACCTATCGCACATATGATACATATATGGACTATCCCAAAAATAACCAGAAAAATTTTTACTGCAAGAAAGGCTTTGGTTGGAATAAATGATCTCAAAGATCAGTACCCAGAGCATTATATGACATCTTTTGCAATAGGTATGTACCACAGGCTAAGATCTAGAATGGCTTCACTAAGCAGTGATGCAGACTATGATGTTGCAGTCGAATTGTTAAAGAAATCAGCAGAGCAGAGCGGTAAGGGGGTTAAAAATAATTTGTCAGATCCAATGGTTATGTTGATATATGAAGAAAGCATGAGACAGCTCTCGTATTTTCAGGAAACCTATTCTGATTATTCAGATGCATTGTTTTATTACGGGTTATTATTTGATTTATATAAAAATGAAATGAAAATAGAACGCTTGGCAGGTGTGATTCAAAAAGAGATGGAGGTATTTGCCCTTATTGGTGATTATGAAAGCTCTTTAGATAAGGCTATATACCTAGAAAGGACTGCAAATCAAATTAGAGGTGATGATGATAAAAAGAATTGGTATATGTATGCTGCAGCATTGGGTGTTTCAAACGCTTACATAAAGCTCGGAGAGCCGCAAATGGGTCTTGATTTACTTCAAGAGATTGACACTGCAAACATATCAAAGGAGAGAGTGGCGATGAATTCCCATTTTGATTTTAATCTTTTATTTTGCATTGGGTTTAAAGGGATTGGTGAAAATATAAAAGCAATTGATTTTATAAATAAGTCTATAGAGAATACTGAAAAAATAATCGAAAATGTAAAAGGAAACGAGTGGCATTTGTATCTGACTCGTGGGAATAAGATTTTTGCCAATACACTATTAGCCCTTTTATATATTGAGATTGGTAATTCAAGTGCTGCTGAAAAAATTTTAGCAAATGTCGAATTGGATTTGGAAAAACAAACAAGGCTAATGTATCAATTTTCTATTGAAACACCTTTTAATCTACATTTAGCTTATCGTCAAATCTCAAAGAATGATCTGAGTAATAAATATTTAAATATTTCAATAGATCAAATGGCAAAAACATCAGAAAAACTTTCTCCAGAGCATAGAAACTTTTTTACAGAAAATATAGCAACTAATAAAAAATTAAAAAGTCTAAAAAAGGTTAATATTTAAAATTGAAAAAAGCTTTTTATCTGATTACTATTTTGAGTATCACTATATACTCCTTTATTATAGGGATTTTTTATTTCTGGCAAGATGATATTATATTTCATCCAGAAACAACATATCACCCACCTCCTAAATCATATAACATAGACCAACATTTTATTCGCTATGGAGAAACAGACAGCCTTCACCTGTGGCATTATAAGAATAATAGTTTTCACCCTACAGTATTATACTTTTCTGGTAACTCCTTTAATATCTCTCATAGAATTTTCCATATTGACCTGTTTAAGGAAATTGGTGTAAATGCCATAATGTTTGATTATAGAGGCTATG
>MDTE01101278.1_pt1 | contig 18394 bp, 15 predicted proteins | sample 811231 | NCBI WGS metagenome assembly MDTE01 (sample SAMN05326651, study PRJNA326480) | marine metagenome | isolation source: seawater | place: Indian Ocean: Red Sea | collected 2010 | reverse complement strand
GAAGCCCCGGTAAACGGCGGCCGTAACTATAACGGTCCTAAGGTAGCGAAATTCCTTGTCGGGTAAGTTCCGACCTGCACGAATGGCGCAACGATCTGGGCGCTGTCTCTACGAGGGGCACTGCGAATTTGTGGTACCGGTGAAGACGCCGGTTGCCCGTGGCAAGACGGAAAGACCCCGTGCACCTTTACTACAACTTAGTAGTGAGTGCTGGCGTGTTATGCGCAGGATAGGTGGGAGACTTTGAACCGGGCCTCTTGGGGTCCGGGGAGTCAACGGTGAGATACCACCCTTAGCACTCTGGCGCCCTAACCTCGTTCTGTTATCCAGATCAGGGACATTGCTAGGCGGGTAGTTTGACTGGGGCGGTCGCCTCCCAAAATGTAACGGAGGCGCGCGAAGGTTCGCTCAGGCTGTTTGGAAATCAGCCGTAGAGTGCAAAGGCAGAAGCGAGCTTGACTGCGAGACCTACAAGTCGAGCAGGTGGGAAACCAGGCCTTAGTGATCCGGTGGTTCCGCATGGAAGGGCCATCGCTCAACGGATAAAAGGTACGCCGGGGATAACAGGCTTATCTTGGCCAAGAGTTCATATCGACGCCAAGGTTTGGCACCTCGATGTCGGCTCATCGCATCCTGGAGCTGTAGCAGGTTCCAAGGGTTGGGCTGTTCGCCCATTAAAGCGGTACGTGAGCTGGGTTTAGAACGTCGCGAGACAGTTCGGTCCCTATCTACCATGGGCGTAGGAGATTTGAGGGGCTCTGTCCTTAGTACGAGAGGACCGGGATGGACGAACCTCTGGTGTACCTGTTGTCGCGCCAGCGGCAGCGCAGGGTAGCTACGTTCGGCAGGGATAAACGCTGAAAGCATCTAAGCGTGAAACCCTCCCCAAGATTAGATCTCCCTGGACCTTCGGGTCCCTGAAGGCTCCTGGAAGACTACCAGGTATATAGGCCAGGTGTGTAAGGCTTGTGAGAGCTTGAGCTAACTGGTACTAATCAGCCGTGAGGCTTGATCGTATTCTTTTTGTTTGTGTTTTGAAGAGAAGAGCTGCCGTTTGTTAGTTATTCAGTTGTTTTTTCTCGTAGGTGAGCGCGAAGACGCAATCCGCGAGACGCCGGGTGCCCGGCAGATGTTCGGGGCTCGGTGGTTGTTCTTTGAAAAGTTTCCCGGTGGTCATAGGAGAGGGGAAACACCCGTTCCCATGCCGAACACGGCAGTTAAGCCCTCTACCGCCGATGGTACTGCGAGGGTTGCTTCGTGGGAGAGTAGGTCGCTGCCGGGATTTTTTTGCCCAGCACATGTAAGTGTGCTGGGCTTTTTCGTTTTTTGTTAAACAGTGAAATGTAGGTTTAGCTGATATCAACAAGACTCCGAACGCTGTTGCGTATTGAGTATGTCGATATAGGCAATCATTTCCATAGTAGAGACCGATGCTTTAAGTCATATGATATGGACGTCGACAACCCAAGAACAGATGATCGTGGGATTCCCCTTGAATTTGCCAGTGAGCGAAAGATTCGCTATCGAAACAAGCTGTATTACCGGTTTAATCACTGGCCGATCTGGATTTGGGTCTTTTTTATTACGCCAGGCCCGTTGACTTTCGACCTTTTTCAGAATGGGTTTGATGTCCGTATGGCAATGTGGCTGGGTGTTGTGCTCGTTGGGACGGGGATCGCAGGTCTACGGGGCAAACTTCCAGGGTGTGAACCGCGGCCTTACATCATTCGATTCACTGAAGATCGCCCAAATCCTTTGTATCGACGCGTGTGTTACACCTTTGCGTGGAGTGCGGTTTTGACGTTTGGGTTACTGAATCTTACGGGCCTTGTTGTTGCAGTTACTAGTGGAGAGTGGATGCTTCGTCAGTTGTACGATACAGCCTATTTTCCGATCGCTGTGGGTATTTGGTTCCTTGGGTTAATCGGCTGGTTGCCACGGGTGCGGGCATCGACAAAAGGAGAAGGCCACGAGCGACGATTTTTTTATGGTTCTGTTTGGGCGATGTGCCTAGCGCAACCGGCACTGTGGTTCTTGTGGGCAGTGGTTCCTGAAGGACGCTTTGGCGATATTTTTAAACTTGCCATGTTCGTAGCGATACTAATGTTTGTCGCCTGGCTATCCTATCGGGGTGTTCTTCCGCGCACGAAACCTATTGTTCCCGGCGAACTCGCGGTTAGTGACTGATAACTATGGTCGCAGAAGAACCTTTAGCGATGTTCTTGCAACGGCAAAGGCTTCTCGGAATGATTCGATCTGATAGGAGCCTACTAATAAGCCTTCTGTTTTTACATGCTGTTTCACGAGCATTTCGATGCCCTGTTCGAACGGACCGCACCGTGAGCCAATCAGCGTGAGTTCGTCGACGACTGCTGGCTATAGTTCGACAGGTGCAACCCCATGAAATGTCGACTTCATGACAACTGTACCGCGGGGACGCGCAAGTTCGATAGCACACTGCAAGCCATCGGGGTGACCCGTGGCGTCGACCGTGAGGTCGAATGATTTTGGCGCGACAGTGTCCTTGATCAATGTGGTGCTTAAGCCAAAAGACTCTGCAAGTTTTAGTTTGTCCGGATGACGTCCGATTTGTGTAACGGTGGCACCTGTTGATTGGAGCACTTGACCAATTAGCAGACCGAGCCGACCATCGCCTATGACTGCGATGTGCGTGTGCCTGTTCACTTTCACTTGGTTCAGAATTTCGCATGCTGCTGCAGTTGGTTCAACAAACACCGCTTCCTGGTCTGAGAGTGAGTCTGGTAGTGCGTGAAGATTTGTAGCTGGTAGAGAAACGTGTGTTGCGAACGCGCCGTCACGATTAAGTATGCCCAAGACTGATCGAGTCGGACAATGTTCTCGAATGCCATCAACACACCAGTCGCAGACACCGCAACTGACGTTGATTTCTCCGACGACGCGTTTTCCAATCCAATGCCGGTCTTTGGTAGGTGCAGCTTCAACAACGCCAACAAACTCGTGTCCGGGGATACCGGTGTAGTTTGCGTATCCGCGGATTAATTCCAGGTCGGTGCCGCAGATACCCGCGTACGTTACTCGGATACGGCATTCACCATTCCGTTCTACGAAAGGAACATCTCGTATTACTGGTTGGTTCTGGCCGCTATTTGCCTGATCAGCGTCAATAACGAGTGCGCGCATGTCGTGATCGTAGCAGTCCGAATTCCCATGGGTGTGTATTTAAGGGAACAAGGTCGTGTCGTTGTGCCTGTTGGCGGTCGGTTTATCTGCCCTTTATTGATTGGCCGGTCTAGAATGGTCAGGATGTTTCGATTGATCGTGTGGCGGTTGTCGTTGGGATCGCTTCTGCTTGTTGCCTTGTCCGGTAATGTCAGGGCGCAGGGAAATAATAGCAACTTGTTTAATAGCTATTTTCTCGATAAGACGATGCGAGTTGACTATTTCCATGCCGGTGGCCTCGGCACGGAAATTCTTGGACTTGATCAGGTTGTTTCTGATGGAGTGTGGGCTGGGAGTCGAACTCGACTCATCGATGATCTCAATCTTGGAAAGTATCTATTTGAGGTCATCGATCGAGAGACGAATAGGGTCATCTATTCCCGGGGTTTTGCATCAATTTATGGAGAATGGGAGACCATCCCTGAGTCGAGAGAAGTTTACCGGGTGTTTCATGAGTCACTCCGATTTCCATGGCCGAGGAAACCGGTTCAGGTCGTTTTAAAGGTGAGGGATGCACAAAATAGTTTTCATGAAATATGGTCAACAGTGATCGATCCGAACTCGAGATTCGTCAACCCAGCTGATCGACGACCAGTGGGTGAAGTGTGGCCATTGTTTACTAATGGGGAGTCACACGAAAAAGTTGATCTGTTAATTCTTGGAGAAGGTTACACCAGTGATCAGACCGAAAAATTTCATGGTGATGCCCGGCGACTTGTTGAAGCGTTGTTCGACGAAGAGCCCTTCAAAGGTCGTCGTGATGATTTCAATGTGTGGGGTATAGATCTTCCGTCTGATGAGCCTGGAGTAACACGACCACGCGCCGGGCAGTTTCGCCGAACGCCTCTATCCGCCGAATACAACATCTTCGATTCTGAGCGGTATCTTCTTACCTACGACAATCGTGCGCTCCGTGATGCCGCTTCAGCCGCTCCCTATGAATTTATTGAGATTTTGGTCAATGAAGACCAATACGGCGGTGGCGGTATTTTCAATTTTCAGGCGACCGCGGCAGCCGATACCGGATTTGCTGAGTATGTTTTTATTCATGAGTTTGGTCATCACTTTGCAGGTCTGGCCGATGAGTACTACACGTCTGACGTTGCGTACGAAACCGGTGGGATTTACCATCCTGAACCGTGGGAGCCGAATGTAACAGCACTTCATGATCCTACTCAGCTGAAGTGGCGAGATCTTGTGACTGACGACACGCCTCTTCCCACACCGTGGGATAAAGCAGCGTTTGAGTCGGAGAGTTCGGCAGCGCAGCGGCAGAGGGCGGAGTTGCGTGGAACGGGTGTTCCTGAGGAGGAGATGGATCGCCATTTTACTTTGCAGATGGAACGTGAGACCGAGGCGCTTCAAAATATGACGCATGCAGGGAAGGTCGGGGCTTTCGAGGGGGCGTCGTATGAGCCGACGGGTCTTTATCGATCTGAGATCGATTGCATCATGTTTACGCGTAACCCGGTTGGATTTTGCCGTGTGTGCCAGCGAGCGATTTCGAGAGTGATTGATCAATACTCTCGTCCGTAGCGTTGCCGACAATAGCGGGACATTAGAGGGTCACCAGTGGAAAAATTCTTCCTTGATCAACTCGCACAGATTGTCGGAATGGACGGGATGGTTCGCGACGATGCGGAATTGTTGACCTATGAAACAGACGGCTTAGTAAAGCTGCGCTCTAGACCTGGTGCGGTGGTTTTACCGACATCTACCGAGCAAGTGCAGGCAGTGGTGAAGTTGTGTCACGAATCAGGAGTGCCATTTGTTGCTCGAGGCCAAGGGACAGGATTGTCGGGCGGAGCGATGCCACATCCGGATGGAGTGCTGATCGCCTTAACACGGATGAATCGGATTCTCGATATTGATTTGCCTAACCGCTGTATCACCGTTGAGCCTGGGGTAATGAACCTTGATGTCAGTAAAGCCGTGTCAGACGGGGGTTATTACTATGCGCCAGACCCATCGAGTCAGGTGATTTGTTCGATTGGGGGAAATCTCGCAGAAAATTCTGGCGGAGCTCACTGTTTAAAGTATGGATTTACGGTTCATCATGTGCTCGGCGTTGAAGCGGTGTTGCCAGATGGCGATGTTGTGACGTTAGGTGGCCCGGCTCTTGACGCGCCTGGGCTGGATCTCCTTGGTGTTCTTGTTGGTTCAGAGGGAACTCTGGCGGTTGTAACAAAAATTACCCTGAATCTATTGCGAAAACCTGCTGCCGTGAAGACACTCTTGGCGGCATTTGATTCTACCGAGGCTGCAGGTAATGCTGTGTCTGGCATCATTGGTGCAGGGATTATTCCCGCAGCAGTAGAAATGATGGATCGCGTGACAATTGAAGCGGCAGAGGAAGCGGTCCATCCAAACTTTCCAAAGACTGACGCCATACTGATCGTTGAGCTCGATGGCGCCGAAGCGGACGTGTCCGCTCTTTTTCGGCGCGTTGAAGAGGTGTGTGTCGAGGCGAAAGCGTGCGAGATTCAAATAGCGAAAACAAACGAGCAAAGAGTTCGGTTCTGGCAGGGTCGGAAGGCAGCGTTTGCGGCGATGGGACGGGTGTCACCCAGTTATTACGTTCAAGATGGGGTTATCCCGAGGACGAAACTCCCTGAAGTTCTTAGTCGGATTGCGGCGCTGTCGGAGCGGTCGGGGTTGAAAATTGGCAACGTGTTTCATGCCGGTGATGGCAATCTCCATCCGCTCGTGTGTTATGACGAGCGAATACCTGGTCAGGCAGATTTAGCGCAGGAGGTCGCGTCAGAAATATTGACCTACTGTCTTGATGCGGGAGGTTCAATTACCGGCGAACACGGGGTTGGCGCGGATAAAGCAAAACATCTACCAAAGATGTTTAACGCCAACGACCTTGATACGATGCAGCTTGTTCGGTGTGCTTTTGATCCTGGTTATATCTGTAATCCTGGTAAGGTGTTTCCGACCCCACGACTCTGCGGAGAAGTTCCAGGCCCGTATCGGCAACATCCAACCGAGGCAGCCGGTCTAGCGGAGCGGTTTTAGTGGCGGTGTTTTCACCCAGTGAACTTGCCGAACAAGCGCGGTCCCGTGTTGGACAAAGCGTGGTCAGAGCTTCGACGGATATGGACCTGACTGATGGTCTGTATCCGAGCATTATTGTTGAGCCACTAACTGCCGATGACGTCGTCGCAACGTTGGCTTGGGCGTCAGTTGAACGGTTAACGGTCATGGTCGCTGGTGGAAGGTCGAAACAAGGGTGGGGCGCACCGGCCTCATCCATTGACCTGCTGGTATCGACAGCGCGGTTAAATCGCGTAGTCGAACATCGGCATGGAGATCTCACAGCGACCGTTGAGGCAGGTGCAACGTTGGCCTCTGTGAATAGCGAATTGGCGCGTTACCGACAGTGGTTGCCCTGGGATCCTCCTTGGTCGGACCGTGCAACGATTGGTGGAATTGTCGCGACGAATGATAGCGGGCCGAGACGCCACGGGTATGGTGCACCTCGCGATGGCATTATCGGTGTGAGCATCGTCCGTGCCGATGGAGAGTTGGCTAAATCTGGAGGCATCGTCGTCAAGAACGTTGCTGGTTACGATGTGTCGCGTCTTGTGACGGGGTCGTTCGGTTGCCTCGGAGTTATTGTCACGGCCACTTTCAAGCTGTCGCCGATAGCGAGTACATCGCGTACGGTTGCCGTTGAACTTGATTCACTCGAGTCTGCTGAGAGTGTGGTGCGTAGTCTTTCGCTGTCGGCTCTGACGCCGACAGCAATGGAACTCGTCACGGCCGCAGACCAGAATCGTCTACTCGTACGTTTTGAGTCGATTGAGGAGGCCTCAGCACAACAATCACAAGACGCGTGCACTCTGGTAGGTTTATTCGGTCAGGCCGAGATATTCAGTGGCGAAGAAGAATCTAATTTGTGGCAACAACATGCTGTCCATTGGTCGGATAATCCGGATGCCACCCTGTTAAAGCTGAGTTGTGTTCCTGCTGAATTGTTTCCGTTGTTACAGTTCTTGAGAACGGCATCGATAGAGAACGGTCTTGAGTACATTGCTGCGGGGCGTGCCAGCCTTGGGGTTGTTGATATCAGCCTTGAGGGTTCGATCGGTGCGCAAGTTCGGGTGATTCAACTGCTTCGTGATCAATTGACAGTTGGGCGCGGGTCGGTTGTTGTGCGCAATGGCTCAGTGACATTACGACGGAAGATCGATGCTTGGGGAGAAATCGGTAGTGGACTGCGTGTTATGAAGGCTGTGAAATCTCGGTTCGATCCGGGCAATCGATTGAGTCCGGGTCGGGGACCGGGGGGGCTCTAAGTCGGTCGTCTGTTTGCTAGTTAGGTACAGTGCGGTCTACCGAACTGCCCTGAATAGAGGCATCTAGAAGTTCGACCAGGTGCATGGTTTCCACGGTATGTCCTTTCCGTTCCAGTGAGGCCTTCATTTGCAGCAGACAACCAGGATTTGACGAGACAAGTATCTTGGCACCTGTTGTGGTGACATGTTCTGCTTTACGTGCCCCAAGTTCTTGCGCCGATTCTGATTCAACCAGGTTATAGATTCCTGCTGAGCCACAGCAAAGTTCAGATTCTGGAATCTCACATACCTCAAGCTCAGGAATTGATGAGAGTACCTTGCGCGGTTCAGCACTGATTTGTTGAGCGTGCTGTAAGTGGCAGGCGTCATGGTATGCGATGCGAAATGGCAACGGATGCCTTGTGGCTAGTGGTTCCAAGTCAGCCAAAACTTCTGACACATCTCGACATTTGTCAGCGAGTGCCTTTGCGCGCGTTGCATAGTTGGGATCATTGCGAAGTAAATATCCGTACTCTTTAAGCGTCGAACCACAGCCCGCCGCATTAATGACGATTGCGTCAACGGTGGATAACTCCGGTTCGAACGCATCAATAAATTGTCTCGCCATGGCGACAGCTTCGTTTTCCAGACCGGTATGGAACATTAAGGCGCCGCAGCAACCTTGTCCTTGAGGGATTACGACCTCGCACCCTTCAGCTGCGAGTACACGTGCGGTCGCCTGATTTACATTGCTAAAAAATACGCGCTGCACGCACCCGAGAAGCATCGCAACACGTTTTCTTTTTGGGGCGACTGCAGGCACGACGTTTGGCATGGAAGAGAACGTGTCAGCGAGTTTAATGGAGGGTGCCATCGACTCCATTGCCCGGAGTCGACTCGGTAATAGATTAAGCAAGCCTGTTTTACGAAGAAGTTTTTGTAAACCAGTTTTTTGGTACATCCATAGTTTTAATGCGATCCACCGGAGTCGTTTCGGGTAGGGAAAGATCGAAAAAATAAATTGTCGAAAAAGATAGTCACTCTCTGTTCTTTCGATGCGTCTCTCTAGTTGCGGGCGGGTTGCTTCAACAAGTTTGTCGTATTGGACACCGGACGGGCAGGCGGTGACACATGCCATACAACCGAGACACGTATCGAAGTGTCGTGCGAACTCTGTGGTGATGTCAGCGGTGCCCTCCAGGGCTACCTTCATAAGGTGAATGCGGCCACGCGGCGAGTCCGTCTCTCTTTGCCAGAGTGCATATGTCGGGCAGGCGGGCAGACAAAAACCACAGTGAACGCAATCAGCGAGGAGGTCAGCAGAGGGTGGTTGGTGCGAGTCGAACGCACCGGTCTCGGTCGTCATAAGTTGCTATGGTAGCGTAACGACTACCAAGACTTGATCATTCGTCGACATTAGCGGACTAGCAGCGCTAAGATCAGTCTCTTGCGATTATCCATATTTGTTTTACGGAGCGAATCATGACACACGCTGTTCGAATCCATTCCAATGGTGGTCCAGAAGTCCTTCAGTGGGAAAAGGTTGAGGTAGCAGAACCAAAATCCGGCGAGGCGATTGTGCGACAGATTGCCGCGGGTCTCAATTTTATTGATGTCTATTTCCGAACAGGACTCTATAAGGTTCCGGCTTTTCCATCCGCGATTGGCAATGAAGGTGCGGGTGTGGTTGAGGCAGTTGGTGATGGCGTTACCGAAGTCGAGGTTGGTGACCGTGTCGCCTATTGCATGAGTCTTGGTAGTTATACGCAACGGCGGCTGATTCCTTCGAAGCAATTGGTGAAGATTCCGCAGGGCATTTCCGAGCAGCAGGCCGCTGCAGCGATGCTTAAGGGCTGTACCGTGCAATATCTAATTCGGCAAACCTATCCTGTGCAGAAAGGTGAAACGGTGTTGTTTCATGCTGCGGCTGGTGGTTGTGGTCTTATTGCGTGTCAGTGGCTTAAACACCTTGGTGTCAGAGTGATTGGTACGGTTGGGACTGCTGAAAAAGCGGAACTCGCCAAGTCTCACGGTTGCGACCATCCAATTGTGTATACCGAGGATAATTTTGTCGACCGCGTCAAAGAGCTAACAGACGGCCGAGGAGTACCTGTGGTGTATGACTCCGTCGGCAAAGATACATTCAATGATTCACTGGAGTGTCTGCAACCGCGCGGACTCATGGTGAGTTTTGGAAATGCGTCCGGTGCTGTTGAACCGTTCGCTCCTGCGCTTCTTGCAGCAAAAGGTTCTCTTTTTCTTACAAGACCGACACTTGCGACATATACCGCGACGCGCGCAGATCTTGAAAAAACAACTGCCGATTTGTTCGGCGTTTTGAGTAGCGGAGCCGTCACCGTTGAGGTGAACCAGACATATCCGCTTGAAAATGCGGCGCAGGCGCATCGTGATCTCGAGGCACGTAAGACAACTGGTTCAACAATTCTTTTAACGGGTGTTTAACGGAGGGTGTCGTAGACATGAAGAAACTTCTAATCGGTATGGCGCTGGGAATTATTGCTGGAATGATTTTAGCTCTCGCGGGTACGCCGCTGATTGCTGAGCAGAGTTCAACGTCGCCTCAGGTGATCAATCTTCCTGGTCGCAGTGTGGCTGCGCCGTTTAGTGATGCTGTGCTGGCAGGAAACACACTTTATCTCGCGGGTCGATTGGGACTCGATCCCGAGACCCAACGACCGCCAGCGACAGCCGTGCAAGAAGCTCGTAATGTGCTCGATGGGATACAGGCGGTGCTGAGTGAGGCAGATATGACCATGGATGATCTTGTGAGTGTTCAGGTGTTCTGTTCAGATGTTTCGATGTACAGCGATTTTAATCAGGTCTATCGAGAATATTTTGACGATGACCCACCAGCACGAGCTTTTATCGGCTCAGGCACGCTCCTTTTTGGCGCGCGCTTTGAAGTTGTGGGAATTGCGGTTAAGGGGTAACGGACAAACAGTTATGACGGGTGGTCCGACACGGATCGATAGCGTCGTGTCAGAGGTACTCACGTCCATTACTGTGAAGGGAGTTGAGCGGAATGTTGCAGCTCTTACGCGCGGGTCTTGTTAGTGGATTCGTTTGTGCTGTTTTTCTAATCGTTCTTGGCAAAGCGGAACTGGTGGCGCAGGAGATTGACTTGCCGTGGGTTCGTGTAGAGGGAGGTACATTCCAGATGGGTTGTGTTCCTGATGACCCGTTTTGCCTCGAGACAGAGCAACCACGTCACGAAGTTACTTTGTCGGCATTTGAATTAATGGAGACCGAGCTGACGGTAAGTCAATACGGTGTTTTTGTAGATTCGACAGGGCGTACGCCGCCACCGGCTCCAGATTTTTTACAAACTGGTGACCACCCAGTCGTTCACCTGACGTGGGATGATGCTGCGTCGGTATGTACGTGGGTTGGCGGCCGACTTCCAACCGAGGCTGAGTGGGAGTACGCAGCACGTGGCGGAAGTGAGGGGACAATTTTCTGGTGGGGTAATCAACTCACTCGTGACTACGCAAACTTTGGCCACACCGAATGCTGCGCTGGAACGACCGGAGGGGCTGATGTCTGGGTGAACACGGCGCCAGTTGGGTCGTTTCCAGCTAATGGCTTCGGGTTTTACGATATCAGCGGCAATGCGTGGGAATGGGTCGATGGCTGGATTGACGACCAGTATCCGAATGAATCCGTCATTGACCCGCAACCGCCGGCGACAGGACAACTCCGGGTGATGCGGGGAGCGTCATGGCTGAATTATCCGGAAGTGTGGCGTCTCTCCGTACGGCTCGCATTCTCTGCTGAAGCGCATACGAGTAATGTCGGTGTGCGTTGTGCGCGTGACCTCCCGGGAACGGTGACAGTCGAATAAGCACCAGGAAACACCCTCACAAGTTGACTGTGCGTCGAAGAAATAAATCTTGTTTCACCGATGAAGTAACGCCGGTTCTCACAGTAAATTGACAGTTCTATGAGCTCACGTTAGGATGCGGGTCGCCTCCAAAGTTTTCAGTGTGGACCCTGTTAGGGTTCCTGAAAGGATTCAATCATGGGTACTAAGAAACGTATGTCGAAGCGGACCAAACGCGACACCGTTAAGTCACGCCGTAATTTCATGCGGCAGGCTGTCTTGGGAAGTGCCGGTGCCACCGCGGCGGCTCTCGGAACAACTCGTGTCGCGAATGCGGCCGAAGAAGATGTGAAACCTATTGCAGTTCCCAGCGAATTCGAGAAGGCGAAACAGGCAGCGCTGCCAACCGTCGATTTTCCTATGAGTGGTGCGCAGGTATTTGCGCGTGCCTGCAAAGAAGAAGGCGTCAAAGGGCTATTTTGTTGTCCGGGAAATTACGACGTTGTACATGCGATTATGGATACTGGCATCCCGACATACTCTGGTCGTCACGAGGGCTCTCTCTGCCATGCAGCAGATGCCTTTTGTCGTGCCACCGGTGAAGTCGCCGCAGCATCAGGAACTGAAGGGCCTGGCTTTACCGACATGATCGGGGCTATTTCAGCGGCGAATTCCGCGCGGTCACCGATGTTAGTGTTGGCGAGTAATAAAACGATATTTGCTGAAGATACCGAGCAAGGGATTCAGGACCAGTATCAACAACCGCTGACTGAGGGCATCAAGAAATACGGTAAGCGACTCATCACTCCTTCTCGAACCTGGGAATATGCAGGTTATGCCTTTCGGCAACTAAAGGGTGGTGTGCCGAAACCGGTACACATCGATTTTCCCGCAGAAATTGCTCGTGCGCGATTTGATGACGCGACGGAGCTTGAGTTTTTCTACGACAAGACAAAATACCGAACCGAGACGAAACCCCACCCTGATCCAAAGGCGATCGATCAGGCTGTGCAGATGCTTCGTTCGGCAGAGCGTCCGATTATCGTTTCGAGTAACGGTGTTTTTTACAGTAAGGCCTGGACCGCTCTCAGGCGTTTGGCGGAACGAGCGCAGATTCCGGTTGTGGAATCTGGAGCGATGAAAGGCCAGTTTCCTGCTGACCATGAATTGTCGGTTGATGCTGCCCCCATGGCATTGATGAGTGCGGACGTTGTCTTGCTTGTTGGGCAGTACTGCATGCCAACGCTAGGTGAGTTCGCCTTTGGGCCGGATACTCGCTACATTCGAATCGATCCGGAAGCCGAGGATATTGGTCGTAATTTACCGATTGATCTTGGGATCGTGAGTGACGAGCGTGCCGCATTGGAGGCTTTGGCCGATGCAATGCCGAGACAGCGGCATGAAGCATGGGTTCGTGAAATTGCTCAAGCGCGGCAGGCATTTGAGGCTGAAAACGAAGAGTACTACCAGACAGGGCTGACGTACACCGATGCGGTGCATCCTGCAGTAATTGCGAAAGAATTGGCCGACTTTGTCCACAACGGTGAAATTCCTCAAGACCGAACTACGATATTGCAAGGCGGGTATGGCATCGCTCGTTATACACGGCGATATTTGAGGTCATTTCGACCCGGACAGATCGTGAACGGTGCTTACCAATATGGTGCGATTGGTCCTGATGTTGGTTACACGGTCGGGGTCGCGGCAGCCGTTCGGCACGGGATTGGCGCACAGGCTGATTTTCAAGGTCATCCGATTATTGCGGTGACGGGTGATGCTGGCTTTGGCTATACCGCGATGGAACTTGAAACACTGTCGAAGTACCGACTGCCAGCTGTCTTGATTGTCTACAACAATAATGCGTGGGGGACATGGTCAGGGCAGGCCAATAATACGGTTGGCCTGCCAGTACATTTGTTTCAGGAAAATCTTCGATACGACAAATTGGGAGAGGCTCTTGGAACGCACGGGGAGTACGTCACGAAAGCGGCGGAAATGCGCCCGGCACTTGAAAGAGCGTATCAGGTGGCATTAGACGAGAGTCGACCTAGTATTATTAATGTTCAGGCAAAGAAAGAATTCTGGCAGCGTGATCAGTACCCACCAGGATTTCTTGGCAAGGTCGAACCTGGCGTAATGTCGTACTATCACTAGGGTTTCGGTGGGCGGACGGCACGGCGCGCGAACTTACAGAGCACGTGAGGATGGGTTGCTGGTGGTACGCCAGCGGCTACAGCAGTATGCCGACCGGGGCGTCTTTCGGGGGTTTGCCGAAGAGTCACCGTGGCGTGGTCGCCATCGGTTCAAATTTCTCTGGTTATCGAACGCGGCGTTTCGATTGTATTATTCGCCGAAAAGTGGAGAATTTGTCGTCAGAGATTTGTTGCCAAATGTCCCGGTACATTCAGACGTCGGCAAAGACCTTCGTGGTTTTCTCAAAGGTCTCACTAGCCTAGATGTGCCAGAACACCGACGGATTGATGAGCGTCGGGTTGAGGTCCGTAGTTATGTTCGCCGGGATGTTTTTTCAATTGTTGTTACCGCGAAGAAAAACCAGCATGGATATGCCGTCCGACGAGTAATTAATCTAATCCAAGAGGTATTCGTGCGCCTTCATACTTATTTTCCGGAATACATGTGGGAGAACTTTGATGCACCGCAGGAATGATAAAGGAGAGACTATTACAGGGGTGGGGGGGCGCATGGTGGTGCTCTTCGGTTTTATCGGATGTTTCTTTTTTCTACCCGGTATCACCGTGGCACAAGAGCATCCCTCTGAACCACATCGGCATCCGGAAGCCCAAGCCATTGAGAATCCGTTGGAATCGACAGCTGATTCACGACGGATCGGTCGGCAACGCTACGTGTTTATGTGTCGTGAATGTCATGGAAACTCAGGTCGCGGTGATGGAGATATGTCGCACGCTGGTGGGGTTCCATCTGACTTCACAGACGATGTGTGGCAGCATGGAGAAAGTGATGGCGAACTGTTCACGGTTATCAAGGACGGTGTCACGGCAGATATGCAGTCCTATGCAAACCGTTTGAGTGATGAAGATATCTGGCATGTCGTCAATTACTTACGTAGTTTGGCCGAGTAGCAACGCCACGGGATTACCTGGTGTGTATCCGTGATAGCATCCGCGCGTTATGTCAGAAACGATCGTTTATAGGACGATGGTCCCAGGTGAGGCCAGCGCTGTTTCAAAGTTAATCCTAAATTCTTTTTCTGAATTCATTAGCTCTGAGTACACCGCCGAAGGAATTGTTGAGTTTAAGAAGTTTGTTGCCCCTGAGGCTCTCAACCGGCGAATTGCTGGCAATCACTTTATTCAAGTGGCTGAATTTGACCGTAAACTGATTGGAATGATCGAAGTACGTGACAACAATCATGTTGCCCTACTGTTTGTCGACAAAGCCTACCAACGGCACGGTGTAGCAAAAGGCCTTCTACAATCCGCGTTGGCTGACGCGCGTGCCGCTAACTCCGAGCTCTCGCGGGTTACGGTGAATTCATCTCGCTATGGGGTAACCGCATATCAAAAGTTTGGGTTTCGGCAGACGGGTCCCGAGCGAACGGTTAATGGGATCGCCTTTATTCCGATGGCCATGCAGCTAGATAACGAAGACGGATGATTGCATCCATAGGTTCAGGCGCAAATCTAAGGTCGGCTAGCTGGTTGTGTGACAGCCGGTGTATTAATCAGGTAATGCGTAAGCGATAATTCTCGGCCCACCACCAATGGCGACTGCGATATATTGCTTCCCCTCGACCATGTAAGTCATTGGCGTGCCAACGGGACCAGTCGGAAGATCGACGGTTCCGCGTATTTCTCCAGTTTGCTTGTCCCAGGCAACTAGACCGGGACCACCACTCGGGCCACCGGTCGGCACGGAACTAATAAGAAGCGTTTTCGTTAATACGGGCCCGGCGATTGTGCCGTCACCTACTGGGGGTAGGTCAAGGTCACGTAGGCGTGGATGATTACGCACGCGGTCTCCATTGCCAAGAGGTACCATCCACACGTGGTCACCTGTGTTCATGTCGATCGCTGTCATACGAGAGTATGGCGGTTTAAGCAGTGGGAGTCCCTGCGGCATCTGAGCGTTATATGACTGTCCCTGACGAATTTGCTGTAACCGTTGCTGTTCGGGCGCGCCGTGTGTGTAACGCATCGTCGAGCCAAGGTCTGGGTCGGGCGCATAAAGAGGAATCGCGACCGCAATATTGCGTGAAGGCACGTACAGTATGCCAGTTTCTGGGTCGACGGCAGCGCCGGCCCATCCAGCCGCACCAAAGTCTGGCGGACGCATCAGTGTCCCTTGAGTGCCACCTTCGATAGGCCGACCAGGCGGTGTAAACAGCGGACCTATTTGGTAATTCTTGACTACTTCAACCGCCATTTCACGTATTTCAGGTGTGAAGTCGACCAAGTCGTCGACAGTTACGCCCTGATAGTCAAAAGGTGCAGGTCTCGTTGGGAATGGCTGCGTCGGTGAAGGGACCTCATCTGGCATATTGGTTTCCTGAGGGACTGCTCTTTCCTCGATTGGCCAGATGGCTTCGCCAGTTTCTCGATCAAAGGCATAAACGAAAGCCTGTTTACTGACTTGCACAAGCGCTTTGATCGGCTTTCCGTCCACAACGACGTCTACGAGATTCGAGTGTGTTGGGAAGTCGTAGTCCCACAGTCCATGGTGGACAGCCTGGAAATGCCAGACGCGTTGCCCGCTCTCGACGTCAACAGCAATAATTGTTTCTGAGAACAGGTTGTCACCAGGTCGGTCCGCCCCGTAGTAGTCGTTGGTTGTGGTTCCAGTAGGAAGATAGACGTGCCCTAGTTCATTGTCTCCTGCCAGCATGGACCACACATTGGCGTTACCCGAGTATCGCCACGATCCGTTTAGCCAAGTGTCGACACCATATTCATCCGGGCTATTTGGGACGGTATGGAAATCCCACGAGTGTTCACCGGTTCGGACGTCCCATGCCCGAACCCATCCGGGGGGAGCTTCTTTTGTAATTCGTCGGTCGGCAATTTGAGAGCCGTGAATAACTTTATCTCTGACCACAATAGGGGGAGAGTTGATTGAATAGAGTAGGGCATTGAGATAGTCCCTTGATTCACGTTCTACTCGGGGCACTCCGACCATGGCGTCCACCATGCCGCTTCCGTTTGGTCCAAAATCAGGACAGGGTTGACCGGTTTTCGCTTTGACGCAAACGACATATCCGTTTCCGGTTCCCCAAAAGATTCGCTCGTCTTCGATGCCATCTGTCCAGTAGGCTACCCCGCGTTGTGTCCATGGGCCACTCATTGATGGAGTTCCCTCTTCATAGCCTTTTGGATTAAAGATCCAAAGTGTTTTCCCGGTCTTGGCATCTACTGCCACACCTTGAGATAGCGGAGTGTTGAAGTAGAGCGTGCCGTCGATCATGAGTGGGGTAACTTGGAGGCGAGACGGATTGGGAGGCTGACTAGTTCGATAAAGGTTGGGTGTTTCTTCAACGAGCGTGTCTACGATTGTGTCGAGCGGAGCCCACCATTCTCCCCCTCCCGGTGTTGAACGGCTTACAAAGTTATCGACGGACATCCATTCCCAGGCAATTTCGAGATCATTGAAATTGTCGGCGTCAATTTGATCGAGTGCGGAATACTTACGACCGCCGATATCACCGGCGTAACTTCGCCACTCACCATTTTCAGTACCATAGGTTTGCCAACGACTTCTTGTACTTTCACTTTGAGCCAAGACAAAGCCGGTATTGATTAGTGTGATGACAGTTAGCCAGCTAGTGATCTTCGATTTCATCGGAGATTTCCTTTTTCTTCAATTAGGTCCTGAAAAGCCAATGCCGTAGCCAAAAACTAGGCGACTGCCATAAAGAACAGTAAAGCCAAGAGCACAAAGACTACCTATTGCTATCAATAATGTCATTAGTCTTTGCCTGATTGTCGGAGGATGAATATATGACATTGCGAGACGGATCGATGAAAAAAAGACAAACGACCAAGTGGCCCGAAAAGCCCAATCTGAATGGGCTTGAAGTACAGGAATTGCATCAAGTGAAACAGAAACCGTTCGAGTTGCGGCATCACCGGTGAAGTATGCAAGAACCGCTAAGCTTGCACCAATCGTGTACAACCAAGTTGAGATATGTTCTGCTTTACTACGGTGAGGTACAACGAATGCAATTAAATCTGTGATAAACGCTGCAGTTAGCATCGCAATAGGAAAATGCACTACCAGTGGGTGTAGGTTTGGTGTCCACGACGGAAGGAGCGTCATTGTGAAGGCAATCCTATACTACGAGTAAATCTTGGGATGAATTAATGGCGAGATCACAGACATTGGCGCAAGGCTGGCACGGGTGGGATGCTTATGCCCCGTTTTATGACTGGGAAAATCGGCGTACGGTTGGTCGCCGAGACGTGCGGTTTTGGACTGACCTTGCCCGACGAGTCGATGGCACAGTTCTTGAACTTGGCTGTGGAACTGGTCGCCTCTCACTTCCGGTTACGCGTGTCGCGAGACATTTTGTTGGGATAGACAGGTCGGAACCAATGCTCGGTCGTTTGCGAACACGGTTAAGGCGTGCTCGACTAACATCCCGGACTTCGATCATCCGAGGGGATATTCGTAGTCTTCCGTTCAGGAAGCGTTGGCGATGTGACTTGGTAATGGCGCCTTATGGCATGTTGCAGTCACTGCTATCAGATCAGGATTTTGACGCAGTGATTTCTAGTGCCGCGGGAGTTTTGTCTCGGGGGGGTATTTTGGGAATTGACCTTGTTCCAGACCTGTCACGATGGCAAGAGTATAAACGTCACAAAAGTATAGAGGGGCCTTTTGGACGTGGTCGACACGTGACGCTAGTCGAGTCGGTAAGGCAGAATCGACGACGTCGACTGACTTTTTTTGATCAAGAATTTATAGAGCGAGAGGGAAGAAAACGGAAGGTTCATCGATGCTCGATCGCCTTTCGCACGCTAACGGTCCCAGAGATTACATGCCGGCTTGAGCGAATTGGTTTTAGGATTGAAGCGGTTCTTGGTGATTACCAAGG
>MDTE01042431.1_pt1 | contig 18395 bp, 15 predicted proteins | sample 811231 | NCBI WGS metagenome assembly MDTE01 (sample SAMN05326651, study PRJNA326480) | marine metagenome | isolation source: seawater | place: Indian Ocean: Red Sea | collected 2010 | reverse complement strand
TTCTACTCCAGAAACTGACTTTGATAACGATGGTTGTCAAGATTCGGAAGAAGATTATGATGATGATGGAGATGGAGTAATTGATTCCCAAGATATGTTTCCCCTAAATCCGGCTGAATCGTTTGATTCTGATGGAGATGGAATCGGAAATAATGCGGATGCTTTCCCAAAGGATTCTAGTGAAACAGAAGATTCTGATGGAGATGGTGTTGGAGATAACACAGATATTTTTCCATCCACCTCTTGGCTTGGTTCAGGAACATCTTTCACAATAATTGCAATTATAGTTATTTCAATAATTGGAGGTATAGTAATTATTCTAATTAGGAAAAATAACGCTCCTATCCCTGAAGAACAAACCAAATCATTTAGACAACAAGAAGAATTCTTTGAAGAGGTTTCCTCTGAAGCTTTAAGTCTTGCAGGAATGGCTCCAATTCTAACAGAAGAGCAAATAAAAAGCCAAACTATGCCACCTAGTAATGATTTGATTGGCGAAATTGATGAAGATGGTTACGAGTGGATAGAACATCCTGAAGGAAGCGAAATTTGGTATTGGAAGGGTTCTGATTCAAATGATTGGGAACTGTATGAAGAGTGATTAATCGTCAGTTGTATCGTCTTTAGCGTTGTACTTCTTCACCGGAAATAGCTTGTCTATCCATTTTGGCGACCACCAGTTTGCCTTGCCCATAAGCCTCATTGTTGCTGGAACCACCAGTGCTCTAACTATTGTTGCATCTAGAAGAATTGCCAGTGCTAAACCAAATCCTATTTGCTTCAAAATTACAACAGAAGATAACCCGAATGCACTGAATACTACCACCATAATGGCTGCCGCACCAGTAATCAAACGACCAGTTTTCTGGAGTCCATTTGCGACTGCGAGGGTATTGTCTCCTGTACGCTCCCATTCTTCATGGATCCTAGAAAGCATCAACACTTCATAATCCATAGATAAACCAAATACTATACAAAATAGAATTATCGGATTTGTTGTTTCAATTGGTTGAGGTGTAAAGTTTAGTAATTCGGCTCCATTGCCCCATTGGAACACAAATACTAGCATACCGAATGACGCTGATACGGATAAAATATTCATGATAATAGCCTTAATTGGAATTATCACACTTCTAACTTGAATGAATATCAGTAAAATGGTTGCTACAAGAATAAATGTTAATGCAATCGGCAGATTTTCGATAATTGCGTCTAAGACATCCAAACTGTAAGCCGCAAATCCAGCAACCATCAGAACTCCATCTTCTCCAGTGTTTAACTCAGATAGTAATTCTACCCTTTCTGATCTGACGTCCGATACAAAATCCCTGCTGCTTTCTCCAGTGATAGTACCTGTCAGTGAAAATATGACAAATGTCACATTTTCCGATATGAACTGGTCTCTAAGATATTCACGGCTGGCAATGGTATCGTTATCTAAAAATTCATCAGATGTTTGCCAAAACTGTATGACCTCTGATTCACTCATATTTTCGCTTGGTAAAGCATATCCTGAAGCATTAATTACTCGATCATCGTCTAGATAATTCTTCATCCAACGGTACATTGTAATCAGATTATTTTCTTCTAGAGGATCTTCTCCATCAAAGTCTATCACAATCATTGCACGATTTACAGCACCCTCCGGCCATTTTTCGTCTATTAACTCGTAGCCTATTCTAGTTTCGTCATCCGGAGGTAGTGCGTCTCTTGAAGCAATTGAAAAATCAGCCTGCAAAAATGGTAATCCCGCTCCTAATAGTATGACAAGCGTTGGAATCAATACTGCCCATGGACGTTTCATAACGAAATTTGCAATTCTTGCCCATGCACCATCTTCCTTCTCGTTTTCTACACTGAAGGAAAAAGGGATTTTACCCTTGAATACTTTATTGCCCATTAATGCTAAAATTGCGGGTAGGACAATTACTGAAAACACCATTGCAATACTGACCGCCAGTGTTCCACCTATTCCTAAACTTGGCAGACCAGTATTCTCGAAAAATAACATGCCCATCAAACCTATTGCCACAGTTATTCCTGAGAAGAATACTGCTTTACCAGCTGTTGCAACAGTAATGGCTGTCGACATTCTGATATCACGACCATTATTCAGCTCTTCTCTAAACCTATTTACCATAAATAGAGAATAATCCACTGATACACCTATACCAATTAATGTAATGATATTCAGTGCATACTGAGTTACATCGGTGGTATTTGATAACCAAATAGTTACTCCCATTGCTGAAATTACTGTCAGTACTGCTACCCCGATAGGTAATAGAGCAGCAATAATTGTTCCAAAAACTATACCTAAAATAATCAGTGATAAAGGCCCGGAAATGAGTTCAGCTTTGATTAGATCATCTTGGATTCTTGAATCAAAAATAACATCTATGGCTAAGTCTCCAGTTCTCCAAGAATTAAATTCTGAATCTACATCAATGTCTTCCCAGTTTTCATCATAAATTTGCTTCGCTTCTTTCCTTTCTATAGAAATCTTTACTTTATTTTTAGCCCAAAAGCCATCTTCATCTTGGTATACAAAGCTTTCACGCTTCTCTCCAGAAGTTTCCCAAGAATACTGAATTGTAACATTATCCATTACGGCAAAATCAGCAAGTGCCGAAGTAACTGCTGCTTGCCATTCAGGGGAAGAGTCGTCAAGGCTAGGGTGGTTAATCAATAGAATGAAGTTCTCAGACTTGTTACTCTCATCTTCATCAGCAAATGCGCTCTTTCGTAAATCACCTGCTTCAACAGATTCTAAGTCACCCTCTCCCCAAGATTCAGCCCAGTTGGGTCCTAGTGAAATCAATGATCCTAAAATCATACAAGATAATACGCCAATGACTAAAACTTTCTTTTTATGGTCAAAAATAGATTCACCTAATTTGTAGAATGATCTGTTTTCAAGCATTTTCGGGTCTGTCGACCAGTCCATATACTCCCCGTTACAATTCGGTATATGAAACAGTGTTTTACAATTAAGTAATTTAAAAACATAAAAACGAGATTTGATAAAATAGAATACTGTATGTTTGCCATGGAACGAGCTCTGTTAGGTGGTGGATGCTTTTGGTGTACGGAAGGAGCATTCAAGCAAATGAAAGGTGTTGATTCCGCTCTCCCTGCATATGCGGGAGGTCCCGATAAGTTTCCTAATTATGATTCAGTTTGTTCAGGAAAAACTGGCCATGCTGAAATTGTAGAAGTTATTTTTGATCCAGATATAATCTCTTTTGAGACTATTTTACAGGTTTTTTTTACAGTTCATGACCCCACCCAACTTAACCGTCAAGGAAATGATATTGGCACCCAATACAGGAGTTGTATAATGCCAACCAGCGATACTCAGGAGCAAATATCAAAAAAGGTGATTAAAGAAATGCAACAATTTTTCAATTCAGAGATCGTAACCACTATCGAACAACCCACTAATTTCACAATTGCTGAAAAATACCACCACGATTACTATGCTAGAAACCCATATCAAGGATACTGCATGGCAGTTGTAGGTCCAAAGTTATCTAAATTGAGGAAAAAATTAGCGCACCTATACTAGCGAGATATTGAAGAAGTCTCTTCTGTAGCGTTGTTACATGGTGAATAATGTTCCACGACCCCCAACTCCTGTTAATGAACCAGTTCTTGGCTATCTCCCCGGAAGCCCTGAAAGAATTGCATTGAAGGAAGAACTGACAAGACAATCTAATGAAATAGTTGAGATTCCTTGTATTATCAACGGGGTTGAGGTTTACACTAATGATGTTGTAGAACAGGTAATGCCTCACAACCACGGCCATGTCATTGCAAGAGTACACATGGCAGGAAAAAACGAAGTCGATGACGCAATTAAAGCTTCTTTGGATGCTCATGATGCTTGGTCTAGTATGGCTTGGGAAGCAAGGTGTGCAATTTTCCTCAAAGCGAGTGAATTACTCAGGGGAGAATACCGCGCCAAAATTAATGCTAGTACTATGATTAACCAGTCTAAAACCTGTCATCAAGCCGAGATTGATTCAGCTTGTGAATTAATTGACTTTTGGAGATTCAACACATTCTATGCTAGACAAATATACGAAGATCTACAACCTTCTGTTTCTCCATCCAGCATGTGGAATTCAAGTGAAGTGAGGCCTCTAGAGGGATTTGTTTTCTCTGTTACACCTTTCAATTTCAGTAGCATTGCTGCAAATCTTCCATCCTCTGCAGCGATAATGGGTAATACCGGTGTTTGGAAACCAAGCAGAAACTCCTACCTATCAAATTACTATTTGATGAGGTTAATGATGGATGCTGGATTACCAGATGGAGTTATTAATTTCATACCAGGAAAGGCTAGTTTGGTGGGAGAAATTTGCTTATCGCACCCTATGTTAGCAGGTATTCACTTCACTGGATCAACCGCTGTATTTAGAAAAATGTGGAAGGATGTTGCAGATAATCTTCCCAATATGCGATCCTATCCTAGAATTGTAGGAGAAACCGGAGGAAAAGATTTCATAGTTGCTCACCCAAATTGTGATGAAAAAGCATTAATTGTCGCTCTAATAAGGGGTGCTTTTGAATTTCAGGGACAGAAATGTAGCGCTGCAAGCCGAGCATATATTCCTAAATCTGTTTGGGAAAATATCGGTGAAGAATACTGCGCCGAGGTTTCAAAAATTTCCGTTGGAGACCCAAAAGATTTCTCTAATTTTATGTCCGCAGTAATTGATAGAAAATCATTCGATAATATATGTGGATATATTGACCGTGCTAATTCTGATAGCGGTTGTGAAATAGTAACTGGAGGAGAATATGATGACTCCCATGGATATTTCATAAACCCGACAACTATTATCTGTTCAGACCCTAAATATGAGTCGATGAGCGAAGAGATTTTTGGCCCTGTTTTATCGATTTACATTTATCCTGATAATGAATTTGAAGAAGTCCTAAAGTTGTGTGATGAAACTTCTGAATATGCCTTGACTGGCTCGATATTTGCTACTAAGAGAGAAGATATTGTAACTGCTCAAAAAGCACTTAAGTATTCATCCGGAAATTTCTACATCAATGACAAGCCAACAGGTGCAGTGGTTGGTCAACAGCCATTTGGTGGAGCCAGAGGTAGCGGAACAAACGACAAAGCTGGTTCTCCACTAAATCTTCTTAGATGGGTCAGCCCACGTTCCATTAAGGAGACTTTCGCACCTCCGCATGATTGGACTTACGGCTTCCTAAATGAGTGAAGTGGCAACTTCTTACTTTTATCGACTCTACTTACAGAGTCTACCAGTAACCTAGGTTTCATTCCATTACTTATCAAAGATATAAGCCACCATCCCAGAGATAGTAACGGTGTTGAAATTAACATAGTTAGACAAAGAAAAACAATGATGTTTGATTTTGAAAGGGACCAAGAATAAATTATTGTGAATAACATTACAATCACAAAATAAATTCTAGATGCCTCGCTTGGAGTTTGCCATCCCCTGTGGTCAAGCCTTGGAGCAAACAGAAATTCAAACACGCCCATGACAAAAAGTCCCTGCAATCAAATAAAAAGTTCTGTTAGTAAGCATACGATGATTTCATCAAATAAGACTAACAGGATAGACCCCGCTGTGATGACTGCTTTAGCCGAATGCTGAAAATTCAGTGACGAGTGATGGGCGAACTGAGCGGGACCTTAATTCAAAATAATCTTCAATAGATTGATTATTATCTAATATGTGGCATGTACATGAGCAAGAGTATATTCATCAAATTTGTATCAGAACCTAGAAATGATCCGATTAAATCCATCGTCGGGTTAGCATGTGCTGCCCAAGCAATAAACGATGGGCATAATGTGAGTGTTTTTTTCGCTGCGGCAGGAACAAGATTACTGGATTCTAACTATCTTGAAGAATTGGAAAAAGAGCTCGGAGCGGACGTTCCTATGGTTGCTAATTTCATGAATACTATTAGCTCTGGAGCTACACTATACTGCTCTTTTGCATCAGTCAAGGCAGTACTAGGATATAGTGAAGGTGATGAAGCACTAGTAGTATCTGATAATCAAATAAAATGGAGTGGCCCACCTGGAGTGATAAGTTTGGCAACCGCTTCTGAAATTCAACTTACTTACTAAGTTAATACATAATTACGGTTGATTTGAAAACTCAGACGGATTAGGAAGTCCATGCAGGGATTAATGAAGACGCCGCTGTCTCCTGCACCGAATAATATTTATTTATCACAAAAATCTTCTAGATGGAGAACTATTGGCTCAATGCTAGGGTTAGTAACCGTAATTTTCTTCTACGTAAACACTGCATTATTTATTCTAAGTGGATTTATTGATTCAAACCTGAATGGTATTCTAGGCCCTAGTGACCCTTTACAAGTGATGATAGGAACCCTATGCTCTACTCCATTTCTACTCGCTTTCATACTTCTTAGGAAACCCAAACTAGCCCACGTAGTTAGAATTGAACCATCTAATCAAGGAACCAATACCCATCTGATTGCTCCATCGACACTAATCCAAACGCCAATGCAAACATCGCTCAAACACCATTTAGTTCACAATACTGCACCTCTACAAATTCCGCCATTGAAGCAGTTATGGTTGATTTTTTTCTTCGGAACATTAATTTCAACAATTTGTATGATTCCTATATTGATCAGTTCAACAATATGGGCAGTTTTACTTTTCTTGTTGATTGCAATACCAGCATGGATAATTGGTTTTTCAACACCAGTATTTGCTTGGTGGGCTACATCAAATGAGTACTTTGGACTTCAAACTACTAAGAGACAAGGCGAGTGGATGTTAATTGCAGGAATGCTATCTACTTTCCCAGCATTGGTAATTAACTCATTAATTTCCCCAATCATAATCACTTTCTTAGGAATAAGTATGGATGGTGTTGAAAGCCTTGGTTATGGTATGATTCTGTTCCTTTCTGCTCCAATAGGAGAAGAGTTGAGCAAAGCATTAGCGATTTTATTCTTATCTAGATTCATTGATTCAGGAAAAAGAGGTTTCCAAATAGGGTTCTCTGTCGGACTTGGATTCGCCCTTTTAGAAAATATGTCATACATTCTTGGAGCACTACTTTCTGGGGAGAGTGCTGCACTGAGTTTTATTTTAACCACTGTATTAAGGGCTATAGGTTCAATTCCTGGCCATGCAACATGGACTGCAATTTCTGGGTTTGCAATAGGACATCATATTTCAAAAAATAATCATTCCAAATCTTTAATTGATGGAATTTATGAAAAGAAAAAAATCACTAAACAAGAAAGTCAGTGGGCATTATTTGACAATAAAACTGGAGAATTGATTTCCAGTTCAAGCATCAAACCTCAAACTGTTTTGCCTAAATGGCTTAGTGCTGGTAAAGATAAAGAAATTAAAATAACTAAATCACCTACATTAGCAATTTTTGTTGCAATTTTTTGTCATGCAATATGGAATGGGACACTTTGGATATCTGGAAGAATATTCATCGATAGCCCAATACTAATTAAGATTGTAATCGATCTTGTTCTAGTTACCACGTTAATAGTCATACTTTGGTTTATTCTAAGACGGTTAATACCTTATGCTGTAGATGACCGAAATTCGTTATTAAGTTAAAAAACTGTATTTTTAACTAATTAAAGGGCATTACATTTTAAGAGGAATTATTACGAGTACTTTTTGGGAATTACATGGATGTCTTGACTGGAGGTTTCAATCAAGGTAATTTGATTGTTACTGGAATGATAATCCTGGGGCTGATTGTTGGCTCGTCCAAGGCTAAAATGTTAGATTCCGCAGGGGTTGCTGCTGCCACATTCATTGGACTAGTGGTTGGTGGAATGGGACATTGGACTTGGCTGCTAATTTTACTCGCTTTTTTATTGGCATCACACAAAGCTACAAAATGGCGTTTTGAGGAAAAAAAAGCTCGTAATATGAGTGAATCTGATGATGGTCATAGAGGCTGGGTCAATGTATTGGCAAATGGAGGACTACCTGCTTTAGTCGCAGTTATGGCCTTTTTTCAGGAAGACTGGGAATTCGGCATTTGGATGTTCAGTGCAGCGGTTGCTGTTGCAACAGCCGATACTTTTGCTAGTGAAATAGGATGCCTTGATGATAACGTGAGAATGATTACTACTCTAAAACCATGTGATGCGGGACTGAACGGTGGATTTTCCTCAACAGGTCAAAAAGCGGCGTTACTAGGATCAGCATTAATTGGTTTACTGGCTTTCATAGCCTGGTATACTACTAACCTAGATTCAGTAATTATTGATGGTATCATTCTCTCATTGGTAACTTGTATTATAGGGTGGATTGGGTGTCAGGTAGATAGCCTTCTAGGAGCATTATTTGAGAATAGAGGATACCTAACAAAGGGCGGCGTGAACACTCTAGCCATTACATCCGGAATGATGTTTATGTGGGCTTGGCTTAGATTCATTTAATTTCACAAATCGTCGGCGAGTTCTTCAACCAAAACCTATTGGTTTGTTCATGCGCAAGCATAGCATGCCTATTCTATTACTGGTTCTTATACTAGGAATGGGTCTTGCTAGTTCAGTTTCTGCTTTTGAAGAACCAGTTTATGAAGCAGGATATGTCGATTGGGAAATAAATCCTATTGAAAGGCTATATGTTGAAGGATTGGATGAAACAGAAGCTGTTTTACAAAGACAAAAATCGGATAATGCTCCGGGCGGCATAAGCGTCAATTCTGGATTCAGCGGTCAGATTTTAAATCTCAATAGCGAACCAATACAAAATGGATTTAGTGCAACTGTGAACATGAGCGTCTTCTTTTCTGTATATTTAGACCAAGGCGCTGGCCCACAAACCTGTGTTAGAGAAGAGCAATTCAACTTAGATGGAACAACTACTCTAATTTACTCTGTTGATGCAGGAGGAGTTCCGGTTTACGATTCTGTCATAACTCAAGTTGTAGATAAAGTAAATTCTAACGAGGCTATGAATTTCTCTGGCGAACTAAATGAAATCAACTTAACTATGCAAGAAGGAGATGTTTTTACCCTCACAGTTTCAGTCGAACATCAATGTACTGCTAGAGCCAGAGTTCAATGGGGTGCTCTGGAGCAAAATGGTGGTGGAATTCTAATCAAAGGCGAGATATACGAACCTAAAGGAAAAATCATTGTAGATGAGTCGAGAAGAGCGCACGTAGAATTTGAACCATTATTCCCATGGGGTGGCGATGACGTAAAAGAAGTGAAGTGGGAAATTTGGGGGCCGCTTGAAGATTACGAAAGAACACCATATAGTCTAGAAGGTATGATGGAAAACTCTATTGGAAGAACCATGACAATTAGAGAGATAGATGAAAACCAGTCTATATGGACTTGGTCAGGACAAAATGAATTGACTCCAGGATTGACAAACCTACAATTCTGTATTACCACAATTTCTGGAGATTCAAATAGTCAATGTCATGCATTCGGTATAATCAAATTTGACGTTGAAAGAGATAACCAAGGATTTGCCAATGCTAAACTATTCCTTACTTTGTCTTGTTTTGTTGCTCTTGGAATTTTCCTATGGAATATTTTCAACCAGGGATTGATGCTTCCTCTACCTATTTTGGGTGCTTTAATTGTTATGACGTTGTTATTTATTCCAACAGTATTTGATCAAGCCAACTTAGGAGCAGATGCAGCTATTGATGAAAATACAAGAGTGAGTAATTCTGAATTAATCGACGAGAATGGTGAAACATTCACCATTTCGGAACTAATTGACGGAAAGGATGCGCTTGTAATTGGAATTGGTCTTCCAGCATCTGAAAATCTTGTCGACCAATCCAATCAATTTAATCTGACAATCGAGCATTTCGGTGAAGATATAGCGGTAATTCACATTCTATCTGGAATGGATCCCTTGTCTAGTGACATTACTCAACTCAAACAACAAATAAATTCATCATGGCCCATTTTAATAGATACTGACGAAGCTTTTGCCAGTGGTTTACCTAATGGTGTTTCTGATTCTGTTGTTGTTGTTGACCCTGCTATGCATGTTACATACAGTAAAGCACCTGTAGCATTTTCTAAGGAGATAATTGAATCGATTGAAGATATTTCCTCGGGAGGAAGTCAGAATTCCGGAGCCTACTTCAGTCTTCTATTGGGACCTGGATTGTTCTTGATTTTCCTAGCATTGCCAAGAGAAGATTGGACACCGCCTGAAAAACCGCTACCACCAGGAACATTATGGGCTTCTATAGTTGGTGCATCAGCACTAGGAATATTTGTTGTTAATCTACCACTGTTAATCGCTACATTATTACCAATAAGTAGTAATATTTTATTTTGGATTGATATTGTAATCATGTTATGGTTTGTTGAGATGAGTTTCGTTACTGCCAGAAAAGGAAAGCCATTTGAGGCCACTATTTTAGCCAAATCATTACATAAATTATTCCCCGAATCCTTCCAAAACTGGAGACCTCTAGAGGATATGGAAAGGGACGTTTTACTAGGAATTTGGTTTGCTTGGTTCGGAATTCTAGCATTCCCAGCACTATTTACGCAAGGAATTGGCGCCTCTATGCTAAGTGGTGTTGGAGGAATTTTTAGCGGATTAATTAATCTAATTTTATACCTATTCCTAGGAGGGCTCTCGATTCTATTGCTTAGATTAATTGCTGCAATTGGGGGTCCAATATCGAGAGTATTTGGAAGATACGGGGCTGAATCATTTACTCAATTTGTTGGTTGGTGTCTAGTTCCTATTTCATTATGGGTAACTACTAATGTAATTATTACTAGTTCTCTATTTGGTATAGCTTAACAACTTTAACTAACATTGAAGTAAATTTTTGAAATATGAACCAGTTACAGACTATGTGGAGTATTAGTAGGAGAAAATCATTGATTAATTGTCCAAGAGAATATGTTTTAAGATATTCAAGTAACCAAACCCAATACAATAAACAGAATATTAAATCTAACAAAAAATCATTAGAAGATATTCTTGTAACCTGTTTACGAGAAGTAATGATTGAGAGATTGGAAGACCAGAAAAATGGAATAATTTGGTCTAAAAAAATGATTCTGCTTAAACTTAAAATGAGTCTGGAATTTGAAATAGGCAAAAAAGGGCTAGCGAAAATAAAAGCCTCGCTTCCTAAGTTTTTTGATAACCTAATTTTGAGTGCAAAGAAACAATTAGAATTGTTATGGAATACTAACATATTTCGTAGAATAAGTAATTCAAAAATAAAAAGATGGTCTTGTCTAGATAGAAAAAAAGCGGCACCTAACGGGCATATAGACATTTATTGTTCGCCAGACCTAGTTTTTCAGATTCAGAAAAAGTGGAATCTACTAAGGATAGATTTTCTCGGAGAAAAATCAAATTATTTCGAAGATTTAGAAGCACTAGCAATGGTAAATTGGTCGATTGAGAATGGTAATTTACCTGATTTAATAGACAAATTCCAGGTGCACGTATTGAAATTTAGAAACGGAAAATGGCTATATCAAAAGTTCATACCTAACAAAAATCTATTGCAGCAATCCAAACAGTTATTGGAAAAGGATGTAATTCAAATGAATAATTTGGTTGAAAAAATGGGACCAATGAAAAATTTATCTTTAATTCCACTGTCAAACAACCCTCATTTTTGTAAAAAATGTAGTTTCAAAAAATCATGTCCTGCAAAAAATGGTTTGGAAAAGGCAAAAAATGAGCAGTTTTTGTTGGAGTATAACTTAGTCAAGGAAAGGTTCTTGTCAAATTAAGAGGATAAATCGTCCAAAACTGCGTTGACATCCTCTGCTTTTGTAACTCCACTAGCGAGAAGGACTCCTTCAGCGCCCAATTCTATCGCTTTTCGAACATCTGAACCATTTTTCACACCTGCTCCACAAAGAACTCTAACATTCGAATTAACAGATTTAACCGCTTTTACGGTGTCTGTAACAATTGAAGGATCGGCAGTTGTCACAGAAATATCTCCGCCAATTAATTCTGGAGGTTCGACAGCAATAAAAGTAGGATTCAGTTTTGCTAACTCAATTGCTTCACTTACATCCGCTGCACAGGCACATATAGGGAAGTCACTTGGAAGCATTTCCATTAGCTCCTTGACATGTTTAATACTAACCTTATGCTCTGCATGATTGATTATTGTCCCTACTGCTCCACGATAAATAGCTGATTCCGGTTCAAGCCATCCAGTATAACTTCCTTTACCGACTGGGTCAAGATGCTGAGACCAAACCTCTAAATTTGTGGAATTTGATGCTATGGAATGTAGGTCAAAAGCAGAAACTACTGCAATCATTCTAAAATTTCTATTTGTGAATTTTTCCATTGAGGCTGCAAGATCTTCAGCAGATTGACCACTTGCTGATTCATAGGTTTTGAAATTCACAACTATCAATGGTTTGTCCATAAATTTGGCATACAGCATTTACATTTTAGTTCTTCCATCAAAAAATAAATTTTCAATCGATTAATGGCCATTTACTATCTGTGAGAACTGTATCATCAGGTATTGTTGAATTATGATTTATTATTGAATTAGAAATTATACAATTCTTACCAACAACCACATTGTTACCTATCAAACTGGATTGCAGATGAACATTTGAAGAAATTTTACTTCCTGATAAAATTGTAGAATTCTCAATCTTGGATTTCTTAATATCTGTATTCTTTTCAATCATTGAGTTTGATATTATTGAACCTAACTCGACTTTACTATTTGGGCTTTCAAACCACGATTTACCACAAATCTCTCCACTTGTAAATCTATTATTTTCAATACATGTTCGAACTGCATCACACCAAGATTTACTTGTTCCTGAATCGATAAAAAAACCGCTAAAGGGTAAGCCATTTAGTAATCTGTCTTCAGCTAAATGAGGAAATACTTGCCTTTCTATAGAATTTTTACCTGAAGGAATATAATCAAAAATGTCTTCTTCAAAGATATATGAACCTGCATTAATTAAATTTGAAAAAACTTCATCAGGTTTGGGTTTTTCCTTGAATTTAGTAATTTTTGATTCTTTATCTAATCCAACAATTCCGAATCTAGAAGGATCCTTTACATTCCACAGTCCTAAGGAACCTATTCCTCCGTTTGATCTATGCAAATTAAGTAAATCTTCAACATTTAGGGAGGAAATTATGTCTCCATTAAAACAAGCAAATGTGCCACTGACAACATCACTACAATTTCCTAATGCACCTCCTGTACCAAGTGGTTTTTCTTCTGGAACAATTGTAATGTCAAAATCAAAATGTGAATCTGAAAAATATTTTTTTATTTGGTCTACTTTATACCCCCCAGCAACAACCACTTCATCGATTAAATTGTTTGGGACAGCTGAAATTACCTGCTCGAGTAGAGTTTTGTCCAGCATAGGAAGAAGGGGCTTTGGAATTTCTTGCGTCCATGGACGAAGCCGTGAACCGATTCCTCCAGCAAGAACAACTACCTGCATAAATCAGGCTGATATTAGTCGCCTTTCAAATAATGCGGTGATTTATGATTCTAGAGGCTGTTCAACAGAGTCTTTCTCTTTTTCATTCGGATCTGAGTAATCAATCCCACAACTACGACAAACCATATTTTCGTCCCAGTCACACTGTCTTCTACATCCGGTCATATTTACACCTAAACTTTCCATTTAACCGAACAGCCTATAGATTCTGTAAATCCAATCTCGGGCTTATCACCGTTAAGCAATGAATCAATAGCGTCTCTCAACTCGTTAGTACTAACTTTATTAGGATCTTTAGGAGAGTCATCCATTCGTCCACTGTAGATCAATTTTCTGTTTGAATTGAACAAAAAGAATTCTGGAGTCCTCTTTGCTCCAAATCTATGTGCAATTTCTTGGGTTTCGTCAAATAAATAAGGGTAAGGCATTCCTTTTTCGGCTCTTTTCACCATATTTTCATATGAATCTGAAGCATATACGCTGGCATCGTTGGAATTAATCCCAACGAATCCTATTGAATTAGAATTTGCGTATTGTGATATTTGGTTAATTCTTTCAATGCTTGCGATAACATAAGGACAGTGATTACATTCGAAAACAACAATCAGTCCATTTTCACCGAAATAGTCACTCGAATTTACGTATTCGCCCCCGAGGGATTTGTTCGCATTTAGCAGGTTAAACTCAGGTACACCATCACCTAAACTTATCGACATAGGTTAGGCTACCTCTCAATGGTTAAAATTTCTTGTATATATTTTCAAAAAATTGGCCCTGTAATAAAACCAGCAATAATCACAATACTTGAAGCTATTACGATAAGAATATTATCATCAATTACACCAAATTCATATCTTTCCACGAAAGAAGCAACAGATGCTGAAATTAGGCCCCATACGGGTATTGATGGGTCAACAGAATTGCCAATAAAAAATCCCAATGGCAGACATACAATTGCCATTCCGAAATTACCCCAAGCACTTTTTGTTCTTTTTTTGAACAATTTATTTCTTATAATTCCAGTAACACCGTCTCCAAATGCCATATATAGTGATGGAAGAATTGCTAACCATGGTTCATTTGTGTATTCCCAAATCAAGTATACTGATGTACCTAACATCAAAGCAAAGGTTGCATCATTGACGTTTTGTTCTGTTTGCATCCACCATAATCTTCTATCAAGAAGGTGAGTACTAAGTAGAGCAAAAAAACCCAATATTCCGCCGATTAATGGCCATATGGGGCTTTCAAAAACAATTGGAGAAAGAATAATTGGAACTCCTCCTGCAAGCATGTGTGCAATCTTACGATTATAGTAAACAGCAACCATATTTTCACTACCATTCTTGACCATGTATGAATGGACTGGTTTAATGGCAAAAACAATCAATATTGACCACAATCCGAGTACAAAAAACCAAACTAGATCACTTTCCATGGTACATGCTTGTTAATTAAGCGTTTAGTGGTTGAGGTTATATCTAGATATTTTTTATCAATTCATAAAATATTGAATTGAATCAAAGTATTCAAAGACGGTCTTTTTCTGGAGGTATTTGGAGAGACACATGAACATACATGAATATCAAGGAAAATCGCTACTCAAGTCAAATGGTGTACCTGTATTGGAAGGCGTTCATTGTACATCTGTGGAACAGGCTGTTGATGCGTATGACAAGTTAGGGTCAAAAATAGTTGCTGTAAAATCTCAAATCCATGCTGGTGGAAGAGGAAAGGGTACTCTTTACAATCCTGAAACCAGAGAGCATATTATGGATGGAGGTGTGAAAATTGCATTTTCAAAAGAGGACGTAGAAACATATGCATCAAATATTTTAGGAAATTTATTGGTAACAATCCAAACCGGAGATGAAGGAAAGGTAGTCAACAATTTATACATCGAATCTGGTTGTGAAATTGCCCATGAATATTATCTCGCTTTACTCGTTGACAGGGATAACAAGTCGGTTATGATTATGGCATCAACTGAAGGCGGGATGGATATTGAAGATGTTGCTCACAACACTCCTGAACTAATTCACAAAGTATCAGTAGATCCTAATTCTGGACTTCTCGGATTTCAAAAGAGAGATTTAGGGATGGCACTAGGTCTTTCTGGTACTGCACTAAAATCATTTTTCAAGATGCTGGGGAGTATGTATAATATGTTTGTAAGTAATGATTGTGCAATGGTTGAAATTAACCCGCTGGTAAAAACGGCTGATGACCAGATAATCGCACTTGATTCAAAAATTTCATTTGATGAGAATGCAGAATTTAGACATAAAAACTGGGATGAACTGAGAGATTTATCCGAAGAAGAAGACGTGGAAATTAGAGCGAAGGAAACCGGCCTTTCATATGTCAAGCTCGATGGAAATATTGGTTGTTTAGTTAACGGAGCTGGATTAGCAATGGCTACAATGGATGTAATCAAGTTATACGGCGGAGAGCCTGCAAACTTCCTAGACGTAGGAGGAGGGGCTAATGAAGAGCAAGTCAAGACCGCCTTTTCAATTATTCTTGAAGACCCTAACGTCAAAGGAATCTTGGTAAATATTTTCGGTGGAATAATGAGATGTGATATTATTGCCCGGGGGGTAATCGCTGCTACTGAAGCATTATCTCTTGAAGTTCCTTTAGTAGTCCGTTTAGCAGGAACTAATGTCGACGAGGGTAAGAAAATTCTAGCCGCTTCCACACTAAATATTCATCCTGCAGACGACTTAGCAGAAGGTGCGCAAAAGATAGTTTCTCTAATTGGAGGTGAGGCTTGATGGCTATTTGGATTGAAGAAAACGCTAAAGTTTTGGTTCAAGGAATAACTGGAAAGCAAGGACAGTTCCACGCTGATAAAATGGTTGAATATGGAACAAACATAGTAGGTGGTTGTACACCAGGGAAGGGTGGGCAAATCGTTGAACTTCAAGGTAAAAATTTCCCAGTTTGGGACTCAATGAGGGAAGCTATTCAAGCGACTGATGCTGATGCAACTGTTATTTATGTGCCACCGCCATTTGCAGCAGAGGCTATTATGGAGGCAGCTGAAGCATTTGATGCGATAAAGGGAGAAGGGGTCGTCGTTTGTATCACTGAAGGAATCCCAACTCTAGACATGGTTAAGGCTGTATCATATGTCTACAATAGACCTGGAGTGAGATTAATAGGTCCAAATTGTCCAGGAATAATTACCCCTGGAGAGACTGGTGGGGCAAAAATTGGTATAATGCCTGGTCACATTCACGCTAAGGGTCGCATTGGTATTGTTTCAAAATCCGGAACACTAACTTACGAGGCTGTTGCACAAACAATGAGTATTGGTGAAGGTCAATCAACATGTATTGGAATTGGTGGCGACCCTGTCAATGGAACCGGATTTATTGAATGCTTATCTGCTTTCCAAGCTGATGACCAAACCGAAGCAATAGTAATGATTGGCGAAATTGGTGGAAATGCTGAGGAAGAGGCTGCCGCATGGGCTGCGGAAAATGTCACTAAACCAATTGTCGGATTCGTCGCTGGAGCAACTGCACCTCCAGGTAAAAGAATGGGTCACGCAGGTGCAATAATTTCCGGTGGTAAAGGTACTGCTGAAGAGAAATTCGCGGCTTTTGAGGCGGCAGGAATCGCTTGCGCAAAAGACCCATCTGAACTTGGAAGCGTTCTACTAGATTCATTAAAGAAAGCAGGATTAAGATAGTATGAAAATTAGAGAATTTGATGAAAATTCTCTAGTTAATTATTACTCAAAAAATGTTATCGATTTTTCTTGGATTGACAAACCAAGTCAACACCAATTTAGATGGAGGTGTTTAGATGGTTCTTGGAATACTGCTAAACGCAGAATTAGAGACCATAAAACACTACTTAAAGCAATAAAAAATGATAACCCTACTGATATTTATTTTTCTACATCGGCTTGGCTGAATCCTGTGGATTTACCAAGAAAAAATGACATTGAAAGGCCTAGGCCTGTTATGTTAGATCACCTAATTGTATTCGATATCGACGTCGAACCTTTTAGCCAAAAAAATATTGAAAAAGCCAAAAAAATGGCTCTTGAACTCTATCAATGGGTTGATGAAAATTGTAATTTTAATCTAATCAACATATCATTTTCCGGTAACAAAGGTTTTCATCTAATCTATCAAGATAGAGATCGACACCTATTTTCTATCGAGAATTTACTTGAGCGGGAAGAGGCAGTCAAAAATAATAGAATGCAACTAGTTCAAGAAATTTTAGCAAATGGATTTGACATTGACACCCGGGTTACTGCCGATACTAGAAGAATAATACGCTTACCTGGTACCATAAATAGTAAAACTGGTTGGTACTGTCATAAGATAAATTATGAAATTTTAGAACTTCCAATTAAAGATTTTATTTCCTCAATTCCTAAGCATCCTTTGGCCATTGAAATACCAAAAAATGCAAAAATTAAAACTAAAAAAAGCAAACCCAATGACATCCCTAATTTGAAACCTCAAAGTAATACATGCTTAGAAGTCAGTAACCACTTACCTGGGACCAAAGACCGCTCCGCGATGATTTGTTGGCTGCCAAAGAACTGGGGGGATCTACAATCGACTGTAGATAAAGCGAAATTAATGATTCAGGATGAGAAACTAGGTTCTTGCGGCTTTTGGTATTCAAATGGTAGAGTTCTAATGATATGCCCAAGATCAATACCACGTGCTAAGTTAGTCAAAATTTTCAAAAAATATAAGTTCAAATATTTAACTCGGCAATTATCGGATAAAAAGCATTACTGGACAAGGATTACCGGAAAACATTGGTCAGATTCTGGGTGGGAAGATGAATTGGAAGCAATTAGTATCATTGGAAAGGATGTCGATTTAGAGTGTGTTTGGCAATGGTCGAGAGCACATGTTGAAATTTCTAAAAGACTGGGTCTT
>MDTE01201449.1_pt1 | contig 18398 bp, 19 predicted proteins | sample 811231 | NCBI WGS metagenome assembly MDTE01 (sample SAMN05326651, study PRJNA326480) | marine metagenome | isolation source: seawater | place: Indian Ocean: Red Sea | collected 2010 | reverse complement strand
TTCCGATAGAAGCAAGTAGCGCATACTGTGTAGCTGTATATGTTCTGTCTACTAGCATAGAAATAAAAGCAACAAAAGCAACAGTGGCAAACGCTGCAGCCATATCATCAAAAATTACTGCTATTGCAAAAAGCCATTCAGATTTCCCTGACCAAGCTAGCAGAGAGAACAAAAGGTTAGTAGATGCCATTAGAATTCCTGAAACAAACATGGCTTTAATTACACCAGATCTAATTGCAAAAAGACCACCCAAAAGTGTAAAAACAACCGTAGTAATCCATCCTAAACCTTTGGAATAAATTGCTATATCGCCTTTTGAAAATCCTATTTCTTTATAGAATATTATCGACATTCGTCCGAGGAAAGCCTCTCCAATTTTGAAAAGAAATACAAATGCTAAAATTCCCATAGCAATTTTAAAACCATTCTTTTTAAAAAAACTAATTATAGGTCCTGCGATGGTCCCACCAATCCATGCTGCTGACTTTGTGGCAAAATTTGAACCACCAAGTTTATTTTGTATCATTTCGTCTGTTCTTCTTTGTGTTTCCTGTCTTTCAGTAGGAGGCGCTTCATGAACAAACATTAAAGCAATATTACAGGCGATAATAACGATACCAAGAATTAAAAAGGTTAACTGCCAATAGTTTTCAAATCCAACATTTTGAAAATATTCTGCAGAATTCAGTGCAATTACACCGCCAAGTTTATAACCAGTCCACCAACCTACAACAGCTACGGCAGCTCCAGCTTGCATTGATTTTCCTTCATCTTTTCCTATTTGTTCAATTCTTAAAGCATCCACAGTGATATCTTGAGTTGCCGAAGCTATTGCAATAACTAGTCCTGCAGTAATAACTAAGGCAAGATTTGCAGTTGGATCTAAAAGATTCCAAAAAATTAAACTAAGTAATATTACAATTTGCATAATTATAATCCAACCACGACGATGTCCAACTTTATTAGTTAACCAAGGAATACGAATTCTATCAATTAAAGGTGCCCATAAATAATTGAAAGCATAAACAGCAAAAATTAAACCAGCCCAACCAATTGTACTTCTGCTCAAACCCTCTTCTTTAAGCCAAAGACTCAAACTACTTCCTATAAGCACCCACGGAAATCCACTAATGACACCTAGAAGCAATATTCTAAGCATTCTTATATCCAGATAAATTTTGAAAGATTCACTAAAACTTTGTTTTTGATAAATTTGCATAAGCTATATTATTTATAAACTATTTTACTGTCTCCAGAAAGACGGTAAAAAAAGAACTAAAACCGCGAAAATCTCTAATCTACCAAGAAGCATTGCAAATGATAATATCCATTTTGAAATATCTGATACCTCATTAAAGTTTCCATTTGGACCTATCATATCACCGAGACCTGGACCAACGTTAGATATAGATGTAGCGGCTCCTGAAATAGCAGATAAGAAATCAAGACCAGAAACAGAAAGCAACATTGCTATGATTAAAAATAAAAATAAATATGAAAATATAAAAATTATTACTGAATTAATAAAATTATCTTCAATTTTTTTATTATTATAATTTACAATTAAAACACTATTTGGGTAAATTAGCTTTTTTATTTGATTTCCAACAAAGAGAAATAATATTTGTAATCTAAATATTTTTATTCCACATGTTGTAGATCCTGCGCACCCACCAACAAACATTAAAAATATAAAAAATATAAGTGGAAATTCACCCCAAAGACCAAAATCATCTGTTACATATCCCGTTCCAGAAAGAATTGAAATTACGTTAAATGATGAAATTCTCAAATTATCCAAAGCAGAATATTCACTTTTATTTAAAAATAAATAAATAAACATTATAAAAATTGAGACTAATAAAAGATAAATAAAACCTCTTATTTGGACATCTTGATAAAAGATTTTTTTATTTCCTTTTACAAATTTTATGTAAGTAATAAATGGTATACTTCCCAAAATAATAAAAATTATCGACGTAAATTCAATACGAGGACTTTTAAAAAAACCAATTGACTCATTATGAGTAGAAAAACCACCTGTAGCAAGAGTGGTTAATGCATGGGCAACACTATCAAAAATAGTCATACCTAATACCCAATAAATAAAACCACAGGCAAATGTTAAAATACTGTAAATAGAAATTATAGTGAAAGCTACCTCAATTGTTTTTGGAAGTATCTTTTCAGATCCTGAAGTGTCAGTTTTGAAGACCTGCATGCCACCAACTTTTAAAAGAGGCATAACGGTTGTTGCCATTACAATTATACCAATTCCACCTAACCACTGCATAATTGCTCGCCAAAGCAGAATACTTTTTGGTGTACTATCTAGATCAATAATTGTTGTAGATCCCGTTGTTGTTATTCCTGACATGCTTTCAAAAAAAGCTTCACTAAAAGATAAGTTCAAACCTGATAATAAAAAAGGCAGACTTCCAAATAACGCAATGCTTGCCCAAGATAACGTTGAAAAAAGAAATGCCTGTTGAAGGTTAAGTTGATTATCTTTTTTAAGACTTGCAAGGATTGTTAATACACCAATGAAAATTGTAATAATTGAAGACGAAAAAAAACTATTACTATTTTCATTGTAAATAAGCTGAACAGCATAGGGTATCATCATGAACACACCTAGTACCAATAACAAGATACCAACAATAAAAAAAACAGTTTTATTTGATGCCATAGAGTTTGAGACAATATTTAAATAGAAATAAAATTCAACTTATTATAAACCTTTATAATGCTTGAGTCTGAACTAATTCAATCAACATCTTCTTGGCCTTTTGTTGAGATAAGGAAACTTCTTAAAGAAAGAAAAGAAATTATTAAGAAAAAAAATAAAATTATTTTTCAGACAGGTTACGGACCAAGTGGATTACCACATATCGGAACTTTTGGAGAGGTTTCAAGAACGTCTATGATGATAAATGCTTTAAATCATATTCAAAAAATTCAGTCCGAATTAATTACCTTTTCAGATGATATGGATGGCCTTAGAAAAATTCCAGAAAATATTCCAAATGATAAAATTCTTCAAAAGAATCTCGGAAAACCTCTTACAAGTATTCCAGATCCTTTCAAAAAGTACAAAAGTTTTGGAGAGCATAACAATATGATGTTGATTCAGTTTTTAAATAAATTTAAATTCAAATTTCATTTTAAGAGTTCTACTGAAAATTATACAAAAGGTATCTTCAATAGTTCTATTATAAGAATATTAGAAAAATATGAAGACATCATGAATATAATACTTCCAACACTAAGAAGTGAAAGACGTAAAACTTACAGCCCATTTTTACCAATATGTCCAAATACTGGTAAGGTACTAGAAATTCCAGTTTTAGAAATAAATAAAAAGAATAATAAAATAATTTTTGATAATAATGGAAAAAAACTTGAGACAAGTATTCTTGATGGAAATTGTAAATTACAATGGAAAGTTGATTGGGCAATGAGGTGGTTTGCATTTGATGTTGATTTTGAAATGTATGGCAAAGATTTAATTGAAAGTGCAATTATATCTGGAAAAATTTGTAAAACTTTAGGAAAAAAACCGCCAAATGGTTTTGCCTATGAATTATTTTTAGACGAAAAAGGAGAAAAAATATCTAAATCCAAAGGTAATGGAATAACAATAGACGAATGGTTAAGATACGCATCACCAGAAAGTTTGTCTCTTTATATGTATCAAAACCCTAAAAGAGCTAAAAAACTTTATCCTGAGGTTGTACCTAAAGCAGTAGATGAATATTTATCTTTAATAGATAAATTTTTAAATCAAAAACCAAAAGATAAAATATTAAACCCTGTTTGGCATATACATAATGGTTCGCCACCAAGTGAAAAAGTTGTGATGCCTTTTTCAATGCTTCTAAATATAGTTGGATCAAGTAATGCAAAAAATAAAGAGGTACTATGGAAGTTTATAAAAAAATTTCACAAAGAATTGGATCCATCTACACATAAAATTTTTGATGAGCTAACTAAATATGCAATCAATTATTTTATAGACAGAGTAGAACCAACTAAAAAATATAAAAAACCAGATGATAATGAAAAAAAAGCACTACAAAATCTTATAAACAATTTGAAAAAAGTACCTCAAAATGCTGATGCAGAAGAAATTCAGACTTTGATCTATACAGCTGGTAAGGAAAATGGTTATAGCGATAATTTAAGAAACTGGTTCAAATTAATTTACGAGGTTACTTTTGGAGAAGAAAATGGACCTAGAATGGGCTTTTTTATAAGTTTTTTTGGAGTAAAAGAGACAATTGATTTAATGGAAAAAAAGTTGAAAATATAATTTTAATGTTTTCTTTATTAAGACCTTTAATATTTAATCTAGATCCAGAAAAAGCCCATGATTTAGCAATTAAATCTTTAAAATTTAACTTTCTTCCAAATAGCATTTTTTCAGTTAAAGATGAAGAAATGTTAAATACAAAATTATTTGGAAAAAAAATTCTAAATCCAATAGGTCTTGCTGCTGGTTTCGATAAAAGTGCAGAGGTTTATAACGAGATTTTTAAAATCGGTTTTGGATTTGTTGAAGTAGGAACTATCACTCCAGAAAAACAATACGGCAATGAAAAACCTAGGATGTTTAGATTAGAAAAAGATCACGCATTAATAAATAGACTAGGCTTTAATAATGATGGATCTGAAATTGCAAAAAGTAGAATTGAAAACAATTTGCCCACTGGTCTTTTAGGGATAAATATAGGACCAAATAAAGATACATCAGATATGACAAGTGATTTTTTAAAGTGTGCAAATATTTTTTTTCCTCTTGGTGATTATCTTACAATAAATATTTCATCACCAAATACAAAGGGCCTTAGAGATTTTCATAAAGAGGAGAACTTAAATAATTTACTAACCAAAATTAATCAAATTAGAAAGGAGAGTAACTTTAACAAGTCTTTCCTTTTAAAAATATCACCAGATCTTGAAGATTCTTTCATTGATAGTATTATCGGTCTATCAATAAAACATAATATAAATGGGTTAATTTTAACAAATACTACAGATAGTAATAGAGAAAATTTAATAGATAAGAAAAAAAATGAGAATGGAGGTTTATCAGGTAAACCAATTCAAAATTTATCTACGAATCTTATAAAAAAATTTTATAAACAATTAAAAGGAAAAATACCCATAATAGGAGTGGGGGGTATCGACTCTGGTGAATCTGCTTTTGAAAAAATAACTTCTGGTGCATCAGCAGTTCAATTGTACACCGGTATGATTTTTAAAGGCCCCACAATTGTTAAAGATATAAAAAGTGGTTTGATAAATATACTTAAAGATAAAGGCTTTAAAAATATAAACGAAGCTGTAGGAACAAATTTAAATTAATTTTTCTTAAAGAAATTATATTTTTTCTTCTCAAGATCAAATCTTATATGATGCAATAATTCTCTCGCATATGAAAATGCTATACCTATTAGAATTACAATAATAATTGAAAATAATCCATATGAAATTGGAAAAGTTTTAGATAAAAATAAAACTAACTCTCCAAGTCTATTATTTATTTCGCCAGATGCATTTGAAACAAATAAACTTTCTCCTTTATCTAATACAAATTGTTCTATACCCATTATTACGCCAACTCCTAATAAAAGAACTGCTAGTAAGGTTTTATATTCTGATGCATTTAATTTTTCAGAAGTTTTAAGGCCAATATGTACACCTAGAATTGATCCTGTAAGTAAAATTCCAACCAATATAAAGTCTATAGTTTGGAATTTTAAAGCGTGACCTATTACAACAAAGGCGGTAATAAAAATTGTCACAAACAAAGAAGTGCCAGGCACTAATTTAGTGGGCATACCGATTACATAGATCATCGCTGGTACCATTAAGAAGGCTCCTCCCACCCCCATAATTGCAGCAAATATTCCAACTACAAAACCTAGCATTATTGGAACAATCGCGCTTTCGTAAAGTTTAGATTTATGAAACCTCAATCTGAATGGCAAACCATGTATCCAATAATGATCATGAGCTTTCCTTCTTGTTGTAGTTTTATTTTTTATATTAATTAGCTCTTTCCAGCCTTTAGCAAACATCAAAGTTCCAATCATAACCAACATGTATATGTAAGCTAAAGCAATAATCTCATTAACAACTCCTTTTTGTTGTAGGAAACTAAATATTAACATTCCAACTATTGTCCCCAAAATCCCGCCAGACACAATTACAAGGCCCATTTTATAATCTAATGTTTTTCTGAACCAATGAGTTAATGCACCAGATACAGATGTTCCTAAGATATTATTTGCTTCATTGGCAACAGCAAAAGTTGGAGGAATACCTAAGAAGATTAATACAGGAGTCATTAAAAATCCTCCACCTATACCAAATAACCCAGACAAAAAACCTACACAAAAACTTAAAAATAAAATTAGTAAAATACTTACCTGAACTTGAGCAACTTGTAGGAAAAAATCCATTCAACTTACTATTATCTGATATTAACCTTGTCAATAGAGATATATTCACTTGATTATAAACCTTTCACCAATTATATAGCGTATGGATATTTTATGAGCAAAAAATGTGAACTTACCGGAAAGAAACCTATAAAAGGCCATAACGTTAGTCATGCTAACAACAAAACAAAGAGACGTTTTTTACCAAGTTTAAAGAAGGTAAACTTTAGAAGTGAAGTATTAAAAAAAAATGTTAAACTTAATGTCTCTAATTCTGCTTTACGTACAGTAGACTTCAAAGGTGGAATTGATAAATTTCTTAAATCTGCAAAATCCTATAAATTATCAAAAAAGGCAAAGAAACTTAAAACACAGATAACTTCTAAAAATGCTTAAATTTGTCAGGTCTGAAACAAGACCTCTATTGTTCTTAGCATTCTTTATGGCAATCTTTGTTACGGCTTCAAACTTTTTAGTTCAGTTCCCCATTACTTTTTTTGGAATGCAGGAAGTTTTAACTTATGGAGCAGTTAGCTATCCTATTACCTTTCTAATAACAGATCTTGCAAACAGAAGGTATGGAAAACTTACTGCAAGAAAAATTGTTTATTTGGGTTTTGCCCTGGGTATTGCATTAACCTTATTTTTTTCAACAAATTTTTCAGATTTAATATCAATCAGAATAGCAATCGGATCTGGTACGGCTTTTTTAATAGCTCAGTTATTAGATGTTCAAATATTCGATAAACTGAGAAAAAAAATTTGGTTTGCTGCACCTTTAACTTCATCTTTTTTTGGCTCATTAGTAGATACCTTTTTATTTTTTTTCATAGCATTTTATGGAACAGATATGAATTGGCTTACGTTAGGAATAGGAGATTTTTTTGTTAAAATCTTGATGGCATTAATTATGTTAATACCATTTAGACTTTTAATGAAAAAATTAAGAGATACCTCATATTACTCAAAAAAATTGAAAATATAATTAATTAGATTAGTGGAAAGTTTTTTCAGAAAACAGATCCGTTAATTGATTAATCATTGCATCGCCAAGATCCTGTACATCAGTAATTTTAACTGCTTTTTTATAATATCTTGTAACATCATGACCAATACCAATTGCTAATAGCTCTACAGATGAAAATCTCTCTATAGCATTTACAGTATTTTTTAAATCTTTCTCCAAATAATCGCTGAGATTTGCAGAAAGAGTAGAGTCATCTACGGGTGCACCATCAGAAATCACCATTAGTATTTTTCTTTCTTCTTTTCTTTTGTTCATTTTATTGAACGCCCATCTTAAAGCTTCGCCATCTATGTTCTCTTTTAAAAGACCCTCTTTTAACATCAGTCCCATATTTTTTTTAGATTGTCTCCAAGGAATATCAGCAGACTTATATATTATGTGTCTCAAATCATTCAGCCTACCTGGTAATTTTGGTTTGTTTCTACTCATCCACATCTCTCGACTCGAACCACCTTTCCAGTGTTTAGTTGTAAATCCTAAAACTTCAACCTTAACAGAACAACGTTCTAGAGTTTTTGATAAAATATCAGCACAAACAGCTGCTACTGAAATAGGTTTTCCTCTCATCGATCCAGAATTATCTATTAAAATTGTAACCAATGTATCTTTAAAATCAGTTTCTTTTTCTTTTTTGAAAGATAGAGAATTAAAAGGATCAGTTATCACTCTAGTTAATTTAGAAGTATCCAATATACCTTCCTCAAGATCAAACTCCCATGATCTATTTTGTTTTGCTAGTAATTTTCTTTGAAGTTTATTTGCTAGCCTTGAAACAAAGTTTTTTAATTGAATTAGTTGTTGATCTAAAGATGCTCTTAATCTTATAAGTTCTTCTTCAATTTCAAGGTCTTCAGCTTTAATTACTTCATCAAATTTATCAGTAAAAATCTTGTATTTTTGTTTAGAACTTGAAAAAACTTTTTGAGTTTTTTTACTTAAATTTCCCTCAATACTTTCAGACTCATCTAAATTTTCTTCTTCAATGTCTTTTTCAGAAGCACTTTCCAGACTTGAAATATCTGAGTTTTCAAATTCACTATTTTCTTTATCATCTTTTAATGTACTTTCATTTTTATCATGAGCATCACTATTGAGTGAATCTTTGTCTTTTTCTTGTTCTTTGGTGTCTTCATAAGCTTCCTTCTCCTCGATATTCATTTTTGAAATTATTTTTGAGATAATTTTGTTGAATTTATCTTGATTTTTTAAGTTATTTTTAAGTATCTCTAAATTTTTACCAAATTTTTGTTCAAAATCCTTTTTAAGTTTTTTCGTTTTATTATTAACAATTTTTCTATCTTTTAAATTAAATAAATATCCTCTAAGATAATCTTCAAAAAAATTTTCTACTAAATTTGCCTGATCACTATTTTCACGCAAATTTTGTGTCAAATTTTTTTTAATACCTTTAAATCTATCAGAACCTAGCTTTTCGTATCTAACCTTTTCGGCTAATTCATAAAGTTTTTTCGCCCTATCACCTTTTGGCTTATGTGAATTAAAAATATCAATATTACTGTATTTTAATCTAAGTGCCTCAGAATCGGCTCTTGCCCTTATAACCTGATAATCTTTTACATTTTTTAAATTTTTAATATCAGGTAAAATTATATTTTTATTATCTTTTTTTGATTGTTCTCCAAAACTTACATTACAATCTGCTATTTCTGAAATTGATTTTATTGTAGAGGATAGAGCTAACTTAAAATTTTCTAAGTGGATATCCTTTTTTTCCATCTCAAGATATTTTTACGTTTATAGATGACTCAGGTAGATCCTCCCCAAAGCATCTTTGATAATATTCGGAAATTATTTTTCTTTCTAATTCGTCACATTTATTTAAAAAGGTAACCCTAAAGGCATAACCACTGTCTTTAAAAATCTCAGAATTTTCAGCCCAATGTATAACCGTTCTTGGACTCATTACCGTTGATATATCTCCATTTATAAAGCCATTTCTTGTAAGCTCAGCTACTTTGATCATGTTAGAAACTTTTTCTTTTCCAGCTTTATTATTTAGCGACTTATTTTTTGCTAAAACAATTTCCAATTCCTTCTCAAATTTTAAATAATTTAGAGTTGTGACAATGTTCCACCTATCCATTTGACCCTGATTAATTTGTTGGGTTCCATGATAAAGTCCAGTTGTATCTCCAAGCCCTACAGTATTTGTTGTCGCAAACATTCTAAAAAACTGATTTTGATTAATTATCTCATTTTTATCGAGCAAAGTTAATTTTCCATCACTCTCTAAAATTCTCTGAATAACAAACATTACATCTGGTCTTCCAGCATCATATTCATCAAAAACTAGTGCAATTGGATTTTGTATAGACCAAGGCAAAATTCCCTCTTTAAATTCTGTAACTTGTTTACCATCTTTAACAACTATTGAGTCTTTTCCGATTAAATCTATTCTACTGATATGACTATCAAGGTTGACTCTAACACAAGGCCAGTTAAGTCTTGCAGCAACTTGCTCTATGTGTGTAGATTTACCAGTACCATGATATCCTTGTATTAATACTCTCTTGTTAAATGCAAATCCTGAGAGAATTGCAAGAGTAGTATCTCTATCAAATTTATAATCATTATCGATTTTAGGAACATATTGATTTTTTTTTGAAAAGGCATCTATCTCCATATCTGTATCTAAATTAAATGTTTGTCTTACAGAGACTTTTATATCAGGTTTTAAGTTTTCTAAATTAGTGCTCATTTCTCTTTGCTTATAGTGGTTTTAAGTTGACTGTACGCTAACGTTATTTTTTTTAAAATATCCTCATATTTTTTACTCCCATGGTTTTTATCAGGATGATATTTCTTTACAAGCCCTTTAAATTTTTTTTGAATATCAGCCCACTTTGCTTCATATTTAAGTCCTAAAACCTCAAGTGCATGACGATCTTTTTCAGATAATTTTGATTTTTTGAACTCTTTATACTCCGTATTTGCAAAAATATTAATTTTGTCCTCAAGAGCATTATTCCATAATATTTTAAAAAAGTTGTCCGATGACGCAAAACTTTTCGTGGGTTTATGCCAAGTTATGTCAGATTTAATGAAATATTCGATTTGTTCATCATTCATATCAGCAAAATAATTCCAATTTTTATTAAAAATTTTTATATGTTCGAGACATAGATAACGAAAATTTCTACTATTATCTCTTTCTTTAGGAGCTTTATATTCACCTATTTCTTTACAATCTTTCCAATCACAGATATTTTTCATAATATTTATTAATAATATAGTAAAATAATATTCAATGCGAAGTTTAATACAAAATATAGAAAAAAAAATAAAAAAAAACTTTGATGTAAGCAAAATAGAGATTATTGATAACTCACATAAACATCAAGGTCATAAATTTTTCCAAAAAGGAAAGTTTCACTTAAAAATAATTATTAGGTCAGAAGATTTAAAAAATTTAAATAAAATTGATGCTCACAAAAAAATTATGCAAGTTTTAAAACAAGAGCTCAAAGATAAAATACATGCTCTTGAAATTAAAATTAATTAATTGTTTTTATAATTGATTTCATTTGATCTAAAGATATTTTTATCTTACCAGGCTCAGTTGTTTTACCAATATATCTTAGGAGAATTAAACTAATTTTATTATCATTATTTTTTTTATCATTGACCATAAACTTTGCAATTTTCGCATATTCACTTTTTTTAAAATATCGATTTAAATCTGAAGGTAACTTATTATCAATATAAATTTTTTCAATTTTTTTAAGTGTTCTTTTTGAACATAAGCCTTTTTTTACAGAAAGTTTTGTTGCTAGGAGCATACCAATTAGAACTGCTTCACCGTGATTTATTTTTTTGGAAAAATAATTTGCTGTCTCAATTCCATGGGCAAAAGTGTGGCCAAAATTTAGAATCATTCTTTTACCTGTTTCTTTTTCATCTGCTGTAATAAAAAAAATTTTATTTTTGGCACCTTTAACTATTAAATTTTTCATAATTTGCATATTTTTTCCATCTAAAATAATTTTAGAATTTCTAGTTATAAATTTAAAATATTTTTTATCTTTTATAAGTGCATATTTTAAAACTTCTCCAAATCCACAAATGAATTCTCTTTTAGGAAGACTCTTTAAAAAAGATAATTCAGAAATCACTAATTTAGGTTGATAAAAAGAACCTATTAAATTTTTTCCATATTTTGAGTTAACCCCAGTTTTCCCACCAATTGAAGAGTCAACTTGAGCAAGCAATGTGGTTGGTATGTTTACAAAGTTAATACCTCTTTTAAATATACTTGCCACAAAACCTGTAAAGTCACCGATTATACCTCCCCCAACAGCAATTAGGGTGTCATTCCTATTAAATTTTTTTTCTATCAAATTTTCAATTAGGGTATTTGCGTATTTAATTGATTTTAAATTTTCATTTGGTGTAAATTCTCTAGAAAATATCTGGTAGTTTTTTACAAGTTTTCTAATTTTTTTTTTATAAAAATAAGGAACATTTTTATCTAGAATCAATGCTACCTTTTTAGATCCGGGACATAAAACTTTTAGTTGTTTACTTAGCAAATTTAATGCTCCGTCACCAATAAATATTGGATAATTCATATCCTTATTTTTTACATTTATCCTATCTATTTTCATAAATTTTTATTATTTCATCAACTATTTCATTCTTATTTTTAGAATTACAGTTTATTTTAATGTCTGCAAGCGAGTAAATTGGTTCTCTCTTCTTATACAAGTTATTTAAATCTTCCAAAGACATATTCTTTAAAAGAGGTCTTTTTTTGATATCATTTGTTCTTTTGTATATCAAATTAATATCAACATCCAACCAGACTGAAACTGAATTTTTTTTAATTATTTCTCTAATTTTATTATTCATAAATGCTCCACCCCCCAAAGCTACAACATAGTTTAGCTTTTCAATTATTTTTATACTTTCTTCTGTTTCAATTTCACGAAAATAATTTTCTCCTTTTTTTTCAAAAATTTCACTTATTGAATTTGAAAGTTTTTTTTCAATAATATCGTCTATATCTGCGTAGTGCATTTTTAGCTTACCAGACAGATGTTTACCGATTGTGGACTTGCCCGAGCCCATCATTCCAGTTAATACGAGGTTTTTTTTCAATTTATACACAAAATTTCAATTTGATTTATCACAAATTTGTCTTAATTCTTAAGTTTAAGTATATTTAATAATTATGCAATCAAGATTACAGAGGTCAAAAGGAAACGTATCATTTATTAAAATCATTGTAAAAATGATAATATTAATTTTATTAATATTTTTTGCGTTTTTCTTCATTGAAAAGATTGACTTTCCATCTCCCAAAAATGAAATCATTGAAGATGTCACTAATAAAACTATCAAGCTTCGTTAATAAACTAATTATATTTTTTGTTTTAATTTTTCTTTTTAACCCAAATCTTTTTGGGGAAGAGACTATTGATATATGGAAAAAAGATAAAAAAGAGAATCAAACTATTTCTGAAAATAGTGAAAAAAAAGAAAACAATAAAATTGATTATTCAAAAAAAAATAAAGCATCTGGAGAAATTAAAATTACTGACAAAGATATAAAAAATGAGCCCACGCTAAACCTACCTGGTATTTTTGATCCAGAAAAAAATGATTTGAGTATGAATATGTGGTCAAATACTGATGGACTATCTATAAAAAATACTTTTAACCGAATTGCAAAAATTAAACTTTCACCTTTATCCGAAGAGCTATTTGTTAATACAATCTTTACTTATTCTCACCCACCAACAAAGAACTTATCACAAAAAGATTTTTTAAAATTAAAACTAAAATGGTTGGTTGATAACAACAAAACTGATCTTATGGAAGAATTTCTAAATATGAATTTAGAATTTGATGGCAAATCAAAATTAATAAAATATCTCATAGATTATTATATAGCCTCTGCCGATATATCAAAAAGTTGTGAAAAAGCTAATTTAATAAATAAAGAAATAAAGGATAAATATTTAGATAAATTTAGAATTTACTGTCTTATTTTAAACAAAAAAAAAGAAGAAGCCCAACTAAATTTTGATTTATTAAGAGAAGAAGGAAGATCAGATAAGTTTTTTGATAATAAGATTTTGTTTCTATTAGATGTAAATGAAAAACCTGATAATAAAATTTCTGATAAAAATCTTTTATATTTTTATCTATCATCTATTACTGTTGAAAATTTTAAATATGTGCCGAGTGAAAAAACAGATAGAAATATATGGAAGTATTTGACAGCATCGAACTTAATTTCTACAGAAGAACTAAATGATCCGGAAATAATAAAAAAGTATGAAATAGCAGCACAGGAGGGTACTTTTGATAAGAACAAAATTTTTGAAATTTATTTGTCACTTCCATTTAATATTAATCAGTTAGTAAATGCACAAACTGCATACTTAAGTTTAACTGGATATGAGTCGAGGGCGTTAATTTATCAAAAAATATTGTTATCTGATAATATAGAAAAAAAATTAGAATTACTTTTTTTATTAAAGGATTTATTCTCTAAGGATAAATTAAACAATATTTATACTGATTATTTAAGCGAAACTTTAAAATCTTATGACGACAAAGATATTCCAGAAAATTTTAAAAAAATTGTTAAAAAAAATATCATTTTTGAAAAAAATAAAGAATTAGGAAAAATAAAATATGACGATAAAATTTTGCATCGTTCAAAAGTAATCAAATATTTTGTAGATCAAAATCCAAATAAAGAAAAGGCAAATAAAGACTTTTTAAGTATTTATAAAAAAATAAGCAAAAATAAAAAATATTTTTTCTCAATAAAAGATATAATTCTTTTAGAAACTCTATCATCCGATGGTTTTGAGATGCCCAAAGAATTTGATAAAAATGTACTCTCTAAAAATCTAACAGTCCCAGGAAATATAAGCGCATTAATAGAAAAAGATGAAATTGGTATGTTAATGCTAAAACTTATCGAAATAATTGGAACCGATGATGTAAAAAGTCTCGATCCTGAAACATTGTATTTTATTGTAAACCTTTTAAACAAGGCTGAAATAAAAAAGGTTAGAAATAAAATCTTAAATCTCACTCTACCCCTAAGAGTTTAATTCATATATAAATATATAATGTCGAAAAGAAGAATATTAACTATACCTGATCCAATTTTAAGGAAAAAGTCAGCCTCTGTAGATAAGGTAGATAAGGATATTCAAAAACTCATGAGTGATATGTTAGAAACTATGTATGATGCACCTGGTATTGGATTGGCCGCAATTCAAATTGGCGTTCCTAAAAGGGTTGTTGTTATGGATATTTCAAAAGAGTCAAATAAAAAAGAGCCAATGTATTTTGTAAATCCTGAAATTGTATGGAAATCAGATTTAAAGGCTACTTATGAGGAAGGATGTCTCTCAATACCAAATCAATTTGCAAAAATCGAAAGACCAGAAAGCTGCAATGTAAGATACTTAAACTATGATGGTACAGAAAAAGAGATAAAAGCAAAGGGGCTTTTGGCAACATGTTTGCAACACGAAATAGATCATCTAAATGGGGTTTTATTTATTGATTATCTATCAAAACTTAAGAAAAACATTATTATTAAAAAACTCTCAAAAAACAAAAAAGAATTAGAAAGAATAGTAGTTTAATTTCAAAAATTTAATGTCTAAAAATATAGTTTTTATGGGAACACCTGACTTTTCCCTCCCAACTTTGGAAGCTCTAATTCAATCTGAACATAAAATCTTAGCTGTATATTCTCAACCACCAAGCAAAGCTAATCGAGGACAAAAAATTGTACCTTCAAAGGTTGAGAGTTTTGCCAAGAAAAATTCTTTAAATTTAAGAACACCATCTAAATTAGACACAGATGAAGAGCATGATTTTTTTAAAAATATTAAACCAGATCTAGTAGTTGTAGTTGCTTACGGAAAGATTATACCAAAAAGATTTTTAAATTTAGCAAAAAATGGATTTATTAATATTCATGCGTCCTTGCTTCCTAAATGGAGGGGAGCTGCACCAATTCAAAGATCTATAATGAATTTAGACAGCGAAACAGGAATAAGCATAATGAAAATTGTAGAGAAGTTAGACGCTGGACCTATAATTCATCAAGCAAAAATTAAAATAAATGAAAATATCGATAGTTTAACTTTGTCAAAAGTTTTGTCTAAATTAGGAGCAAAATCTATTATTGATATAATAAAAAAATTTGAAGAAGGCGACATACATTATAAAGAACAAGATCATAATAAAGCTACATATGCAAAAAAAATTTCAAAAAATGAGGGACAAATTCGTTGGGATTCAAGTGCTAAGAAAATTTTAGCTAAAATTAATGGTCTCAATCCAAACCCTGGAGCTTGGTTTGAATATAAAAAACAGCGATACAAGGTCTGGAAAGCAAAAATTGAAAATCAAAGTGGAGATCCAGGAAAAATAATAGATAATAAACTTATGATTGCGTGCAAAGATGGAGCAATAAAAATTCTTGAAATTCAAAAACAAGGAAAAAGTAAACAGAAAATTGATCAATTTTTAATGGGAAACAAAATAAAACAAGGCGACAGTATAATTTAATGTTTACTTATCAGATTATAATAGAATATCTTGGGACAAGCTTTGTTGGATGGCAGTTTCAAAAAAATGGTCTATCAATTCAAGAAGTTTTAGAAAAAGCTTTATCAAAGTTTTTAAAACATAAAGTAAAAGTTATTGGATCAGGCAGAACAGATTCTGGAGTCCATGCAAATGGCCAATCAGCTCATTTCAAAATAAAAAATAAAATTAAAGATAAAAATACTTTCATTAACTCAATTAATTTTTTTTTAAAAAGACATGCTATTTCTATTATAAGTATTAAAAAAAAATCAAAAAAATTTCATGCAAGACATAGTGCCACTAAAAGGATTTATAAATATTTAATAGTAAATAGAAGATCATCTTTAGTTATTGAAAAAAATAAAGCTTGGCATATAAAAAAAAAACTTAATATAAAAATTATGAAAAAAGGTGCAGAAATTTTATTAGGAACACATGACTTTTCAACTTTTAGGTCCTCATCATGCCAGGCAAAATCTCCTATTAAAACTCTGAGTAAGGCGAAAATAGATAAGAAAAAAAACAAAATTGTTTTGACTTTTGTTTCTAAGTCTTTTCTGCAGCAACAGGTTAGATCAATGGTAGGCTCACTCAAATATTTAGGTGAGGGAAAATGGAGTTTGAAAGATTTTAAAAAAGCTTTTTTATCAAAAAAGAGATCAATGTGCGCACCTACCGCACCACCTTATGGACTTTATTTGTATAAAGTAAAGTATTAAAAATTATGAATGACTTACCAAAGAAAATACCAGTCTTTCCATTAAGAGGAGTTATTTTTTTCCCAGAAACTAATTTGCCTTTAAATATTTTCGAAAGCAGATATTTGAAAATGGTAAATGATATTTTAAAAAATAATAAATTTTTAGGCATGATACAGTCTAAAAAAATTGATGGTGAGGTTTACCAAGTCGGTTGTCTCGGAAAAATAGACGAACATACCAGAACAGAGGATGGAAGAATATTGATAAACCTAAAAGGTATAAATCGATTTAAAATTGATAAAGAGGTTAAAAATAATGAGCCTTACAGAGAATTTTTAGTTAACTATGAACCTTTTAAAAAAGATAAAGATTTAAAAAAAATTAAATTTAAAAACGAAAAATTAAAAGAGCTTATTGATAACTCAAAAATATTTTTTAAAAAACAAGGCATACTTATTAATTGGTCTACTTTATCTAAGCTAAGTGTTGAAAAACAGATTTACAATTTGGCTATGATTTCTCCTATTTCTGATGAAGAAAAACAGAAACTTATTGAAATTTCTGAGTTAGAAGATGTTGCAAATGTTTTAAATGAGCTCACAAAGTTTAGTTTTTATGAAGCTCCAGACCAAAAAAAAATTTTACAATAAATCATTTAATTTTCGTTTAGTGCTTTTAAATGCATTTCAGTGCTTTCTCTTAATGCATTTAAATCGTACCCACCCTCTAAAATCGAAACCACTTTGTTGTTAATACTTTTATTTGCTACAGCTAAAGTTCTTTTTGTAATAATGTAAAAATCCTCAGATTTTAACATAAATTGTGCCAGCGGGTCATCCGCATGCGCATCAAAACCTGCTGAAAATAATAAAAACTCTGGTTTAAATTTACCAAGTTTTTTCAAAACATGCTCATATGCATTTAAATATTCTTCCGAATTTGTCCCTGCCGGCAAAGGTATATTCAAAATATTATTATATTTACCTTTTTCATTTACTGATCCCGTCCCAGGATAAAAAGGATATTGATGTGTTGAAATATATAAAACTTTTTGATTTTCATAAAAAATATCTTGAGTACCATTTCCGTGATGAACATCAAAATCAATTATTGCAATTCTATTTAGTTTATATTTTTCTATAAGATAGTGGGCTCCTACAGCTACATTATTATAAATACAGAAACCCATTGCCTTATCCTTTTCGGCATGATGACCCGGTGGTCTTACAGGACAGAACACATTTTTAAATTCTTTACTTTGTACACTATCAATAGCTGTTATTATTGATGCCACTGCATCCGATGATGCTTGTCTGCTACCCGGAGATACAATAGTGTCCCCATCTAAAAAATGTAAACCCTTTTTAGGAAAGGAATTTTCCACTTCATCGATAAAATCTGACTTATGAGCAATTTTTAAATATTTAGTGTCGAACTTTAATGGTTTTTTCCAAATTAATTTTTTATCTTTTTTTAAGTGCTCAATTATGACAGAAACTCGATCTGCTCTTTCAGGATGACCCTGACCAGTGTCGTGATTTAAATAAGACTCGGTAGTAATAATTCCTGTTTTCACTTAAAATAACTTACCAAAATATTTTCATATATTTTAGTTAATTTTTTTAAATCAGAAAC
>MDTE01160193.1_pt1 | contig 18400 bp, 14 predicted proteins | sample 811231 | NCBI WGS metagenome assembly MDTE01 (sample SAMN05326651, study PRJNA326480) | marine metagenome | isolation source: seawater | place: Indian Ocean: Red Sea | collected 2010 | reverse complement strand
TGAAACTCCTGATGGTATTGATTTTAATGAAACAAATGGACTAATTACTGGAATTATTGAAGTTGAATTGGATGGCGTTAATTTCATAATCAGTGCCTCTAATACTATGTATTTACATACTTTCAATATTACTATCAGTGCAAGTTTGCTTGATACGGATGGGGACGGTATTCCAGATGTTGATGATGAAGATGATGATGGTGATGGCTGGAATGATGATGTTGAAATTGAGTGTGAAACAGACCCATTAGATATCTATACGAGTCCTGAGGATTATGACGAAGATGGAATCTGTGATTTGTACGATGAATTGGATGATTCTCCGATATTATTCTTTTATCCTAATGATAAATTAGTTCTGACTGTTGGAGAGGAAATAGAATATTTAGAACCAGTTATTGCGCCAATTAGCGGAGATATTATCAATTTCACAGTAATTCCTGATTTACCGAAAGGATTGATTCTAAATCCATCTAATGGTCAGATTTCGGGAGTACCAGAAGAACCATATGATCATCTGATCTTGGAATATTCACACAGATTTACCGCATCGAATGGACTAGAAAATTCATCATTTTCGTACACTGTCGACTTTGATATCCTCCCACCATATGTGGAAAATCCGGATACAGATGAAGATGGTTGGGGAGATAGAGATGAATTAGAATGCAATACTAATCCGGAAGACAACTTATCAGTTCCAGAAGATATCGATTTGGATTTGATTTGTAGCTACATTGATGAGGATGATGACGGAGATAAAATTGGAGATTTGATAGATAAATTCCCGAAAAATCCCACTGCATGGTTCGATACTGATAATGATTCAATGCCGGATTCATTAACTTGTAAGTATCTGACAAATTCATCAAATTGCGTATTTAGTTTGATTGAGGATTTGGATGATGACAATGATGGGTGGAATGATACTAATGAAACAGATTGTGGAACTAATCCTCTGGATGTTAATGATTTCCCGGAAGATGATGATAATGATGGGGTTTGTAATCTCTTGGAAGAGTACGTTCCACCGATTGTAAGAATCCTATGGATATGTTGTATGCCATTACTACTCCTACTACTATTACTCCTATGGTTGATTAATCCATTTGCAGTGAAAGATGAAGAAATTAGGGGACCGGAGCCAGAGTATACAACCACACAAAGGGGATGGGTTGGTGGAACTGGTGAATTCGACGATCCATACGTACTCAAGGGAATCAAGAATGTGAAAAAGAATGGTTTTGCAGAGAGTTTTGAATTGATAAAAATTACAAATATTTCACCAAGACTAATGTGCGACTTTACTGACATGTCAGCAGATGAAAATGGCAGTAGATTTAGCATGAAACCAATCAAATCCTCAAATAGGGGAGAAATATCATTTAAGATGATGTTTAATGACTATGGTGGAACTATGGAAACCACGACATATCAGGGCCTAATACGAGTTGGAAAGGCTTCTGTATACTTCAAATGGGGAGTTGAAGTTGTAGTGACTAGAGATATATCTAATGAAATTGAAAAATCGAAAGTGGATGCTGAAGTTGCTAGACTGAAGGCAGAAGCTGAAGAAGCTAAGGCTGAAGCTGAAGAAGCTAAGGCAGAAGCTGAATCTGAAGCTGCTAGACTAAAGGCAGAAGCTGAAGAAGCTAAGGCTGAAGCTGAATCTGAAGCTGCTAGACTAAAGGCAGAAGCTGAAGAAGCTAAGGCTGAAGCTGAATCTGAAGCTGCTAAACTCAAAGAAGAAGCTGAAGAAGCTAAGGCTGAAGCGGATAGAATTGCACAAGAAAGGCAGGTTAGATTAGAACGCGAGATGGAAGAGAGGCGCAAGCGACTTGATGAATTGAGCGAAAAGGAAAGGAAAAGGGAAGAAGAGCTACTGAGGGTGGCTGAAAAATCAAAAACTATTGATTTTTCAATTTTGGGAGTAGCGAAAACTACTGAAATCAAGAGTGAGATCGATGAAAATACGGAGTCATTAGAATTGGATGATACCTCGAATTTCTCTGATAGTGGAGAAGGTTATATTTCTGATTATAGAGGTGGGACAAAAATTTCATGGACAGGAAAAGAAGGAAATTTACTATTAGGAATTAAAGGAATTTCGAGAATTTTTTCAGGTGCCATGATTACAGTTAGTGATGACTTAAAGAAAATTAAGGGAGTAGGTCCATTCATTGAAGATAAATTGAATACATTGGGAATTTTTACATTCGACCAAGTAGCCAGAATGACTCCGGAACTTGAAGATAAAGTCAATGAAGCAATAGAATTCTTCCCAGGAAGGATTAGGCGCGACGAATGGGCTAAGCAAGCTAGTGAATTCGTTAAAAATAGATAGAAATCATACGATAACCATTTGAAAGGATTGATGTTCGCGAAGGTTGGGTGTTGATGTGGCTGAAGATCCAATGTTAGATGTCATTCAACCCCTTGTCGATATCTTAGCTGGTGTTGATTTAATTTCAGATTGGAGTGAAGAAATTGCAAAAATCATTGTTTCCGTTCTAATTACTTTAGTTGGTTTATTCTTCACTAGATATGTTCTGGTAAAGCTTGCTTGGAGAGTTGTGAGGAGGACAGAAGCTGAATGGGACAATAATATAATTGTTCCAATATCCAATAGAATGTACATCTTTGTTTTAGTGGCGGGTCTAGAAATTACGATGAGATGGACACTTGGAGCTAATAATGAAATCTATGCTGCTACATCTGGATATTTCAATGCGACATACATTATCTTATCTGTTTCGCTTATTAGTGTTGCAATAAAGAATATTGTTCCCGCAGCAATGGAGAGATACAATACCAATAAATCAGTTACAGTAACTGGTGGAAATCCCCTGGTAGTAATTACTGCACGGGGTACTGTTTGGTTCATAGGCATTTATCTTGCACTAGATGAAGTTGGAATCGAATTATTAGGCCTTTTAGCATCATTAGCAGTATTTTCTCTAATTATAGGTTTAGCAGTTCAGCAAACTCTCGGAAACATGCTAAATTCATTTATGTTGGCTGTTGATCAGCCATTTGAAGTGGGAGACAGGATTACAGTTGATAATGTCACTGGAACTGTGATGTCATTAGGGATTTTATCGACCAAAGTTTTGACTTTGCAGGAGCAATTGGTTGTAATTCCTAATAACACGTTGGTTGCATCTACAATCACTAACTATGCCAGAGGTGGTGGAGACGGCATCAAGACTAGGATTGCATTAACTCTTGACATCGGCGTAGATTATGAAGAAAAATCGGCACATGTGAAACAAGTCATCCTTGATGTAGCTAAGAAATGTCCTAATGTAGAGACGGATCCACCACCACGAGTATTACTAAGGGAGTTAGGAGACTGGGCTAAAATTTACAGATTGTATGCTTGGATTAGTGACTATGGCGAAGAATTCTTGGCAACTGATTGGTTATTGAGAGAAATTGACAATACATTTGAGAGAGAGGCAATCAGTATACCATACCCAGTAGCTGTAGAACTCCCCAGAAAGCCTTCCCCATTCCCTGAAGGCGAAAGGGGTGAGAGTTTGAAAAGGAGAAAATCGACCAGACAACATGTCTCAAGAATTAAGATGCTAAGGGATGAAGCGGACATGAAGGAAGAGAGAGAAACGGCTAGAGTAGAGTTGGAAGAACTACAAGCCCAGTTGGCAGAAGGTGAGTTGAAAAGAGCAGATAGGGAAGACCTTGAGGCCGATATTAGAGCATTGGAAAATCTTCTAGCACAATTCTCAGAGTGATTGGAAATAAGAAACCTTTCAAGCTTGTTGCAACGCCAACCAAATATGAAAACGGATTCTGAGCAGGTAGCGAAAGATGCGGGGCTAGTAATGAGTGATAGGCATGCTCCGGGCATAACTAGAGAGAAGGTTGAAGTAGAAACTGAAGATGGTAAAAAAACTGCGATTTCTTGGAAGTATTATTTGTCTAGCGGTAAGGAAATTAGTGATGAAAAAAGAATTGCATTCCTAAATTCATTAGCAGTACCACCTGCATGGACTGATGTATGGTTCTGTGAAGATGAAAAGGGACATATTCAAGCTACTGGAAAGGACTCTAATGGTAGGTTGCAGTACAAATATCATCCAACTTGGAATAAATACAAGTCTAGGCTTAAATATATGAATGTAGATGAATTTGCAATTGCATTAAATGTACTGCGTTGGGAAGTGGAAGAGAATTTGAAAGATGAAAAAATGAATAGAGACAAAGTTGCAGCTATTATTGTAAAACTAATAGATCGTTACCACATTAGGGTTGGATCCGATCAGTATGCTCAAGAAAATGAATCATATGGACTCACCACTATTCAGAAAGGTCATGTTGAGCTATGGGAAGGAAAAAAGGCATTAGAGGGAGAAATTGATGCTGTACTAAACTTCACTGGAAAATCGGGAAAAGAGTGGAAATTATTGATCAAGGATGATGAATTATCTAGATTGATTCAAGAATCAAGAAAAATGGGTGGAAAGGGAAAAAAGGATGATTTATTCAGTTATATGGATGAAAATGGTAAGTATTATGATATTAAAGCTGAACACATAAATAATTACTTAGAGAAGCATATGCAACATAGATATACAGCAAAAGATTTCAGAACCTGGGCGGCTTCATGGAAAACAGCAGCTAGACTTGCAATGGTTTCTGAGGTTAATGATGATCAAATGGAAGAGTTAGTAAAATTACATGAAGAAGCAGGAATTAGGGCGGAAGAAACCGGATTTCCAGCTTATCTTAACTGGATGGGTAGAACCATGAAGGGTACTGACGGATTGGCCAAATTGGCCAATGCAAAAAAGCTACCAGGGGAGACGGAGAAAGAGAGAAATGCAACTATGCTCGCAATTATTGATACTGTAGCAGCAGACTTAGGAAATACCAGAGCTGTTTGTAGGTCATCTTACATTCGTCCGATGTTTATGGATGACTGGGAAGATGGTATTTTTCTAGAAAGATGGAAAAAGGCGAAAGGTGGAAAGAATCGAGGTAATGAATTGTCTGAAGATGAGAATACAGCAATAAATTATATGAGAAATCACGAAGATGAAGAGTTTGATGAATAGTAAATCACAGAGTGAAAAAATGGGAAAAAAAACAATTTATCTAGTTGGTTTCCTATGCCCCATTCCCGTCCATGAAACTAGAAGAGCTTTAGAAAACTCTGATGTTGGAGATATATTAGAGGTAATTTGTGATGATCCGGAAACGGTTCATGATATACCTGCACTTTGCGATAGGATGGGAGTAGAATTAGTTAGAATAGAGGAATTATCAGGGGAATATAAATTCACAATATGTAATCAACGAGATACTAGAATTCAAAGCTAACATGTGTTGGGGTGAGTGTGAGTATTCCACCACTGATAGAATCTGATGATGTTCCAGCCGAAGCTAGATTACCAACTAAATTTGGTGAGTTTAAAATTAGAGTATTTCATGAAGTCAAAACGGAACTAGATCATGTTGCTCTTGTTTTAGGTGATATGGATGGCCCGGATCCAGTATTAGTTAGAGTTCACTCAGAATGTTTGACAGGAGATTCATTTAGTAGCTTAAGGTGCGATTGTGGACCTCAACTTGATGAAGCAATGAAAACTATTCAAGACGTAGGATGGGGAGTCATTGTCTATCTTAGGCAAGAAGGCAGGGGAATTGGTCTAAGAGCTAAAATCCAGGCATATAACTTACAAGATCAAGGAGTAGACACGATGGATGCAAATTTACTCCTAGGTCACCCTGCCGATGCTAGAAACTATGAAATTGTAGCAGATATATTGAAGAGTTTGGGAGTCTCGAGAATTGACTTAATGACAAATAATCCCGATAAAGTGGAGCAGCTTTCAAAATATGGAATAGTTGTTGAAAACCGAAAATCCTTAATTGCCGGAATAGGGGAAGAAAATAGGGAATATTTAATCACGAAGGCTGATAAAATGAGGCATGAAATTAGTGAAGAAGACTTGGGAACATAATTATGGGGCCGTGACCGGGACTTGAACCCGGGCCGGCGGGACCACAACCCACCGTGCTAACCGCTACACCATCACAGCCATTCTTATCTAGGCGTGAGTCGGCATCTATTTCAACAATTATGTAAAATATAACTAAAACAATACACCAACTACTTCAAGTCCAGATCTGTTTCGTTAATAGTATGAATGAGCGTTGGAGTGTAAGTTTGGGAGTAGTTTTACTTCTTTTCATATCAACACCATCGGTGATTTCTGCGGATTCCGTAATTTCTACAAGATGGGTAGATATATTCGATGCGGGAGAATTTACAGATGAAAATGAATGGAAAATCACTTCTACATCCGGCTTCTCAGATAACATTGCAGAATATACGAGGGGAATTGTTGCTGATAATGAGCTGTCTTTTACTCATGATCGACCAGATAACTTTGAAGAAGTTACTATCTGGGCCAGCTCCAGCTCAACTGGATCAATTTCTGCATTAGATGAGCCAGATGAAATTTTCTCATCATCAAATGGGCCTGAGATTAGCTTAGGTGGCTTTCAGGTTACAAATATGGAATATCTAGAAATTGAAAATGTTTCACTGGTTCTACACTTTTCTATTCCGGATCAGTTACATACTGATGAAGTAAATATATTACTACAGAATCATGGTCCAGACAGGCTATTAGTAACCTATTATGGAACATTGACGGGAATTAATAGGATGATAAATCCACTAACTATCCCGATTGATGATCTAATCGAATGGGATTGGGAGAAAATCGGTCAAACGTTGGTAACAGTAGATTATGTATCGGATGGTGGAATTGATGACAGTGAAGTAAGAGTGGATGCAGTAGGAATCAAAGTCAATTTTCATCAGCCTTGGTTCTCATTTGAGAATATCAAGGCGGAGCATCTGACTACAATTGATAACTCACCAGTGATTAACTTTAATCCATATGAGGGGGTTACTACTGGATTGATTTTCGATTCATGTGGATTGAAGCAAGAAAATATCTCCAGTACTGGATTTTGGGAAATTGAGGCAATTAAACCTGCAGAACAGTCATTTGGAAGGATACACATAAAGGGTGATGGAAATTTTTCTATTGGGGTGTTATCTGAAAATAATCAAGGTATGTACAGGCCCATAGATAATGGGGAATTAATAGGCTCTAATTCTGATTTAATTAAAATTAAAGTTGAATTATATTCGGGCTGTATCTATGGATTAAAGATAGATATTAACGATCCTAGATTGATAATAACTGGCAGGATTACTGGAAACGTGGACGGATTATTTCAGAATTCAAGTTATCTTAGATTTGCGGTTGGTGATGAATTAATTTATCAAAAATCACTGGAAAAGGGAGACATATTAATTGATATTCCAATAGGTGAACACCTGCCCGAATCGGGAGGAATTTTTGAATTCGGGATTGCGTCAAGATTCCAGTGGGCATCTAATGGAACCGCAGAAAGAACAGTGGTACACATAGATTCAATCAAAATTTCTGGCGGTTTTGAAATTGAATGGGATTATAATCCAACCTGTTTAAGTTTTGATAATATTAATCTTAATGAGGATGAAGGTGGTAAAATGATTTCAGTAGAAGGCATGTGCGTAGATGATTTCACCAATGAAAGTTCTTTAATTGTTGAAGCAGTAAGCCAAAGTCCGGATATAGTTACAGCTTATGGGGAAGATAATAATATTATAATTAGTCCAACAACTAATGCCCATGGAAATTCAAAAATAGTCATTAAGGTATATGATGAAATGCAGAATTATTGGGAAGGTGAATTCACGGTAATTATCAATCCAGTAAATGATCCACCAGATATTACCGGTTTACCTAATGATGTATATATTGAGTTAGGGGGAGAGCGAATTATTGAATTAGAAATTAATGATATAGATTCGAAAATTATTTCTGTAACTAGTACAAAATCTTGGGCCTTGGTTGATGATGAAGGAAGGTTAATATTGAGTCCTGTGGAGGTAGGAAATCATGAACTAATAATTACTGTTACAGATGGAGATATTGAGATTTCGAAAAAAATTGATATCTTTGTTTATTCGGATCCAGATTTAATAGTTGAATCTATAGACATTAGGAAAGATGGAGAAACTGCCAGTGAATTAGTCATTGGTGATGTCGTAGAGCTAGTAGTTTTTGTGAGAAATCAGGGATTGGAGAGGGCCACAAATATTTCTACTCAGTGCTCAATAGGTGGAATAATTATTGATACGAAAGTGATTCAGAGCTTGGATCCTGGTGAATTAAAGACTATTACTTGTGATACTCAATTCGTAAGTTACGGAAATCTAGAATTAGAATTTGATGTGGATGTAATGGATTTAATTATAGAATTAGATGAAGATAATAACAGATACTCTCAAAATTCTATCATTTTAGATAAACAAAAAAACGATAGCTCTAGAAATTTGGAATTTGGGATAATTATAATCTCAATCATTATTATTCTTGTATCATTTCTCATAATTCAATTTGGGCCATGGAAAATAAAGAAAGAATTCGAAAAAATGTAAAAAAATAATAATTCATAGCACGTTTGGCCGATAATATAAAAAAAATAGGTAACAGTTATACGCATTAGGTTTCCAAAAAAGACTTACCGCGATGGTTAGTATGGCCGTCAAAGCGGTTGTGTGTGTGAAAAAATGAAGCTGATAATAAGGTTGGAGACTGAAGAGTGGGTTTACGAAGAGCATGAATTGAATTGATTAATTTTTATCTTTCGACCATGTTTGAGGATATATCCCAGGTTTCATCATTACTGTTTCTACGGTTGAAACGTGACCTGAATCCATCGATTTCAGAGAATTCGAATCGACAATTAATTTAGCCACTGCGACGGCTTCGCCCTTTAAACTAGATAATATGACCTGAGAGTCTTTATTGATATCTTTTGGAGCGTTGACTAAGCCAGGTCTAGCTAGTGGTGCTCCATGAGATAAAGCTGCAACTGCGCCGTCCTTTACTACTATTCTTGGCAGCTCTGTTAAAATACTCTCAATTGGTGCAATTAACTTCTTCATTCCTCTTTCGTCATCATGTTCTTTCCAAAGGAATGCTGCATCATTTAATTGTTGCATCGTACACGCCATTGATGAATTAAATTTACCAGATTTATGCCTATGTAATTCTAATAATTCGCACTTTGAATCTAGTAATAGGCCCAAATCGTTAGTTAATGTTCTGATATATGTACCTGCATCACATTCGATTCTTAGATTAATTAATCTATTTTCCACATCATAATCTATCAATTCTAATTTACTAATATTTCTTGACCTGACCTGTATTTTTACTGCTGACTCTTTTGGTGGTACATTGTATATTTCTCCAGTCATTTTCTCAAGTAATTTTTCTATTTTATTGACATTAATATGATCTTTAAATCTGATTACTGCGATATATCCTTTAGATTTTTGCAACAATATATCAGTAAGTTTTGTAGCTCTTCCACATAATAATGTCAACAAACCTGTAGCGAAAGGATCTAATGTTCCACCATGCCCTATTCTTGATATTCCCAATATGTCCCTAGCCCATGAAGCAAGTTGATGACTGCTAGGGCCAGGTGGTTTATTGATTGCGATTACCCCACAATCTAACAACTGTTCCAAGCTTCTATCCTTAGGATATTGACCGAAAGAAGGATTAGTTTGAGGGTCTTGATCAAAAATCCATCTATCTGCCATGTTCTATTCAACTCCAGTAATACTTGAGTAAACCAATTCAAATACATCATCTGCATCCAGTTTATCAGCGTCAATAATCAAGTTATATGGACTTAAGTCATCCAAATCAATTCCATATAATGTGAGATATCTCTCCTTGTCATCCATCTGTCTCTTCCTCGATCGAAGTAAACAATCCTCATAATTTCCACCCTCTCTGTTCTGAATACGTTTCGCCCTCTCCTCATCAGAAACTGAAATCCATACTCGGTAGCAATTTAATTCTAATTCAGAAGCCCACCATCCACTAAGTCTACTCTCAATTATATCAGGAGGAGTATCAGAGGCCATCTTATTTTTCAATAAATTATCTAGTGCTTTATCGATCTGTAAGTTTGATTTAGCAATTTCACTAAGTTGTTCAACCGAAATACCTCTGCTTTTTGCTTCTTCTCTAAAAACCTCTCCACCATTTAAAGAAGACCAATTGAGCTTAGTTGATAGTTTTTCCACTAAGGTAGAAGTTCCACTACCTGGTGGTCCACTGATTGTGACCTTGACCATGATGTATCTTATCTCCACTCCTTCCTACAAACTTCACATCTAAGTTGTCCTAGAGAGGTCCTCAAAATTAAGTCTGAATTACAGGTAGGGCAAGTGGTGCCAATTTTTGGTGGTGCTACATGCTGGTTTCCAGATTTACGGTTGTTTGATCTATTTCCAGCCTTTCTTGGTCCATTTCTAGACCTTCTTCTCCTACTGTTTGTAGAATTACTATTTTTATCTTCTTCTAGCATATGTAGGAGTGGTTCTGGAATTGAAGCTTGCGACAATACTAATGGATGTTTTGCGTATCGAAATAGTTTGATATGGCGATCTATTATTCTTCCCAATGGGGCACTCATTGAAATGTATGTTGCAATCCATGCAGGAAAAATCCAGAAAACACGAGCATCGAAACTCCACATTGGATTCCATGGCAAACTAACGAAGTTAACCTTGAAATCCTCAACTGATTCAGCCATCCAGCTGAAAATGGCTATGATAAAGACCATTGTGAACATCATTGGCTTCATCATCGATGACTGCATTTTCATCTGTTCTGGCATCATTTCAAACTGTATCTTCTGCATCTTATCCATTCGTGCGGTGTCCCTATCCATTCTGGCTTGATTCATCTGTTTTCTAATCTGGCCACTCCTGTGTTGGAAGTGGGCTTGAGTCATTGGATCTAGAAAAAATGATCTAATGATTGTATTGACAACCATAATAGATGATCCGACTATAAATACTGTGGGAATAAAATATTCCTGATGAAAAGGGAGAATTGGCTCTATTACGGTCCCTGCGGAAGAAGATAAGAATGTTCGTAATCCTGGATTTATCACCAGCAAAACCATCACTCCAAGTAAAAATAGCATTGGCATCATCATAGATGACATTGCTTCAGCTTGAGCATCTCCGCTAGATTCGGGTGGCGCCACATCCTCTCCACTAATAGCCACAAGAAATATACTTCGGTATATTTTAGTGATTCATAAAAAATTTAGAAAATATGACCACAAACTGAACATTTAGATGAATGTGAATTTTCTTCTGATCCACAAGCAGGACATACTATAGCAGGGCCATAATCTTCAGTTTGTTCAGAAATTTCGTTCTCTTCTACTGAATCAATTTTTTCTTTAGATATTTCTTCTATTTCATTCTCTTCCGAATTAATCTGTTCAACTATCACATCATCCAATGAATCCGAGGGCGGTAGGATATTTTCACTTTCATCCCTTTCTATCCATTCAGGTAAGTTGGGCTCTTCATCAACTTCATCACCAAAAGTAGCGCCATGGAAGTCTTGAGCATCGGATACCTTGTACTCTGATTCGGGATCTCCTTGAATTGAATACAAGACTTCTATTCTCTCATCTTTCTGTATCCTACCAATTGCCCATGTAACTTGCGTCCCATCTCTAGCTGATTCTTTGGTTAAAGAAGCATCAATTTCTCCATCATTTCCCCTGATTGTATATTTTTCGATACTGAAAGTTCCGGGTACGATATCATGCAATGCTAAATCTTCTAAAGCGCTGTCTGAATTATTGTGGAACATCAATAAAATCTCATATCCACCAGGGCCGGATCCTGGAAATACTTCCTTTCCTGTGCTAATGTTCCTTCTTTTATGTACAACTTTAATTTGTGGTGGCCTTTCAACTAATCTAGTTGCTACTGGGCCAAAACGTTCTGAGCTAAAGTCCACCCTAATTGGGGCAACTAGTAGTTTATTCCTTGGAGACGGATCTGGAGCAGTTAAAGGATATCTGATTATAATACTCTTTCCTGGGTGCAATCCTAGCGGTGCGGAAGTTCCGACAGTGATTCGTAATCCGTGTCCATCACCATCTGGTGATAGGTGCTTCTCTTCGATTTGAATCCCATTCACTATGTCTATCCTATATTGACTGGAGCTTAGCTCTGATCCTTCCATCTCTATACTGACTTGTTCCATAGATGGAGTATCAAAAATTCCGGGTATATCATCTAAAACTCTAATGACATTTATTGGTGATGAACCTGTATTTTCTAAAGAAATAACAACCTCTACGTTTGATGATAAATATGATTTTATTCTTGATTTATCAAATCTCTTTTGCAGTACTGCATCCAAAACAGTAAGTTGTTGTTCCTTAAGTTCGATATTTCCCGATGACTGAACTGATACTCGTGGAAGAATGGAAAAACGGACTTCTTGTGTAAAGCTTGGTTGATCGTCGGACTCCACTCGCTTTGACATCGAATCCCATCTTCCTTCTGGAGGGACATCTTGTCTGATATCTGAAACCTCTAATATCGGATCAGTTCTTCCCACTAGTTTGACAGTGGCCCCGGATAATGCCACCACAAATGATGATTTATTCTCAAATACGCAGGTACAATGCCACACTCCTGGCCTATCATCTTCGACTGCATTGACATACGAGAATTGTCTACCGGAACCAAAAACTCTGTCGAATCTTATTCTTGAAGCAGTCGCCTCTGCCGAATATGTGGAAGAACAGATTCCAGATTTTATTTTCCCTATTGACTCTGTTATCACTTCTGCAGTGAATGTGATAGTTTTAGTTTGTCCAATATTCATTTTACCAATGTCCCAAACTATGGATTCTCCTTCGACATTATACTCTCTATCGTCTGGTAAAATAAATGATGAGGGGATGGTTCTCTTAACTTCAACATCATAAAGTGCTACTGGAGAAACATTCTCTACCTCGATTTGTATAGAGATCTCTTGCGGATTTTTTGAATATACGAGAGAAAGACTGGATTCTTGCTCCCTAGTTGGTTCTGTATCAATTTTCTCTCTTAGAACTAACATTTTTGGCCCGGATGCAGTATATGGAATGACGGTCTCCTCTGTGGGGTCTAACTCCCTGACAGTTGAAACTTTATCACTAAAATCTGTAGAGTCCGTAGATTCAAGATGAACTTCTATATCCCAAGCTCTATGTTTCTTACTGGCATTCCTCAATATTAACTCTCCATCAATAACCTGCTTTCTTACAGAACCATCTGGGTTTAATGTTGAGGTTTCAGATTCACTAAGGGTTGCATATAGTTTGTCCCCAGGTATTGAATCAACCTCTATATGTGACCTAAGGAAAGGTGAAGGTCTGGGTTGTTCAATTTTACTAAACTGTTGTTCTTCTGAGCCGGTCACTAATCCAAAGGAATTTATTGTGTCATCAAATTCAGAAGACGAGGGGAAATAGTTTTTCTCTGTAATTTCAGAGCTAGAATCAGTTTTATCTATTGATTCCCCCCCTAAGATGGATATTGAGTCGCTTAGAGAATTAAATGCGTTATCAAAATCTTCAATTTCATTTAGATCCACTTTTGATTTTGAAGTCATTTCTTTTTCATCAATTGTTGGAAATTCTGTATTCCCAATATTTTCTCCGGATAATAAATCACCAATATCTCCTAATTCTTCGGATTCGCGATTTACATCTTTGAAACTACCGAAACCTGGTGGAGGTGGTGGAATATCTGTATTATCGAAACCTGGTGGAGGTGGTGGAATATCTGTATTATCGAAACCTGGTGGAGGTGGTGGAATATCTGTATTATCGAAACCTGGTGGAGGTGGTGGGGACTCATTTTTTTCATTACCTTCTGACTCAAATTTCGGATCTTGCATATTTTCTTTAGTTAATTCTGAGGGTTCTGAAGATATATCATTTTCATCACTTTGTAGTTGACTATTGTCATCTGAATTTGGAGCATCCGAGTCGTCGGCCATAATGGATTCCCCTCAGGGGTAACATGGCACGTAGGTTGCGTTCGTTTAATCGTTACCTGTAGAAAATTTGTTCATGATTCTAAGAAAATTGAAAGATGGAATGCCTTACGGCCTCTATGAGTTCAATGGATGGTACTTCCCCACCGGTCCTATTTGTAGTTGGTACAGCTGGTGCTGGTAAGAGTTCACTAGTTACTTCTTTCCAGCGATGGTCGAGATTTCTTGACATAGATGCCTTAGCAATAAACTTAGATCCTGGTGCAGAAAGAGTACACTATGATCCGGAATTTGACGTGCGTGATTTGATTTCTCTATCAGAAGTAATGGACGAGTATGACTTAGGTCCTAATGGAGCCCAAATCTTAGCTGCCGACTTAGTTGCCTCTCAGGCTGATGATGTATTCGAAGAAATTGCTGGTTTATCTGGAGATATAATGGTTATTGATACTCCCGGGCAAGTAGAATTATTTGCATTCAGAGAAGCATCGAGTCATCTTGTTGAAGTTCTGGGCCAAGGTCGTTCCTGCCTCATATTCTTATTTGATCCACTACTTTCATCTACTCCTAGTGGATTTGTTTCTCAGATGTTGTTGTCATCGATAGTTCATTTCAGATTGGGATTACCAACAGCAAATTTTCTTTCGAAATCGGACTTACTAGAGCCCGAGGTCCTAGAAAGAATTCTTGATTGGGGCGATAATTTAGATATTTTAGAAGTCGCTCTATATGAAGAATCAGCAAAAAGTAGTAGTTCAGAAGGTTCTGGTAGTCAGAGGGCTGAGTTTGCTATTTCGCAATTGAGAACTATGCAAAACTCCGCTATCTTGCCAGGTTTAATACCGCTATCAAGTGAGATGGAAGAGGGTTTGGCAGATGTATTAAGTTTCGCACAAAATGTATTTGGCGGAATGTCGGATGCGAAAGATGGATTTGCAGGAGATATTGATAATGAAAAATAAAGATACTGGCGATTATATTACGGCAGCTGACTTGTCTGGAGTACTTCCCGATATTATAGACTGGGCTATTAGATTAAAGAATGATGATAGAGAATTAGATTTTAAGCCATTAAATGGGATGACAATTGGGTCGATTTATGAAAAGCCGTCAACGAGAACTAGAGTATCTTTTGAAGTTGGAATATCAAAACTTGGTGGAAATGCTTTGACTCTATTATCTAATGATATTCAATTAGGTAGTAGCGAGACTATTGCGGATACTGCAGAGGTTTTATCGAGATATTTGGATTGTATTACTTATCGATGTTTTAGTCACTCTGACGTAGTTGAATTAGCTATGAATTCATCAATTCCAGTAATTAATGCGCTTTCTGATATGCATCATCCCTGCCAAGCTGCTGCCGATTTGATGACAATAGTTGAACATCTTGATAAGCTTGATGGGCATATTGCTTGGGTTGGAGATGGAAATAATGTACTACATGATCTAGTTTTAGCATCGGCAATAATAGGAATTGACATTAAATATGCCACTCCTAAGGGATTGGAGCCCGATCAAAGAATTATTAATCTTGCTAAAGATATAGCTAAGGAAAACGGAGTTCAGATATCACAATCAAATAATCCTAAAGAAGTTGTAACTGGGGCTTCAGTAGTATATACTGATGTATTTGTTTCAATGGGTGAAGAACATATGAAAAGTAAATTCGATTCTTTTGAAGGTTTTCAAGTCAATAAGGAGCTAGTGGATTTAGCGGATAAAAATTATATTTTCATGCATTGCCTTCCTGCGCACAGAGGGGAAGAAGTTACTGATGAGGTGATTGATTCAAAAAATAGTGTAGTTTTCGATCAAGCAGAGAATAGAATGTGGGCTCAGATGTCTATACTAACGTATCTATGTAATTATGATGCTTGGTTGGCTTACAAAGAATTACTCTAAAATCCAATTATTGAGCTTAGTAATAAAGCGATGAGACAAAATTGCATAGATTTCTTGAGTAATTGTTGAGCCTCATAGTCTTCTCCCAAGTGAAGTTTGGTTTTTACCATAAGTAACATTATGAAAGAAGGAATTATTCCAATTACATGAAAAGTTGGAAATACTTCAATTCCAAATGGAATTAATATTGCGACTATGGTCAATAAGGATACTATCCAAGCTAATATTCTCGCTCTTTCTGGGCCGACATTCATGGCATATGTATTCCTTCCCATATCTCCATCCATATCTTCTATATCTTTGATTATCTCCCTCGATAAATTATAAAAAAAGCCTATAAAAAATGCTGACCATGCTGCTTCGCTGAATGGTTGGAATACTCCTGCAGCCCCAAATGGAAAAACAATTCCAATTGATAAGCTAATTACTATATTTCCTGGCAATCCTTTGTTTTTCAGATTCATACTGAAAGATAAACCGGATTCATAATTTATTAGCAATAAAAGTGCTAAAATCCAAATCACTAGAGAAGGTAGCCAAGCTGAAAATCCTAATTCGGAATTACTAGCAGTAATTCCCGCCAATGATATACTAATTATTGAGATAATCATCATCAAGAAAATACCTTTTTTTGCTGAATCTTTCGAAATAGTTCCTGATGGTATAGGTCTGTTGGGCTTGTTTAGTCTATCTATTTCTAAATCTAAATAATCATTTAATGCATTCCATGAACACATAAAACTCCATACTGAAATAGCCTGAAAAAAAGTAATTACAGCATATTCTTCTTCTGGAATCTTACCTAGAGCTAAAATTGATCCTAAGAAAACCCCAATAATTCCAGTTATTGAATTTGTAGCCCTAAACAAAGTCGACCAAGCTACTAACTGTGACGTTACTTTCACGAATCTGTGAAGAGGTACAGAATTTCATCTATTTCCTATTATGCTACGATTTGTTGCTCAATTGGTTGCGAAAGTGCCCAAACACAAACAGTATAGACGCTTCCTCTGAAGGGACCTCTGACGTGACCAATCTTCGTGAAACGATTGTCTTTGGCCATAATATTCCCTACTTGATTCATTGTCGCCCCCCACCTGAATCTTTCATTCAAGTGGTCAAAAATTTCTACTGTATTTGCGGATCCGTTTTTCTCTAGGAGAGATAATACCTCATCGCGGAGTCTACCAGTTTTGGACATTATGCCACCCCTGAAATGTATTTTACTTGATAATTCAATCTTTCTCTGAGTCCTTTCCAGCTATTCGAACTAACAGCGATATTATTACAATGATTGGGAAGTGGTTTCCAAGAATTCGAATGATTATGTATTCCAGAGTAATCTACAATATAGCTCTCTACATAATCCAATTCCATATTTTTAGTCATATTTAGAGATGATAATGAGACTACTCGATGGACTCCTAATCTCTTTATTTTATTGGGATTATTACATTCATTTTGTTTATTCATAAAACTGTGTATATCGATTTACATATTAAAGAAAGGAATGGGGGGGCGAGTGAAAGTGAAAGTGAAAATGGGAAATACAACGTTTTCAAATATGAAATGGTTCACCGAATGATAAGGCTCGTGTGGTGTAGTTCGGTCCATCATGACGGACTCTCGATCCGTCGACCCGGGTTCAAATCCCGGCACGAGCACCAAAAAATAAAATCTGATTCATAATAACAGTCTTAAGTACAGCTACATTGGTGAAGTAAGGTTCATATGCGCCTTGAAAGAGATGTAAAGCTAACATTTGATGATGTATTGATTAGACCGAAGCGTAGTACATTGATATCTAGATCTGATGTAAATTTGGAGAGGGAGTTTGGATTTAGGCATTCAAAACAAAAATGGAAAGGTATACCAATTGTTGCAGCAAATATGGATACTACAGGGTTATTCTCAATAGCAAAAATCCTACAAAGGTATAAGATGATTACTTGTATGCAGAAATTTTACTCTACTAAGGATTTCGAGCAGGCATGGGAAGATGTTGATCCAAATTTTGCAGCAGTTACTTGTGGCACTACTGAAAATAGTTTTGACCTATTAGAGAGAAAAATGGCTACTAATGAAAATATTAAGATGATTTGCATAGATGTTGCAAATGGATATAGAGAAGTTTTTTTGGAATATGTAAAAAGAGTTAGAAATAATTTTCCAGAGAAAATCTTGATTGCCGGTAACGTCGCAACACGAGAAATGACTGAAGCACTGATTTTAGCAGGTGCTGATATAGTCAAGGTGGGAATTGGGCCGGGATCTGTATGCACAACAAGAAAGGTGGCAGGAGTTGGTTATCCGCAACTATCGGCAATAGCTGAATGTGCTGATGGTGCTCATGGACTAAATGGACATGTGATGGCAGATGGTGGTTGTTCATCTCCAGGAGATGTGGCTAAGGCATTTGCAGCTGGTGCTGATTTTGTAATGTTGGGTGGAATGTTTGCAGGGCATGACGAATCGGGGGGTGAAGTTGTAGAAGGTAAAGATGGTAAAATGTACAAATC
>MDTE01130087.1_pt1 | contig 18401 bp, 16 predicted proteins | sample 811231 | NCBI WGS metagenome assembly MDTE01 (sample SAMN05326651, study PRJNA326480) | marine metagenome | isolation source: seawater | place: Indian Ocean: Red Sea | collected 2010 | reverse complement strand
CTATTATACCCTCCAAATAATTCATCACCTCCGTCACCCGTTAGAGCTACTTTAACATATTTTTTTGTTTCTTTACAAAGTAAATAAGTAATTAGATGTGAACTATCTGAGAAAGGTTCATCATATATTTTTTTATATTGAATAAAATTTTTTAAAAAATCACTAGAATTTACTTTTAATATATGGTGTTTAGTACCTAAATACTCTGATATTTTTTTTGCTGCGTCCGTTTCATCATGAATATTATCATTTGAGCCTAGAGTAAAAGTATTAATTTTTTTTTTAGAAATTATAGATGCACTACTTGCAATTATAGATGAATCAATTCCACCTGATAATAATACACCTATAGGAACATCTGAAATTAGTTCGGACTCAACTGAATTATCTAATTCATCACTTAATAATTTCGCATTCTTATTTATAGAATTTTGTGATAGTTTATTATGATTTTTATATTTTTCTTTTATAAATGAGTAATGTTCAAATATTTTATAATCTAGATTATCTTTGAGACATATTTCAATATATTTACCTGGCTCTAATTTGTAAATATTATCATAAATAGAATGTGGTGATGGAATAAAGCCATATTTAAAATAATAATTCATACCTTTTTTACTTATTTTTTTTGTATTGATTACAGAACTGATGGCTTTAAGTTCTGATGAGAATATAAATTCATCATTTTTTAAACTATAGTATAACGGCTTTTCTCCTAATCTATCCCTACACAAGTATGTTATATTCTTTTCCTTATCAAATACTGAAAAGGCATACATACCATTTATCATCTTTAAAGTTTTATTTAATCCAAAATTAGAAATAAATTCTAACAAAACTTCTGTATCGCTTGAAGATTTCCAATTAATTTTAAATGATTGTTCAATTTCTTTTTTTAAAATTTTATAATTATAGATTTCTCCATTAAATGATAATACAAATCTATTATTTTGACACAACATTGGCTGATTGGCATTATTTGATAAATCTATTATTGAAAGCCTATTATGTGCAAATCCTACATTTTTATTTTCAGAAATCCAGATTGAATTAAAATCTGGACCTCTATGATTTATAGAATTACTCATTTTTAATAACTTAGATTTATTCTCAATATTGTGACTAATAATTCCAGAAATTCCACACATTAACGATCATCCCAAACTTTGTTATAGTTTTTAATCATAGATAATAAAGAAAAGTTCTCTTGAATTCTTTTTCTACATAATATTTTCAATTTTTGTTTATAATGTTCATCTTTTAATTTATTTATAAAATTAAGAATTTTATCAGATAAATCCATTTCATCATTAATTTTTACAGTTAATCCTAAATCTGAAATTATCATTTTATTATCACCAACATCAGATGCAATACAAGGAATGCCTGATAACATTGATTCTGATATGACGTTTGGAAATGCTTCAGCATTTGAAATAAGAAGATTAATATCAAAAGCTTTATATAGATTTTCAATATCATCAACTATACCCATTAAAATAACTTTTTCTTTGTAATCATATTGATATAATAAATTTATTAAATCTGTATTATGTTCATTTAATCCTCTTCCAGCCAACAATAAGGTCCAATTACTAAACTTTTTGTCTAATAAATTTAATGACTTAAATAGAGTTTTAAAATCTTTATATTTATCCCATCTTGTAATGCTACCTAAAACTATTCTATTATTAAGATTCAGTAATTTTGTATATTTATCATTCGTTTTGGTATTAAAAATTTCAGGACTATAACCATTATAAATTGTTAATAATTTTTTTTTATGAAATCCAATGTTTGAATGAAATTTTTTGACAGAATTACCACAACATATTATTTTTTCTGGAAAAAAAAATGAAAATATACTTAAACATTTAAATGCAACTTTGGCTTTAATTCCAATTAATTTAGTTGAAGGTTTGGAATGATGTAAACTCCAAAATAATTTATATTTTGTAATTAAAGATACTAAGGAACCCATAAAATCAGCTTTATATAACCAGGTTTGAATTAAATCTGGTTTAATTTTTATCGAAATAATGATTATACAAAAGTAAGTATAAATAAAATTTATAAAATTAGATGTATTAAATAGAAATAGTTTGTTATTATTTTCTATTAGTAATTTTTTAAAATAACCTGATTTAGATAGTGAAATAACTATATGTTCATTCTTATCATTTTTTATAAGATTGTACATAATTGTTTCTGCACCACCTTTCTCTAAACCTGAAATAATATTTAGTATTTTCATTTATTCAATTAAAGAAATATATTCTTTTGAAATTTTTATTTTGTCATATTTATTATATATTTCATCAGTTAATTTTTTGTTTTCATTATTATTTAAAGAATTAATAATAGCACTAGACAACATATGTTTATTATTCGTTTCAACTAAAGTGCCATATTTGCCATTTTCCAGAATTTCACTAGGACCACTTTCACAATTAGTAGATATAACCTTGACTCCTAATGAAAGAGCTTCAAGCAAAGAATTTGGGAAACCTTCAAAATTAGAAGACAGTACAAAAACTTTAGATTTTTTTAGAAAAGGATATGGATTAGAAATATTTGATAAAATGTGAACATTTTTTTCAATATTCAAATCTTGAATTTTTTGTTGCAAATCTTTTTTTAAAGTTCCATTTCCAATAATAATTAGATTACATTTAAAATTATCTAAAACATCTTTAAAAGCATTAATGAGTAACTCATGATTTTTTTGTTTTTCTAATCTACCAATATTTACAACACAAGGTAATTGAAATAAAACTTTATAGTTATCTATATTCTCATTTGATTCAATTTGAATTTTTTCTTTATCAACCATGTTATTTATGACATGGATTTTTCTTTTTAAATTATAAAACTTTTTTAAATTATGCTTTACTCCTTTTGATGGAGAAATCAATACATCAGCATAAATGTAGGTTAATTTAGTTAAATAAAAAAAAAATATATTTTTAATTGGATTTTTATAAATATAATTTTTTGTTGGATCATTCGCTTCACGTAAAAGAAATCTAGTTTTTTTGCAAAATAAAGAACTTATAAATGCAATAATATTTAAATAATTTTGCGTAGAAATAAATATATTGGGTTTATTAGTATAAACATAATTAATAATCTTAAATATCGCATACCTAGATTTAGATATATTTAAGTCAATAATATTTATTTTATTACTTACTTTTAACCTAGCGTTATTTTTATTTATTATAATTAAATCAACTTCTATATTTTGATCAGTTATTGATTTTGCAAGGTTTATTGAAAATCTTTCAGCACCTCCTACTGCTAGTCCAGATGATAAAATACAAATTTTTTTAATTTTATTCATTTATAATATATTTTATTTTTTTATAAAAAATATCTGAACTCATATATCGATTACTTAAATCATATGTATTTTTTTTAAGATTTATGTATTTATCTCTATTGGTAATCTCATGAATATATTTTATTAAATCAGATTTCGAATTATTTTTAAAAATATAACCATTAACATTGTGTTTTATATATGATTTTGTACCACACTGACTTGAACATATAACAGGACAACCATGGGATAAGGCTTCTAAAATTGAATAACTTGCAGGTTCTTCATAGGCAGGAAGTATGAATAAATCACTAGAAGAATAAAATTTTGGCATATTTTTGTATTTAATATTTTCATAAAAAAAAAATATATCTGATAATTTTTTTTTTCTAGTATATTTAATTAATTTTTTCTTATAATTATTATGACTTAATTTAGAATTTTCTCCAACAATACTTACACTGATTTTTATTTTACTATTTTTTTTTATTATATCACTAATAGCATCTACTAAAAAAAAGAAATTTTTTCTTTCCTCATATTTTCCGACAGTTAGTATTTTATAAGCATTATAACTATTTTTTTTGTATTTTTGTTTATAAAAAAAATTATTTTCAGTTACAAAATTCATAAAAAATATATGATTTTTTTTATAACTAATTTGATTTTGCTTATAATCAAAGTCTTCAAGAATACTGGAGACAAATTTAACATTAAACAAATTTTTTATAATTATTATTATTATCTTTCTTATTAATGTTATTCTCTCAGTTATTGGATTTTGATTATAGAAGATTATGGTTTTTTTTGTTTTAGTATTAAAAAAAATTAAACTAATAAAAAAAATTAGAGAAAACCACCTTGTAATATCCCTTATTATGACAACATCAGGATTAATTTTATTAATGTATTGATTTACTATTTTAAGGCTTGGAAATGACCGAAAATTATTTGATCCACTATTTCCAATTATCTTTATAATAATATCAGATATCTTAGATTTGTTAAATAATGTTGGTTTGGTGGAAGAGTAATCTTCAATTTTACTTTTATTAATGACTGCATAATAAACATTATGTTTTTTTGATTTTAATGTTTCTACCCATTTAATTGAATTTGTATGATATCTTGGAGCTACAAATAAAAAATTCATTACATCTTAATAGCCAGTGCATAGCCTCTTTGTTTCGAAGAGATATAATATTGTACTTTATAGTCAAATTCTTTTTCAATAAATTTAACAGCATCAACAACACCTGGAAATAATTCTGGAGTTACATCATCAAAAAAAATAGAGTCTCCAGAAAGCTGTTTCTTTTCGACATATTTAAATTCTTCAATGACATTATTAAATTTATGTTCTGCATCTAAAAAAGCAAAATGTATTCTGTCAATATGGAATTTTTTAATAAAATTTGTACTTGAATCATTGATAAAAACAATATTATCTGTTTCCTTTGACCAATTTTTTAATAATTCCTTTCTCGATTTCATACCATCATGATCATCAATACAATTCCAGTACATTTTAGTATCATGGGGTAAAATATCAACAGTATAAATTTTTCCATTTGTATTAGCATCTATTAGAGCTCTAGACATACAAATTGAAGAAAAACCTCTAGCTGTACCAGTTTCAAAAATATTATAAAAATTTAAATTTGAATTTTGTACATATTCTCTTAAAATTGAATATAGAATTTTACCATGTTGATAATTTAAATCAGATTTTTTTATAACTACTTGTGTATGAAAAGCTAATTCTTCAAAAAAAATATTGTTTAAATTGAAACCTGTTTTATTTTCAATTTCTTTTGTTATTAATGATTTATTGTCTTTATATTTATTATGGAGCTCAATATATGTTTGCTTAGATCCTAATATCTTTTTTGATAGATATTTTTTATTTTTAAGTTTATCAAATAAAAACATTTATTTAGTAATATAATTATTTAAAAATTTATTCCATAATTTTAATTGTGAATTGTATGAATTATCTTTGGCAGTTGTTCTAGCATTTTTCAAAATATTTTCTAAATCATATTTATTCTCAAATATATCTAATGCTGTTTTACAAATTTGATTATAATCATTAATATCGACAAGAAATCCATTGTTTGCATTGTTAATAATATCTATTGCTTGACCTACTTTGGTTGAAATAATTGGTGTACCAGTGGCCATAGACTCTAAAATTGCGCGTGGCCCCCCTTCTTCCCTAGATGTAACCAAATAAAGATCTAGTACATTGTAATAACTGTTAATTTTATTAAAATTGATAAATTTTGAATAAGTATAATCAATATTGTGTCTTATTAGTTCATTAATTACATATCCTCTTGAAGGACCAGTCAAAAGAACATGAATATCTTTATATTTTTTTTTTATCTCAATAAGAGCCTTAATTAATATATCAGGGCCTTTTTCTAACTTTGGTAAAGATCCTTTTCGCCATCCAATTCCATCTTTTTGGAATGATCCAATTATTTTTTTATCTAATGGTAATTTAAGTTGTTTTCTTAAAAGCATCTTTTGTTCCTTTTGTAGGAATTTAAAATCTTCTATTTTTATACTTATCGGTATTTTATGAATTTTTGATTTTGGAATATTATTATCTAATAAAATATTTTCCATAATTGTATTTGATACATGGATTTTTTCTATTTTATTGATTTTTTTTAAAAAATTCTGAAATAAATCATTATTCTTTTTATTTATTTTTGGATTCCCATGAAAATATGAAAAGGATATTTTATGATCAGAATTATCAATATACTTTAATACATCATATTTTGATAAAAATAATACACATTGTTTATTAGTATTATAAAAAAATCTATCATTAATTACATCAACTTGTAAATTATCGAAGACATTTTTTAATTCTTTTCTAATATTATCAAAAACCCAATTATAATTATCACTTTTTATAATTAATTTAGAATAATCAATCCAATTCCTTGATAAATAACTATCATATAAATAAAACGGTTTTGATAAAATATTTCTCAATTTAAATTTTTCTTATTTCTGAATTTATCATTTTATCTAATATTTGATCTAATTTAAATTTATGTTGCCATTTTAGTTTTTTTAAAATTTTTGAATTACTACCTGCACTTCTCAAAATATCATTTTTACGTATATTATTTTGAGAAATTTCTATATATTTTTTATAATCTAGATTAAATTTTTTGAAAACATATTTTATAATATCTTCAAGTGATGCTAAATTTTTAGAGCATATTATAAAATCGTCTGGAATATCATAATCTATAATTTTTTTATAACCTTTGACAAAATCTGGTGCCCAGCCCCAATCTCTTATAATATTTATATTGCCAACTTTAAATGATACTTGTTTATTTTTTTTTATATTTATTGCATCTCTTATAATTTTTTTACAAATAAAATTTTTGCCTCTCAATGGTGATTCGTGATTGTATGCAATTCCAGAAGAAGCAAATATATTATATTTTTCTCTGTAAAATTTAGTTATTTCGAATGAAGTAGCTTTTGCATATCCATATGGACTTATTGGTGAAAATTTGTCGTTTTCAACTGAATAACCTTTATTTACATTGCCAAAGCACTCACTACTACATGAATTATAAAATTTCGTTTTTAAATTTAAAGAATAAATAGATTGTAGCACATTGAATGTAGGCACAATGATACTTTCATATGTCTCTTTTGGGTTTTTAAAAGAATAACCTACTGAACTAACACCAGACAAATTATATATTTCACTAGGATTTATTAATTTCAAAAATTTATTAGTATTTGAGTAATTTAAAGTATTAATTTTTTTTAAAATTATATTTTTCCTAATGTTTAATCTGTTTAAATTACTATAAGTATTTTTTTTTCTTCTAACTATACCATATACTTTGTATTTACGTTTAATTAAATGTTCTGCCAAATAAGCCCCGTCTTGACCAGTTATACCCATAATTAAAGCAATTTTATTTTTCATTTTTTTTTAACCAATTTGATGTTAATTTTTTCCAATTAATACAATATTTATCAGTTAGGAAATTTCGTTTAGTAGATCTTCCAAGATGACTAAGAATAATTTCGTCATCAAAATGATATTCTTCACCTTTAAGAGTTTTTAATTTTGCTTTGTTACTTGTAGAATCAATAAAATCAAATGAAATACCATCTAAATTATTATTTTTTATTTTTAAAGGAAGTTGATAGCCGACATCAAACAAAATTTTTTCATTCACTTTATTTGAGAAGAATTTTTTATTTTTTAAATTTACTTTTCTTATAGAAACTTTACTTGGTATAAATGGCACAAAATTATATATATGTCTTTTTTTTGGTTTAAATTTTATTTTTAATTTTTTAATTATGTCTGTTTTAAAAATACAAAAGATTGCATTTGGAAAATTTAAATAATGAAATTGATTGTACGGAGTACCAATAATGACCACATCCTTATTCAATTTATCTAATAGAATTTTATCCCAATTTTTTTTAAGTAATACAATATCAGAGTCCATAATTGCTCCATATTTAGAATCAAATTTTGAAATTAAATAATCGATGTTTTTCCCATGTTGAAAACTATCTTTATTTCCAAAAAAACTATAATTTGTAAATATTTTAATAGGAATACTTGTTTTTATATTTTTCAAGTAGTTAATATCTACTTTTCTATTATTAATAGAAATTATAATTTCTATATCAGTTTCATTTGACTTTGTTTGTTCAATAGATGAAATTAAATAATTAGTATAATGTTCTGAATTTAATCCACAAGAAATACCGATTTGTAACCTATTTTTAATATTTTTTTTATTTATTAATTTTGAGCTGTCTACTTTATTAATATCATTAAAGATATTATCAAGAATATTAATCCATCTATTAAAATATGTATTTTTTTTCCATGTTGAATGATCAATTTTTTTATAAGCATCATTTTTAACTATACTACATATTTCCTCAGCCATTTTTTTTAAATTGAGTGGATCAGATTTATAAAAATTCACATTATCTTCTGAAAGTCCTAATTTTCTAATTTCTGGTGCATCATAAGTAATAATATTTGTTTTTGCTCCAATGGCTCTGAATGTATCCCAATGATTTAGCCATATTCCATTATCTATTCTTTTTTCAGACATTCCCCAGTTTTCATTTTTTTTGGCACCAAGATTTAAGAAAGGGATATCCAAGGAGTATCTTGCATGATTATATTCAATACCGTCTCCAAACCGATTTATAATAGAAAAATTTTTGAATTTTTTTAGTGGTGATAATAATTTTTTTTCAATAAATTTATTAGCTCTTCCATTATAATTTAGTATCTTTAAATCTAATTTTAATAATTCTATTAACAAATCACGTCTTAAGAATTTTTGATTTAGTCTTAACTCCCTATCTAATGTACCGTTAAATACTAAATCAAATTCAGTTTTATTATTATCTAAGTAAATTACAGTATTCTGAAAACCTAAAGGAAGCTTAATTACATTGTTTTTGTTTTGATATTTTTCAATATTTTCATTAGTTTGTTCAAAAACAATATTTGTATTATCAAAAAGATTTGGATTATTTACCCAAGCAAATTGATTGAAAGCCCATAAATATTTTCTAATATTTTTATTATTTTTTAAAAAATTATCTACAATTGCATTAGAACCTAAAAAAAGAACTGCATCAAACTGATCAAAATTTTTTATAAATTTATTTATATAAATTATTTTATAATTAAAATAATTATTGATTAACTGATATGAATTTAAGCATTTTTTTATATGATTAAAATCATGTTGACTACCATAAGCTCTGGAATACTCATGTAACCAATGTACTTTAGGGACAATTGCTAAATTAATTTTATTTTTAGAGTTATTTTTATACACAGATTAAAAATTAAAGAGTATTAAATTATTTATAAATTTATAGATTATTTTTTATATTATTGAAATATTTAAGAGTAGTAATCTTTAGTCCTTTATTAGCAGAAATTTTGTTATACCACCCAAGAGAGTTAATTTTTTTCACATTTAATACTTTTCTTTTCATTCCATTTGGTTTTGAAAGATCAAATACAAACTTAGTTTTATGATTTAATATTTTTGATACAATTTTATAGTAATCAATAATTTTTAGATCGCTACCAGGCCCAATATTCAATACATTTGGTATTTTTTCAAATTTTTTTATACAAAATATTATACCGTCGCTTAAGTCTTGGACATGCATTATTTCTCTTCTAGGTTTGCCATCACCCCAGACAATTACTTCTTTTTTATTTTGTAATTTTGCTAAACTAATTTTTTTTATTATTGCAGGTATAAAGTGAGAACTTTCTAGATTAAAGTTATCATTATCACCATATAAATTACAGGGAATTAAAGTCTTGTAAAAAAAATTTTTATTGTCTTCAGTGATAAAAGTACATAGCTTAGATGAGTACAATTTAGAAAAAGCATGTCCTTCATTTGTTGGCTCTAATTTACCATCATTAATCATATTTTCATCAAGATAACCTGAAATATTAAATGGATACATGCATGAGCTACCTATATTTAAAAAATATTTGATTTTATTTTTATAAGCACATGTGATGATGTTGTTATTGATTAGAGTATTATTCGTCAAATATTCAATTCTATAAACTGAATTATCAAGTATTCCTCCAACTTTAGATGCAGCGTGAATAATAAAATTAATTTTATTATTTTTTAAAAATTTATCAATTTTATTATAATAAAGTAAATTTAAATCTTTTTTGCTTGGTGTAAAAACTTTAAAATTTTTTTTTAATAAATTTTTTTTTAAATTTTTTCCAACTAGACCATTTGCCCCAGTTAATAATATTCTTAAATTTTTTTTATTTATTTTTTTATACATTTAACATTTAAACTGATTAGAGTGCCTGTTTCTTTTTGCATGTGGGGTATATATGCTTGAGAATAATCATCTATATTTGCATGTTCAGTTTCTCTCCAGTCATACTTTGCAACATCATAAAAGCCACAATCTTCCAATAAAAATTTTAATTTATCAAAATCAAATATATTATAATGATAATTATTATCATATGTTTGTCCGCCGATTACAGGCCCTTCTACAAGTTTTAAATCCCTAGTTTTACTATAAACATCTACAATAGATTCAAAGTCAGGTACTGCGATTTTTAAAGTTGCTTCTTTTTTCATTATTTTATTCCAATTCAATAATATATCTTTTACTTCGTACCTTCCAAAATGCTCTAAAACATGACAAGCATATATTTCATCCACAGATTCTTTTTCAAATATATCTAAATTTGTTATATCCTGAACCATATCAGTAGACGATGTTGATCTACTATCTACATTTATGTAGCCAGGAATTTTTACATCACCACAACCCAAGTGAAGTTTTATTTTTTTTTTATTTTTTTGATTTATAGAAGTTATAGTCATGTTCTGTCATAATTCCAACTAGCTTTTTAAAACTAGTTTGAGATTCCCATTTAAGTTCTTTTTTTGCTTTTTTGGGATCTCCAAGTAAGTAATTTACATCGTTTGGTCTAAAGTATCTTCTATTAATTGTCACAATTTTTCTACCTGTTTTTTTATTTATTCCATACTCATTTAATCCTTTTCCTTTCCATTGAACTTTTATATCAAGAAAATTAAAACTTTCTTCAATAAAGTTTCTTACAGAAAAAGATTTTCCAGTTGCTAAAACATAATCATTTGGTTTTTTGATTTGTAACATTTTCCACATACCAGCAACGTATTCAGGTGCATAACCCCAATCTCTTTTTGAATCTAAATTTCCTATTTCTAGTTTATCCATCAAACCCAATTTTATTTTTGCTGCTGCAGTTGATATTTTTTTAGTTACAAAAGTATCACCTCTCCTTGGAGATTCGTGGTTAAATAGAATGCCATTAGTTGCAAAAATACCATAGGATTTTCTAAAATTTTTAACAGTAAAAAATGCATATAATTTTGAAACTGCATATGGTGAGTGGGGATTAAAATTAGTATTTTCATTTTGATACTTTACAAGTGGATTTCCATATAGTTCACTTGTCGATGCTTGATAAAATTTACAATCTAGACCAATATTTTTTATAGAATCTAAAATTTTCAAACAACCTAGTGCATTAGTATTGGTTGTATATTCAGCCATATCAAAGGAAACTTTTACATGACTTTGAGCGGCTAAATTATATATTTCATTAGGTCTATATTTTTTTATTGCATAATAAATACTATTATAGTCAGTTACATCTCCATATATTAATTTAAAATTTTTATTTTTTATAAGATGATCAATTCTATATGTATTAAAATAGCTGGATCTTCTAATAATACCAACAACTATATATTTTTTTGATAACAAAAGTTCAGCCAGATATGAACCGTCTTGTCCAGTAACGCCAGTAATTAATGCCTTTTTCATAATTTTTTAATATTTATTAATTTAGAAATTAAATATCCATATTCTATATTCATTTCATTAGTAAATGAATAGTTATAATCAAATAATTTTAGATAGTAGTTATTGTAATTTTTTTTGCAATACTCAATTGAACTTAAGATATCTTTTTCTAAAATAAAACTAAATTTTTTAAATTCTTCTGATAAATTTTGTTCTAATTCTTTGCTTAACATTATTGGTAATCCACATTGTATTGCTTCTGGCCAAATCATTTCATCAAAATTATTGTGATCAGCACAAATTAATACATGGCTGTCTTTGAATATTTTAGATAATTGTCCAAATTCCCTAGTTTTTACTATAGTTGTGCATTTAAAATTTACATCAAAGGGCAGCTCACCAACATAAGTAAAGCTTACGTTTATATTTTTATTTTGATAAATTAATTCATCTAATTCTATATAAGTTGCAATTTCTTTCTTACTTAATTTAGTTAAATGAAAAGCTACAATTTTCAATTCTTGTTTTATTTCCCATTTTTTTTTATTTAACATATTATATGTTTTAGGATCTGCTTGATTATTAATCACTGAATAAATTGATCTTGGAAAATTAATTTGATTGTTATTCATCTCTTTTACCATTTGAGAATTATAAACGATATGAACTGTTTTTAAATTATTATTAAATTCTTGAAATCTATTTTTGTCAACTTGGCGATTAAATCTAATAATTACAGGGATATGAGGGTTATTATTTTTAAATTTAACAATATCTAAGAAATCAAAATTAGAATAAATTTTATTAAAGAAATTTTTGCGCTTATTAAATATTTTAAAATCTAAAAAAAATATTAATTTAGTTTTATAATTTAGTTTAAAATTAACCTTATAACCATAAGATTTTAAAAATGATATTAAATGTAAAAGAAACCTATTTTCCTCATTTAACACATCATTTGTAGGTTTAATATTAAAAGTTATTTGGGAATGGTGTCTTAACATCCCAAACCTTTTTTTGATATAAAAGAAATTTGTATTATTAAATTCCTTTGATTTAGATTTTATGCATTTTTCAAAAAAACTTAAATAATCTTGATAAGCATAATTTTTACTAAAACTATTTATCTTTTGTAAAAATAAATCATAATTTTCTATCAAATTATCTAGTTTATTATAAATATCATTAAATTTAAATAACTCCCCTCTACCGTTTAAAATTTCAGGATTACTTGAGCTATTTTGAGCCAAAACAGGAATTCCACATGATATTGCTTCTAGTAAACTATTTGAACATGCCTCTGTCTTACTAGCTAAGATATAAACATCGCTTGACCTCAAAAAATTTGATAGTTTTTCAGGTTTTTGAGGTTCAACAAGAGATATATTTTTTGGTGAATATTTAATGTTACCAACAAAAGTCATTTCAAATCTATCTTTATCCAGGGTGTTATCTAAATATTTTATTATATCTAAACCCTTGTCAGGATTTGATGACCAACTACTTGAAATTAATCTAATTTTTTTACCAAACTTTGTATATTTTTTTTTGTAAAAAATTTCTTCATCACATGCATTATGAATTACAATTTGATTATTAGGAAAATAATTACTTTTAATATTATTTAATCTCTGTGACCAAATAGATTGAAAGACAACACCATCACTTATATTTCTTGACAAATAATATATTATGTCATCTTCCTTATTGCCTTTGATTCCTCTGTAACTCATTGGGCCATCTATTCTTTGAATAAAAATTTTTTTATTATATTTTTTTTTAAGATTAATTATTTCAGCTATACAATGATGACTATTAAAGAAAATGATATCAGCTTTTTCAGGATTAGTTGTAATAAAATTTAAAGATCTTAAATTTTTAATTAAATATTTTAAAAATTGATTTCCACCTCCCCAAGCTGTACTATGGAAAGGAACTTCAAAATATATTTTCATTTTTAAATTTTTTTTAAAATTACAAAATATCCTGTATTAATGTATTCATTTTTAAAATTAATATTTTTGTATAAATATATAATTACTGGTCTTAAGATTAATAAAAAAATATAGAAGATTTTAAAGAAGATATTTTTTTTGTAACTAAATGTTACTCTTAAAATATCAAATATTACTGCAATAGATGAGCCCATTATTTCTAATTTTTCTATTTTAAATAAACTATTTTTACTTAATTTTTTTATAGAAGCTTCGGTATACCTTGCTAAATCAAATTCTTTATCACCATGAAGTGGGTTTAAAAATGGAACGGTAATAATTAATTGGCCATTTTTTTTAAGTATTCTATTTATTTCTAAAAAAACTTTTGATGGATCATTTAGATATTCAATTACTTCTATTAATAGAACAATATCAAATTGTTCATTTTTAAAATTTGTTTTACTTATATCTCCAACTATGTCAGGTTTTGTCATTGGATCAAGATTCAAATAAACCCATTTTTGATAGTTAGTTTTTTCCTTATTAAATTCGCCTCTATTACTATTTTTTCTTCCTCCGGCATCCAAAATTAATTTATTATTAAATAAATCGACATGACTAATTAAATTTTTGTCAATTAAATACCTTCGTATACTATTCATTACTTAGATCTTTGACAAAGATAAAATTATTTTCTTTCGATAGCTTCTTTACATTGTTTTTAAGCCATTCAAAACCACCATATTGTTTTAAATCTTTATCATGAAAAGCAAAAACATCATCATTATCTATAATTTTAACATTTTGATTTCTAATTATTAAATGTGAGTTGATCAATTCTATTGAATTAGCTTCTGCTGCTCTTATTGTTTTTTTAGAATATACATTACCAGGAGGTATTAATAGTTTTGGTTTGTATCCTATCCATTCATTTAAAATTTTTTGAGATTTTTTAAGATTTTCATTATGAATTTCATAATCTAAATAGTCCCAAAATTCTCTATGATAATTTCTATTTGAGGAAAAAAATTGCGGAAGATGTTTACCTAATACACAATGCGTATTACCATGATTTGCAATATCAATTAATCCATCATCAAGTGCTTGTTTTAAAATTTCTGACTGCTTAGGAAATTTATCATAAAATGGAATTAATTCTGATTTATTACTTACCCATGAGCAAGTTACTCCTACAGTTAATTTTGCATTGTATTTTACTAATATATCAAAAATAATTTTCCACTCATCTACAGTAAGTTCATTATATGGCCCCCAAGCTTTGAAGGGATAAATATATTTGATGAAAAGAAAATTACAGAATGGGTAATTTGAATATACTTCATATTTTTTTGAGGAAGCACCAATATCATCTATTCTAAGAGCTATATTTTTCATTTATGCATATATTCAGATTTTAATATTCGGTAACAAAGTAAATCAATATATTTTCCATTTCTATATATTGCTTTTTCTAATTTACCTTCTTTTTTGAAACCACTTTTCTCGTATAATTTAATAGCAGTGATATTAGTTTTTAAAACCTGTAACCAAACTCTATTTATATTTAAATAATCAAAGGAATATTTTAAAAGAGCCGCATAAACTTTTTTGCCTATACCCTGACCTCTTTTCTCAAGTGATATATCTAAACCTAAGCCTAAACTTTTATTAATTTTATCTATTGAGTAGATTTTAGCTATACCTAAAAAATTTTCATTTTTATCCAAGACGACAAACCATAATGATAGTGTATCTTTTTTAACATTTTGATACCATTTAATTTGTTGATGTTTTGTTATTAACTTTATATCATTTAAAAACATCCATGTTGATTGATTATTTCTTAGATTTCTTAAATCCTCAAGGTACTTTTCTTCAAGAAGTTTTAAAGTTATGTTTTTGTATTTGAACATTAGTATTTATTTATAACCGTTGTTATTTGTTTTATTTCTTTTTTTGTAAGCCACCAACCAACTGGAATGTTGACCATATGTTTTTCAAAATAATTCATATTTTTTAAATTTGGATTGTAAAATTTTTTGAATACTGAATATTTATCATTTCTAATGTGGACTTCATCACATGAAATATTATTTTTATTGAGATAACTGATAAATTTCTTTTTATTATCTACAAGTAAAGAAAAAATCCAATAAGATGCCTCCTTATTAAATTTCAATAATTGTATTTTTTTGTTTGATATAAAATTATTGTAATAAGTTGCATTTTTTCTATGTATTGCTAGTATTTTATCAATATTTTTTAGTTGCTCAATACCAATGACTGCAGAAATATTATTCATATGAAACTTGTACCCGCTTTCTTTAATATCTTGCTTCCATTTATTTCCGTTAAAATTTCTATTTAAACCAAACCATCTTAGTTTTCTTGCTCTATTCGCTATCATGCTATTTGGACAAATTAACATTCCGCCATCACCTGTTGTTATATGTTTAATAGCTTGAAATGAAAAAATACTGAAATTTTTAAAAGTACCAATTTTTTTATTTCTAAGTGTTGCTCCAAATGAATGAGCGGCATCTTCTATTATTGGTATTTTATATTTTTTTGTAATATTTTTTAATTCAATTAAATCAACTGGATTTCCAGCCCAATGAACAAATGAAATTGCACGTGTTTTTGCTGAAATCTTTTTTTTTAAATCATTTAATGAAATATTTCCTGTATTTTTATCAATATCTACAAATTTTAATTTAACACCAATGTTATTAAGTGGTTGATTTGTTGCCATACATGTAAGTGGCGTAACAAGCACCTCATCGTTCTTTTTCAAACCAATTAGCCTATATGCAAGTGTTAATGCAGAAGTTGCACTATTAACAAGGACACAATTATTATTTTGAAAGTAATTACATAATTTATCTTCAAAATCTTTAGAATATTTACCCTCGGTTATCTCACCTGATCTAAAAACTTTTTCTATTTTTTTTGAAATACCAGGTGTATTTCTTACTTTAAATAATTGAATTTTGTTATTTAATTTCATTTAACCATTTTAAGTTATTAAGCGTCCATTTAACTGTTTTTTCAAGAGACTCTTCAAAATTTCTTGGCATATTCCATCCAAGTTTTTTTAAGTTAGTATCTTTGAGAGCGTATCTCAAATCATGGCCTGGTCTACTAGAATGAAAATCAATCATTTCGTATTTAAGATCTTTTCCAATGTACTTGGCAATTAAATTAGCTAATTCTAAATTATCTACCTCTTTTTCACCAACTATGTGATATTTTTCACCTATTTTTCCATTTTGAATTAAAAAAAGTAAGGATTCACATACATTTCGTGCGTGTATATAAAAACGACTACCTGATTTTTTTTTATTTTTATAACTATGTATTAAAACTTTTTCATTATTAAGTACTTTTTTAATAGTACTAGGTATAAATTTTTCAACGTGTTGTCTTTCTCCAAAGATATTCATATTATTTACAATCATTAATGGAATATTATAAGTATTAGCATATGAGAGTGATATACTTTCTGCTGATGATTTACTTGCTGAATAAGGATTTGTTGGTCTATGGCCGTCCCATTCTTCAAATGCATGCTCAAACTTTGCAGGACCAAACACTTCATCAGTACTAAAGTAAAAAAATAATTTTAAATTTCTAAGTTTTCTAGCGTATTCAAGTAGATTTGCAGTACCAATAATATTATTTTCAAAAAAGGTAATTGGATCTTTGATACTATTATCGACATGTGACTCGGCGGCTAAATGGTATATTATATCAACATCATCTCCTACTTCTTTAATAATACCGTCACTTAATGGAATTGAAAGATCTACTGAGTAAAATGAGACTCTATCATTAAAATAAGTTTGATTATCTTTAATTCTTGATAAACCCATTGAAGCATAATTTAATTTATCAAAAATTATAATTTGCCAATCAGTATTTTTGATCAAATGCTCAACTAAATGATGCCCCACAAATCCACATCCGCCTGTAATTATTACTTTTTTAATATTCATATATAAAATTTGTTATCTACCTCTATTAAATAAAATCATAAGTTTAGTTTTTTTTTTCATTTTTTTTTAATATTAGTAAAATTACATGATTTGAAAAAGGTGATGCTATTATATTAATTGCTTTCTCTAATATATTACAAAAAATATTATTTGAGTTATAAATGAAAGAAAAAAAATTATGAGTTAAAGCAATTTCGTCTTTCAAGCCTTTTAGCCCATCAGACTTTATTTTTTTTATAAATTGTAGATTGTAATTATTTAATTTATTTATTAATAACTTATCATTTAGTTTAAATTGATAAAAATTTTTTATATATGGATTTTTTTTAGAATTTACTGTTTTGTAATTTTTAAAAAATATTTTTAATCTATTTAGTAGAGATATATTTGGAAATGATAAAAAAAAGTATCCACCATCTTTAATTACTCTAGAAGCTTCACTTAAAAATTTTTCATTATCATAATAAAAATGCTCTATTAGACCTATTGACCAAACACCATCAAAAAAATTTTTTTCAAATGGTATATTTTCTACATCACCATATTTAACATTAAGATCAGGAAAGTTTTTATTAATTAATTTCACAGTTTTATTTGCATAATCAATGCCATATGAATCATAATTATTTTTTTTGAGTGAATAAACGAATTGCCCTAATCCACATCCAGCCTCAAGAACCTTTGAGTTAGAAGGTAAATATTTTTTTGTAATTTTTGAGACATATGTATTTTTTTTATAATTTAATT
>MDTE01091891.1_pt1 | contig 18402 bp, 14 predicted proteins | sample 811231 | NCBI WGS metagenome assembly MDTE01 (sample SAMN05326651, study PRJNA326480) | marine metagenome | isolation source: seawater | place: Indian Ocean: Red Sea | collected 2010 | reverse complement strand
GGTCGACGCGAGACGATGGAGGCGAGCGAGACGACGGACGCGAGGATTGGACGCCGGGACGCGCGGGGACGACGCGGCGAGACGGGGACGCGACTCGGAACGCGTCGTTGGCGCCTCGAACGCCCGATCCCGATCGACGAGGTCGGCCGCGCGCGAGCGATCGGTTCGTGCCGTCGAGAAAGACGAGCGTGGGGTTTCGAGGGGGGTTCAGTCTGTTGGAAGCGGCGAGCGGGGAGGGGGAGGGCGCGCGCGCGAGAGACGCGGAGGCGCGCGAAAGCGGCGACGCGCGAGGGACGCCGCCGCGCGAGGGCGAGGAGGACGATCCGAGACGCGGGAGAGACGCGGATGATGATGGACGGTGGACGAACGGGCGAACGGGGACGGGGGCGACGGCGACGACCGCGGGTGGGACCGGCGCGGGGTCTCGAGGGTACGAACGCGAGGACGCGAGCGTGGCGTACGGCGCCCTCTTGCGAAGCGAATTGTTCGGCGACGTGAGTCCGCCCGAGGCGTACGGGGTCACCCCGCCGGCGTCGCCGACGTCGTCGAGGTACCGCGCGAGACGCGTCGTCGTGTCCCCGATCGATGGATCGTCGTATTCGCGCGCGTCGCCCGGGAGAAACTTGTTTCGGTTTCGAGACGACGGCGTCTTGGCGTCGACGGCGACGACGACGTCTCCGTACGAGTTGAATCCCGCGGGCGGCGTCGACGGTCCGCTGGGCATGACGCTCTCATCCCCGCGTCGACGCGTGCCGAGAAAGATTCCTCGAAGTCCGTACAAGGTGCTCGACGCGCCCGCGTTACAGGATGACTTTTATCTCAATCTCGTCGATTGGAGCGCGAGCAACGTCCTCGCCGTCGGTTTGGGGACGTGCGTCTACCTCTGGAGCGCGTGCACGAGCAAGGTGACGAAACTGTGTGAACTCGACCCAGACGATTCCGTGTGTTCGGTGGCGTGGACGCAGCGCGGGACGTACCTGGGCATCGGTACCAACAGCGGCGAGGTGCAGATTTGGGACGTCGCCAAGGCGAAGAAGACGCGCGCCATGCTCGGTCATCGCGGACGCGCGGGGACGTTGGCGTGGAATTCGCACACGCTCTCGAGCGGAAGTCGCGATCGAACGATACTGAATAGGGACATACGCTCACCGAGCGATTACTCGAACAAATTGCTCGGACACAAGAGCGAGGTGTGCGGATTAAAGTGGTCGTACGACGATCAACAACTCGCGAGCGGCGGCAACGACAACCAACTCTTCGTGTGGAACGCGCACTCGTCCTCGCCCGCGTTGCGATGCGGCGAACACACCGCGGCTGTGAAAGCCATCGCGTGGAGTCCGCATCAACAAGGGTTGTTAGCGAGCGGTGGAGGCACCGCGGATCGATGCATACGGTTTTGGAACACGGTGACCAACGCGCCGCTGCAGTGCGTCGACACGGGGTCGCAGGTGTGTAACCTGGTGTGGAGCAAAAACGTCAACGAAATCGTCAGCACGCACGGGTACAGTCAGAACCAAATCGTCGTCTGGAGGTATCCGAGCATGAGTAAACTCACCACCCTCACGGGACACACGTTTCGCGTGCTCTTTCTCGCCATCTCCCCCGACGGACAAACCATCGTCACCGGCGCCGGGGACGAGACGTTGCGCTTTTGGAACGTCTTCCCGGGTTTAAAGTCACAAACCTCCGGCGCGGGCGATAACACCGTCGCCACCCTCGCGCGCACGAGCATACGATGATCGACCGCGCGTCGACGCATCGACGTGTCGTCATCATCCATCCATCGATCGATCGATCCGTCGCGCGTCGACCGAACGCGTCCCGGAGCTTTTCGCCGCGCGCTTTACGAATCGAATCCTAGTCATCCTTCGAGTCCTCACTCTCGCGCGCGCGCGTCGAATCGATCGTTCGAACGCGTCGACGCGGTCGTTCCCGTCGTTCGCGTCCGCATCGACCGACGCGTTCGCGCCTCGAACGCGCGTCGCGTCGTCGAATCGGCATCGATTGTCGAATTCGTCATTCATTCACTCATTCATCGATCGCGCGCCCGATGCGCGCGGAGACGGCGTCCACGAGCGGACGAGAGGTGTATGAGAGGGATGTTTTACCCACGACGTCGCCGTGGGGAGCGTTCGGAAGACAAGTCGTTCTCTGTGCGGTGGCGGCGTTCGGGAAGTGCGTTTTGGAGGGCGCCAACGCGACGACGGCTTCGGGACGGGACGCGTTCGAGAGGGCGGTGAACGCACGCGAGGGCGGAGGTGAGAGCGGGATGAAGCGAGGGTTGGTGACGGTGTGTAATCACGTGAGCACGTTCGACGATCCCGGGGTGCTGAGCGCGATGATTCCGTGGTCGACGTTCGCGTCGGAGGCGAGACGCGGCGGCGTGCGATGGACGCTGTGCACGGATGAAATTTGCGCCAAGAATGCGCTTCGAGAGCAGTTTTTCCTGTGCGGGAAAGCGCTCGCCATCAAGCGAGGGGGTGGGGTCGATCAACCCGCCATGCGCACGGCGGCGAATCTGCTCGCGCGGGGTGATTGGGTGCATTTGTTTCCCGAGGGACGCGTGAGCAAGACGGGGACGTTGGGACCCATGCGTCGAGGTTTGGCGAAATTGCTCTGCGACGTCGAGATCGCGGGCGGTGAGGCGCCCATCGTGCTTCCGTTTTGGCACTCGGGCATGGACGTCATCAAACCGTACGGGAAGTGGTCGATGGCGGTGGGTGAGCGCGTGCACGTCACCGTGGGCGAACCGTTGGATTTTCGCGACTTGACGGCGAAGTGCGCGCGGTGCGAGAGAAACGCGAGGGCGAGGGATCACCTGCACGCGCAGATCATGGCTCGCGTGGAGAGCGCGCTGAAAGAATTAGAGGCGAGAAACGCTCGCGAACGCGCGGAGACGTCGATGTGAGTGCAATCGAAACGTAATCCAAGCGTATTCGCGTCATCGCTCGGCTCGCGAAACGAATCCGTCCCGACGTCACATTCGCCCACGTCGCGATGTCGCACACCGCCCTCTACCGCCTCGGCGGCGTGCTCACGCTCGCCGTGCCCGTTCTCGTCGCCCTCATCGTCGCCATCGCCCTCACCGACGGCCTCACCGCCGTCTGCGCGCCGACATCCACGTCGCCCACGCTCCACGATCCACACGTCTCGATCGCCCGTTTCGACCGTCTGCGACGCGTCGGTGACCACGACGAAGCGCTCGTCGCCCTCGACGTCGACTTCGATCTCTCCTCGTGCGCGACGTGGAACGCCAAGACGGTGTTCGCGCACGTGACGCTGACGTACGAGACGGCGAAGAGGACGCGAAACGAGGTGACGGTGTGGGACGCGACGTTCGCGGCGCGAAGAGGCGAACCGGTGCGAGCGCACGGACGGATGATGGGGAAACACAGGGTGCGAACGGTGGATGATTCAATCCTTGGGGCGCCGTTGGAGGTGAAATTGCGGTGGGCGGTGACGCCGCACGCGGGGATGATTCGACGAGGCGCGACGTCCACGTGGAACGGGACGGCGCCGGAGACGTACTCGGATGAGAAAGCGAACGGGAACGCGAACGCGAATAGGGCGAGCGAGTGAGTCGGGTGCGTGTTGAGGAATGTGCGTAGCGCGGCGTGGTCTCGGTGTCGGCGTCGACGAGACGGTTCGATTAGTTAACGTAGCGAAGAAGAAGAAGCGCGAGCGCGCGGGTTGTGATTTTACAAGTCTATCAAATTTGGAATCGGGCGTTCGACGGCGGGACTCGACGGCGGTTTCGCGTCCGGCGCGGTACGTGTGGTCTCGTCGTCGAGGGATAAGCTCGCGAGGGCGCCCGCGTCGACGACCGTCGACGGCGGCGATTCCTCGCGGCGAGGCGCGGGATTCGGCGCGGGACTCGGCGCGTCCTCGGCCTCCACCTCCACTTTCTCCGGCGACGTCGGACGCGAACGAACCATCGTCGGCCCGTGCGACGACGCCTCGGGCTGTGTCTCGAAGGATAAGTTTCGAACCGCGCCGTCCTCGGTCCACTCGGCCCACTTGGAGGCTAAATCCTCCGAACTCTTTTCCCTGAGCTTTCCGATGGACGCGGCGAGTTGATTCTTCTTACTCGCGAACGCCTTTCGCATGTCTTGAAACGTCTTCGATTTCGAGTACGCCCGTTTCGCCTTTTGCATCGTCGATTTAAACACCGAGCTTCCGACGGAGAAGGCGTGCGACGACGCCGACGCGAATTGCGCGGAGAGCGCCTGGCCGCGCATCATGACGTCCGACAGCGTCAATTCGGGTTCGTCCAGGTCAAAGTCCACGATCTCGTCCCCCATGGGCACGAACCCGGTCTTTCGCGCCTCTCGCGCGCACATCTTCAATCGCTGACGGACGAAGACTTCGTACATTTGCGTCCCTCGCATGGCGGCGAGGACGCCGGCGTGTTTCGACGATTGCATCAACTCGCGCTGATCGAGCCATAAACTGTCTGCCACGATGGCGTCCTTGGGCGGTGGATTCGCCCAGACGCCCTTGATGTGCGCTTTGTACGGACCGAGCGTGGAGGAGAAAAACGTGCGAAAGACGCGCGCGACGGCTTGCGAATCCTCACCTCGAGAGCGTTCGATTTCTCGAAGCAATCCGACGCGCAAGAGCGTGAGCGCGCCCGACGGCATGGCGTCGAAATCCTCCTCAAAGTACGTGAACGACCCATCGTCGAGGTCGAGCACGAAGACGTCGTCGCAGGGTAATTTCTTCATCTCCGGCACGAGCGACGCGTGCACACCGACCAAAAACGGCATCGGCGCGGTGAGGTAATCTAAAAACGATTCCGGCAACACGGGCAAAAAGATGTGCTGCCACGACAACGGATACAGCGACGCGTTGGCCGCTTGCACCGCCCCGCTCAGCGCCTCCAATCGCGAGCTCGTCACCACCACGCGTCGCTCGTGCACCAACGCCGCGAAAAGCGCCAAGACTGCATCCACGTGTCCGCAATCCAACACGGATGTAAATTTAATCCCGCCGTTAAACTCCCGACTCAAATCCGGCGCTCGCAATCGCACGCTCTGCGTCGCCACGCCCGCGTACGCGGTCCACGGTAACCCAACCGTCACCTCCACCCCAGGTTTCGGCGTTCTCGCCCCCATGACTCGATCCAAATACGCGTACAACGCGTCGTCCGGCCCCAGTCGCCTCTCGCGCGACTCGCCCCTCGCGCTCGCCGTCGTCTCCGACAACACTCGCACCGCCTCCGCGCTCGCCCCCTCCAACGCGTCGTGATAATACTCAAACCAAGGTTTTCGACTCAGCGCCACCAACGCCGCGCGTCCACCGTCGACGCGACGCACGACGCCCATCACCCGCGTCCCGTCCTCGCGCGTCAGACACAGCGTGAATCTCTCCGTCCTCGCGGTCGCCGTCGTCGTCGACGCCGACGCGCCGTCACCGCCGTCCTCGCGCGCGTCGACGTCGTCCCTCTCCCCTCCCTCCTCGTCGTCGCGCGCGCGCTCGGGAAACGCGAACCGCGCGCGCGCGACGGACGCCGCGAGCTCGAGCGTTTCCGCGTTCGATCGCGCGTCGTCCCCGAACGTCGCCACGACGCGCGCCGGCGCGTCTCGCGCGCACGCGAGAAACGCGGTCGACGCCATGGACGCGCGCGCGGTGCCTCTCGCGGACGTCGCGCGACGCGAACGGCGCGCGGCGCCTCTCGCGGACGTCGCGCGACGCGAACGGCGCGCGGAGGAGTGGAGATGCGATCGCACGCGCGTCTCGTCACACGCACCCTCGCGCGGTTCTCCGAGCGATCGCGCGCGCGCGCGACGCGACGCGCGCGAAATCGCGTCGTCCTCGCCGCGCTCGCGTCTCCGCGCGTCGATTTCGCGCGCGGTGGAGACGGATGGAGCGCGATTTCGGTTGGGAACTTGTCGAGGATGACATCAGAGACGAACCGACATTCGACGACGACGACGCGTGCGTCGACGACGACGACGACGAAGAAGAAGAGGAAAACGACGACGATGTTTCGCGCGTACCCCTCGCGTCGATCGATCGTCTTCCGCGCCGAGGCACGAGACCGCGCTCTCGTCGGGACGGTTTCGAGCCGACGCCGACGCCGGCGACGATTCGACGCGGGGACGACGACGACGACGAGCGGTCGATGGAGGGAAGATTCGGATGGAGAGAGACGCGCGCGTGGACGTCGACGTCGACGTCTCGTCGAGCGAAGCGTCGACGACGGGGAAAAGATTGCGATGGCGAGGGGCGTTCGCGCGCCGCCGCCGCGAGCGCCTTCGCGAGACGCGTCTTGCGCTGGCCCGCGCGCGGAGTACGCGCGGGCACGCGCGAGGCGGTCGGTGAGGGATTCCTCCCGAGGGCGATGACGACGTACGAGAGCATGGACGCGTGGTACGCGACGCAGGAGGAAGTAGCGTTCGAGGAGGCGCGAGCGACGTTGGCCGCGGCTCTGGCGACGTCGGCGGAGGCGGGGACGCGCGCGTTCGACGTCGACGCGGTCGTCGTCGAGGAGGACGAAAAGGTCGAGGACGGTGAGTTGATGACGATTCTCGCGACGCCGACGTCGTTTACCGCGTCGGATGAGTGGCGGAAACCGGCCACGGCGATTCTTTTATCGCGCGAAGACGCGCGAACCGGCGTGAAAAAAGAAACCTTCGCGCTCGTCTCCGCGCGTCCGCGAAGAGAGACGACGACGACGACGCGGGAAGACGTCGTTCCGCTCGTCGTGCTCGCCTCGGACGTCTTTCGAGACGCGAACGCGTCCGCGCGCGTGTCCTTTCGAGCGACGCCGTTGGACTCGCTCATCACGCACAGACGCATGGCCGTCGCGTGTCGACTTCGCCCGCGCGTCGACTTCGCGCATCGCGTGCTCGGACGCCGACGCGCCGCGCACGTGAAGTTCATTCATTCCGACGACGAGGAGGACGCGATTGTCCGGGAAGAGGACGCGAAAGACGACCCGTCGAGCGGGGACGCGTTCGCGCTTCCGCTCAACGCGTCCCAGCGAGACGCCGCCGTGAGTTTCATCGAGGCGCGAGGAGACGCCGATCGTTGTCGCGCCGTCGTGGGACCGCCGGGGACGGGGAAGACGCGATTCGCGGCGAGTCTTCTCGCCCGTCTCGTCGCGACGAATCATCGCGTGTTGGTGTGCGCGCCGAGTAATAAGGCAGTGTGCGTGGTGATGGAGGCGTATCTTCGCGCGCGAAGGCGTCGGCGTCGAGACGACGAGGACGACGACGAGGAGGAGGAGGACGACGACGTCGTCGCGCTCGTCGGCGTCGAGGAGGCGTTGCGAGACGCGGCGACGGAAGCGTCGACGATGGACCATTTCATCTTTCAGACGTGCGAAGTCGTCGCGAGACGATTGAAAGAGACGCTCGATGCGTATACACGCGGTGAGATGAACGCGGTGAACGTGCGAGACGCGGGTGAACGCGCGAGACGACGATTGCGCCGACGCGCGCCGGATTTTCTCGCCGGCGACGTCGCCGACGCGCTCGACGCGCTGCGCCGCGCCGCCGACGACGACGACGATATTCGCGACACGGGCGCGCGCGCGGTGGCGTCGATCGTTCGAGGCTCGAGTCGAGGCGATCGCGTCGATGAATTCGCGAGCGAGACGCTTCGTCGCGCGCGCGTGACGTTTTGTACGCTCGCGTCGGCGGGTCAATCCGTCATGGCGGCGCTCGACCGTCCCGACGTGCTCCTCGTCGACGAAGCCGCGCAGGCGCTCGAACCGGAACTCGCCATCGCGTTCACGCGTCACCCTCGTCGCGCGCTCCTCGTCGGTGATCCCGCGCAATTACCCGCGTCTCTGACGTCAGACATCGCGCGTCGATTCGGACACGCGACGTCGCTGATGGAACGTCTGACGAAGACGGACGCCGACGGCGCGCGCGCGTTAAACGCGCAATACAGAATGCACCCGGAGATTTCATCCTGGCCCGCTCGAGAGTTTTACGACGGTCGCGTGATGAACGCGCCGTGCGTTGAGACGCGCGCGCGTCCGGTGGGGACGCCGAGATGGTTGCCGCCGTACGTCTTCGTCGACGTCGCCGACGGCGCGGAGCGCGGCGGACGCGGGAAGAGCAAGACGAACGAACGCGAGGCGCAGGTGGCGTGCGACGTCGTGGCGCGCATTCGCGGGGATAACGACGCGGCAAAGGTGTTATCCATCGTCGTCATCACGTTTTACGCCGCGCAGGTGGGGCGTCTTCGCGAGGCGTTATCCGCGCGCGGTTTGCGAGACGTCGCCGCGCGATCCGTGGATAGTTTTCAAGGAAGCGAGGCGGACGTCGTCGTGTGTTCGGCGGTGCGAAATAACCCGCGTTTCAACGTTGGATTTTTAGCGGACCGTCGACGATTGAACGTGGCGTTGACGCGGGCGAAACACGCGTTGGTGGTGGTGGGATCGCGCGAGACGTTGGCGAGGTGCGACGCCGACGCGTTGCGACGACTCGTCGAGGACGTCGACGAACGCGGACTCGTCGTCTCGGACAAAGACATCGCGTCGTCGTGGCGGTAGATGGTAGATGTAGATGTAGATGGTATGTAGATCATAGTGGTACGTATTACAGAATGAGAACTCGCTAGCACATGCCCTGACTTTTGAGGCGTTGAATGAAGAGATTGATGGGCGAGAGGAGCGCGCTCGGATCCTCCATCGTCGCCGCCGTGCCGCACCCCTCAATCTCCACCCAACTCGTCGTCTTCGCCGACATGTGCGCGTTCATATCGACGGAATCTTTGTACCACGGACTCGCCGCGCACGCCATGATGATGGCGTCCACGCGTAACGACGCGTAAATGTGTTCATTGTCCAATCTGTGCAACGCCGCGTCGTAATACGCCGTCACCGCGCGCGGGTTCATCGCCCGCATTTCCCGTCGCGCCGTCTGCGCCAAATCGCTCTCAAACATCCCTCTCGATCCACCGAGTCCACGATAACTAAACATCCGTTTCATCAAATGTTTCTGCGTCCACGGCGTCCATCCGTACCGTTTCATGTTAAATTTACAAATCGCCCCCAACGCGTGCTCCACCGTCCCCGCCCGTCCGCAACTCGGCGCCACCAACATCAACGCCTTACACGCGCTCGAGTGTCTCCCCGCGTACAGCGCCATCACCGTCGCTCCCGCACCGACGCCCAGTCCCACGCACTCGCGCAGACCGAAATGTTTCACGACGTCCTCCACCTGCTCCGCCAACGCGTCCAGCGTCCTCGGCGACGCGTCCGAGAGATTCCATTCCACGCCACCGTCTTGACACCCCGGCGCGTCGATGTGATGGACTCGAAACCTTTTAACGAGATCGCTCGACGGACCGGCGCAGACGAAGAGCGGTTGGAAGCACGTGCGATGGTTCAATCCGACGTCGTGGTAGGTGAGGAGCGGACGCGCTCGAGGATCACCCTGTACGGTGACGGTGAGCGGGCCGTACCGCGTGGGGACGACGTGGACGTCGCCGTCGACGTCGAACGCGTCGAGGGAGACGAGTTCGAGACCTCGGTCGACGTCTGACATGGTGGACGCGCGCGCGCGAGCGAGAGGACGCGTGGGCGTGTGAGGTGGGAGGGCGCGCGCTTTTTCCTTTGTGGGCAACTTTTTGGGCAATTTTTGGGGACGAGCGCGCGACGGCGTCACACGTGTGCGTTCTTCTCGAGGGACACGCCGAATCTGACGTCCCACGCGTCTTCGGGATCGTGCATCTCGCCACGAGCGAGCGCGCCGTATCTCTCGCGCATGGTGTGCACCAAAGCCTTGGTCTCGACGCAGAGCTCGTCCGCGTCCGGATACGGCTCGTCGGCGCGCACCATGTCCGAGAGCACCTCGGTCGGGGATTTCGAGCACGATCCGCCCTCGATGACCCCGGACCACGGTGGAGCGTCCGCGCCGGCGTCGTCCTTGGCGAGAGAGATGAGTAATTCGCACTCACGCGCGCTCGAGGAGAGCGTCCAGACGCTCTCGTCGGCGCGGCACCGTCGGCGCAGAGGTCCCGTCAACGCGCGCACCTCACCGTGCCAACGCACGCGAACGACCAGACGCGTCGTCTGAATGTCCACGCTTACGTCTTCGGCGCGCGTGTCGACGGGCATCGAGACCGCGATCTCGACGCACTGCGTCGTCTGACTCCACGTCGCGCGCGTCTTCGCCCAAAAAGCGCGCGTCCCGTCGTCGGCGCTCGACCACGCCCTTCGCGCGCGTTCCAACGCTCGACGCTCCTCCGTGGGCTCGCAAGAAAATCGACATCCATCGCTGTCGTACCCATCGTCCTCAGCTGTCGCCATCGCTCTCGCCGCGCGCCTCGATGTCGCGTTCGCTCGAGACGACGGAACCGTTTCTCTCACACGTTTTTACCCACACAGTTCCCAATACTCTCCACTACGTACCGTTCATCCGAATCGTATACCCAAACATAAAAACGCTCGGTCGCCCGCCTCCGCGCGCGCGCGCCTCTCGTCAGAGCGCGCGCGCGCGCCTCCTCTCGCGACGCGCGACCGACTCCCCGACGCGACTCCCCGACGCGACGATCGCATCATTTTCGCGTCACCCCCTCATGCCCTCGGACGATCTCGTCCTCGACGACCGCGAGCGCGACGCCCGCGCGCGCGCCGCGCGTCTCGGCGCCACGCTCTTCCCCGCGAGCGTCTCCCGCGACGCGCGCGACGCGTGCGAGCGTTGGATCGCGGAACAACTCGCGCGAGGACGACGAGGAGAATTACTCGGGAAAACGTACGCGGACGCGCCGGAGAAGTGGGCGAGACGCGCGCAATCGAGAGAGATGTTACAGTACGGCACCTTCACGCACAGTAACCGCGTGCACAGGGAAGAGGCGGTGGAGGCGCTGCCGCGGACGCTGCGAGACGTGTTGGATGAATTGTGCGCGAACGGTGTGCTGGGAGAGGAAGAGAAACGAACGATGGATTCGTGCACGATCAACGCGTACGAACGAGGACGGTGGATACCGCCGCATATCGATAATCCGGAGTTCGCGAGACCGTTCGTGACGGTGTCGCTCGGGAGCGCGCAGGCGATGACGCTGGGAAGAGGGATGATCTGGCCGAGTGGGGAGGAGGCGAGACCGGAGAGGGAGAGGGTGTACGAGGGGGAGGAGGTGAGGATGATGTTACCGGTGGGTTCGGCGGTGCGGATGGAGGGGGCGGCGGCGAATGAGTATGAACACGCCGTGCCGCCGACGACGGCGAGGCGGGTGTCGCTCACGTTTCGACGAAGGATGGACGCCGAGGGGGAGCGAGAGGCGATAGAGGCGCAGACGACGCTGACGGAGGGGTTTCGTGCGATCTATAGGGCGAAAAGACGCGAACGGGCGGGCGAAGATGCGTCTACTTCGGTGAGCGGGAAGACGAAGGCGGCGTCCGAGGAGGAGCGTCGGCGCGCGCGCATCGTCGCCGAACGCGCGGTGATCAAGGCGGCGAGAGAGGAGCGGAAACGCGCGAAGCAATTGCGCAAAGCGGGGAAACAGGCAGAGGCAGAGGCGGCGGAGGCGCGCGCGAGAGAGATTCGACCGAACGTCGGCGATGTCGACGAACGCGAGAAGACGACGACGACGAGTGGCGAATTGGTGAAAAAGCCGCCCAAGCGCTCGTGCGCCGTCGTTCCTGAAAATCTCATAGACTCGACGAAAACTGTCACCGCGATGCCGGACGTCGAGCGCGAACACGTACAGAAAGTGTACGACATCGTCGCGCGGCAGTGGCACGGCACGCGATACCGCGCGTGGACCGGGGTCGAGGCTTTCGTGCGTAAACAACCACCGGGATGTCTCGTCGCCGACGTCGGGTGCGGCAACGGGAAGAACATTCCCGAGGTGGTGGCCGGCGGCGGCATCGCCCTCGGAAGCGATTTCAGTCGAGGTTTGATTGAGATTTGTCGCGACACCGGGTACGAGGTCATGGTGGCCGACGCCGTCTTGTTACCGTATCGATCGAGCGTGTTCGATTACGCGTTGAACATCGCCGTGTTGCATCACATTTCCTCCCCCGAGCGTCGTGTCGAGCTCGTCAAGGAAACCATGCGCGTCGTTCGCGTCGGTGGGCGCGCGCTCTTCTACGCCTGGGCGCTGGAACAAGACCAGGGCGGGGTGTCGGGACATCAGTTTCAGGGTCAGGACGTCCTCGTGCCTTTTCACAATAAGATTAAAGTCAAGGGGGTGTCGCCCGAGGACGAGCGCGCGCGACAGGCGAATCTTCTCGGCGCGCCCGCGCACGGGGAGGCGGACGCCGAGAAACGATCCGTCGTGTACCAGCGATACTGTCACGTGTACACCGAGGGCGAGTTACCGAAACTCTTCGACGCGCTCGCGTCGTGGTGCGTCGTGGAGGCGTCGTATTACGATCACGGAAATTGGTGTTGCGAGGTTCGGAAAGTCGCCGAGACGCCGACGCCGCCGTGACGTTATTCATTCATTCATTCATTCATTCTTTTCATTCTTTTCATTGATGTGTGTAATACTGTACAAACAACCCGACGAACCGGAAAGTCATCGATACTCGATGCGAACCGCCTTGCGCGTCTTGTGCACGTCGTGCCTCGCCGCCTTGACGCGTCGTCTCGCCGCCTTGTACGCGCGCGTCGCCTCGCTCCACTCTCTCTTCGCCTCGACGAGCTCGCGCTTGGCGGCTTCGTACCTCGCGTTATTCCGCACCCGCGTCAATCGTTTCCCGCGCACGGCGGAATCATCCATCGTCATCTTCATCTCTCGCCATCTCGCATCGTCTCGCACGAGTCGTTCGCACTCCACCTCACCGTCGACGTGCGCGACGAGCCCATCGAAGACGACGCGCAGCCTCGTCCACTCCTCGCGCGTCGGCGTCGCGCCGACCAGTTCCAGATACGCGCCAACGTTGACGCACGCCATTCGCCATCGTTCATCCACGCTCGTCGACGCCGACGCGACCGAATACGAATACGTCTCCCCCAACGCGTACCTCTCCTCATCCACGATGGCGTCGTACACCCGCGCGCGAGACAATCTCTCCACGTCCCTCGCGCACGCCTCGACCCGCGCGCCCGCCGCCCTCGCGCGCGCCGACCCCTCCGACACCAACGACTCCCCCGCTCGACGTAATCGCCCACTCACGCGATCACTCCACCGTTCACACGCCCGCGAGATCGCTCGCACCTCCTCTCGCGTCGTCTCTCGCCCCCGAACGCCGCCGACGTACGCGCACGCGAGCGCGGCGTCGGCGTCCCACCGGGACAAATGCCGCAACGCCGCCTCCACGCGCCGAGACTCGGGAGGGACCTCGCGCGCGCGAACGTCGCGCGCGAACGCTTCGAACGGGTTCTCATCGTCCGTTTCCTCGAACGCGGCGTTCGCGTCGCCTCGCGCGGCCGCGAGGGATGACGAGAAGAATCGGCGGCGGCGGGTCGCGACGACGCGCGCGTCCCGTCTCGCGACGTCGACGCGCCACCGCGCGGTGGCGACCGCGCGCGACGCGCGTCCCGCCGCGGCGCCGACGCGCGCGGCGACGCGCGGCGGCATGCGCGGACGCGCGCGCGGGGAACTCTGACGGTCGTCACTCGTCGGCCGGTCGGTCGAGAATGGGCGCCGGGAAAGGCGACGCGCGCGTCGACGCGCGCGCCGTCATCAAGCGTCTGCCTCGAGACGTGATCAATCGCGTCGCCGCGGGGGAGGTAAGACGCGACGAATCGTCGCCGGCGCGCGCGAGAGCGCACGATTTCGATGATTCGAACGATGAGATGAAAAACGAAAACGACGAAAACGACGCGCGCGCGACGACGACGACGACGAACGCGACCGACCGACCGATGACTGACGACGACGACGCTCGCAGGTGATTCATCGACCGGCGAACGCGCTGAAAGAACTGGTGGAGAACGCGCTGGACGCGGGATCGACGTCGGTGGCGGTGACGGTGAAGGAGGGCGGGAAGCGACTGCTGCGGGTGCAAGACGACGGGCGAGGCGTGCGATTGGAGGATCTTCCGCTGCTGTGTGAGCGACACGCGACGTCTAAGATAGAAAAGTATGAGGATTTGGCGACGTGTGGGAGCTTTGGGTTTCGAGGGGAGGCGTTGGCGAGCATGAGTTACGTGTCGCACGTGACGGCGACGACGATGGCGGAGGGCGCGGCGCACGCGACGAGAGCGACGTATAGGGATGGGAAAATGGATGGTGAGGGAGGGAAACCGTGTGCGGGGGTGCGAGGGACGACGATTAGCGTGGAGGATTTGTTTTATAACGTGGTGACGCGGAGAAAGGCGTTGAAGAGCGCGTCGGAGGAGTATTCCAAGGTGCTCGAGGTGTTGCAGAGATACGCGGCGTTGCGCACGGACGTCGCGTTCACGTGTCGGAAACACGGGGAGTCGAGACCGACGTTACACGCACCGGTGGTGGAATCGCGAGTCGAGCGATTACAGGGAATCTATGGACCTGCGGTGGCGCGGGATTTGAAGACGCTCGAGTTGGACACCGAGCTGTCAAAGAAAAAATTTGAATTCTCGCTTCGCGTCGAGGGATTGGTGAGCGGCGGAAATTACCACTCGAAGAAGACGACGTTCATTCTTTTCATCAATTCGCGATTGGTCGATTGTCCGCAACTCAAGCGCGCGTGCGAATCGGTGTACGCGGCGATCCTGCCAAAGGCGGAGAAGCCGTTTATGTTTTTGCACCTGCGTCTTCCGCTTCAAGACGTCGACGTCAACGTGCATCCGACCAAACAAGAGGTGCATTTTTTACATCAAGAAGCCATCGTGGAATTGATTCAAACGAAATTGGAAAAGATCTTGCTCGCGACGAATTCGACGCGAACGTTTACGGTGCAAACGCTTCTTCCCGGCGCGGAGAAGTTTAGCGGTAGAAACGACGCCGACGACGAATCGAACGGCGACAAGGAGAACGGCGATGGTCCGCCGTCGTCGCAGACGAAGGCGGTGAAAACGACGCAACGCGAGCGCGCCGGTGGTGATCACAAACTCGTGCGCACGGATGCAAATCTCGCGGCTGGAAGCATCGACGCGTACTTGCAGCGCGCGACGCGATCCGAGGGACGAGAACACGAAAAGATGGAGGAGGTTCGTCGCGCCGTCCGAGAGCGTCGACGTCACCAGACCAAATCCGGGGACTCGTACGTGTGCGAACTCACGTCCGTGCGAGAGTTGAACGCGGAGATCGAACGACGCGCGCACAAAGAGTTGAGTCAAATCATTACGAATCACACCCTCGTCGGCGCCGTCGACACGCGCGACGGCGTGTGGTTGCTCCAACACCAAACCAAGCTCTTCATGGTGGACGTCGGCAGATTGAGCGAGGAGATGTTTTACCAAATCGTGCTGAAGAATTTCGCCAATTTCGCGCCGAAACAGTTGGAGGAACCCGTCTCCGTGTCCGCGCTCGCCCTCTGCGCGCTCGAGGATAAATTCATCGGCGACGACTGGGACGCCGGCGACGGTTCCAAGGCCCACGTCGCCGATCGCATCGCCGACATGCTCGCCAAGAAGTCCGACATGCTCCGCGAGTACCTCGCCATCGTCATCGACGACCAACGTCGACTCGTCGGTCTTCCGGACATGCTTCCCGGGTACTCGCCGGAGATCGGCAAGCTTCCCGAATTCATCCTCTCCCTCGCCGAAGACGTCGATTGGTCGAGCGAAAAGGAATGCTTCGACACGTGCGCCCGCGCGCTCGGCGCATTTTACGCCGTCAACGGCTCGCACGAGGACCCGAACGAGGACCTCGGCGACGAGGAATCCGACGCGAGTCGCGTCGCGCGTCTCTGCGTCTTTCCCGAAATGAAACGTCGTCTCGCGCCGCCGAGACATTTCGCCGACGACGGCGCCGTCGTGCGGATCGCCTGTCTCGAACAATTGTACAAAATATTCGAACGATGTTGACCCATCGGTCGACGCCGACGCTCGACCTCTTCATCGAAAGACAAGCGCGCCGATGAAATGAAACGTCAATCGCTTCGCGTCATTCGCGTCATTCATTCAAAATCGTCACTCGGTCGCGCGTCGTCCACACCCGACGCGTCCGTGCATGCGCCTCGCGCGATCCATCGCCGCGCGCGCGTCACTCGCCGCGCTCACGCCGCGCCGCGCGCGCCCGTCGTCGTCCCGCGCGCGCGCATCGGCATCGACGTCATCGGCATCCATCTCGCGTCGTCGCCCCGCCCTCGCGCGCGCGTCGACGACGTCCGCGCCCTCGCGAGGGGTCGATATGGTGGCCGATGACGTCGGTAACGCGGGTAAACTCGCCGAGCTTCGGAAGGCGATGGCCTCGCGCGGTGTGCGCGCGATCATCGTCCCGTCTCAAGATCCACACTTTAGCGAATACGTCGCGGCGTGTTTCGAGCGCCGACGATGGATCAGTGAATTCACCGGTTCCGCGGGTACGGTGGTGGTGACGGACGATGAGGCACTGTTGTGGACGGATGGACGGTACTTTGTGCAGGCGGAGGAGGAGCTGAGCGAGGATTGGACGCTGATGCGAAGCGGGACGAAGGGAACGCCGGACGCGAAGACGTGGTTGAAGACGACGATGGCGGCGGGAAGCGCGGTGGGCATCGATCCGAACGTGCACTCGGTGAGCGAGGCGAGAGAGTTGAGGAAAGCGTTGAAAGAGAGCGAGTGTGAGGTGGTGGCGTTGGAGGAAAATCTGGTGGATTCGATTTGGAGCGATCGACCGGCGTTTCCGAAGACGAAGCTTCGCGTGCATCCCGCGGAGTTCGCGGGACAAACCGTCGAGGAGAAATTGACGCATATTCGCGAAAAGATGAAGGAAAACGGAACGCAGAGACTCGTAGTCAGTTCGTTGGACGACGTGATGTGGTTGTGTAACGTGCGAGGGGGAGATGCGCCGTGTAATCCGGTGACGCTGTCGTACGTCTTGGTCGGCGAGACGGAGGCGTCGTTGTACGTCGACGTCGACAAGGCGACGGACGCCGTGCGCGCGCACCTCGCGGAGGCGAACGTGACGATTAAACCGTACGAGGACATGTCCAAGGACGTCTACGCCTCGGCGCACGCCGGTGAGACGCTGTGGATGGACGTCGACAGGGTGTCCATCGCCATGCTCGAGGAGGCGGAGGCGGGCGCCGTCGCCGCGCCGCGCCACGCCAAATCGGCGCGTTCGGGCGCCTCCGGCGACGTGTCTTCGTCCACGAGCGCGTCTCCCGTTAAGGAAGGCACGTGTCCGATCGCCATCGCCAAGGCGGTGAAAAACGACGCCGAGATGGCGGGCATGGTCGAGGCGCATCTCAGAGACGGCGCCGCCATGGCGGAGTTTTGGTGCTGGATGGAGAAGGAAATCGCGAGCGGTCGCACCGTCGACGAATACGAAGCCGGCGAGCGCGTCATGGCGTGCCGCAAGAAACAGGGCGATTTCATCGAGGAGTCGTTCCCGACCATCGCCGGCGAGGGTCCGCACGGCGCCGTCGTACACTACCGCGCCACGCGCGAGAGCGCGCGCGTCATCGGCGGGGAGAGTCTCTTGCTCTGCGACAGCGGAGGACAGTACGCGTGCGGCACGACCGACGTCACGCGCACCGCGCACTTCGGCACGCCGACGGATCATCAAAAGGAGTGTTACACGCGCGTATTGCAAGGGCACATCGCGCTCGATCAGATGGTGTTCCCGACAGGCACCAAGGGCTTCGTGCTCGACGCCTTCGCGCGGTCGCACCTGTGGGCGAGCGGTTTGGATTATCGTCACGGCACCGGACACGGCGTCGGCGCCGCGCTCAACGTGCACGAGGGTCCGCAGGGCATATCACCGCGTTTCGGTAACATGACGGCGCTGTTGCCCGGCATGATTCTGAGCAACGAACCGGGGTATTACGAGGACGGCGCCTTTGGCATTCGCATCGAAAACCTCTTGCACATCGTCGACGCGGACACCAAGCACAACTTTGGCGACACGGGTTTCATGAAGTTTGAGAGCTTGACGTTGATTCCCATTCAAGCAAAGCTCATGGATCTGAGCATCATGAGCGATAAGGAGATCGAGTGGGTGAACGAGTACCACGCCAAGGTGTGGGAAAAGATTTCGCCCCGCGTCGAGGGCGACACCAAGGCATGGCTCGAAAAGGCGTGCGTGGCGATTTCGCGATAGAAGAAGAACGTTTTAATGACTAAAAATAAGGCACGAGTTGAATTTTTATTTGATGACGCATTCTCTGCGATTAACAAAAAAGTCCTGTGGTATCGTATCATGGTTCGTGGCTAAGTCTACGCTGGGAGCAAAACGAGGCCGCGATTAGATGGCCTTGTATTCAACCTTGGTGATCTTACCCAACATGACCGCGGTGTTACCGTCCAAGAAGGCGATACGGGAAAGACCCTCGCACTTCTTGAAGGAGTCGACGACGAGCGGGTGGACCGGCTCGAAGACGACTTCGGCGACTTCGTTGGACTTCAAGGACATCGGGGACTCGAGCTTC